>Ga0101944_10001024_pt1 | contig 66341 bp, 50 predicted proteins | sample DewCreD2012metaG_FD_75245 | JGI IMG/M metagenome (GOLD analysis project Ga0101944, IMG submission 75245) | Hot spring sediment bacterial and archeal communities from British Columbia, Canada, to study Microbial Dark Matter (Phase II) - Dewar... ... | reverse complement strand
GCCGCGCACGAGCTTTATCCGTGCGCGCATGGCGATTTGCGGGCGGCCGCCACGCTCCCGAAAGCACATTCGCTCTATCCGTTTGCGCGCATGGCGATTTGCGAGCGCACGCCACGCTCCCAGAAGCTCACTCGCTCCTTCCGTGTGCGCACGGGCGATTCGGCGGCGTCCGGGCGGCGCCCACCGCCTGACGCGACTCCGGTTTCGGTCTTCGGCCTATCCTGAGCCCCAACGGGGCGGACTATGACAGCCCAGGGCGAAGGCCTGGGACACGGGTGCCCCCGCGCGCCAGCCCTGAAAGGGCGTACTATCATTGGAGCAGCCCCCAGGCCGCCCCTACAGGGCTGAACCCCCCGCCCAGGGCACCCAGGGCGTCGCTTCGTTCTGCCCTGGGCTATGATAGAGCGCCCCTTCGGGGCGCAACACCGGGAGCCACCGAGGCTGGGGGCGCGACAGGCCCACCGCTCCTTGATCCGCTCTGCGCAGCGTGGTATAATCCGGTTGGGTCAAGCGTGGAGCTGCCCTCGTAGACGCCCGCAGCCGTCCAGGTTGCGGAGGAGCGCTGCCCTGGGTACCTATGAGCTGTTCATCGAGACCGAGTTTGCGGCTGCCCACCACCTGCGGGACTACGCGGGCAACTGCGAGCGGCTCCACGGCCACAACTGGAAGATCCTGGTCGTCCTGCGCGGTGAGCAGCTCGACCGGCTCGGGATGCTCGTGGACTTCCGAGAGGCCAAACGCCTCGTTCAGGAGGCCCTCGAGCCCTTCGACCACCGCTGCCTGAACGACCTCGAGGCCTTCAGGGAGCAGAACCCGACGACTGAGAACATCGCTCGGACCATCTGCGAGGCCCTGGCGCCCCGGCTGCCCGCGGGCATCAGCGTCGCAAGGGTCACGGCCTGGGAGTCCGAGCGGTGCGGCGCAAGCTACAGCCCGGAGAACCGCTGATTCCCGGTTCCTGATTGCTGAGCTCGGGAATCGGAAATCGCAAATCGCAAATGAAAGCCCTCCTCCAGGTCGCCCTGGATTTCCTCAATCTGAGCCAGGCGCTGCGGGTGGCCCGCGAGGCCATCGCCGGCGGCGCCGACTGGCTGGAGGCCGGCACCCCGCTCATCAAGAGCGAGGGTTTGGATGCCGTGCGCCAGCTCCGGGCAGAGTTCCCCAATGTGCCCATCGTAGCGGACATGAAGACGATGGATGCCGGCCGTGTCGAGCTGGAGGCCGCGGCCAAGGCCGGCGCGAGCATCGTGGCCGTCCTCGGCCTCGCCTCCGATGCAACCATCCAGGAGTGCATCAAGGCGGGGCAGAACTTCGGGGTGCGAGTGGCGGTGGACCTCTTGGGCTGCCCGGACCCCGTGGCCAGGGCGCGCGCCGTGGCAGGCTGGGGCGCCGACATCGTGGGCGTTCACACCCCGATAGACGAGCAGATGCGGGGCGCGGGAGCCTTTGAGCTCCTGCGCAGCGTCGCTCGGGCCGTCGAGGTCCCGGTCGCAGTCGCAGGCGGCATCACCTCGGAGTCGGTCGTGGCCGCGGTGGAGGCCGGCGCCCGCATCGTGATCGTGGGCGGGGCCATTGCCAAGTCCGCTGACGCCCGGGGCGCCACCCAGGTCATCAAGGCCGCCATCGCCAGCGGCAAACCCGTGGCCAGCGAGCTCTATCGCCGCACAGGCGCCGAGGGCGTCCGAGAGGCGCTCCAGCGCGTGTCCACGGCCAACATCTCGGACGGCAACCACCGCCTGCCGGGCATCGTGGGCCTGCGCCCGGTGTGGCCGGGGTCGAGGATGGTCGGCCAGGCCCTCACGGTGCGGACGGCACCCGGGGACTGGGCGAAGCCCGTGGAGGCGATAGACCGCGCGGAGCCCGGCCAGGTGATCGTGGTGGACGCCGGGGGGCGCCCGCCAGCCGTCTGGGGCGAGCTCGCCACCGAAAGCTGCCTGAAGAAAGGCCTGGCCGGCATCGCAGTGGACGGCGCAGTGCGGGACACACCCTGCATCATCGAGCTGCGGTTCCCATGCTTCGCGCGCCACATCTCGTCGGCGGCAGGGGAGCCTAAGGGCTATGGCGAGATCGGCCCCACGATCCGCATCGAGGGGATCGAGATCAACACCGGCGATTGGGTGGTGGGCGACGACGACGGGCTGATGGTGCTGCCTCGCGCCCAGGCCGCCGAGATGGCGAACCGCGCGATGGACTGCCTGGAGCGCGAGAACAGGATTCGCGGCGAAATCCGCTCCGAGCGCACCACCCTCGCCCAGGTGCTCGAGCTGCTCCGCTGGGAGAAGAGGTAGCTGCCCGAATGCAACAGGGGCTTGATTTACAGCTAACAACCCTGTACCCTGGACGGTGAGAGTCGCGCGCTGAGGCGTCTGCCATCGCGCACCCGGTTAGAGGAGCATCGCCTATGAGCCAGATCGTGTGCCCGTGCGGGAAGAAGCTGGCCACGATACACGTCACCGAGATCATCAATGGCGAGAAGAAGGAGATTCACCTCTGCGAGGACTGCGCGAAGAAGAAGAAGCTGATGTTCCCAGTGACCAACCCGGTGGTGGACCTCGGCGAGGTGCTCGGGAGCATCATCCAGGCGGCCGGTGAGGCGGGGAGCGACGAGCTGCAAGCGACGGCCTGCCCGGAGTGCGGAATCACCTTCGGCGAGTTCCGGTCCGGCGGCCGCTTCGGCTGCCCCAACGACTACGAGGTGTTTCGCAGGGGCGTTGACCCGCTGTTGGAGCGCATCCACGGGACGGCGGAGCACCGCAGGAAGCGAGCCGCCAGTCTGGCGCCGGCGAGCGGCAAGAGCCATGACGACCGCCTGGCCGAGCTGCGGGCCGAGCTGAGGAAGGCGGTGTCGGAAGAGGCATACGAGCGCGCCGCGCGCATCCGCGACCAGATTTACGCGCTCAAGAAGGGCAAGGACCATGAGGCCGACTGACCTGGTGGAGCAGCCGGGCGAGTGGTTGCGCGGCACCGGGGCGCTCAGCGACATCGTCATCAGCACCCGCATCCGCCTGGCGCGCAACATCGCCGGCTATCCCTTCGTCACGCGGCTCAAGCCCCCCCAGCAGGCCAAGCTGAGCCAGCTCCTGTGCCAGGTGATCGTGGACGAGGGCACCGTGCCCGAGTGCCACTACTTCGACCTCAAGGTGGCCAGCGCGATTGACCGCAGGCTCCTGGTCGAGCGCCACCTGATCTCCAAGGAGCACGAGGAGGCCGAGGGCGAGCGCGGCGTCGCCGTCCAGGCCACCGAGGCCGTGAGCATCATGGTCAATGAGGAGGACCACCTGCGCATCCAGGTGCTCCATTCGGGCTTTGAGCTCGAAACCGTCTGGCAGGCGGCGAGCCAGATAGACACGGCGATAGGCGAGCGGGTGCCCTATGCCTACAGCGAGCGCCTGGGGTTCCTCACCGCCTGCCCCACCAACGTGGGCACCGGCCTGCGGGCCTCGGTCATGCTCCACCTGCCTGCCCTCGAGATGACCAAGCACATAGAGAAGGTCTTCCTCGCCGTCGCCAAGATCAACCTCGCCGTCCGAGGGCTCTACGGCGAGGGCACCCAGGCATTCGGGAACTTCTACCAGGTCTCCAACCAGGTGACACTGGGCAGGAGCGAGGAGCAGATCGTCCGCGAGGTCGCGGCGATCATCCCCGAGGTCGTCGAAAACGAGCGGCGGGCAAGAGAGGTCATCCTGGAGAAGAGCCGCCAACAGGTCGAGGACCGCGTGTGGCGGGCATACGGCATGTTGCGCCACGCTCGCACGATCTCCTCCAGCGAGGCCATCGCCTTGCTGTCCCACCTGCGCCTGGGCGTCCACCTGGGGATCATAGCGGAGCCCAACATTGAGGCGATCAACCAACTCTTTGTGAGAACTCTCCCTGCGCACCTCCAGGTGCTGGTTGGCCGCGAGCTCGACGCCACAACGCGCGACGTGGCCCGCGCGACCTACATCCGGCGCTGCCTGGGTGAGAACGGAGGCTCATAGATGTTCGACCGGTTTACCGAACGCGCCCGCAAGGTGATGAGCCTGGCCCGCCTGGAGGCCCAGCGCTTCTACCACGACTACGTCGGCACCGAACACATCCTTCTGGCCCTCGTGAAAGAGGGCACCGGCGTCGCATCCGTCGTCCTCAAGAAGATGGGGGTCGAGCTCAGGGAAATCCGCCACGAGATCGAAAAGGTGGTCGAACGCGGCCCAGAGCCCGTGCCGGCCAACCAGCAGCTCCCCTACACCCCGCGGGCCAAGAGGGTCCTAGAGCTCGCCCTCGAGGAGGCCAGAGGCCTGGGCCACCACTACATCGGCACGGAACACCTCCTCCTCGGCCTCCTGCGCGAGCAGGAGGGCATCGCCGCCCAAGTGCTTGTCAACCTCGGCCTCAAGCTCGACGAGGTCCGCGAAGAAATCCACAACTTCCTCGGCTCCGAGGTCCAGGCCGCCGAGGCCGCCGCGCGCCCCACAGGCGCAAAGAAGGGCCGCAGCGACACCCCGGCCCTCGACTCCTTCGGCCGCGACCTCACAGAGCTGGCCCGCGAGGGCAAGCTCGACCCAGTGATCGGGCGCCGCCGCGAGATCACACGCCTCACCCAGGTGCTCTCGCGCCGCACCAAGAACAACCCCGTGCTCCTCGGCGAGGCCGGCGTCGGCAAGACCGCCATCGTCGAGGGCTTCGCACAGGCCCTCGTCGCCGGCAACGTCCCCGAAACCCTCCGCGACCGCCGCATCGTCATCCTCGACCTCGCCCTCATGGTCGCAGGCACCAAATACCGCGGCCAGTTCGAGGAGCGCATCAAGGCCGTGATGAACGAAGTGCGCAAGTCCAAGAACGTCATCCTCTTCATTGACGAGCTCCACACCCTCGTCGGCGCGGGCGGGGCCGAAGGCGCCATTGACGCCTCCAACGTCCTCAAGCCCGCTCTCTCGCGCGGCGAAATCCAGTGCATCGGCGCCACCACCCTGGACGAATACCGCAAGTACATCGAAAAGGACAGCGCCCTCGAGCGCCGCTTCCAGACCATAATGGTGGACCCGCCGAACCGTGAAGAGACCCTCGAGATCCTCAAGGGACTCCGCGACCGCTACGAGGCCCACCACCGCGTGCGTTACACCGACGGCGCCCTCGCCACAGCCGTCGAGCTCTCCAGCCGATACATCACCGGCCGCTACCTGCCCGACAAGGCCATTGACGTCATGGATGAGGCCGGCGCCCGCGTGCGAATGGCCGCCACGACCAAGCCGCCCGACCTCAAGGAGCTGGAGGCCGAGATCGAGCGCCTCAACGAAGAGAAAGAAAGCGCGGTCGCCAGCCAGGACTTCGAGCTAGCCGCCTCTCTCCGCGATAAAGCCCAAAAGCTCCGCGCACGCTGCCAGGCCACCCTCCGCGAGTGGCGCGAACAAGCCGAACAAGCCGCCGGCACCGTCAACGAGGACGTCATCGCCGAAGTCGTCTCATCCATGACCGGCATCCCACTCGCACGCCTGGAAAGCGAGGAGACCAAGCGCCTCCTCAGCATGGAGGACGAACTGCATCGCCGGGTCATCAGCCAGGACGAAGCCATCCGCGCCATCGCCAAGGCCGTCCGCCGCTCCCGCTCCGGACTCAAAGACCCCCGCCGGCCGATCGGCTGCTTCATCTTCCTCGGCCCCACCGGTGTCGGCAAGACACTCCTCGCCCGCGCCCTCGCCGAATTCATGTTTGGAGAGGAAGACGCCCTCATCCAGATCGATATGTCCGAGTACATGGAGAAGCACAACGTTTCGCGATTGATCGGTGCCCCGCCCGGCTACGTCGGTTACGAGGAGGGCGGGCAGCTTACCGAGAAAATCCGGCGACGGCCCTATGCGGTCGTGCTGCTGGATGAGATCGAGAAGGCCCACCCAGACGTCTTCAACACCCTTCTCCAAATAATGGAGGAGGGCCGCCTGACCGACAGCTTCGGCCGCCACATAGACTTCAAGAACGTCATCCTCATCATGACCTCGAATATCGGGGCCGACGTGATCAAGACCCAGGGCGCCCTTGGCTTCGTCAAGGCCACCGCCGAGGAGACCTACGAGGACATGAAGCGGCGCCTTATGAACGTCGTCGAGCGCCACTTCCGCCCCGAGTTCATCAACCGCCTCGACGACATCATTGTGCTACGGCACCTTACCAAGGACGACCTGCAAAAGATCGTGGACATCGAGTTCGCCCGCGTCGCCCGCCGCCTCGGCGAGCGCGGCTTCACCGTCGAGCTCGCCTCCGACGCCAAGCAGTTCCTCATCGAGAAGGGCTACACCCCGGAATTCGGCGCCCGCCCCCTCAGGCGCGCCATCGAAAGCCACATCGAGGACCCCCTCGCCGAAGAACTCCTCCGCTCCCAGTTCCCCCCCGGCACTCGCATCGTCATCCGCGTCCGCGACGACCACCTCTACTTCGACCTCCAGGAGCCCACCCCTCCCCGCGAGCAACCCACGCCCACCGAGGCCGTCGCACGCTGAGCCCCGCCCGCCCCTCTGGCCCTCGGAGGTCGCAGGGCGAACACGTCGCCCACGCTCCACGTGCGCCGGCGCACCAAAACGTGCAGCCCTGGCCCCCTCCACGCGGCTACTGCCCGCTCGGACGCCTCCCCCGCCCACGAGCCCAAATACAACGCCGCCCGCCATCACCGTCCGCCCCAAGAAAAACCGGGGTGGCGCCGGCAGCAAATGGCATGCGAATTGCGACTACGAGCCGGGGACAGGAGGATCTATCCATGAAGACCCGACAGACCGGCAGGCAGCGCCGCCAGGCCGCTGAATTTCGCCCCCTCCGCTCCATGCTCCTCCAGCGCCGCCAAGAGCTCCTCGGCCAGATGCACACCGAACTCGCCCACGCGCAGGCCGACGCCTCCGGCGCGCGCTACCTCGACGCCGCAGACCTCGCCACCGAAAGCCTCTACACCGAGATGGCCCACGACTACGCCCAGCTCGCCACCGGCGAACTCCGCAAAGTCGAGCGCGCCCTCGAACGCATTGACGACAGGACCTATGGCCTATGCGAGAGCTGCGGCCGCCCCATCCCCAAGGCGCGCCTCCGCGCTCTCCCCTTCGCCGACCTGTGCGTCCGCTGCCAGCGCGAGCGCGAGGCCGCCGAGCAGGAGCCGGCCGCGCCCCCACACCACATCCCCGAGCCAGAAGTCAACTGACCCCAGGCCTGCCCCCCGCGCCACAACGCCCAAAGCCGCGCCGCCGCCAACGGCCGGCGACCGGCACAACGCTTCTCACTCCGAGCGCATGGCGACCCCTGCCGCCCGTTGCCGAACAGCCTATCTTCCCGTTCGCTTTGTCGCGAGCTAACCCGCCCCGCTCAGAACCCGCAAATCACAATCGCCACCCAAAGGTCCGGCCGCTCGCGGTATATCTTCAGGTCCGCCACCACCGCCGGCCGAGCCTTCGCCAGCCGCTCGTTGATCAGCGACAATAGGTCCTCCCGGCTCCCCGCCTCCACCGAGATCGCCTTGAACGTCGGCCGTCCTCCCTCCGACCGCTGAATCTCCGCAATGATCCGCCCCAGCGTATCCAGCCGCTCCGTATACTTATAACGATAGGTCTCGAACTTGTTGGAAAACGACGACGGGCTGAAGATCTCCTCCAGCGGTTCCTCCTCCTCTCGGAGCTCCTCAGCCAGACGGCACCGCAGCTCCTCCTGAATCCTCGTCAGCGCGTTGATCAGTTCCTGCTTTTCCACTATCGCCTTCCTGGAAACCAGTCGGCATTCCTGGCCTCTCAACCCATTCTACCCATTCCCTGCCCCAAGTCAAGCCGGCACCGGAGTCCAACTGCGGCCCCAGGGTCTCACAACTGGCCGCATTCCTCTACCCGCGCGCCCACAGTCGTCGTCGCCGTCCTCCTCCTAGTCGTGCTCGTCGTCCTCATCGTCCTTGGTTCTTCTCAGGCACCACACTTCTCGGCCACCGCCGCGCTGCCCCCTCTGTCATGCTGAGCCTCTCGAAGCTCCTTTCAGGAAACTGGGCCGCGGTGATGGGAGCACCCTTCCTACGTCGGGTTACCTCCTGAGAGGTTCCGCGACTTCGGCCGCCACGACCGGCGGGCCCCGCTCGGGGTGCCAGTGGTGCCGCGGGCCCTCGGAATGCCAAGGAGGATGGCGCGCCGCGCTCGGAGTGAATCCGAGGCGTTGCGCCCCGCTCGGAGCGACGCCGCGGTGGCGCGCCCCATTTGGAACGAATGTGGGCCGTTACGCTCCGCTTCCCGACCCGGGCCGCTCACGCCTCAAGCCAAAGAAGGCTGGAACGGGGGCTTCAGAGCGCAGGCATGGCTGGACACCCTCCTGACCTGGGATTGCGGTCTCCGCAGAGCCCAATCCAAGCTCGCAGGAAGAGCCGGCGCCAGGGAGATGCTCTCCGCAAGTCCAGAGAATGGAAAGAGTTGCCTAACGTGCGACAAGGGCCACGCCCGATTGATTCACCACCTGGCGCGACAAGGCGTCAGGCCCTCAGGACCGGCCGCAGGCGATCCCGGGGTGGAGGGCCGGTTCTTGCCGCAAAGCGCGACTCGGCTTTGCATTTTGCGGTGGGACGTTGTAGAGTGCCCCGCGCAGCGTTCGGCCATTGCCAAAGAGACGTCGAGCGTTGACGGAAGAGTTTTCCTTCGAGTTTAGACGTCTGGGATACGACCTTCGACGTCGGGCGTTCGGGGTTGGTCGTTGAGGAATGTCCGCGCCACGCGGCCGCCGCCCAAGGCCAGTCAAGGGGGCAGGAGAGGTTGCCATGTGTGCAAGAGTGCCGGGGCAGGGGCGGAGACCCCGTCGGGTCGCAGCGGCCTTTGACGCCGACAACCTGAGCCTGCGCCAGGCGGCAACCCTGCGCGGCATCATCGCCTACGCCCAGGCAGCCGGCTGGGAACTGGTCCTCGCCCCCTTCGCCTTCCACGACGGGCCGGGGCGCTGGGACGGCATCCTGGTGCCGACCCACAAGTGGCAGGCGCGGGCGCTGAAGCGAGCGCCGGCGCCGGTCGTCTGCGTCGCCTGGAGCCAGCGTCAGCTCCTCCTGCCCGCGGCGCTGGAGAACCGCTATCTGGCGGGCCGTCTGGCGGCGCAGCATCTGGTCGAGCGCGGCTACCGGGCCTTTGCCTACGTGGGCTTTCAGCGCGACACCCAGTCCTACATCGAGCGCAAGGACTTCTGCCTGACCCTTCGCCGCATGGGGCGCGACCCTGCGACGGCCCGCACCCTCGTCAGCTTCAGCCGCAACCGCGCGTGGCGGGACAGGACCATGGCGTCGCTGGGCGAGTGGCTCGGGCAGCTCGAGCGGCCGGTGGGGATGCTCGTGGCCAGGCCGGGCCTCGCGCGGGCGCTGGCCGACGTCGCCCTCGCGCGCGGCCTCCGCATCCCCGAGGACATCGGGATCATCGCCGGGGACGACGAGCCGTCGGTCTGCGAGCTGCCGCCCGCGCTCACCGCGCTGCGCTTCGACTACGCCGAAGTCGGCCGCCAGGCCGCCGCGCTACTCGAGAGCCTGATGGCCGGCGAATGGCGTCCGACCCGCGCTCGCGCCCCACTCGTCCCTCCCACCCTCATCGCCCGCCGCTCAACCGACCGCTTGGTCGCGACTGACCCTGTCGTGGCCAATGCCCTCTGGTTCATAGACGCCCATCGCAACGAGCCGATCCGCGTCGCCGACGTCGCCGCCGGCCTCCGCGTGCCGCTCCGCGAACTCCAGGGGCGCTTCCGGCGTTCGGGACGCGACACGGTGCAGCACGAGATTACCCTCGCGCGGGTCGAGCACGCGAAGCTGCTCCTCGCGGACGCCTGTCGCGGCAGAAGGCCCGCGGCCCCAGGCCGAGTCCAGGTCACTTTCGACGGCCCCCCGCCCATCCCAGGCGGGCAGGGCTGGACCCAGTGGGCAGAAGACCCGCGCCGCCGAGCGGCACTGGTCGAGCGACTGCCCGACGGCACCGAGCGCATCCGCCGCCAGCCGCTGCCGATGCCCACCACGCCCCCTAGGCCGCCGAGCCGTGCCGTCGTTGCCGAGATCGCGCGCCTGAGCGGGTTCGGCAGCGTGGACGCCCTGGAGCGCGCCTTCAAGCGCTTCGTCGGCATGAGCCCGCGGACCTGGTCGAGCAGGCAGCCGTGAGGCGCGGCGTAACGGCCCGTCGCTCATGGGAGCGAGCGTGTCCCGATCGGTCTGATCCGTCGGACGGATCCGTCGGGCTGAGCCGACCGATCCGACTGATCCGTCGGACCCCTCAGCGAACGGGTCTGCGGCCCGGTCTGGCGGGAAGATCCCCGCGGTGCACAAGGGGCCGGCTCCGCCCGTCACCTGGGCGTAGCGGCGGGGGCCGAGGCCACGCCGAGGCCGGCGAGCATCTCGCGCGGGTCGGCGGTAGGCTGCCTGCATGCGCCGCCTGTACAAACGTAGGCGGTGGCCCGCCCGCCAATCGGCTTGTGCTGGGCGGTGTAGGGTGCCAGGCGGGTGAGCGGGGCGGCGTCGTCCTCTGGCCGGAAGAGGACGACCTTGTTGGGAAGGAAGGCGCTGCGCAGGGCGCGGAGAAGGACCCGGGTGTCCTCGGCAGCGAGCTGGCCTGCGATGACGACTTCGTGGGAGGGGCCGAGGGCGAAGTCGAGGCCGACGAGGAACTGCGTGTAGGCCATGGGCATCTGGGCGACTTGTGGGGCGAGAGCGCTCTGGAGTTTCGCGGCGCGCTCCTCGAGGGCCGCCTGGCCCGTGATGCGCGAGAGGCGAAGGAGGTTGAGCAGGGCGACGGAGTTGGCGGAAGGCACGGCGCCGTCGTAGGCCTCCTTCTGGCGGAAGAGGAGCTCCTCGCCGTCGTCGGCGGTGAAGAAGAGGCCGCCTGCCGCGGCGTCCCAGTGGTGGGCGAGGAGCAGGGAGTTTAGCTCGCTGGCTGCCTCGAGGTAGCGGGGTTCGAGGACGGCCTCGTAGAGTTCGAGGAGGCCCCAGGTGAGGAAGGCGTAGTCGTCGGCGTGTGCTGGGGCAGGGGAGGGGGTGCCGTCGCGCCAGGCGTGGCGGAGGCGGCCGTCGGGGCGGCGGAGCTCATGGAGGGCGAAGTCGGCGGCGCGGCGAGCAGCCTCGGCGTAGAGCGGCTCGTCGAAGGCCTGGGCCGCGCGGGCCAACGCCGCGATCATCAGGCCGTTCCAGTCGGTCAGCACCTTGTCGTCGCGGTGGGGTCGGATGCGTCGCTGGCGTGCGGCGAAGAGCTCTTCGCGGATGGCGGCGAAGCGTGGGGCCTCGTCCGGGGCGACCGGTCGGCGGAGGTGCAGGATGTTGAGGCCGGTCCTCACGCCGTTGGCCGGGTCAACGTAGTTCCCCTCGCGCTCCAGTCCGAAGAGGGCCGTAGCGAGGGCGGCGTCCTCGGGGGCGAGGAGTCTGGCCACTTCTGGGAGCGGCCAGAGATAGAAGCGCCCCTCCTCGCCCTCCGCGTCGGCGTCCTCGGCCGAGAAGAAAGCCCCCTGGGGCGAGGTGAGGTCGCGGAGGACGTAGGTGAGGATCTCTCTCGCGGTCTGCTGGTACTCGGGCTTGCCTGTGGCCTGGGATGCCTCGGTGTAGGCAAGGGCGAGGAGGGCCTGGTCGTAGAGCATCTTCTCGAAGTGGGGCAGGAGCCAGCGGGTGTCGGTCGAGTAGCGGTGGAAGCCGAAGCCGAGGTGGTCGTAGATGCCGCCACTGCGCATCGCCTGAAGGGTCCTCTCGACCATTGCGAGCGACTCGGCGTTGCCCGTCCGCTTCCAGTGTCGGAGCAGAAAGGTGAGGTTGTGGGGGGTTGGGAACTTTGGGGCGTCGGAGAAGCCGCCGTGGGTGGCGTCGAAGCGCTGGGCGAGCAGGCGGGCGGCGGCCTCGAGGGTGGGGAGCCCGAGCGTGGCGCCGAGCGCAGGCGGCGATTGCCCTTGACGCAGCGCGGCGGCGATCTGGTCGGCGGAGCCGACGAGCTTGTCGCGCTGGGTGCGCCAGGCGTGGGTGATGCGGGGGATCAGCTCGAGGAGGCCCAGGCGGCCGAAGCGGGTCTTCTTGGGGATGTAAGTCGCCGCGAAGAAGGGGCGCTTGTCGGGCGTCATCACGATGGTCAGCGGCCAGCCTCCGCCCCCAGTGAGGGCCTGGCAGACCGTCATGTAGACGCCGTCAACGTCGGGACGCTCCTCGCGGTCCACCTTCACGCACACGAAGGCATCGTTGAGGAGGCGGGCGACCTCGGGGTCCTCGAACGATTCCTCGGCCATCACGTGGCACCAGTGGCAGGTCGAGTAGCCGATGGAAAGAAAGACCGGCTTATCGAGTCGTTTCGCCGTCTCAAATGCCTCGGGGCACCACGGGAACCAGTCCACCGGGTTCGCCGCGTGCTGGAGAAGGTAGGGGCTCTTCTCGCGCGCCAGGCGGTTCTGGCGGCTGTCGTGCTTCTCGTTCATGGCTCTGGGCTCGGCTTTCTGCGCTGGACAGGCCAGGCTCTGAAGGCACAGGGCGAGTGTGGCAATGATGCGCAGCCTGCTCATGGCCTTGCCTGCCTCATCCCGCCCCTCTACATGCGCTTCTACACCAGAGCGCGCCTGGAGTCAAGACATATTGTTGGAACGCGACGAGTCCTCACGCCCTTGAAAACGAGGCGGGTTTGGGTATACTGCTAGCCGCGGTGGAGGGGGCGAGAGCAGTTGGCGTCCCCAGGGAACAGGAGGCACGAGCGATGGCGGACCCGCAGGCTGAGCTCAAGGCGTTTCAGCCCAGGCACGAGTTCTTCGTGGGCATTGACTCGGACGGCTGCGCGTTCGACACGATGGAGGTGAAGCACAAGTACTGCTTTGTGACGGCGGTGCTGGAGGCGTTCGGACTGGCCGCGCTCGCGCGCATCCTGCGGGACGTGTGGGACTTCGTGAACCTCAACTCCAAGTCGCGGGGCTGCAACCGTTGGCACGCGCTGCGGGCCACGATGGAACACCTCATCGAGCTTTCGCCCTACGAGCGCTTCGAGCCCTTCCTCGCGGCGCATCTGGACGTCATCAGGGACTTCATCAAATGCTCCGAGCAGGACAAGCGGGTTCAGCTCAGCAACGAGGGCCTGCTGCTCTACGCGGGGTCGCGGCTCCAAAGCCCCTCGGCGCGGCTGCTGGTCGAGTGCATCGTGGCCGACCCCGTGGGGGTGGCGACCTCGGCGATGGGCCGCGCCATCGTGCAAGCCGATGCCTCGCCTGAGACCTGCCTCGTGCGGCTCATATACTGGACGCATCTCGTCAATGGCCTCGTCGAGCTCTATGTCTTCGACGTGCCGCCGTTCCCCCACTGCCGCAAGGCGATCGAGCGGCTGGCGCCCGTGGCCGACATCATCTGCGTTTCGGCCACGCCCGTCGAGGCCCTCCGCCGCGAGTGGGAGGAACACGGCATCGCCCAGTTCGCTGCCCTCATCTGCGGCCAGGAGCAGGGCAAGAAGGAGGACCACCTCGCCCTCGCCGCCAAAGGGAAATACCCGCCGCACCGCATCCTGATGATCGGCGACGCCCCGGGCGACCTCAAGGCCGCCCGCCTCAACGGCGCGCTCTTCTTCCCCATCAACCCCGGCCACGAGGAGGAGTCCTGGCAGCTCTTCGTCCGCGAGGCCTGCGACCGCTTCCTCGGCGGCACCTATGCCGGCGACTACGAGGCCGCCCTGATCGCAGAGTTCGACAAGCACCTCCCGTCCACGCCGCCGTGGAAAAGGTAAGAACAGGCCCCGCGAGTCTCGATAGAACCTATGGGGCGTATGGGTCCTATGTGATCCAGGCGCGGCCCCGCCCTCGAGTCGGAGGCCATCGCACTTGGACCTGCCGCAGCAATTCTCCCTTGCTGGCCGCGTTGCCCTGGTGACCGGTGCCAGCCGCGGCATAGGCCGAGCCTGCGCCATCGGGCTTGCCGAGGCGGGGGCCGACGTGGCCCTCGTCGGGCGCGAGCGCGCCTCTCTGGCGCAGGTGGCCGCGGCCATATGCTCGCTCGGTCGCAGGGCCGCGGTGGTTGTTGCGGACCTTGCTAGGCCCGAACGCGCCCCGGCCGCCGTGGATGAGGCGGGAGAGGCCCTCGGGACGATTGACGTGTTGCTCTACGCCGCGGGCGTCACCCGACGCGCCCCGGCCGGGGATGTTCAGCTCGGAGAGATTGACGAGTGCCTGGACGTGAACGCCAAGAGCGCCTTCGTGGTCGCTCAGGCTGTGGGCCGCAAGCTCATAGCGGCGGGCAGGCCAGGCTCCCTCATCTTCATCGCATCGCTGATGTCCCGCGGCGCGCGTCCGACCACCATCCCCTACGGCATCTCGAAGATGGCCCTCACGGGCGTCGTGCGGGGGCTGGCGGTCGAGTGGGCTTCCAACGGCATCCGCGCCAACGCCATCGCGCCGGGCTATGTGCGCACCGCCTTGGCCGCGAAGGTCTACGACGACCCCAAGCTCCGCGAATGGGTCACTAGCCGCATCCCCCAGGGCCGCTGGCAGGAGCCCGAGGACTACGCCCCCATTGCCGTCTTCCTCGCCTCCGACGCCTCGCGCGTCATCACCGGCCAGATCATCTTCGCCGACGGCGGCTGGACCGCCGCGTTATAGCCAGCGCCTCTCCGCCGTGCCCTTGCCCCATGCCCCGTACCCCGCGCCGTGTGGCGCTCTTCCGCTCCCACGCGGCCACCCCGATGCGTTCTCCCTGGAACATTTCAGAGTTGTTCAACTTTGCAATATTGCGTCTGGGCGCCGCGTTGCTGTTGGGACGCGATTGGGCCTCCAAGAAGTGGATAGGCCCGGCGGGATGTCGGCGATGCGGGGCTGGCGATGGCTGGCTGCGCGGACAGGTGCGACATTGCAGCGCGGGGAGAAAGCGCTTGACGAGGGGGGTGGGTCGGGGTAGGATCGTAGGGGTCGAGCCGGGCGGTGGCGTGCGTCGCACACGTTTTCAGGAGGCAGGGCGATGGTCAGGGCAAAGCAGCTCTCGGTGAGCCTTGAGAACAAGCCGGGCCGCCTGGCACATCTGTGCCGGTGCCTGGCGGAGCGCAAGATCAACATCATTGCGCTCTCGGTGGTGGAGACGACGGAGCAGAGCCTCGTGCGGCTGGTTGTGGACAAGCCGGCCGAGGCCGCCAAGATGCTCAAAGACTGCCCGCTGACGTTCACGGAGACAGACGTTCGGCTGATGGAGCTGCCGAACAAGGTGGGCGCGCTGGCCGAGTTGGCCGAGAAGCTGGCGGCCCGGAGGGTGAACATTGATTTCGTCTACGGGAGCACCGGCGCCGGGCGTGCCAAGGCGGTGATCGTGCTTGGCGCCTCCAAGCTGGCCGCGGTGGAACGCGCGGTGACGGCGCCCTGACCCCGCGCTGACCCCACCACACTAACGTCCTGACCTCGCGTCACGAATGCCCTGACCTCGAAGCTCCGGCACCCCGACCCCTCAGCGCCGGCGGCCTGACCCCGCGGTGCCGCCACCCCTCATCTGGGTCTGGGCCGCAGGCCGGGCGGGAACTGAATCCTCTGGTAGATGTTGACTTGGCGGTAGGCGTCGGACAGGTCTTCGTGAGTGAAGATGAGGATGGCGTCCGGGTAGATGCGGAGGACCTTGAAGCTGTGGGGCGGCCGGGCGAGCATTGGCATGCCGAGGTGGGCCTTGGCAAGCCGCACGTCATAGTCCACGTGGAGATGGCCGGCCAGATACCCGAGGACCTGCGGCTGCGCGTCGAGAAGCTGGAGCACCGCGGCGTTGTTGGCGAACGTTGGGAAGACGATGGGGTTGTGGGCGAAGACGAGGGTCGGCTCCTCACGGTGGGCGTCGAGCTGGGCGGCGAGCCAGCCGAGGCGCTCGTAGGCGCCCCATCCCGAATCCCACTCCCCGTAGCGGATGCCGATGGCGATGAAGCGGACGCCGCCGATGGCGACGGTGTAGTTGGTGGGGCCGAAGACGGCCTCGTAGTCGGCCCCGTCGTGGTTGCCGGCGACGGCGTGACAGGGCGCCTTGAGCTCGGCATCGAGGATGGCCTTCACGCGTCGGAGCTGCTGGGCGCTCCCAAAGGCCACGATGTCGCCGAGGAGAAGGACGGCTTGGGGCTTCACGGCGTCGTTGAGGTAGCGGACGACCTTGAGGAGCCGGTCGCGCGAGGGCTTGGCCCAGGCGACTCGCCCGCTATCGTCATAGTGTGTGTCGGCGAGGACCGCTATGGTGGCCAGGGGCGGGTCGGCGCGGGTGGCCCAGGGCGGCGGCGTCTGCGAGCGCGGCGGAGCGTAGCGCTCGGCGAGGCGGAGCAGTTGCTCGACGAGTGGCCCACGGAGCGCCCTGAGGTCCAGCAGCCCGCCTCCCGCGGCCCAGCCTGTGGCGACGAGCACAACGACGCTCGCGACGACGAGTCGCGTCCGGCGGCGCAAGGTGGCTTCCTCTCCTCCGAGCCCACGGCTCCCCACCGCCTGCGGGGGGATTCTGCCTAGAGAGATCCAATCGAAGGTTGCTCGTGGCGGCTCCCCACGGCCTGCGGGGGGATTCTACCAGGTTTCCGCCTGGCCGCCAAGCGCTCCGAGCAACCGAGCTTGACCCGGCGCCCAACGTTGGATACGATGCTGCGTGGAGGGAACGGGTCAGAGCGTTCTTTGGGCGTCAGAGCCACAAAGCATGCGGCTGCCCAAGCTACGAGTGCCTGATCAGCGAGTGACGGAGAGAGAGCTGGACGGCTCAAGGCACCTGCATCAACGGAGGGCTGATCTGGCTCGACGCTACCGCGCACAGGTGAGGAAAGGAGTGGCCAGGTGCCATTGACGTTTGACTTTCCGTTGGAACGCCTGAGGACCTATCAGGGGATCAATCCACGCCCGGCGGACTTCGACGCTTACTGGGACGCGGCGCTGGCCGAGATGCACGCGCTTGATCCCCAGGTGTCGCTGGAGCCGGCGGACTTCCAGGCCCCAAACGCGGAGTGCTTCCACCTGCGCTTCACAGGCGTGGGCGGAGCGCGAATCTACGCGAAGCTCTTGAGGCCGAAGAAGGCGCCGAAGCGTCACCCCGCCGTCGTCATGTACCACGGCTACACTGGCAGCTCGGGGGACTGGGCGGACAAGTTGGTCTACGTCGGCCAGGGCTTCACTGTGGCCGCGCTCGATTGCCGCGGCCAGGGCGGACGCTCCGAGGACCCTGGCGGCGTGAGCGGCAACACCCATCGCGGCCACATCGTCCGCGGCCTGGCCGACGCCCTCGACGGCGCCCCCGAGAAGCTGCTGTTCCGCCAGATATTCCTCGACTGCGCCCAGCTCGCCCGCATCGTGATGGCGATGCCGGACGTGGACCCCGCGCGGGTGGGCGCGACCGGCGGCTCGCAGGGCGGCGCCCTCACCATCGCCGCGGCCGCCCTCGAGCCACGCATCGCGCGCGCCGCCGCCGTCTTCCCCTTCCTGTCCGACTACAAGCGGGTGTGGGAGATGGATCAGGCCAAGGACGCCTACGCCGAGCTGCGCGAGTTCTTCCGCCTCTTCGACCCCCGCCACGAGCGCGAGGACGCCGTCTTCGAGAAGCTCGGCTACGTGGACATCCAGCACCTTGCCCCCCGCATCCGCGGCGAGGTGCTCTGGGCCATCGGCTTGATGGACACCATCTGCCCCCCCTCCAGCCAGTTCGCGGCCTACAACAAGATCACCGCGAAGAAGGACATGGTCATTTACCCCGACTTCGGCCACGAGGGGCTGCCGGGCATCGCCGACCGCAACTTCCAATTCCTCATGGGCCTTTAGCCCAGGCTCGCGGCCGGCCGGGTGGCTAGGGTCCTATCCGTCTCATGGGTCCCATAGGTCCTATAGGCCCTGTGGGTCGGCGGCGGGCGGCTGTCGCAGAATGTTGGCATTGATGCCCCAGGCTCGCCGTGGCTGGGTCGCGGACCTGTCGCTCTAGACGAAGTCCCAGTCCTTCATCCAGCGGTATTCCGGCGGGAGGGAGGCCCAGGCGCGGTCCATGGCCTGGTCGAGCTCGGCTTTCTCCTGGGCGTCGAGGTCGCGGCGCTCTTTGATGGCAGCGCAGACGTTGTCGACCTGTGCGACGCTGATGAGGCCGGGGATGGGGGCGGTGATGGCGGGATTCGCCAGGATGCTGCGGATGCACAGCCGGGCGATGCGGTTGTCCTCCTCGACGTGGGGGCCGTCGGGCGAGCCGTCCCCCTTGAAGACCGAGTTGCTTGCGAAGGGCTTGATGCCGAACCAGCCGACGTCGTGCTTCCTCACGGCGGCCCAGAGGCCGCTCTCGTCCTCGACCACCTTGGTCTTTGCGGTGTAGGGGGTGAGGATGACCTCCATCTGTTGGGGATAGGTCTCGACGAGGTGTTTGAGGTGCGCGCGGTCGTGGGAAGAGACGCCGACAAACCGCGCCCGCCCAGTCTTCTTCGCCCAGTCGAGCGCGGCGACGGCCTCCTCGACCTCGCCCCTGGTGTGCTTGCCGCTGTCCACCAGCAGGCTGATGCGCCAGAGGTCGCAGTAGTCGAGGCCGGCTTCCTTGAGGCCGAGGTCGAGGCCCTCCTGGAGCTTCTTGGCCGACCGCCATTCGGGGTAGCGGCTCTCGCGGACGTGCCAGGAGTAGCCAAAGTACATCTTGTCGCGCCGGCCGCGCAGCGCGCGGCTGTAGGCCAGTATCTCCTCGCCGCAGCAGGCATCCACGTAGTTGATTCCGCGCTCGATGCAGCGGGTGACGACGTCGTAGCGGTTCTTCTGGAAAGCGGGCTGGGCGATGTCGGTGCTCATCCAGCCCTTGGGCTCGTTGCCGCCGATGATCTTGACCAGGCGCTTCCAGTGGCCGCCGAGGGCGATTGCGGAGACCATCAGCTCCGTCTTCCCGCAGCGGCGGTATTCCATGTCGGGGTTGTAGTTGAGGATCTTGCGGGGGTCGGGCGCGCCCTGGGGGCGTTCCCCCGCGCCCGCGGCTGGCAGAATGCTGCCCGAGACCACTGCTGCCGCCGCTGCGCCCACGACGAATTGCCGACGGGTGAGCTCACCACCATCCATTGCTCGCTCCTCCTGGGGCGCCATTGCCCTGACCACAATATATTGCGTTCAGGGCGGCATGTCAACCGCTCGTTGCGGCGGTGCGCAAGGCATGGGCGACAACATTTTGGGATGCGGCCACTTGTCGCCGCTTTCCACCCCGGGCTGAACTGGGAACGGCCAGCGATAAAGGGCGCGGCGCCCACCACACGGTGCGACCGGCACGCTCCCCGACTTGACGGAATCGCCAGAAAAGTCATAATACTTCCCTGAAGGGCAGACTTGGACCCACAGCCAGGAAGGGGAAGCCATGAAGTTCGAGAAGTTTCAGAAGCCGAAGTCGCTTCTGCGGCCTGCGCCGTTCTGGGCGATCAACGACCGGATTTCGCCGGACGAGACGGCGCGGCAGATGGCGGACATGATTGACAAGGGGCTTTCGGGCGGCTTCTTCCACTCGCGCGCGGGGCTGACGACCGACTACCTGGGCGAGGAGTGGTTCGCCTCGATGCGCGCGGCGCTCGAGGTCGCGGCGCGCAAGGATGGCTATCTGTGGCTCTACGATGAGGACCTCTGGCCCTCGGGCAACGCCGGCGGCCAGGTGGCCGCGACGAAGGATGAGTACCGCGAGGCGTACCTGGAGCCGGAGTTCGTCGGCGCCGGCGAGACGCCGCTGGAGGAGCCGCAGGGGGAGCCGCGGGCAGCCTATATCATCGAGGAACGCGACGGGGCGGTGCTCCGCAAGCTGCGGCAGGTCACTTTCGAGGATGCTGCGGCCGCTGGAGACAAGGAGCGCCTGCTCTTCCGCCGCTTCTACGCCGCCAAGACGGGCTGGTGGTCAGGCGAATCCTACTGCAACCTCCTGCACCCCGAGGTCACAAAGCGTTTCATCGAGCTCACCCACGAGGTCTACTGGCGGCACCTGGGCGAGGACTTCGGCCGCCGCGTGCCCGGCATCTTCACCGACGAGCCGCAGCTCTACAGCCGCATCACGGGCATCCCCTGGTACGACGGCATCCCCGATGCCTACCACAAGCAGTGGGGCCGCCACTTCTGGGGCGACCTGCCCTACCTCTTCTTCGACGGCCCAGAGTGCCGCCGCATCCGCCTGCTCATCTACCGCACCATCCTGGGGCTCTTCTGCGCCCACTTCTCCAAGCCCATCTACGAATGGTGCGAGGAGCACGGCATCGAGCACACGGGCCACTACAACGCCGAGGACAACTTCGCGGGCCAGCTCCTCAATCACTGCGGCGGCATCACCGCCCACTACCGCTACCAACAGCTCCCGGGCATTGACCACCTGTGCCGCCAGACCGAGCCGCTGCTGCTCACCGTCAAGCAGACCAGCTCCGCCGCACGCCAGCTCGGCCGCCGCGGCGTCCTCACCGAAATCTTCGGCGTCTCGCACCACACCAACACCTTCGAAGACTTCAAGTGGATCGGCGACTACGACCTGGTGCTCGGCGCCACCTTCTTCGTGCCACACCTCACTTGGTACTCGATGCGGGGGAAGCGCAAGCGCGACTACCCGCCGAACTGGAACTACCAGCAGACCTATTGGGAGCACCTGCGGCCGCTCAACGACTACTTCGCCCGGGTGGCCGCGGTGCTCACAACGGGCAGGCCGCAGGTCGAGGTGCTTTTCCTCCACTCCATCGAGGATGCCTCAGCGAGCCTGCGCCGCACTGTCATCACGGGCAAGCGAGCGGTCCCGCGCGGCGTGCCGCAGGCCGATCTGGGCCGCGTGAACGAGCTCGACCGCATCCTCCGCAGCCTGCTCGAGGCCGCCCTCAACGCGGGCTACGACGCCGACCTGGGCGACGAGGGCTACATCGAGGACCTCGGCTCGGTGAAGGGCAAGCGCTTCGTCATCGGCCAGATGAGCTACTCGGTCGTCGTCGTGCCCGAGGCCCAGTCCTGGCGGCCAAAGACCCTCAAGCTCCTCAAGGAGTTCGCCAAAGCCGGCGGCACGGTCATCCTCACGGGGCGTCTGCCCAGCGAGCTCGATTGCCAGCCGGCAGCCGCCGCCTGGGAAGAGCTGGCTGGGATGAAAGGCGTCCTGTGCATCCCAGCGAGCGGGCGCGAGCTTCAGGACGCGCTCGACAAGGTCGCCCGCCCAGCGTTCCGGCTCCGCTCGAACATGGGCCGGCCCGTGCCCCACACCTATGTGCAGCACCGCAGAGACGGCGTGCAGGACTTCATCTTCGTTGTCAACTCCGACCGCGAGTCGCGGCGGGTCTATCGCCTGACGCTCTTCGGTGCGGCTCGGAAGCCCATCGCGCTCTGGAACCCGCTCCACGGCACCTGCGAGAAGCTCAGCGGCCAAGTGGTGGGCAAGGACCTCGTGGTCGAGCTCACCCTTCAGCCGGCGGGGTCGGCCATCGTCGCGGTGGGGAAGGGGGTGGCCGACGGCGCCAAGCCGGCAGCCCCCGTGTGCGCCTGCGGCGGCGAGGTGCGGCCGCTGCCCGCCACGTGGACCCATCGCCGCACGCAGGACAACGTGCTCGTGCTCGACCGCCTGTGCTACTCGCTGGATGGCGGCCAGACGTTCTCGGAGGAGGACGCGGAGTATCGGGTTCGGCGCAAGCTCGCCGAGCACTTCGGAACGCGCGAGTCGCTCGCCTGGCAGCCTTGGGTGGCCATCCGCAAGAAGCTCTTCGACGGGCGCGGGGGGCCGGTGGTGCTCCGCTACAGGTTCCACAACGCCGCCAAGCGGGTGCGCGAGGCTGCGGTCGTCATCGAGGACCTGCACAAGGGGCGCCTGAGCGTCAACGGCGCCCGCGTCGAGACCCCCTGCTGCGGCTGGCACTGGGACCGCGGCTTCGGCAAGGTCGCCATCGGCAACCTCCTGAAGCCAGGGGAAAACGTCATTGACTTCGCCTTCAACTACGACTTCCTCTCCGAGGTCGAGCAGGCATACATCGTCGGCGACTTCGGCGTCCGCCTCCGCTCCCCCTTCGAGGGCGAGCTGTGCGACGAGCCGAAGTCCCTCGCCAACGGCTCCTGGGTGGACCAGGGCTATCCCTTCTACCCCGGCAGCATGGTCTACGCGACCGAGGTCCTCCACCACCCGAAGAAGGGCGCCCGCACCATCCTCCGCCTCCAGAACCCCTCCGGCACCCTCTTCATCGTCCGCGTCAACGGCGCCGAGGCCGGGCGCATCCTCTGGCGGCCATACAACGTGGACCTCACGCCGCACCTGAAGGCGGGGAAAAACTCCCTGGAGATCGAGGTCGTCTCCAGTGGCCAGAACGCCCACGGCCCGCTCCACGTCCGCCACGGCGACTCCTTCCTCTGGTTTGGCCCCAACGCCTTCGAGGACGAATGGGCCGTCAAGAAGGAGTTCAGCCTCTTCGACTACGGCCTCCTCGGCGGCGCAGAACTCGTCGTGGTCAGGGACTGAGCCCGTTGAGCGCTGGGCGATGAGGCTTGGGCACGAGAGGTGTTACCCTCCCGAACGTACCAATACGTTCGGGAGGGTAACACCTCTCGGTGCGATGGGCCCGACGCGACCTGCCCTCCCGAGGACATTGGAACCTTCGGGAGGACGGTGGGCGCGCTGGAAAACATCGCCTCAAAAAGATATGATCCTGGCTTGTGCGTATCCCCATGCACCTGGAGGAAGCGGTAATGACAAGGTGTTGTCTGTTCTGGGTGGTGCTCATCGGCGCGGGGGCCGCGGCAGCCATTGCTCTGGCGGGCGCGCCCGCGGAGATTGACGTGCAGGGCCTCTACGAAGGCTCCTGCAAGGACGCCAAGGGCGTCGAGTCCAAGCTCGAGGTCCGTGTGGTCGCCCAGGGCAAGGGCGAATACAAGGCCTTCATCCGCCAGAGCCTCCCCGACGGCAAGCTCGCCAAACCCGTCCTCGACGGCAAGACGGACGGTGCCGCCGTCGTCTTCGAGGGCAGGGCAGGGGAGGTGGAGTGGAAAGCCGCCTTCGCCGACGGCGCCATCAAGGGCTCCTGCGGCCAGGGCTGCACGCTCGAGCTTAAGCGCGTCGAACGCAAGCCGGCCTCCCTCGGCGCTAAGCCGCCCGAAGGGGCCATCGTCCTCCTGCCGCCCGACCCAAAGTCCTCCGACGAGATGACCAAACGAAAGGGCAAGGACGGCACGGAACCCGAATGGAAGGTCTTCGAGGACGGCGGCGTGCTCGTGCCCAAAGGCGGCATGAGCTCTAAGCGGACCCTCGATGGCAGCTTCAAGCTCCACGTGGAGTTCAAGTGCCCCTTCATGCCCGCCGGTCGTGGCCAGGGGCGCGGCAACAGCGGCGTCTATCTGCCCAACGGCGACGAAATCCAGGTCCTCGACAGCTTCGGGATGGACACCTATCTCGGCGGCGGCTGCGGCGGCATATACAAGTACAAGGACCCCGACACGATGGAGGAGCTGCCCCCGCCGGCCCCCGACAAGCCCCCATTCAGGTTCACCCTCGCCTCCCTCCCGCCCGGCCAGTGGCAGACCTATGACATCGAGTACCGCGTGCCCATGCAGGACGGCAAGCCCGCGGGCCGGCCCCGCGTCACCGTCTACCACAACGGCATCAAGATCCACGACAACTTCGAGCTGAAGGGCTCTGGCAAGCGCCCCTTCTTCTTCCAGGACCACGGCTGCCCGGTGCAATACCGCAACATCTGGGTGCTGCCCATCGAGGGGAAGTGATGTGCCGCAGTTGGTGGCCGGCACCGCCAGGGTAAACCTCACGCCCTATGTCGGCGCCTTCCTGGCCGGCTTCGGCAACCGCGACCACGGCTGCGAGGGAGTCCACGACGAGCTCTTTGCCCGCGCCCTCGCGCTCCGCGCTGGCGACACCGCCGCCGCAATCGTCTCCTGCGACCTCATCGGCCTCACCCGCGAATCAATCGAGGCCATCCGCAAGCAAGTCGAGCTCGCCACCCACATCCCAGCCGCCCACATCATGCTGGCATGCACCCACACCCACTCCGCCCACACGATGGGCCTCCTGCGCCACCCCGGCCTCGACGCCGAACTGGTCCACGTGACCGAGAAGAAGATCGCCGGCGCTGTCATCATGGCCCACAGCGCGATGGCCGAGGCATCCCTCGGGGCAGGGAAGGGGAGGGCACGCATCGGCATCAACCGCCGCGAGCGGAAGCCCGACGGCTCAGTGGCCCTTGGCAAGAACCCCGAGGGCGCCACCGACAGCGATGTCGGGGTGCTCCGCGTGGACGACGCCCACGGGCGGCCCGTCGCCCTCGTTGTCACCCACGCCTGCCACCCAGTCGTCCTCGGCGGCGGCAACTACCTCGTGTCGGCCGACTACCCGGGACAGGTCGCGACCTTCGTCGAGGGCGTGTACCCTGGCGCGGCGTGCCTCTACCTCAACGGCTGCTGCGGTGACATCAACCCGACGATTGTGGGCGGGACGTTTGAAGACGCCCGTCGGATGGGCGCATTCCTCGGCGCCGAGGCCGTCAAGGTCGCCGAGAGCGTGCGGGCATCCAACGACGCCGCTGTCGCGGTGAAGCGCGCCGTCGTTGAGGCGCCCCTCGCCCCCTTGCCCTCCGCCGAGGAGGCGCGCAACACCGTGGAGCAGCGCACCCGCATCCTCGAGGAACAGCTCGCCAAAGGCCAGATCACCCGCGCCCTCTACGACGCCGACTGGCAGCGCGGCTGGGCGCGCGACGTGATGGCCGAGTACAGCAAGATCGACCGCATCCGCACGCGCCCGTTGGAGCTTCAGGCGATGCGGCTGGGCGACGCGCTCTTCATCGGAACGCCGGGCGAGACCTTTGTCGAGATCGGCCTGGCCATCAAGGCCGCCTCGCCCCTGCCCAAGACCTTCGTCGTGGCCTACGCCAACGGCAACGTCGGCTACATCCCCACCGCCAAGGCGTTTGCCGAGGGCGGCTACGAGGTCGAGGCCGCCCACAAGTTCTACTACGGCGTCTACCGCCTCAAGCCCGATGTCGAGCGCCTCGTCGTAGAGGCGGCAACGGCACTGGCCAAGGAGAGCGCCGCTGCTGGCTGAGCCCCTGACGGCGATGGGAGAGTTGATCCGAGGCAACATCGCTCGGCTGATCCGAGGCGGCATCGCGCAGCGGATGTTCCCTGGAGCGGTGGCCTATGTCTCGCTGCGCGGCGAAGTGCTCTTCCACGAGGCATTCGGCACTACGACCTATGACCCAGCCACGGCGCGCGCCGTCCGCCTCGACGACCTCTTCGACCTCGCCTCCCTGACCAAGCTCTACACGACCGCGGTCGCTCTCCAATTGGCCGACCGGGGCTTCCTGGCACTCGACGAGCCGGTCCGCCACTACGTCACAGAGGTCACGGCCGAATGGACAGTTGAGGACCTGCTCGCCCATCGCACGGGCACGACTGCCGACCTGCTCGGCGAGGCCCTGCGACGCGGCATCCGCCCCTGCGAGCCGGGCCAGGAGAAGCCCCTCTGGGACGTCATCTGCCAGTGCAAAGCCGCGGTCGCCCTGGGCGAAGGCCAGAGCCATTACAGTGACGTGGACTTCCTGCTTCTCCAAGCCGCCTGCGAGCGAGCAACAGGCTCGACCATGGCGGAGCTCGCGATGGCCGCGATAATCGCTCCCCTCGGCTTGGGCGAGACGTGTTTCCGCCCGCCCGACCCCGCCCGCTGCGTGCCGACCGAGGTGGACGAGTGCTGGCGTCACCGCCTACTCGTCGGCGAGGTGCACGACGAGATCGCCGCCACGCTCGGCGGCGTGGCCGGCCACGCCGGCCTCTTCGCCACCGCGCGCGACGTCGGCCGCTTCTGCGAGTCCTGGCTCTCCCACAACTGCGGGCGTGGCTGGTCGCGGGCGGCATTCGCCCCACGCTCGGACAACTTCGGCCTCGGCTGGCGCCTGTGCAACGCCTCTTTCTTCCCCTCACTGGAGCGCTATGGCGCCGTCGGGCATCTGGGCTTCACGGGAACCTCGGCCATCCTCCTCCCGCGAAGCGGCACGGTCTTCGTGCTGCTTACGAACCGCGTTCACCCCCGACGCGACGCGGCGCCGTCGCGGCTGCCACTCATCGCTCGCCTCGCCGAGGCGCTGGCCGAGGCGGTTTGACAAGACCCGCTTGAGCCGGTATGTTGCTCCTGCAATGAGGAGACAGCGACCATGCCGAAGGCCATCTACGCGGGCAGCTTCGATCCGCTGACCAACGGGCACATGTGGATGATCCGCACGGCGGCGGAGCTCTTTCGAGAGGTCGAGGTGGCGATCGGGGTGAACCCCGACAAGCGCTACGCCTATCCGCTCGCCGACCGCATGGCGCTCCTGAGGGCCTGCACGGAGGGCCTCCAAAACGTCGCCGTCACCTCATTCGAGAACCAGTTCCTCGTCCACTACGCGCGCTCGGTGGGCGCGCGCTACGTCCTGCGCGGCATCCGCAACGAGCGCGACTACTCCTACGAGCGCGAGATGCGCTACGTGAACAGCGACCTCGCGCCCGACATCATCACCGTGTTCCTCATGCCCCCGCGGGAGTTCGCCGAGGTCAGCTCCAGCTTCGTCCGCGGCCTCATCGGACCCCGAGGCTGGCAGGAGGTCGTCCGCCGCTTCGTGCCCGAGCCTGTCTACGCCTTCTTCCTCCAACGCCACGCAGGGAAAGGAAAGGGATAACGCTCCGTGCAAGTCACGCCCGCCAACCGCCTCCAAAAGCTCCCCCCGTACCCCTTCGCGGCCCTGCGCCGCAAGATCGCCAATGCCCGAAACGCCGGCAAGGAGGTGCTCAACCTCGGCATCGGCGACCCTGATAGGCCCACACCCGACCCGGTCATCCGGGAGATGTGCCGCGCAGTGCGCGATGCCCGCGACCCCAACCGCCATCGCTACGGCTGCGATGTCCCCGTCGCAGAGTTCGCCTCCGCAGTGAAGGACTTCTACCGCCGCCGCTTCGGCGTCACCCTCGCCGACGACCAGATCGTCCAGACCTCCGGCAGCAAGGACGCCATCGTCCAGTTCGCCATGGGCATCCTCAACCCCGGCGACGTCGGCATCGCTCCCGAGCCGGGCTACCCGACCTACAACATCGGCCACACCTTCGCCAGCGCCGTCACCCATTACGTCCCCCTCCTGCGCGAGAACGGCTTCCTGCCCGACCTCGACGCCATCCCCTCCGAGGTGCGGCGCCTCGGCAAGGTGCTTTGGCTCAACTACCCCAACAACCCTACGACGGCAGTGTGCGACCTGGCCTTCTACCGCCGCGCCGTGGACTTCGCCCGAGCCAACGACATCCTCATCGCCAACGACCTGGCCTACAGCGAGAACACCTATGACGGCTACGTGGCCCCGAGCATCCTCCAGGTCGAGGGCGCGGCCGAGGTCGCCGTCGAGTTCTTCTCGCTCTCCAAGGCATTCTGCATGACGGGCTGGCGCATCGGCATGGCGGTGGGCAACCCCGCCGCGCTGAAGGCCCTGGCGCTGGTGAAGGACAACTCCGACAACGGCACGCTCCGCGCCATACAGTTCGCGGGGGCGAAGGCCCTGGGCCTCGCCGAGTCGCTGACGCCGAAGATCAACGCCGTGTATCGCCGCCGCCGCAACATGGTGGTGAACGCGCTCAACGGCCTCGGCTGGCAGCTCGAGAGGCCGAAGGGCACTATCTACATCTGGGCGGCGGTCCCCGAGCGGTTCGGCGGCGACAGCGCGGCCTTCGCCTCCGACCTCTTCGAGCGCACAGGCGTCGTCGTAACGCCCGGCGCGGTCTACGGGGAACACGGCGAGGGCTACTTCCGCATCTCGCTCACCTACCCCGACGAGGTGCTCCGCACGGCGATGGCGCGGCTGGCCGAGCGTCTCTGAGGGCAGGGGCTCGGGCGCGTGAGTGAGCCGGAGGCGTGATGAGTCTGTGCCTGTGGCTTATCCCACTGGGCGTTCTGGTGGGTGCACTTGGCACCCTCATTGGCGCGGGCGGCGGCTTCCTGCTGGTGCCGGTGCTACTGCTGATGTACCCGCAGGAGAGCCCCGAGCTTGTGACGAGCGTGTCGCTGGCCGTCGTGTTCCTCAATGCCTTCTCAGGGTCCGTTGCCTATGCGCGGATGAGGCGGATTGACTACCGCTCGGCGCTCCTCTTCGGGCCGGCCACGATTCCCGGCGCCGTGGCGGGCGCGATAGCCGTGGCCTACGTTCCCCGCCGCTTCTTCAATGGCATCTTTGGGGTCGTGCTCGTCGCCTTGTGCGTCTTCCTGCTCATCTGGCCCAACAGGCGAGACGGCTCGGCGGCGCCGCGCGGCAGGGGGCGGGCCAAGCGGACCATCGTGGATGCGAACGGGACGAGTTACGTCTTCAGCTTCAACCCGATGCTCGGCCTGGGCCTGAGCATCGTCGTGGGCTTCGTCTCGAGCATCCTCGGCATCGGCGGCGGCATCATCCACGTGCCGGCGCTCGTTCATCTGATGAACTTCCCCGCCCACGTGGCCACGGCCACCTCGCACCTGATGCTGGCGATGATGGCGTGTGCCGGCAGCGCGGTGCACGCGGCCACGGGCGAGCTGGCGCGGGGGGCCGGCGCCGTGATGTGCCTGGGCATCGGGGCGCTCGTCGGAGCCCAAGCGGGAGCTCGCATCTCCAGTCTCATCCGCGGCGTCTGGATCATCCGAGCGTTGGCCGTGGCTCTCGGATGCACCGGCATCCGCGTCTTCACCATGGCCTTCTGAAGGCGCAGGGAGGCCGCACCGACCGACACGAACGGAGAGTCCACGATGAATGGCGAAGCGCAACCTGATGTGCTGGCCAAGCCCCGTCGAGAGGCGGAAGCGAACCTCACGGGGCGCCTGGCGGCCAACCCCTACCCAGGCCGCGGCCTCGTGCTCGGCAAGGCCGAGCACGGGGGGCTGCTCGTGCAGGTCTACTGGATCATGGGCCGCAGCGCCAACAGCCGCAACCGCGTCTTCGAGTCCGACGGCAAGCGCGTCTGGACCGCCCCCGCCGACCCCGCAAGAGTCAAGGACCCCAGCCTCATCATCTACAGCGCGCTCCGCGAACTCCACGGCGTCTTCGTCGTCACCAACGGCGACCAGACCGACACGATCTGCCAGACTATCCTCCACGGGGGAACGTTTGAGCAGGCTCTCGTTACCCGGGCCTACGAGCCGGACCCGCCGAACTTCACCCCGCGAATCTCTGGCATCCTCGACCTCCGTCGCGGCCAGCCGCTCGCCAAGCTCAGCCTCTTGCGCCGCTCCCGCTTCGGCGAGGCCACCGACCGCTTCCTGTGGGTCTACGAAGACCTCGCCCCCGGCCTCGGCTACTGCCTCACCACCTACATGGGCGACGGCGACCCGCTCCCCGCCTTCGAGGGCGAGCCGTTCCTCGTCCCTCTCCTCGGAGACCTCGGCTGCATAGCCAACACCCTCTGGGCAAACCTCAACGACGACAACAAGGTTGCCCTCTGCGCAAAGGCCATCGAGCCCGCCGCGCTCGATAGCGAAGTGGTCATCCTCAACAAATACCAGAAGAAGGAAGCAGAATGAGAACACTATGGCTGCTGTTCGCGCTTGTGCTTGCCGCGCGCGGCCGGGCCGCCCAGGCGGAAATGCCCATCCTCTATCAGGACGACTTCTCGAAGGAGGACGCCCTGGCGCGGTGGGAGCCGACCGATCCCGCCCAGTGGAAGCTCGGCTCCGAGGGCGACAATAAGGTGCTCTCGCTCTTCGAGAGAAAGTCGAGCTATAAGACGAAGGTCCGCTCGCCCTTCAGCTTCGCGCTCCTGCGCGACCTGGTCGTCAGCGACTTCGTCCTCGACCTCAAGGCACGCTCCACCGTCAAGCCCTACGGCCACCAGGACCTCTGCTTCTTCTTCGGCCACCAAGGCCCCACGCGCTACTACTACGTCCATATCGCTGTGGCCGCGGACCCCAACGCCCATTCGGTGATGATCGTGAACGACAAGCCGCGCGTCTCGCTGCTCGGCACGCCGGGGGAGGGGATAGGCGGCGACGAGTTCCGCACGAAGGGCGTCGTCTGGGGCGATGGCTGGCACAACATCCGCATCTCCCGCAAGGTCGCCGATGGACTCATCGAGGTCTACTTCGACGACATGACCAAGCCCATCATGCGCGTCCGCGACAAGACCTTCACCTGGGGGCGGGTCGGCATCGGCTCATTCGACGACACCGGCGACTTCGACGACATCGTCCTTCGCGGCCTCAAAGCCGAGCCGGGCAGGTAATGGCCCCCCGCAATGTCCGGCGCCTGGCAGCGAGCTTCATTCCCTGGCGCCCATCGGGGGCGACGAGCCTGGCTCCCAGTTGATGATCAGTGCGATGTCGCGGAGCGGGGCGGCTGGGCAGCGCACTAGATGCGATCTTTCGGGCTGGGGGCGCTGGCGGGCCTGGCGCCCCCAGGCGACGACGGCGACGCGGCGGGGTGAGGCTAGGGCCTCGGCCAGCGCGCGGTCGTCTGAGAGTACCGGGATGCGGAGGCGCCCTGTGTAGAGGTTGGCGATCCCACCGAAGTCGGCGCGGAGTAGGTAGACCTCGTCGGCGGAGTCGAGGTAGGGCTTGAGGCCCTGGACGAGGCGCTTGTCGGAGCGGAGACGATTGACCATGGGGACGGCTCCGAAATCGGCGGCGACTGAGAGGGTGACCATGCAGGCGACGAGGAGTGCCGCTCTGAACGGCTCGCCGGCACCCCGGAACGGAAGCGAGAGCGCCCAGAGGCCGAGAGAGGCGATGATGAGACCCGCGGCAGCGAACACGGCGCGAGGGACCAGAGTGAGCTCGGAGAGGATGTGGCTTAGCTCCTGAGGATCGGTGATGAGGGGTTTGAGAACGCTGGCCGGCGCACCCGCGACGCCGAGGAGCGCTGCGGCGAGAAGGAGAACGATGAGGAAGGTGGCCACGAAGAGAAGCCTGTGGAGTCCTGGCCAGGGGAGGCCCTCGCGCTCCCCGAGCTCACCCGCGACATCTGAGATGTAGCGGCCAACGAGGATGGCTACGGCGGGGGCCGTGGGGAGAATGTAGCGCTCGCGCTTGCCCCCGATGAGCGAGAAGGCGACCAGGAGAGCTACGAGCCAAAGCGCGGGGAAGGCGTCACCCGGGTTCCGACCGCGCCTCGCTGAGCGGAGCGCCCAGGCGAACGCCACGGGCAGCAGGAGCGACCACGGGAAGAAGTACAGGGGCCAGCGCACGAGGTAGAAGTAAAACGGCTCGTAGTGGGTGGCTGTGCCTCTGACCCGCTGGAGGGTCTGCTGAAAGATAATGCGGTCGGCATACTCGCGGCCGCCGGACATGATGGCCGGCACAAGCCAGCCGGCAACAAGCGCCGCGAAGACAAGGGCGCCTGCAAGGTGCCACCAGCCCCCGAGGCGGACCTGCTTGCGCCTCAGGACCGCGTAGCTGGCCAGGACTATGGCAACGGTCATCAGACCGACCGGGCCCTTGGTGAGGATGGCGAGCGCCGTGGCAGCGTAGCAGCCAAGCCACGCGACGCCGGCCCTGCGGCCCGAGCACTCGAGCGCCGCGACGCCACATGACACCGCAGCGAGGGTCGCAAGCAGGAGGAGCGAATCGAGGATGCCACAGCGGGCGAGGCCCGTGAACAGGAGCGTCGTGAGGCACACCAGGGCCGGCCACAGCCCCTGCGTCTGAGGGTTGAGCTTGGCCGCAAGGCAGCCGGTCAGCACCAGGACCGCGAGGGCAGCAGCCAGGGCGACGACCCGGCAGGAGTCCGGCCCAAACGCCCCCCAAACGGCTGCCGAAAACCAGAAAAACAGCGGGGGCTTCTCCGAGTATAGCCCGCCATTGAGGTGCGGCACGAGATAATCGCGCGAGACGATCATCTCGCGGGTCACCTCAGCGAAACGGGTCTCGTCAGGACCCCAGATGTCTCGGCTGAATAGTTGCGGGATGAGGAGCAGCCCCCCCAAGGCGAGAAGGAGGCACCAAAGGACAACCGGGCTCACGGGAATGCCGAACCCGACCCCCTCGGGGTGCCGACGCTTCGCCCGCGGGGGCGCACCAGAGGCGGAGCCTGAGGACGCTCGCGAGGCTTCCATACCTACTCCAATGACAGCCAAGGACAAGAACTGCCGCCAGACAGTATGGCTCATCAGTCGCCGCCCGTCAACAGCGGTCACACCCTAGTGCGGTCACATCCCAGTGTTGTGTCCCGGCAACAGACGCTCACGCTTCTTCTGGGCGCACGCGCTGAAGCCCGCACTACGAGCGGGTGGAGACTGGACGGCCACGGTCCTAACGACCGAACTGCTCCCGCGACAGGAAGAGCGGCTGGTGTGTAGCAGCACGCTAGGGGTCGTGGGAGCAGTGGGGTAGGGTCCATCCGTTTAGCCTGATAATATTTCTTATGTTGCCATAAGCAGTCACGAAGCCAACTAACCCCCAACCCCCAGAACGACGCGCAGACCTGGCCCGTGTGGCCAGGCTTCACGCCATCAGGGCCGGGCCAGAGCTGCGTTGTAGGGCTAGCGGTTCGGGGTGAAACAAGGTGGCAGCGACCGCTTGTGGGCCGAATGGCTGACCAAGGCTTGCACCCGCGCCAGCACCGCAGGCGGCACCGCCGTCGGCTCCCCGCGGTCCAGCGCCTCGATGGCCGCATCCAGCTCTTCATAGAGCAGGCCCATCTCACTTTCATCCGTCTGCCCGGGCCACAGCCCAGCCGTCGGCGGGCGGTCAATGACCCTCTGCGGCACACCCAACTGACGCGCCAACTCGCGCACCTGTCGCTTCAGCAGCCCCCCAAGCGGCATCATGTCCACCCCGCCGTCCCCGAACTTCGTGAAGTACCCGATCGCCAACTCGCTCCGATTGCTGGCCCCGCACACCAGGTACCCCCGGCTCGCCGCCAGATAATAGAGCGCCGTCATCCGCAGCCGTGGCTTCACGTTGGCCCGGACCAGGCGGGACGCCTGCGGCAGCCCCGCCACCAGCGCGCGGTAGGCCGCCGTCAGGTCAACCTCCACCGTCTCCAACTTGAACACATCGGCCACCAACCGCGCGTCCTCGGCATCGCGTGGGTCGCTCTCGCAGGGCAAGATGGCCCCGAGCACGTGGCCTGGCAGCGCCCGAGCCGCCAGCGCCGCCGCGACCGACGAGTCGATCCCCCCGCTCAGCCCGATGACCACACCCTTTGCCCCCGCCTCGGTCACCACCTTCCGAATCCACCCCGCGATCTCATCAGCCAACCCCATTTCGCATCTCCCGCCCTCCCCACACGCCCTGCCCTCCCCTCCCTCCCTCTCAGTCCTGGTACCTGCCCTGCCCACCCTCCCCTCAGTCCCGGCACTTGCCCTCCCCTCATGGCTCGCGGAATATACCACAAGCCCCCGCGCCGATCAATCCGCCCCAGAGGACCTTACTCAGCTTGCTGCGACTCGTCCGCTCCATCGCTGCCTTCCTCATGGCATCCCCGCTCCGCGTTGTCACACGTGTTTGGCAGGTGGGCGTCAGAGTTGCCAAGATCATCGGGGTCATGGGGATGGTCTTGGCAATGTGGCAGTCTGGGGTCAGATGGCGGGTGCTGGGGCGTTGGCGAAGAGGGCGCGGAGCCAGGCGACTATGTCCATCGGCTCGCCGACGCCAGGTGGGAGGATGAGGTGGGCGGTGGTGTCGTCTATGACGCGGAGCTGTTTGCCGACGGGGGCGAAGCGCTGGCGGAGCTTGGCGAGGTCGAGGAACTTGATGAGGAGGTAGCCTTTTCGGCGGGCGATGGTGGTGACTTTGTAGGGCTCGAGGTGGATGCGGAGCTCATGTCGGGCGAGGAGTTTGCCGACGGGCTCGGGGAGGGGGCCGAAGCGGTCGGCCATTTCGTCGCCGACGGCGCGGAGCTCGTCGAGGGTCTCGGCGTGGGCGAGGGCGCGGTACATCTGCATCCGCTGGGCGTCGTCCACGACGTAGTCGTCGGGGAGGAAGGCGTTGAGGTCTATGTCAACGTCTACCTCGGTGCGTTCGAGGATGGGTTCGCGGCGGAGTTCTTTGACGGTGGCTTCGAGGAGGCGGGTGTAGAGTTCGTAGCCGATGGCGAGGATGTGGCCGCTCTGTTCATAGCCGAGGATGTTTCCTGCGCCGCGGATTTCGAGGTCGCGCATGGCGATGCGGAAGCCGGCGCCGAGTTCGTCGAACTCCTCGATGGCCTTGAGTCGGTGGAGGGCGGTCTGGGTGAGGATGCGGTCGGGCGGGACGAGGAAGTAGGCGTAGGCGCGGTGCTTGTAGCGGCCGACGCGGCCGCGGAGCTGGTGGAGGTCAGCGAGGCCGAACTGGTCGGCGTTGTTGACGAAGAGTGTGTTGGCGCGGGGGATGTCGAGCCCGCTCTCGATGATTGTGGTGGAGACTAGGACGTCGGCCTCGCCGTCGACGAAGCGGGTCATGCGTTCCTCGAGGAGATGCTCGTTCATCTGGCCGTGGCCGACGAGGAAGCGTGCTTCGGGGACGAGTTGGCGCAGGTTGGCGGCGACCTCGTCAATGTTGTGGACGCGGTTGTGGACGAAGAAGACCTGGCCATCGCGTGCGAGTTCGTTGAGGATGGCCTCGCGGATGAGCTGAGGGGTCGGGCGGCAGACGCGGGTGCGGATGGCAAGGCGGTCCTGGGGCGGGGTCATGAGGGACGAGATGTCGCGGATGCCGAGGAGGGCCATGTGGAGGGTGCGCGGAATGGGAGTGGCGGTCATGGTGAGGATGTCCACGGTGGCGCGGAGGCGCTTGAGGCGCTCCTTGTGCTCGACGCCGAAGCGCTGCTCCTCGTCAATGATGACGAGGCCGAGGTCTCGGAAGCGGACGTCGCCCGAGAGGATGCGATGGGTGCCGATGAGGATGTCCACCCCCCCTTGCGCTGTTCGCTCTATTATCTGCCTCTGCTCGGCGGGGGTCTTGAAGCGGCTGAGGACCTGGACGATGACGGGGTAGTCGGCGAAGCGCTCGGCGAAGGTGCGGTAGTGCTGCTGGGCGAGGACGGTGGTTGGGACGAGAACGGCGACCTGTTTGCCTGCTGCGACGGCCTTGAAGGCGGCGCGCATGGCGAGCTCGGTCTTGCCGTAGCCCACGTCGCCGCAGAGGAGGCGGTCCATGGGCCGCGGCTTCTCCATGTCGGCCTTGATCTCGTCGCAGGCCGTGAGCTGGTCGGGCGTCTCCTCGTAGGGGAAGGCGCGCTCGAACTCTGCGACGAGCGAGTCGTCGGGCGGATAGGCGATGCCGGGAAGCCGCGCCCGCATGGCCTGGACGAGGAGCAGTTCCTCGGCGAGGTCGCGCACGGCGGCCTTGGCCGCGGCCTTGCGGGTCTCCCATTGGCTGCCGGCGAGCTTGGAGAGCGCCGGGCGCACTCTCAGGGAGCCGACGTATTTCTGCACGAGGTGGATCTTGGTGGCGGGGACGTAGAGGCGGACGTTGTCGGCGAACTCCAGGACGAGGAAGTCCTCGAGCTCGCCGCGGCGGTTGAGGCGCTCCATGCCGCAGTAGCGGGCGATGCCGTGGGTGACGTGGACGACGTAGTCGCCGCGCTGGAGGTCGAGGAAGCTCTCGATGGGCGCTGCGGCGCGGCGCCCTGGGCGGCGCCGATGCGCGTAGCGGCGGAAAATCTCGTGGTGTCCGACGCACGCTAGCCGAAGGGCGGGGAACTCGAAGCCCCCGGTGGCAAGGAAGCCGTCGCGGTACTCCAGGCGGTCGGCCAGCGGGAAGTCGGCGTCTTTGAGCAGTTCCTCGAGCCGTTCGCGCTCGCCCACGTTCGCGCAGAAGACCACCACTGGGTCATTGGCTCGGGCGAGGCGGTCGAGCTCGCGGCAGATACCCGATATTTCCCCGTCGAAGCCCTGGACAGAGCGGATGTCGAAGCTCTCGGTCTCTGGCTCCGTGGGGGTGAGAAGCGAATAGGTCTGAAGAATCGGGTGGGCTGAGAGCGCCTCGAGCACGGCGCCGAAGCCCAGGAGGCCCTCGCGGGCGCCGACCTGCTCCAGCGCCTTCTCCGCACGGTCCTGGACCTCCAGCGGCTCGTGGAGGCACACCCACGCCCCCTCGGGAAGGAAATCGGCGAGCGACCTAGGCGTGCCGCCCGACGCCTGGGCGACCTGGCGGCCGCTGAGCGCCACGACCTCGCACCTATCGAGCCCGGCCACGGAGCGCTGCGTCTCGAGGTCGAAGGCCCGGATGGACTCGACCTCGTCGCCGAAGAACTCAATGCGCAGTGGCGTGGCGGTAGCAAGGGACAAGACGTCGAGGATACCGCCCCGGATGCTGAACTCGCCCGCGGCCTCGACCATCGGGACGCGCTGAAGGCCGCGCTCGACCAGCCACTCGGCGATCCGCTCAATGCGGTGGCGTTCCCCAACGCGGAGCTTAAGGGTGCTCTCCCCCACCGCATCGGGGCTGGGCACTGGTTGCATCAGGGCGTGGATGGGGGCAACGATGATGCGCGGGAGGCTCTCAACGTCGTCCCGGCCAAGCCGGCGCGCGAGGGCAACCCGCTGCGAGTGGGCAAGGCCGGGCGAAGGCTCCTCCTCGGCTGCCGTCTCCCAGGCGGGGAAGAGCGCCACCTCGCCGTCTGTGAAGAGTCGCAGGTCCTCGGCCAGGTCTTCGGCGCCTTCGACCGATGGGACCGCAATAAGGAAAGCGGAGGGCGCGTGACGGGCAAGCGCGGCCAGGAGAAAGGAGACAGCCCCCCCCCATAGCCCACCAGCCGATGCCCCACGGCCGGTAGCCAGTTGGCTGAGCAGGCGACGGAACCGCTCGTCGCCCTCCAGGCGGGAAAGCAGTTCGGTCATCCCGTCCTGGCCACGTGATGTTTCGGCCCGCCGACAAAGCGCCCGCCTCGCCTTGTGTCAGCAAGGCCGGGCGCTTGTAACCCGCGGGCCATGACGCACGGCGGAGGCCCCACTGGCCTCCGCGCGCGCAAGGCAAGGGTGCCCGTACGTATAAGACGAATGCCCGGCGCTCCGAGGTGCAGCGCCGGGCATCGCCTGAAGGAAACGTATCGGTCGGCTATCGCACGCCCACCAGACCGGCTTGTGCGCACCGCATGCCGGACGATGGCAAGTAGCCCCCGCCGCTGACACGACAGGGCCTGACCTCGCGGGCCGGCCCGGCCGAGGTCACTTCGTCTCTTCCTTCTTCTCTTCTTCCTTCTTCTCGACCGGCGCCGCCGTAGTCGCGGCCTTCGCCGTGTCGGGCTTCACCTCTTCCTTCTTCTCAGCCTTCTTCGGCGGGGCCGGGGGAGGGGGCTCTTCGCACCCGACCAGCCCGGCAGCCATAAAGCCGCCCACCACCATCGCCAGAAGCCACTTGCGCATGGCTCCTCCTTCTGAGAATGGGGACGCCACACGCGTCCCAGACAAGTGCCGGCGGCCCGTCACCCCTCGTGATGGGTCCGCCACTGGCGGGGTGCCGTCGGCCCCGCCCTCTGAAGGCCAGATCGTAGCATTCCCTCCCCATAAAGTCAAGTGCAGAATGCGCTTTCGCGTGGGCGAGCCCCGTGCGGGCGAAGACGCCGATGCCCGCCCAACCTTGACTCCCCGCGCTGGCGACAGTATAATCGGCCAGTGAGCCATCGCCGGGAAAATGAGTGACTGCAAAGGGTCTGGTTCTATACGATGAAGAAGCTCCTCGTAGCAGCCCTGGTGTGTGGTGTTGCGGCCGCCGCTGTGTATATCGTCGCCCGGTTTGCCCTGCCCCTCCTTGACCCCGATGGCTCCGGCGGCTCGCCCGTTGTGCGCGTGCTGGCCCGCGCTCAGTGGGACTCTTACAACTACCAGCTCCGGGAGGGCCCGCGGGAGCGCACCTATAATCTGCCAGTCGTCATCACCACGCAGGCGGGCGCCCAGCCCAACGTCCGCATAGTCTTGGACCTTCAGGATCAGGCCAACTATTACTTCGTGGAGTTCACCGCATCGCACACCCGCATCGGGAAGGTCGAGAGCGGGTTGGAGACCCCACTCGGCTTCCAGGGTTCCGCGGGCCTCGTCTCCCCGGTCAACAGAGTGGTGATCAAGCGACGCTATGAGGCCATAGAGGTCGTCCTCAACGATGTGGTGGTGGCGCGGGCAGAGGACGAGTCGTTTCAGCGCGGCAGCTTCGGGGCGGGGGTGCTGGACGGCTCGGCCACGGTGAAGCTCGAGACGCCGCAGCCCTGTCCGCCTTTCTTCTTCAAAGACGATTTCATGAAGACAAGCGCCGAGGGGGGGAGCTGGAAGCCCCTCAGCGGCTCCTGGCACTTGGCGACGCTCGACAACCCAAGCCTCTCGAGCAACGCCTTCTATTACGTCGGCTCCGCCTCGCGCGAGAAGGCGCCGGCCCCGGGCGGCTTCGCACCGGCGGCCGCGGCTGTGCGCGGAGAATGGTTCTGGGATAACTATCGCTTCCGCGTCGCAGCCGTATCCTTCGGCACCGCCGATGTCGGCATCCTCTTCTACCACAGGGACCCTGACAACTGCTACCTCTTCCGTTGGAACGCGGCCAAGCAGCCCGACGGAGGTAAAGCTCGCAAGCAGCTAGTCAAGCGGTGGCACGGCGCTGAGACCCTCCTGGCCGAGGCGCCCGGGGGCTACCAACCCGGCGTCTGGTACCAGCTAGAGGCCGAAGCCGTCGGCAACCGCATCCGCGTCATCGTTGATGGCCACGAGCTGTTCCGCGTGACCGACCCCACAATGTGCTTCGGCCAGGTGGGGCTCTACACCGCCGTCCCCGCGCCCGCAGAGACGCACTTCGACGACGTGGCGGTGGACAGCGTGCGGTGGTTTGGCGACGACTTCTCGGTGGCCTCGGCGGGCCGCTGGCGCCCCCTGGGCGGCTCCTGGGAGCAGCACGGCGACGAGGGCGGAGCGGTTTTCGCCGTCACCGCCGACGCCCCGGCCAAAGCGTTGGCCGGCACCGCGCGCTGGGGCGACTATGCATTTTCCGCTGGCGTCCGCCTGCCCCAACAGGTCCTTCCCGCCACCGAGGTCGGCCTCGTGAGCCACTACCTCGATGAGACCAACTACGCGCTCTTCGCCTGGCAGCCGGCCTCCGGCGTCGTCCGCATCGAGGCCAAGGTCGAGGGGAAGCAGGTCGTCAAGGAGCACGCAATCGCCCACCGAGCCCCTCCCGCCACCCGCCACAACCTCGCCGTCGAGTGGCGCGGGCCGATCCTGACGGCTCGCCTCGACGGCCAGGCAGTCCTGAACGCTTGGGTGCCGGGCCTCCCCCGCGGCGCCTGGGGGCTCTATGCCGCCGCTGTCCGCCAGCTCGCCTTCGACGACGCTCAGACCGAGTTCCCCCTGCCCCCCGAACCCGTCCTCACCACCCACCGCATCTTCTCCCACGAGCGCACAATGGAGGTGTGGGCCGGCGCGGCCAACGACTGGGAGGCCGCCCAGGAGACCCTCGACGGGGCCTCCGCCGAGCTCTATTGGCACCGGGCTGACTTCCGGGGCGACACAACGATGGAGATCGTACTCGACGGCGACGACAAGAAGGAGCGGGAGCGGGGCGAGGCCCGAGAACGGCGGCGCACCGCGCCCGCGGACCGCCGCGCCCCCTCGTGCCGCATGGTGCTCGCGGCCGAGCCGGGCAAGGGCGCTCTCAGCGGCTACAACTTCCTCCTCACCTGGCCCGACCCAGCCAAGGGCCAGACAACCTACGACGCCACGATCACCCGGGCGGGCGCAGTGGCCGCCCAACGCAAGCTGGCCTTCGGCGCCAAGGTCTCTCGCCTCCGCTTCGAGCGCTACGGCCCCTATGTCATCGCCTCCGTCAACGACGACCCCATCCTGGCCGCCAAGGACTCCAGCCCCCTGCAGGGCCGCGCCGCCGCCTTTGGCGCAATCGCCCTCCCCGTCGAGCGCGAAGACGTCACGGTCTTCGCCGACACCGTGAGGGTCTACACCTTCTCCAAGGCATCGAGCGACTGGCGCCCCGCCGCCGGCACCTGGGAGACCCGCAACCGCTGGCAGTGCGACCCGCGCTGGTCCTTCTTCTCCGGAGTGCCCGACGGCAAGTCGCTGGCCGCCATATGGAACAAGCTGGCCTTCGACGGCGACGTCAGCGTCGAGTTCGCCGTCGGCCCAAAGATGGAGGCCAGCAGCAGCAACTACAGCTACACCCGTGACTACAACGTGACCATCTGCGCGGACGGCAAGGACCTGACCACCGGCTACAGCTTCATCTTCGGCGGCTGGGACAACTCGCTCACCGCCATCACCCGCGGCAAGACCATCGTCGCCAGGTCCAACGACGTCATCCCCGTCAAGGAGTCCATCCACCGCCGCTGGTTTTACATCAAGGTCGAAAAGGTCGGCAACACCCTGAACTTCTACCGCGACGGCGCGCGGGTCCTCACCTACACCGACCCTCAGCCCCTGACCGGCAACCGCGTGGCGCTTTGGACCTGGGGCCACGGCATCATGGTCGCCCGCGTGCGCATCAGCGCCTCCAGCCTCGGCCCCGCCGAGCCGCCAGGCACCCCGCCCGGCCCCTGCCCGTGCATCTACTCGCCCTGACGCCCCCCGCCCCCCGGCGCCTCGATCCGCCCCTGAGTCGCCTGCCACCAGCTCATCGTCTCCCGCAACAGCACCCGCAGCACCGCCGTCAGCGGCACCGCAAAGAGCACCCCAAAGACCCCCAGCAACCGCCCCAGCACCATCACCGCCATCAGCACCGCCACGGGATGAAGCCCCACCCTGCGGCCCACAATCCTCGGCACCAGCACGAACCCCGCAAAGGTCTGGCCGATCGCAAAGACCATGACGACCCCGAGCGGCTTGACAAGGCCCGTGTAGGGCACCGATGCGAACAACAGCGCTGGCACCATGCCGACCACGAGGCCCAGATACGGCACCATGTCCGACAGCCCGCCAGCCACCCCGATCAGAATGGCGAAGTCCACCTGGCAGATCAGCAGCCCCACAGAGTAAATGACGCACAGGCACAAGGCCACCAGGAACGACCCCCGGAAGTACGCCCGTAGCGTCACGTTGATCTCGCCGAGCACCCGCAGAATCGCGTCCCTGTGCGCCGCGGGCAACAGCCCCTTGGCGGCCTCGCCAAGACGCGGCCCGTCAGACAACAGATAGCCCATCACGATGAAGAAGAGCACGAACTCAAAGGTGGTGACGACTATGCCGAGAAACGTGCGCGCAACAGCATGAAGCCCAAGGAAGACCGACGTCGAGATCTCGCGGAAGTTCTCCCGAATCGTCGCCGGCAGTTCCTTGAGCACCTGGTCAATCTGCACCCGGAGCTCGTTGGGGATGCTCGCCAGCGTGGCCCTGAGGCGTTCCCCCAAGCCGCGCTGCGGCTCCTCGCGCCCCAGCTCGCGCTGGGCAGCGGGAACCACCCTCTCCACGGTTCGCACCACATACGAGATGCCAACCGCGACCGCGCCCACAAGCACCGCCGTGAGCGCCAACACCAACGCCGCGGCCGCAAGCGCGCGCGGCACCCGTAGCCGAACGTGCAGGAAGGTGACCACCGGCCCAACGATGTACGCAGCGAAGGCGGCCAGCCCAAAGGGCGCCAGCGTCCTACGCAGGCCGTAGGCCAGCCACCCGGCCACCGCGAGGCACGCCGCCCCCACAGCCAGCCTCACCCAGCGGTTCCTCAGCACGACGCGGACCGCGCTGCTCGGTGGCGCAGCGGACATGTCGCCTCCAAAACCTACTTCACCTCCGTGCCAGGGCCGTCCTCGTCGTCCGCCATGATCACCATCTCATCGGTCCCAACCTTCTGCCGCTCGCCGGGGCGGAGCTGCACCACGTAAGCCGTCCCCTGACGCAAGACGTCGAGGCTCGGCACCCGAAACTTCGTGCGGCACATCGGGCAGTATATCTCCTGCTCAGCAGCGGCGGCCTTCACCAGCAGGCGATACTTGCAGGTGCACACCAGCGCATAGCGCGGCGTCTTCACATATTCCGCCTCGTCCACCACCGCACCATTCGCCGGCACTATCACAGGCCGCACGCAAGACGGGCACCGAACCTTTCGCCCTATCATCCCTTCCGGGGCCACAAGATGCTGCCCGCAGGTGCAAGCGAACTTCACGCGGCTGCCCACGTCAGGCCTCCTCTGCCCCGCTGCCTGCATCATACCGCACCCCGCTCCACTTGTCAAAGCGTTCGACGCCCAGCCTGGCAACGCGCTTGACGCCTTGCCGGCGGCCAAGTAAGATGCCCACAGCGTGGGGCACGGCTGGCGTGCCCGGCTCCTGCGTGGCTCCATCTCTGAAGGGGGTCTCAGTGGCCAAGAGCAAAGACCGCGTCAACGTGGCCGTCATCGGCCTCGGCATGGGCCGTCACCATCTCAAGGACTACCACGCCAACCCGCGCGCGCGAGCCGTGGCCATCTGCGACACCGACACCGCGCGCCTCGACCAGTTCGCCGCCGAGTGCTCCATCCCCCGCGAAAACTGCTTCACCGACTATCGCACCCTGCTCGCAGCCGCCAGGCGTTTGGAGCTCGATGCGGCCAGCGTGGCCTTGCCTAATGTCCTTCACGCGCCCGTGACCATCGCGGCGCTCAACGCCGGGCTCCACGTCCTGTGCGAGAAGCCGATGGCGATGAACGTCGCCCAGGCCCGCGCGATGCTCGCAGCCGCCCGCAAGGGCCGCCGCAAGCTGATGATCAACTTCTCCTACAGGTTCATGCCCCAAACCCTGGCCCTCAAGAGCTACGTGGACAGCGGGGAGCTGGGCGATGTCTACTACGGCCGCACCGCCTGGTATCGCCGCCGCGGGCTGCCAGGCTTCGGCGGCTGGTTCGGCCAGAAGAAGCTCTCCGGCGGAGGCCCCATCATTGACCTCGGCGTCCACCGCATTGACCTCGCCCTGTGGCTCATGGGCAACCCGCGGCCCGCGAGCGTCACCGCCGCCACCTACAACGCCATAGGCGCCCGCATCGCCCGCGAACTCGGCAAGGCGTTCGACACCGAGGACCTCGGAGGGGCATTCATCCGCTTCCAGAATGGCGCCTCGCTCATCGCCGAGGCGAGCTGGGCCGGCTTCACCGAGAAGCGCGAGGAGATGATCACCCAGCTCCTCGGCACACGCGGCGGGGTGGTCCACCGCAACGTCGGCGAGGGCTACGAGTTCGAGGCCCGCGCCTACACCGAGCGCGACGGCGCACTCTGGGAGCTGCGCCTCCAGCAAGGCACAGGCCCCTGCCCCACCGCCTACCAGGAGTTCGTCAACTCCATCCTCGAGGACCGCGAGCCCGCCGCCCCTGGCGAGCATGGCCTCGCCGTCCAGCTCATCCTCGACGCCATCTACAAGTCCGCTGCCACCGGCAGAGAGGTGCGAATCAGAGATTAGACATGGCCCAAGTCCTTGTGGCGGTGGCGGCCCACGCCGACGATGCCGAGCTGAACGCCGGCGGCACCCTGGCCAAGTGGGCCGCCGCGGGCGGAGCAGTCCACATCATAATGGCCACCGACAACTGCTCCGGCTCCATGATCCCCCCCTGCGGCGACGAGCGGGCCGCCCGGCGACTGCCGCCCGCCGAGACCATGGCCATCCGCCGCCGCGAGCAGGAGGCCGCCGCCGCACTCATCGGAGCCGGTGTTCACTACCTCGATTACCCCCAGCGCCATTACTGGGACGGCGCCCGCGTCGTCACCATCGGATATGGCGACGTGCCCCCAGCCCCCTCCCCCATTCCGCAATCCGCCACCCCCACTCCGCAGTCCCCAATCAACATTCCGCAATCCGCAATCCCCACTCCCCACGCCGCATTCCGCATTCCTCAATTGCCCCCGCTCGTCATCGCCTTCCAGCAGCCCGAACACGTGGCCCGCCTGGCCGACCTCATCGTGAGCCTCAAGCCTGACCTCGTTCTCACGCAGACACCCCTCGACCTCGACCCCGAGCACCACGCCGTCGCCTCGATGGTCTGGCAGGCATTCCGCCTGCGGAAGCAGGAACTGAGCGCGGCGACCCTGCGCTTCTGGACCCCAGGCAGCTCGTGCCAGGACGGACTGCTCGACCCAGGCTACGACCACATCGAGGACATCTCCGCCTTCTTCGAGGCCAAGCTCCGCCTCTGTCTGTGCCACAGAAGCCAGATGACCTCCCTGCGGCTTGAGATGGTCAAGGGCCGCGCCGCCCTCTGGGGCCAGCGCATCGGCGTCACCTACGCGGAACCGTCCCGGACAGCAAACCCATGACCCTGACCTCGCTCGGTGCCCTCCGCCCTATCGCAGTCGTGCCGCCCTCGCGCACCGGGCCACTTTGCAGCCCAGCTGGCCTGAGAACTACCACGCTACGGGCGAAACCGTGCCCGACCGGGCGCTGTATGCCCTCTTGGCCGCCCCGTGGGCACCGGGGCCAAGGGCGCAATTCGTGCCTTGCCCACCGCGGCCAAAGTCCACGGAGTACATGACTGCCCGGGCAGCCGAACAGTTCCGCCCTTCCGCGGCGTTGACTTGCGATGAAGACGAGCCGAGCCTCACTGGTGAGTTCCACCGCGCTCGCCGCGGCGCTGGCCCTGGCGACCGAGGGCGATCCGCTCATCCGCTCTGAGCCGTTCGCCTTCGGCATCGAGTACATGGTGCCAGGCCTGGCCCGTCTCTATGCCGCCACTGGCGCAACATGGGCCAAGCCCGCCCCCGCAGGCTTCGACTGGGGCTCCATTGAGCAGCATCCCCCCGTCAACGGCAAGCACGCCTACAACTGGACCTTCCCTGACGCCCTCATCCGCGAGTATCAGGAAGCCGGCTTCCGCCACTTCCACATCTACACGCAGGCCCGAAGCCCCTGGGCAAGCTCCAAGCCCCTCCCACCCATCGGCCACCCCGCCTTCATGCCAAAGCCGCAGTACCTGGACGACTACGCCGAATACCTGCGCAACCTCGTCGAACGCTACGACGGCGACGGCGTGGACGACATGCCCGGCCTCCGATTCCCCATCCGCTACTGGGAGATAGAGGCCGAGTGGGGCACCTTCTGGCAAAGCTCCGTCGCCGACTACCTCCAGCTCCTCCGCCTCGCCCACAAGACCGTCAAGGCAGCCGACCCACAGGCCAAGATCATCCTCCAGGGCTTCCTCCTCATGGGCATCTTTGATGGGGACCCCAACCTCGAGAAGCTGGAGGAGAAGAAGGCCGACCCAACCTACGGCGCCAAGGTTCGCCAGGCCCTCGCCGACCTTGAGCTCGTCATGAAACACCAGGACCTCTTCGATGCCGTGGAGTTCCACTCGCTGGGCGACTGGAGCGAGATCATCGGCACCACCCGCCACCTGCGCGCCGCCATGCGACGCTACGGCTACGAGAAGCCCATCTGGGCCGGCGACATAAACTTCACCCTCAACCCCATGCTCTGGTGGGGCAAGGCTTACTACCCTTACGCCGCCTACCAGAAGCCCGTGATAGAAGGATGGATACGAGCAATGAAAAACGCCTCCCACCCGCGCCACGCAGAGGCCCTCCGCTGGTTCCGCGCAGAGCAGGCTGCCTTCGTGGCCAAGAAACTCGTCTGCTGCTTCGGCGAGGGACTGGCGGGCGCCAACATGGGCAACCTCGAGGACTGGCCATTCCTCGCCATCCTCCCAAACATCAGCGGCACCGGCGGCTTCTGCGGCCTCACCGACATTGTTGGCCTCGGCCTACCCGCCAAGGGCCTTCCCAAGATCGCCGGGCCGCGCATCGCGGGCCAGCCCAGGCCAGCCTATTGGACGCTCAAGCTCCTCATCGAGAAGCTCAGCCCCTACATGGCAACGACGCGCCTCGACCTCGGCAAAGGCATATACGCCTACCGCTGCCACTCCCCCAACAGGGAAGGCCGCCAGCCGTCCGCCATCGTCATCCTCTGGCTCGACGATGGCAAAGGGCGCCTCCCAGGCGAGCCCAGACCGCAGAAGCGCGTGTCGCTGCCAACCACTGCAACAGCGGCCCGCCTCCAGCGGATCGTCACCGAAATCGGCCAGCAGACCCCTCCACCGCCGGCACCCGTCCCTGTCCATAACCGCTCCGTCACCCTTGCGATTGACGACGTGCCAGTTATCCTGGAAGAGACGCCGTGAGCCAATCGCCCCACAGGTGCCAAACGCAAAGTAGCGGGCCACGCGCCCACCGACCAGGCCGCGCGACAACGACGCCAGAATGACACCCATCCACCCCAGGTGAGGAGCTAGTGCGATGCCTAAACGCCGCCACGACAAGCCCAACGTCGTAGTCTTCTTCACCGACCAGCAGCGCTGGGACGGCTCGGGCCTCCACGGCAACCCACTAGAGCTGACCCCCAACTACGACCGCATCGCTGTCCAGGGCACCCATTGCCAGCTCGCCTTTACCTGCCAGCCCGTATGCGGCCCGGCGCGCGCCGTACTCCAGAGCGGTCTCTATGCCACAGCCTGCGGCGTCTGGCGAAACGGCCTGGCCCTCCCGCCCCATCACAAGACCCTCGCCCACTACTTCAACGACGCCGGCTACCACACCGCCTACATCGGCAAGTGGCACCTCGCCGACGACAACGCCGTCCGCCCCGAACAGCAGGGCGGCTACCAGCACTGGCTCGGGGCCAACGTCCTCGAGTTCTCCTCCGAGCCATACAACTGCGTGATGTACGACAAGCACGGCAACGAGGTGAAGCTCCCCGGCTACCGCGTGGACGCGCAGACCGATGCCGCCATCCGCTACATTGACGCCCACCAGCACGAGCCCTTCTTCCTCTTCATCTCCTACCTGGAGCCACACTTCCAGAACCACATTGACGACTACCCGCCGCCCGACGGCTACCGCGAGCGCTACACAGGCCGCTGGGTGCCGGCCGACCTCGCCGCCCTCGGCGGCTCCACCCACGCCCACCTCGGCGGCTACTGGGGCATCATCAAGCGCCTCGACGAGGCATTCGGCCGCCTCCTCGACGCCCTCAAGAGCCTCGGCCTAACCGAAAACACCATCGTCCTCTTCACCTCCGACCACGGCTGCCACTTCAAGACCCGCAACCCCGAGTACAAGCGCTCCTGCCACGAAAGCTCCATCCGCATCCCGATGGCGCTCACGGGGCCGGGCTTCTTCGGGGGCGGATGCCTTCGCCAGCTCGTCAGCCTCGTGGACATGCCCCCCACCCTCCTCGATGCCGCTGGTATCCCAGTCCCGTCCCACATGCAGGGCCGCTCGATCCTGCCCCTCACTCGCGGCTCCACCGCGGGCTGGCCCCAGGAGGTCTTCGTTCAAATCAGCGAAGCCCAGGTCGGCCGCTGCGTCCGCACCCATCGCTGGAAATACAGCGTCTCCGCCCCCGACAAGTCGGGCTGGAAGGTCTCCTCCTCAGACCGCTACGTCGAGGAGTTCCTCTACGACCTCGAGGCCGACCCCCACGAGCTCGACAACCGCATCGGCCTGGAGTCCCACCGCAAAGTCGCCGACGTGATGCGCGAGCGACTCGTCCGCCGCATGGCCGAGGCAGGCGAGCCACTGCCCACCATTGAGCCCGCCCCGCCCCGGAAGAGCGGCCAGAAGCGCGTGGCGCAGGGCGAAGAGCTCGCTTGACTTTGCGGCCTATCGCTCAGTCTGCTAGAATGCTTGTGTTGCACCCCATGGGCTGTATACGACCCATAGGATCTATAGGGCCTATGTGTCGCGTTGTGACTATAGGTGCCTTCACATTGCTCCCAGGAGGCCTCGCCTGATGCGTGCGTTCCTTGCCGTCCTCATTGGCCTCACGCCTGTTGTCCTCCTCGCGGCCGATGCCCCGGCCGAAAAGGCCCCGCCAAAGGGAGGTGCGCCCAAGACCGAGGCCCCAAAGGAGAATAAGCCTGCCTCTGGCACCTACGCCCACCTCAAGACGGCGAAGGGCGAGATCGTTATCCGCCTGCTCGCCGATGCCGCCCCGAAGACGGTGGCGAACTTCGCGGAGCTGGCTAAGGGCGAGCGCCCCTGGAAGACCGCGGACGGCCGCTGGGTGGCCAAGCCCTTCTACAACGGCCTGGTCTTTCATCGCATCGAGAACGACGCGCTGAAGCTCATCCAGGGCGGTTGCCCCAAAGGCGACGGCACGGGCGGCCCGGGCTACAAGATTGACGACGAGCTCGCGGCGAAGCTGAAGTTCGACAAGCCCGGTGTCGTGGCGATGGCCAACTCCGGCCCCGACACCAACGGCAGCCAGTTCTTCATCACCCTGGCGCCCGCTCCCGCGCTCGATGGCCGCTACACCATCTTCGGCGAGGTCGTCAGGGGCCTCGACGTCGCCGAGGCCATCAGCAAGATGCCCTCTACCGTCAAGGGCGCCGGCGACGCCGCCATCCACCTCGCCAAAGACCCCGTCGCCATCCAGTCCGTAATAATAGAGGAGGTCAAAGCGGACACCGAGACGAAGCCCGTCGTGAAGTAGACGCAGCAACCAGCTCGCCCGCCCCCTACTGCCCCTCCTGCCGGAACGCCAGCGCGCGGCCATCGGCGTCGGTGAGCCGCACGTGGTAGAGCCACCACTCGCGGAGATTGTAGACCTTGATGAGGAGCCGGTTGGCCCCCGCACGGAGGACGACCTCCCTCTTCTCCTCCCCCGCCCCCGCCCGACTTAGCGCCTGAACGCCGTTGAGCCACACGATGCAGCCGTCGTCGCTCTTCACCCACACGGTGGCCTTTCGCTCCTCGGGCACCGTGATGTCCGCCACGCCGTAAGCCAGCTTGGCGTCGAGGGGCGCGGGATACACGTCGTAGAGGGCCACCTCGCCGTCCACACGCCCCGCGTGCACCCGCTGCCAAGCGAGGCGCGCCTTCTCGTCGGGCACTACGACCCGCACGGGCGCTGTGTCGGCCAGCTCCTCCAGCCGCGCGACCACCTGCTCGCCCGCCAGCAGCACGGGCTCGCCAACCGCCGCGCGGTCCCCCTTCGGGTTCCCCAGCGGGTCCACCGCCAGCTCCACCGTCACGCGCTTGCCCGAGAAGTCCGCCAGGCTCACCTCTGCCGCTTGCCAGCCCCCGGGCTTTGCGACCTTTCGCTCCAGGAGCTTGAGCTCGTTCACCAGCACCTCGAATCCCACGCCATCAGTGTCGTCCGCGCCGTCCTCAATGCCGAGAGCCATCGAAAGCTTGAGGTCCTTGCCCTCGGGCAGCTCGAGGCGGAAAGTGGCCACGAGCCGCCCCGCGCCCCCTCGCCCCGTGCCGGGCTGCATTACCAGGGCCTTCTTCTTCTCGCCCCCGCAGGTCACCTCGGCGACCCTGAACACCGCCGTCGGGTCCGAAACCACGGGCGGGTAGCTCTTGGCAAAGTCTATCTCGTGCTCGGGGAAGTACGACGGCCCGAAGCCCTTGCCGCGGCTGTCGTAAGGGAAAGGCCCGATGAGCATCCAGTCGGTCACGTAGCCTTGTGCGGCCGCGATGCGGCGGCGGGCCGCCTCGTCCCCGATCCGCGCCAGGGCCTTGGCCACATACTCGCGGTCCTCCTTGCTCTTGCTGGCGAGCACGGGCGCAAGGGCGGCAATGGCGCGCGGAAGGTCCGCCGCAGTGATCCGCTCGCACAGCAGGTCGGTCGCCGCCCGATGCGTCCAGCGATCGGGGTGCTGAAGGGCATCCGCCAGGTAATCAACCATCCCCCCGGGCGGCGGTGTCTCGGCCAACTCCCTCACCGCTCGGAAGGCCACCGCGCGGACGTGTTGGTCCTTGTCCACCAGCAGCGGGCGCAGGAGCTTGAACCTGTCGGCCTTCTGGCACCGCCCGATGCTCTCGATCGCCTTGCACCGCACCAGCGCGCTGGGATGCCCCAAGTAGCGGACGAATAGCTCCTCATACCGGTCCGGCTCCAGCCGCGTCAGAAGGTGCAGCGCAGCCGGAATGACATCCCGATAGGCGCTGTCGGGCTCCCGCAGCAGCGCCGCCACCCCATCGCACGCCTCCTCCACCGGCTTCGCGGCGAGCACGCTCAGCGCCGCCCCATATTGCTCCGGCTGCACCCCGCGCAGCGCCGACAGTAGTGGCAGAAACAGGCTGCCACCCTCAAACGCCACCAGCGCGGCCTCACACGCCACCCGCACCCGCGGCTCGCCATCCGTCGCCATGTGCAGGAGGAGCACAGGGATCGCCTCGGGCACCAGCGCATGCCGCAGCGTCCGCGCCGCCGCCACCCGCACCCCGCCATCAGCGTGGCCGAGAAGCTCCATCGCCCGCCGGTGCGCCGCTGGCGTGTTGACGTAGACCAACGCCTCCGTCGCTCGCTCCACCAGCAGCGGGTCCTTGTCATCCAGCAGCGGCGCCACGGTCTCCCATGCGCCCTCCCGCTTCACCCTCGCCAGCGCCACGACGGCCTGATAGCGCACAGCAGGCACGTCGTCCTTGAGCCGCTCGCCGATGGCCGCCTCCCCTTTCGGAGAGCCGATGATGCCGAGAGCCTCCACCGCCGCCTCGCGCAGCGCGGGCACAGCGTCCTTAGCACGGCCCTCCGCGTCCGCCAACACCTCCTCGCCGAGCAGCTCCGCAAGCGCCACCAACGCCCGCCCCCGCACCCACGGATGCTCCTTGCCCCCCAGGATGCCCCTGAGCGCCGGGGTGGCCTCCTTGACCCTCCAGCGGGCCAGCTGCGTCATCGCCGCCCACTTCAGAATCCAGTCGCCAGACTTCAGGTCCTCGAACGCCTGCTCCACCCCCAGCGGCGTCGGCCCGTTCGCCCGCACCCCCGCCGCCGTCGCACACCACGCCGTCCCCCACGCGCCCGGTTGCCCCACGAGCGCTACGAGCGCCACAAGCGCCGCGGGCGCCACAAACCCCGCGAGCGTCCCCGCCCTACGCCCACCACCCACCGCCTCGTGCCGATAGCTCACCTCGTGCCTCCAGACAGCCCCACCTCGATGTCTCAACTCCTCTCCCCCATCTCCACCACCGAGGTCAGCCTCCACCATCGTCGCCCCTCCACAACGTGGTAACACCTATCATCATGCAGACGGGCAAAGAAGTCAAACGCGCCATCGGCGGGACGCAAGGCGCTTGACGCAGGAGAAGTGACAAGCTAGAATGCCTTTGTCTCAAACCACTACGCTGCGGACAGAGGCATGCAATGGGTGCTGCGCCCCGAAGACGTCCTCAAAACGGAAGCAAGGGCAGCCAGGGTAACGGGGCCTCAGAAGAGCCCATGCCGTTCAACCATCGCCGACTCGTGGCCCGAGCCAGCACCCGCCGAGGCAAAATGATCGCCTTCGGCTACTACGGCGGCAAGTTCTCTCACCTGGACTTCATCCTACCCCTGCTGCCGACACGCTACACCCACTTCTGCGAGCCGTTCGGGGGCTCTGCCGCCGTGCTGATCAACCGCCCTCCCGCGCCGGTCGAGACGTACAATGATCTGGACTCAGAGGTCGCGAACTTTTTCCGGTGTCTGCGTGACCACGGCGAGGAGCTGATCCGGCTGATCAGCCTGACGCCCTTCTCGCGCGAGGAGCTGGTCAAAGCCTGCACGCCGGAGCCGGGACTGACCCCGCTGGAGAGGGCGCGACGGTTCTTCGTGCGGGCGCGTCAGACCCGCACGGGGCTGGCCCAGACCAGCTCAGAGGGCCGCTGGGCGCACTGCGTACTTACCTCCCGAGCGGGGATGGCCGGAGCCGTCTCTCGTTGGCTCGGCAGCATTGATGGCCTCCCCGAGATCGTCCAGCGCCTACAGCGGGTTCAGATCGAGAATGCGCCCGCCATCGAGGTCATCCAACGCTACGATTCGCCGGAGACGCTCTTCTACTGCGACCCGCCGTATCCACACGAGGCGCGGGGAGACGTGAAGGCTTACGGATTCGAGATGACCGACCGCGAGCACGCGGAGTTGGCCGAAGTCTTGCGCGGAGTCCGTGCGGCAGTGGCTATCTCGGGTTACCGTTGCGCTCTCATGGACCGGCTGTATGAGGGTTGGCGGCGCGCGGATGCGCCACCGCGCCTGTGCAACTCGTCGAAAGGAGAGCGGACGGAGTCGGTCTGGTTGAACTACGATCCCTTTGCCTACCCCACAGCCGACTCCACGGAGAAGCTTGACGCGTCGTGCCTCTTCGAGAAGCCAGCTCGCTACAAGGTGCGCAAACGTGCCAGGAAGACGTAGCGCGAAGACTGCTCTGGACTTCTCTTGCGCCGCCGCGCTCCTCAAGGAACACTGGGAGGCTGTCACAGACGCTGCCGCGCGGAAGCCGGATGGCGACTACATCAGCGACCCCGCGCTGCTGGAGGCCATAAGGTCCTCCATCAACCACGAGTCGGTTGCCTACCGCTTCTGCTTGCCCATCCAACTCCTGGGGAAAGTAACGAACCCGGCTCTCGACTCCTTGCGGCTTCAGAAAAAGAGGGGCGATCCAACGGACGTGACTGGTTGGGACGCTCGCAGCCTTGGGAGAAAGGTGGTCGCTCCATTCAACCAGGAGCAGGAGAGAGTCCTGGGATCGTCCAATGACCCGTACGTTGGAAACCCAATGCGCATTCCGCGCATGGTGCGAGACGACCCCAGCAAGAAAGACGTTGCGGGGTGAAATGCGCTGGTAAACATCCTGGAGAGGCTCCTTGATACCGCGTGAGCCGCTTGGCCGGCGACGCCGCGGCCTCACACACGCCCGCCATCCCACAGCCACTGCACAAAGGGAGCCGAGGTTACCCCGCCGAGGGTATTGGAACCTTCGGGAGGGAGGGTGCGAGGGAGGCTGCTCTCCTACTTTCTCTTGAGGATTAAGAAGCCTTCGGGCGCGGGGAGGCGCTCGAAGCGGGGGTCGTCGAGGAGCTTCTGGATCGTGCCGGCCTGCGCGGGGAGGAGCCAGCGCTCCTGGAGGTCGAGGACGACGTAGTCGGCGGGGCCGAGGTGGCCGCCCTCGATGCCGCGCGGGAAGGTGTAGCTGGCGGCGTGATGGGTGAAGCGGAGGTTGAGGAAGAGGCTGGCGGAGACCCGCGCGTCACGGGGAATGGCGGCGACGACCTCGGGAATCCGCCGCGCGTGCGGGGTGACGACGTAGAGGTTCTTATAACCCGACGATGACCTGGGGTCGTAGAAGCGGAATGAGAGTGGGGACTTGGAGTAGGCGACATTGGTCAGGAGCGCGGCGAGGACCGCCCACCAGCCTGCGGCGACGGCCAGACGCCGGGCGGCTGGCGCGCTCGCCTGAGCTCGCGAGGCGATGCGGACGAGGTTCCGCACCCCATAGATGGCCGCGATGAAGATGAAGGGCACGATGGGCGTGTGGTAGTGGAACCAGGGCATCCAGGTGGCGTAGCGCTGGCTGAGGAGGCAGACGGCGAAGCCCGGCAACGCCATCGCCAGGGTGAGGGGACTGAGGAGCGAGAGAAAGCCGACGGGGAGGAGGAGGATGAGAAGGAACTCGAGCTTTTCGGGGGCGAAGGCGATGCGCCAGGCATTGAGGGGATTCGCCAGAATGCTCCAGGCGACCTCGGTCGCCGAGCCGCCGAGATGGGAGTAGTAGCTCAGCGTGTGGGACGCTCCGCCCGCGAAGGCGGGGATGACGACGCCGAGAGCGAGCGCAAACCAGACCAGACCCGCCGCGGCCCAGGCGAGGCCGAAGGCGCGGCGCTTGAACGCAAAGGCAATGTAGAGCCCCATCGCGGCGACCTCGAGGGCGTAGTCCTCCTGGCACAGAAGGGTCAGGAAGGCGAACAGCGAGAACCAGGCCAGGCGCCCCTTCGAGGCGAAGTAGAAGGCGGCAAGCATCAGAGGCACGGCCGCGGTGACAGCCCGAAAGGTGTTGTAGGCGCCGCCCTCCAGGTTCAGCATCTGCATCGGCGTGTAGAGCAGGTAGGCCACGGCGAAGGCGCAGCCGACCCAAGGGCTGCGGAGCGCGTCGCGGGCCAGCGCGAAGACAGGCAGCGCCCCGAGCGCCAGCCAGAGCGTTTGGGCCACCATGAGCGTGATCAGGTTCGGGAAGATGGCGTAGACGGGCAGGAGGAGCAGGTGGACGAGCATCACGTGCTGGCCGAGGCAGCAGTGGTCGTATTCGGTCGTGCGGAGGAATTGGCCGTGGAGGGTGCGCCAGAGCTGTTCCTCGCCCGTGCCGGTGTCCACGTACCACACGTTGCCCGCGCGGTATTGGAGGATGCCCAGGGTGGCGAAGGTGGCGACGTAGAGCGCCATGGCGGCGAGGGTGACCACGAGGGGCGCCCGGCTGGGCTTGCGCTCGTGGACACTTGCGGGCGGCGAAGCCATCGGCCCTCACCCCTTCACGGCCCCAGCCGTCAGCCCGCTGATGAACTCCTTCTGGAGGATGAAGAAGAGGATCACGACGGGCAGAATAGAGAGGAGCGTGCCGGCCATCAGCACGCCGTACTTCTGGCTGTAGAGGCCGACCATCTGGTTGAGCGCGATGGGCAGGGTGAAGCGCTGGCTGTTGTGGAGCACGATCTGCGGCCAGAGGAAGCTGTTCCACGTGCCCATGAACGCGATGAGCGAGAAGGCGCCAATCATCGGGCGAGAGACGGGGAGCGCGACGTTCCAGTAGAGGCCGAACTCGCTGCACCCATCAATCCGCCCCGCCTCGAGCAGGTCGTCGGGAATCTGGAGCATGGACTGTCGGAAGAGGAACATGCCGAAGACGCTGACGCACCCCGGGACGATGAGGCCGAGGTAGGAGTCCATGAAGCCGAGGTGGTAGATCAGCTCGTAGAGCGGCCCGAGCATCACCTGGCCGGGGATCATCATGGTGGCCAGCATGAGGATCATGATGGGCTTCTTGCCTCGGAACTCGTATTTCGCCAGTGCGAAGCCGCCAAGGGAGGCGAAGAAAAGCTGCACCATCACCGTGACGCCGGAGACGAAGCAACTGTTCATCAGGTAGCGGGCGAAATCAATGTCGGTGAAGAGGTCGGCGAAGCTCTGGAGCGACAGGCGCCGCACCGGCGGCAGGAAGAGGTAGGAGAAGAGGTCGTCTGGCCGCTTGAGGCACGCGGCGACGAGCCAGGCCAGGGGCGTGAGCATTACGACTGAGCAGGCGGCCAGGGCAGCATAGAGCAGGATGCGGAGCGCGGTGCGGGCCAAGTCAGTCCCCCCTCTTCCACGCGCCCGTGAGCCTCATTTGCACGAGCGAGACGGTGAGGACGCCGAGGGCAAGCGTCCAGCCGATGGCCGAGGCGTAGCCGAGGTCGCCCGTCTCGAAGCCGTTCTGGTACAGGTACATCACGATGGTCAGGCCGGCGTTCTCGGGCCCGCCCGAGTTGCCCAGCAGCAGGTAGGGCAGCTCGAAGAGCTGGAAGGAGCCGATGGTGCTCAGGACGACCACGAAGACGGCCACGGGCTTGATGCCGGGCAGGGTCACGTGGCGGAACTGCTGCCAGGCGTTCGCGCCGTCCACCCGCGCGGCGTCGTAAAGGTCCTGGTTCACCGCCTGGAGCGCGGCAAGGAAGTAGATCATGTTGAAGCCGACGTACATCCACAGCGACGTAAGGACGAGGGCGGGCATGACCAGGGAGCGGCTCTGGAGCCACTTCGTGTCGAGCGGCACGCCAAAGGCGGCATTGAGCACGCGGTTGAGCAGCCCGAACTGCGGCTGGAAGATGACGACGAAGAGGACGGCGACGAAGACCATGCCCACGAGGTGGGGCGAGAAGAAGACGAGGCGGAAGAAGTTGCGCCCCCAGAGCCTGCGGCGGTTGAGCAGGAGCGCCAGCCCGAGGCTCAGCGGGAGCTGGAGGAAGACCGAGAAGAAGGCAAACACCGCTGTGTTCCACACGGCCTTGTGGAAATCGGGGTCGCGCAGGAGGAAGGCGAAGTTGCCCAGCCCGGCGAAGACCCGCGACTTCGGGCCGCTGGTGATGTAGAACGACAGCCACAGGCTCTTGACCAGCGGGTAGAGGCCGAAGACGCAGAAGACGACCACGAACGGCGCCACGAAGAGATAGGGCGCGTTGCGGTGCTGCCAGCGAAAGAGCGTTCGGCTGCCAAGCATCAGAACGGATTCCTCGTCATCTGCATGCGCACGTAGTCAGCGGCCTCTTTGAGGCGCGCGCGGGCGTAGGCGTCGAAGCCGTCTTCGCCGCTGCGGTTGTAGTAGGAGGCGCAGGCGGAGACGACCTCGCCCATCTTGGTCTTGGCGAGCGTGATGAAGGGGCTGGTGTACTGGGGGGGCGCCTGCTCGGCGAGTTCGGCGTAGAGCTTGCCGAGGCGCTGGCCGGACCAGTAGGGCCGCGGCTCGTCGAACTCCGGCAGCTTCCAGGCGTCCCGCAGCGGAGGGAGGATGTTGAGGTCGCGGAAGCGGCCCGCGAGGTCCTCGGGGTTCAGGTAGAGGTGTCGGGCGAGCTCGAGGGCGAGCTTCTTGTCGCGGCACTTCTTGGTGATGCCGAGCATGGTGCCGCCCCAGGTGCTGGTGCGGCGGCCGCCGGGCTGAAAGGCCGGGAGCGGCATCAGGGCCATCTTGCCCGCCATGCTTGCTACGTGGGTCTCGGTGCCCTTGCTGCGCCAGTCTGGGCAGATGAAGCTCAGGAAGTAGCCGCGCTCGACCGCCTGGGTGAAGACGTCGCGTCCGCCGATGTCGTTGCCGATTCTCTGCGGGCCGGCCACCAGGCGCGTGTACCACTTCACCGTGTCGAGCGCGAGGTCGTTGTCCATGATCAGCTTGCCGTCGGGGTCGAAGAAGCCGCCGTCGCGCTGGTAGAGGAAGGGCTCCATGCTCCAGCCGCTGGAGTCGGAGAGCTGGATCATGTAGCGCTTGTCGGGGATGGTCACGCGGCGCCCTTCGCGAATGAAGTCGTCCCAGGTCTCGATCTTGCGGACATCAATGCCCAGTTCCTCGAAGAGGTCGCGGCGGTAGGCGAGCATGACGGGGTGGACGTCGTGTGGGAGGCCGTAGATTTTGCCGCGGTGGGTGTAGGGTGCGAAGCGGCTCTGGACGATGCGGTCGTAGAGGCCCGTGTCCTTCAGCCAGGGCGTCAAGTCAATGAACCCGATGTCTTCCTGGCGTCCGCGGAAGAAGGTGCCTGCGACGCTGATCTCGACCTCGGCGAGGTCGGGCACGTCCAGGTCGCCCCAGAAGGCGGCGCGGAGGCGGCTGGTCACGGCGGTCCAATGGACGAGTTGCACGTCCACCTTGGCGCCGGGGTGAGCGGCCTCGAAGGCTGGACGGGCGTTCTCGTAGGCCGTCGCATGAATGTCGGCGAAGGTCCACAGCCGTAGCGTGGACTCCCGCTCTGCCACGGGGTGGAGCGCGAGCCAGCCTGTCGCAGTCACGGCCAGGACAAGGATGATGAAAGGCGCGACGCCGAAGGGAAACCACTCCTGCGGCGAGCGGAGCATGGCGATGATTCTCGATACCACCCCGTTGCTCCGGGCGCGCGGCGACGGGCCACGCCTCCTGCTTCGTCTCTGCGAGGACGACAGAGACGAAGGTCTGCTGCTGCTGCTGGTCCGCGCGGCCGAGACCCTTGAGAGGGGCGCCAATGGGGCCGCGGTGTCCGCCCGCCACAATGTGGCCGGCCAACCCTCACTATCATATTCATGCTCTCCAGCCCGTCAAGCACACCGCCCACCCCACCACCGCTCTGACTCACAAGGACCTCGCCGCTTGCATCGGCGGTGCGGAACCACCGAATCTCGCTCTCCGCCGAGCCGAGCTGCCCGAGCCGAGCTGCCCAGCTTGACTCGCTGCCCCGCTGTCGCTAGGATCTGACCAGCGCCATAACCCGTACTCTTGGCCAAGGAGTCAACCGTGTCGGCGTCCCCGCTCGGAGCGTTATTGTCCCTGTGGCTGCTGGTCGCCCTGGCAAGGGCAGCGGAACCGGCGGCGAACCTGTTGCCCAACCCCTCCTTCGAGGAGGGTGCGGGCGACACGCCGGCGTCCTGGAAGCCGCACACGTGGGCCGGGAAAGCGACCTTCACCTGGGGAGACGTGGCCCGCACGGGCAAGCGCTCCGTCGCCATTGCATCCGAGGCGGGCGCCGACGCGAGCTGGGAGACCGTCGTCCCCGTGGCCCCCGACGCCATATACCGCCTGAGCGCCTGGATCAAGACGCAAGACCTAAAGGCGACGACGGGCCGCGGCGCGCTGCTGAACATCCACGGCCTCGGGGGTGCCGCGACGCCGGCCCTCACAGGCACCAACGACTGGACCCTCGTGGAGACCGAGGTTGTGACCGGCCAACGCAAGGAGCTCCACGTCAACTGCCTCTTTGGCGGGTGGGGACAGGCCACGGGCACAGCCTGGTTCGACGACGTGCGGCTGGAACTCGTTCACCAGGCCGACCGCAAGAATCCCAGCGCAGTGGTGGACCTGTCGAAGGAACAGGCGCCCATCGCGCCCTTCGTCTACGGCCAGTTCATCGAGCACCTGGGCCGCTGCATCTATGGGGGCATCTGGGCCGAGATGCTGGAGGACCGCAAGTTTGCCAACCTCGTCGGCTCGCCGCAATCGCCCTGGAGGCGCCTCGGGGGCGAGGTCGGCGTCTCCATTACGACCGACGTCGAGCGCCCATACGTCGGCTCCTGGTCGGTCAAGATCAGCGTAACCGAGCGCGCGCCCGACGATGCCTACGGGATCGCCCAGGGCGGCCTCGGCGTAGTCGAAGGCAAGGAATACGTCGGCCGCGTAGTCCTGGCGGGCCGCGGCACCCTCGAGGCCACGCTCGCCTGGGGCGGCGAGGACACCCAGCGCCAAACAGCCCGCATCGCCGTGGACGGCGAGGACTTCAAGCCCTATCCCATCCGCTTCAAGGCCGGCGCGAGCACCGACAACGCCTCAATCGCCCTCGGGCTCCGCGGCGTTGGCACCGTGTGGCTCGGCACCGCCTCTCTGATGCCCGCGGACAACGTCGGGGGGATGCGGGCCGACACCCTGGCGCTCCTCAAAGAGCTCGACGCGCCCATCTACCGCTGGCCGGGCGGCAACTTCGTCAGCGGCTACGACTGGCGCGACGGCATCGGCCCGCGCGACAAGCGCCCCCCCCGCAAGAACCCAGCCTGGCAGGGCATCGAGCACAACGACTTCGGCATTGACGAGTTCATCGCCTTCTGCCGCGAGCTCAGGACAGAGCCGCTGGTGGTCGTGAACACCGGCCTCGGCTCGCCGGAGCTGGCGGCGGCTCTCGTCGAGTACTGCAATGGCCCGGCCACGAGCCCCTGGGGCAAGCGCCGCGCCGCCAACGGCCACCCCGAGCCCTACGCGGTCACCTGGTGGGGCGTGGGCAACGAGATGTACGGCAACTGGCAGCTCGGCCACACGACCCTCGAACGCTACGTCGTGCGCCACAACGAGACCGTGCGCGCCATGCGCGCCGTGGACCCCAAGGTCAAACTCGTCGCAGTCGGGGCGACCGGCCGTTGGAGCGAGGCCATGCTCGCCGGCTGCGCCGACGCGATGGACATGCTAAGCGAGCACTTCTACTGCGGCGAGAAGCCCGACCTCGAGCAGCACGTCGCCCAGATTCCCGACAACGTCCGCGCCAAGGCCCTCGCCCACAGCGCCTACCACCAGCGCATCCCCGCCCTGCGCGGCAAGAAAATCCCCATCGCACTCGACGAGTGGAACTACTGGTACGGCAAGCACCCCTACGGCGAGCTGGGCACCCAGTACTTCCTCAAGGACGCCCTCGGCATCGCGCGCGGCCTCCACGAGATGTTCCGCCACGCCGAATGGTTCGGCATGGCCAACTACGCCCAGACCGTCAACGTCATCGGCTGCATCAAGACCAGCAAGACCGCTGCGGCGTTCGACACCACCGGCCTGCCGCTGGCCCTCTATCGGCGCCACTTCGGCACTGTGCCTGTCCAGGTCATCGGCCGCCCCGTGCCGCTCGACCTTGCCGTCGCACTCACCCAGGACCGCAAGAGCGTCACCATCGGCATCGTCAACCCGACCACGGAGGGGGCGAAGCTGAAGCTCGACGTCCGCGGCGGAGCGCTGGGCAGGGCTGGCACCCGCTACCTCATCACTGGGCCGGACCCCATGGCCTGCAACGTCCCTGGCAAGGACCCGGCCGTCAAGATCGCGCAGACGGCTGTTGCCGACTTCGACCCCGCGGCCGTCGCGCTTCCCCCCATGAGCATCGTCCTCTACGTCCTTCCCATCACCCGCTGAAGCCGCAGCGGCTGGGCGCGGGCGAGTTACAGGGGGCCGGGGGGCACGTGGCGCTCGCGCTCGCCCCCTTCGCCGTGGGGGATTAAGACCATGTTGAGGCTGACGAGGGCCATGTCCGCGCTCACGCAATCCTCCTCGTCCTCGCCCTCGTCGTCCCCGTCGTCGAACAAAGGATGGTGCTCACGCAGAGACGCAGAGAACGCGGAGCATGCGTTCTGCTAGCCTCCCGAAGGTATTGGAACCTTCGGGGGGGGAGCGGGTCACTCGGGCTTGGGCGAGCCCAGGAGGGCGGCGAGCTCCTTCTCGAATAGCGCTTCGGCGGCCTTGAGGAGGTCGGCCTTTTCCTTCTCCTTGGCCCGCGCGGCCTCGCTGAGCGAGGCCACGCGGCGCTCCTCGAGCTTCTTGGCATCCTCGGCCTTGCGGTCGGCCTGCTCTTGGCGCTTGGCGAATGCTTCCTCGGCGCGGTCCTTCTGCGAGTAAGTCGCGATGCGGTCGAGCCTGAGCAGAAGCGGCGCTCTCATCGGAAAGGGAACGCCCTTGCGCGCCTCGTCCTGGCTCCAGGCCTTGCTTGCGGCGACGTATGCCTGGCGGAGCACGCGGTTCTTGCGGGCGACCTCCGCGGCCTTCCTGTCGAATTCGGGCTCTTCGACTAGGCCGATGGTCATCTCGCCCTTGTAGTCGGTCTCGGTGTAGAGGACGTAGCGGTCGCGCCGCGGGTGGTCTGGGGCGATGCCGACCGCGCGCGCCGACCCGCCGCCGACGACCAGGTCGGCCCCCAGCGCGGCGAGCATGACGGCGGCCCTGCGGAGGAAGGCGGCCCGGCTGACCGTGTTGACGGCGGTGCAGGCGATGATCGCCTCGGGCTGCGCCGCGGTCACGGCGTCCAGCATCATCGCCCCGGCGGGCTCGAGCGTCAGGCCGATCTCCTGCGCCGCATCGGCCCGCTTCGCCGGCAGAACGGCCCGAAAGTCAGCGTGCACCGACGCCTTCTTCACGAGGACCTCGACTCCACGTGGGACTTGGCCTACGCCTTTGCCCGAGCCGGGCGGCCTGCCGACCGCGATGGTCGTCTTCACCGCAGGCTGACCGGCGGGACGCGGTCGCTTATCTCTCTTTTCCATTTCCAGCCTCCTGGTATGCTATCCTCCGCCCAGTGTACCCCGTTCCGGGCGGGAATCAAGTGGAAAGGGCGCCGGCGCCGACACCGGACAGGGGATCAGTGTGTGCGCAAGGATTTGATCCTCTGTGCCAAATATTGGAACGCTCCCTAAGCTCCAGCCCAGCAAGCACTTGTGAACTGAGCGAGTTCCCAAAGAACAGGGGATCACGGGCCTCCGCCTCACAAGTTGATCCTCTGTCGCCTCCCACCCCCCGCCCCTCTCAAGCCCTTCACGGGTCTCTTGGAGTGCGGCGACTTGTCGCCGCTCTGCACAGGGAACCACCGAGCCCGGGGTCGCGTCAGGAGAGGGGGAGGGAGAGGACGAAGCAGGCACCGTCGGGAACGCGGTCGTCGAGCCAGAGGTCGCCGCCCATGTCGCGTGCCAGTCGGCGGCTGAGCGCGAGGCCGAGGCCGACGCCCGGCTTGGAGCGGGCCGCGTCCTGGGCCGACTTTGAGAAGGGCTCGAAGAGGCGCCTGCGGGCGTCCGCCGAGAGGCCCGGCCCGTGGTCGCGCACGCGGAGCTCGAGCTGCTGCCTGGGGCCTGGGCGGGCGGAGACGTCGAGATGAATCCGCCTGTCCCCTGCCCCGCCGGCGTACTTGCAGGCATTGTCAACGAGGTTGAGCAGTATCTGCTCGACGGCCGAGCAGTCGGCGCGGGCGGCCACGGCGTCGCCGCAGCCCATCTCCACGACGAGTTCCATGCCGTCCCGCTGCGCGCGGCGGGCGAGGCGGTCGCGCACCCGCTCCACGAGGTCGCGTGCCCGAATGGTTTCCGGGCGCGCTGGGGGGCGCCCGCGCTCCAAGCGGGCATAGGCGAGGACGTTTTCGACCAGGTGGCTCAGGCGGTCGGCCTCATTGCACAGGGTGCGCACGTAGCTGTGCCGCTTCTTCTCGTCGGTGACCATGTCCTCGGCGAGCATCTCGCTGTAGAGCTGGAATGTGGTGAGCGGAGTGCGCAACTCGTGGCTGACGGCGGAGACGAAGGCGGCGCGCCGCTCGCTCAGCGACACCGCGCCCACGAGCAGGATGGCAACGGCGGCCGCGGCGACAATAGCGCCGCACCACGCCACGGCGAGCGAGATGCGAATGGGCGACAGGAGCGGTTGCGAGCCGGCCGGCAGGGGGCCTGGCACCAGGCGCACGGGCAGCGAGGCGAGGACGCGCAGGCGCGGGTCGGCCCCATCGCCGACGAGCGGCTCCAGCCTCGCCTGGGGCAGCAGGCCGCGGATGTGGTCGAGGAGCCACCGCTCGATGCCAGGCCAGTCGAGCCAGCAGCCCTGGAGGTACTCGCCCCTATCGGTCGCAACGCGGCGCACGAGGAGCAGCAGGCCGCCGACCCACACCGGCCGCAAGACGGCCTCGGTGACAGCGTAGGGCCTCGCCGCCGACTTCTTGGCGGGCTGGTCCGACTGGGCTGTGGCACGCTGAAAGGTCTGATAGCGCGCCTGGTACTCGCTGAGGTTTCTCTGGGCCTGTTGGCCGCCGGGCGGAAGCGCCAGCTCGTTGGCCTCCTGCGGGGAGGCGAGCAGTTGCGGCGCCTCGCGCGCGGGGAGCGCAGCGAGGAGGACCCCCGGGTCCACACGCCTCCTGAGCTCTGCGAGGCGCGCGGCCGCGGCTTCAATGCGTTCCGTCGTGGCGTAACCGGTCTCGGCCAAGTCGCGCATGTTGCCCGTCGGCACCTGTGGGGACGTGAGCTCGCCCTTTGGGCCGAACTGGAAGTGGAGCACGACGTGCTCGGAAGTGCCGGTGAGCAGCGGCGAGGGGAGGAGCACCTCGTCGCGGTCAATCTCCGCAAACATCTTTGTGTATGCCCGCTCGGCGGGATAGAAGGCGCCATAGGCGAAGTACGGGCGGGCGTTCTCCTGGGCGATCAGCGGGGCGACCGCGGAGTCCATCCGCCAGAGGGCGAGGCGGACGCTCTCCTCCAGGATGGCCTGGTGGTCGAGGCGCAGGGCGGTGACGCTGACGGAGCCCATGGCCGCCAGGAGCATGGCGAGGGCCACCGCAAAGGCCACCCAGATGCGCCAGGGGCGTTTCATCGCTGTTCTCTGGACCGCTCTGCTCCGCGGCCCGCCACAGCGGAGTGGCCGACAAGCTGCCGGCCCTCGAACTCCAGGGCGATGCCGAAAACCTCCACGCGGCCGTCGGTGAGCTTCAGAGGCCCAGCGTCCAGGGTCTCAGGCAGCCCCGTGCGTGGCAAGGCGCTAGCCACCAGTTGCCCGCTCGGCGGATGCTCCGGCCGGGGAATGAACCCGAGGTCGCGCAGCTTGCTGCCGTCCTCGAGCCAGAACACTGCGAGGGAGTACGAGCCACCGGACAGGGGCTGGGCGGCTTGCGGCGCATAGTTCGGCACCAGCGGAGAGGTCCACACAACCACATAGAGCCGCTCGGAGTCGTGTGTCAGCCCCACGATGCGCGTCTGGACGAAGCTCATGGGCTTCATCGTGACGAGATGAGTCCCCGTCCAAAGCAGGCAGCTCATCTTGCCCGTGGAGGGCCGGGTGTGGAGGAGCAGGCAGCCGGCCGATGTCGGCCAGCGATAGCGCCCCTGCAATGCGTCCCCTGAGTAAGCCAGCGCGTGCAGCAGGTAGTCCCTCCCCCTGGCCACGAGCAGTGTCCCGCCACCCTCGGGCGCCTGTTGAGCCGCGACGCCCGGCGGCCAAGCCATCGCCGCCGCCACCGCCCACAGCGCCCACGCCTTGCTGACTGCTCTCATGTCTTCTCCGTGCCCCTTCTCAGAGCGTCTCAAGGAATCAACCCAGAGCGGCCCTCTTCCCGGAGCGATTGTTTGTAGTGCGGCCTCTATTGACCTCTGCATAAGCAATGCCACGCCACCCCATCGTTGTCATTCCGAGCGGAGCGAAGCGAAGTCGAGGGAGCTTTGTGGTTCGCGCGCCAGCAGGGCAGATGGCTCGACTTCGCTCGGCATGACAGCCAGTTGCATTACTTCTGCAGAGGCCAATAGGCTGTGTGCGGCGCGTACGGGCTGAAGCCCGCACTACGAACGCCCTCATTCTCCTGGACGCTCTCAGGGTCCGAGGCTGGCAAACATGTAGCCCTTGCCCCGGACCGTGAGAATGACCTTTGGGTTTGCGGGGTCGTCGCACAGTTTCTCGCGGAGGCGCGCGACGTGCATGTCGATCGTGCGGGTGTCCACTCCCTCGGGGCTCATGCGCCAGACGCGCGCGAGGATTTCGTCGCGCGCGATGACGCGGTTGGGGTTGCAGGCGAGGTAGCGCAGGAGCTCGGCCTCGCGCTCGGTGAGCTCGTGGCGGCGCCCATCGCGGAGCGCGATCTCGCGGCGCGCGAGGTCTGCGACGCCGTTTGGCACTTCGACCCGCTGGACGTCCGTGGGCCGCTCTGGGGAGCGGCGGAGGACGGCCTGGACGCGCGCGAGGAGCTCCTTGACGCTGAAGGGCTTGACCACGTAGTCGTCGGCCCCCAGACGCAGGCCGTGCACGCGGTCGGCCTCCCCGCCGCGCGCGGTGAGGATGATGACTGGGAGCGTTGGGCGAGTGGCGCGGACGTCGCGGAGGATGTCCAGCCCGTCGCGCCCGGGCAACACGAGGTCGAGAAGCACCAGGTCGCAGGCGCACTTGATGGCCATCTCCTGCCCCTTCGGGCCGTCGGCGGCCTGAAGCGTGGCGTAGCCCTCGAACTCCAGGGCGTCGGCGATCCCGCGGCGAATCGCCGCATCGTCCTCGACGATCAGGATGCGTTGGCGCGGCATTGGCTCACCTCAGCAAGCACTCCAGCGCCTCGCCCGGACAAGCGTCCTCCTCCCACGTCCTCGCCTCTCATCAGCGATCTCCCCGACTGCCCCGAAGGAGAGGCGAGGACGAGGGACGAGGACGACTGAAGAGGCACAAATGCTTCATCACGAGCTCGGCTGGTCCCCTTTGCTCAGTGGAGCAAGCGGCGCATCTGCATCTCCTTGAACTCCTGCTGGAGATCGGGCATTGCGGCGGGCGCCGGAGTGGAGATGTCGAGGGTGTGCGGGAACTCGATCTTGTAGTCGTACTCGAGGATCTTGGCCTTCTCGCCGGCAGCGGCGGCGGGCACGTCAACGTCCCAGCGCAGGATGCCCTTTGGCTCCTCGAGCCGCAGGTAGAGTGGGTCGGTGCTGAGCTTCTCAGTCATCTTGCCGAGGGTCACGCGAATCTGCGCCTTGTTCTCGGGGTGCGGGATGCGGTCGAAGAGCCGCACCTTCACCGCGGCATCTTTGTAGTTCTCGAGGACCAGTCGGTAGGCCATTGTGATTTCGCGGTTGGCGCCCTGGATGGCCTCGGTCTTGGGCAGCATCTCGCGTCGGACGCGGAGCTGGGGGTCGGTGCCGAAGCCCATGACAAAGGTCTCGCCGCGGGCGACGGTGGGGAGCTCGCCCCTGCCGACGAAGCGGCCGTCGAGGTAGACGCTGACCGGGCCGCCGAGGAGCACCTCGACAGCGTTGTTGGTCAGCTCCGCCTCGCGGTAGACGTAGCTGGTCAGGAGCGGGGTGGCGACGTGGTAGAAGCGGCTGGGCAGCTCGACGTCGGCGATGCGCAGCATCTGCTGGTCGGCGCGGCTGGCCAGGCTCACGGGGCCGGTGAGGGCGTAGCTGGTGCTGGGGCCTTCGCTGGCGGCCGGTGCGCTCCGCAGCGTGCTCAGCGCCTCGCGGTCCGCGGCCAGCTCGGCCCACTGCCCGTCGTTCACCGCCTTGTTCATCTCCCAGTTCGCCTCGTAGCCCGATTCGCTAGCGAGGACCTGCTGGCGGCTTGCGAACTCCTTGAGTCGGGTCTGTGCCTGCTTGAACTTGGTTACGACGTCCTTTCCCCCCGCGGCGGCCTGGCCGGCGGCTTGGGCGAGGCTCACGCGGAAGGGCGCCAGCCCCGGGCCGTTGGCCGCAATCGTTGGCGAAGCCGTCGAGAGGGTCAGCGACACACCCGTCCAGTCCTCCCCGCTCATCTGGTGGACGATCGCGTTGTATTCCACGCGGATGCTCTTGCCGTCCTTGGCGGAGCGGAAGTTGTAGGCGGGCGCCCAGCCTGCCTGCTTCACGACGTAGCTGAGGCGCACGGCGCCCTTCTCGGCGCCGCGCTTGTCGAGAAACACCAGGGCCTCCGACACCGTGCGGCCGGCGCCCGTCGTGAGCTCCTGGCGGCGCCGCTCGACCAGCGAGAGCTGCTTGGCGAGCTCGCGCGCCTCCGCCTCCAGCTTCAGCGCCTCCTCGAGCGCGCTCTCGCGCTGCTTGAAGGAGTACTGCGATGTCTTCTCGAGCGCGTCGTAGTTGAGCACGCCCTTCGCAAGGTCGGCCTTGGCCGTCACTGCCGTGAACTCCTCCAGCTTCGAGAGATAGGCCAGCCGCTGGGCGATGAGGTCCTGGCGCTTCTTGTTGGCCGCAGTCCGCTCGAGGAGCAGCTCGCGCTCCTGGTCGAG
>Ga0101944_10001023_pt1 | contig 66341 bp, 53 predicted proteins | sample DewCreD2012metaG_FD_75245 | JGI IMG/M metagenome (GOLD analysis project Ga0101944, IMG submission 75245) | Hot spring sediment bacterial and archeal communities from British Columbia, Canada, to study Microbial Dark Matter (Phase II) - Dewar... ... | reverse complement strand
CTCAAGATACTATTAGCTTTTCTGATATTAAGAGTTTGGGTAGAAAGAAACCTACTTCGGTATCTTATTTTTGGCAGGATTTGAAAAAAGCTGGTGAGGATTTGGTTTCATTGGGATTTCTTGACAGTACAGCTTCAAAAATGCGTAACAAGCTTGCTATCGAATTAGTTGTGTTTTTTATTGTTGGCACTTTTTCTATTAGTTTTTTGGCTCCCTTTTTGGTCGCGATTTTTCAGTCTGGTGTTATTTTTATTTTTCTTTCTTTACCCATTCTTGTCTCTATTTTTATTTTGATGTTCATCTTAGTTTTTGTGATGGATAAAAGAACAGAAAAAGGCAATCAGGAAATGGCTGGTTGGCTTGCTTTTAAGAAGTTTTTGAAAGATTATTCAGTGACCAAAAATTATCCTATTGATTCGGTGATTTTATGGGAAAAGTACCTGGTTTATGGCACTGTTTTGGGGATTTCAGTTAAGGCTTTATCCGAGCTTCCTATTAAATATTCTGAGGAATTTGAAAGATCACCTGTTTATGTGGGCTTTGTAGGAAGTGGTGGAGGAGGAAATATTTCTAATTTTTCTTCAAGCTTTTCTGCTCTTAGTGAAGGATTAAGTACTCTTTCCTCTTCTGTTGCAAGTGGCGCTTATGGCGTAGGCTCTTCCGGCGGTTTTTCCGGCGGTGGAGGAGGAGGCGGAGGTGGTGGGGGAGGAAGTGCGGGATAGATCGGTATTACGTATCACGAATCAAGTATCAAGAATAGGTAAAAGAGTAAAAGTTGAAAGGTTAAAGGAATTCAGACTTCAGACATCAGATATCAGACATCGGCCGTCGGACATTAGATTTCAGTTGTCGGAGCTAGCCGGAAGCTTGTATCTAGTATCTTGTATTATGTATTATGCATAAAAATGCATTATCCCCATAATACATAATTCATAATACTAAGTTCAAAATTTTTCCCTTTGTTCTCCGTTCTTTGTTCCAGTTTTAAGTTTTAAATTTTGAGTTTTAAGTTAAATTGTGAGCCCGGGAGGACTCGAACCTCCAACGCCCAGCTTAAAAGGCTGGCGCTCTGCCATTGAGCTACGGGCCCAAGTAAATTTTAGACAAAAGATATTTTATCACTCAGGTTTTAAAAAGGCTAGTCTTTTGCTATAATTTACCTACTTATTTAAGGTTGCTTTATATTATTTTAATTTATAGGTAAATCTTACGACATTGCGGGGTCGTCTAATGGTAGGACACAGCTCTTTGGAAGCTGTTATTGGGGTTCGAATCCCTGCCCCGCAGCACTTCGGCAAGCTCAGTGCAAGCACTTCGGCTTTGCTCTCAGTGCAAGCACTTCGACGAACTCAGTGTAAACCCTTCGGTAAACTCAGTGTAAGCACTTCGGTGAGCTTGGTGTAAAGACGTTGCTCTGGAGCATAGCGAGGCCGAAGGTTGAGCTAACTAAATAAATTTCGGCCGCTTCAAATGTGGGTTAGTCCATTTTTTGTAACCGATCAGTCAGGTACAATTTTGCACCTTGCTAAGCCAGATACAATTAATTTCAACTTGATGAGTCAGGTAGTTTTAAACCTTTTGTTGAGTTGATTTGAGTTTACCAATTTAGCCCATACGAAAGGAATCATAAAGATTGACTTTATGTTGATTGTAGAAATAAAATCATCTAGAAACTAAAACATCACCTTACTTTATGCATACCAAAAAATTCACTATTCTTCATTCAAACGACATGCATGGGGATTTTTTGGCGGAGGTTAAAGAAATTGAAAAATTAGGCAAAAAGAATAAAAATAAAAAATCTTTAATCGGTGGTCTTGCTCTTCTTTCAGGTTACATTAACAAAGTAAGAAAAGAAGAAGAGAATGTCTTGTATGTCATTTCTGGTGATATGCTTCAGGGTTCTTTGATTGATTCTGAATGGAAGGGTTGCTCAACCATTGAAATAATGAATTATTTGGCTCCTGATGTTGTTGCAATCGGCAATCATGAAGTTGATTATGGTCTTCCTCACCTTTTGTTTTTAGAAAAGATGGCAAATTTTCCAATAGTCAACGCCAACCTTTATATTACCAAAAACAACCGTAGGATTTTGACTCCTTACCTCATTATCAAAAAAGCGGGTTTTGACATTTTATTTACAGGGATAATTACTGAAAAAATTATGGACTCAATAAAGCAAGATAAATTGATAGGTACTTTTGTTGGGGTAGAGGAGGCAAGTCGCGAAGTTGGAAAAATCTGCAATGCCTATAAAAACGATGATATTGATTTGACAATTCTTTTAACTCACATTGGCTATGAATCAGACATTGAACTTGCCAAGCTTTTGAAACCCGAGTGGGGAGTTGATTTGATTATTGGTGGTCACTCGCACACTATTCTTGATAAGCCCACGAAGGTAAATAATATCTTGATCGCTCAAGCAGGAGTAGGAACAGATCAAATTGGCAGGTTTGATATCTTGGTTGATGATGACACAAATAGCATTGTTGATTATAAATGGCAACTAATTCCAATCGATGACAGATTAGCTAAGCCTGATAAAAAGCTTGAGGAATATATCAATTCTTTCCAAAGCGAAGTGGACAAAAAATATAATGTTATTTTGTCTAAACTGGCAAAAAAGCTAACCCACCCTAAAAGAGAGGTTGAAACTTCGCTTGGAAATTTAATTGCTGATGCTTTGGCAGAAAATGCGGACTCGGATGTAATGCTTGTTGGCAGCGGTTCAATAAGGGTGAAGGAGCTTGGACCTTTGGTGACTTTGAGAGATTTCTTGGCCTGTTTTCCTTATGATGATGTCTTGAGGCGATTTACTATTTCAGGTGGGGATCTTTGGAAAATTTTCGAACACATAATGAGAACTGAAAATAGAGATGGGGAGGGGGAGTGTTATCAGGTTAATAGCAAAGTGAAAGCTATTTATTCCGATAAAAACCATAAGCTTGAAGCTTTGTTTATAGGTGGCTCGCCAGTTGATAAAACCAAGTTTTATACAATCTGTATGCAGGGGTATCACTTCAATAATTGCGCTTCTTATTTGAATATTACTCAAGATGAGCTTCTTACCTCCGGTGAGTCAAAGGTTGTAACCACTTCAGCCCAGCAGGTTTTGGAAGAATGGTTTAAAAACAATCAGAACGCAAAAAGAGAGGTAGAAGGAAGGCTGATTTACAGGTAAATACCAAGGTGTCGTTTCGGTACACACCGGGGGTGAGCTGAAGCATAAGGTTTAGAAATGTTCTTTAATGAAGTTTAGACACCGTCTGACAAATAGAGGATAGAAAAAAGGGGATATTTGTAAAAGAATTCTGTCAAAAGAACTTCCTGCATAATTTGAGATATCTAATGTTGAAAATAAATAGATATTGCTGATTAGTATAATAAAAATGAATAAAAAGGGTGTGATTACTTTTTTAAAAAAAGGATCCCTTTCCTTTTCAAGATAAATTAATAGCCAAAAAATCGGCCAGAAAATATACCAGTTTTTGATATTCATTAATTCTTTTAGGACTGTCTTTATTAGAATTAATGCTCTAATAAATAAAGTTGGCAAAGGATAAAAAGTTAGCCCGAAACTTTGCGGTATAGAATGTTGTTTTACAAAAGACCACCACACAAGAGTTGGAATAAGGCTTAATAATATTCCTAAAATCTTTTTAGTTTTAGAGACTGGTAAAAATAAGATAATTGCGGAAAGAAACAAGCCTTCTTGTTTGATTTGTGAGGATATGCCCACCAAAAGAATTAGAAACAAGAATAATATTTCTTTTTTGGTTTTGTAGAAGAAGAAAACTGTTAAGAAAGCTAACCAGTATAAAAGGGTAATAATGATATCAGCGTTTCCGGCGTGCATTCTTCCACCTTGGGCAAGAAGAGGCGAGAGCATAGAGTATATGTAGGTAAAAAGCAAGCTTTGTAAAGTCGTTAACCTTATTAATTTTAGAGAGAAATAGGTAAGGAGAATAATTGTTAAATAGATAAAAGGATAAATAGCAAGAACAAGTGTTTCGTTTACGTATCCCAGAGCTTTGTAAATGTTTGAAATTACAAGAGGAAGCAAGATGGGGTATTGAGGGTGGGAGTAGGCGTAGTTTGGATCAGAAAGTGTTTTAAAAGGAAATCCTTTTTCTACAAAGAACGCTTTGGATTTAAAAAGCCAGATGCTATAGGAGTCGATGCTGGTAAAAGAGTAGTGTATTGCGCCCGAGAAGACGTAGACAATATTTACCAAAATCAAAAATAAAAGGGTGTTTTTGATTATTTTTCGCATTTTTCCCCCAAATTTTTATAATTGTAAACTCTTTTTTCCTCAACCGTGGTCAAAATAGACTGATCCGAGCAAGTCTTGATATAGCTGTATTTATCTTGATGTTGGCCGGTAAATTCTTTTATTGTCCTGACAATATAAAGTATTGACCTTAAAGGTAAGACAAATAACCAAGAACAAAGAAGCAAAAGATTTATGGTTTTTATTATTTTTTTCACTAGACAATTATAGAAATTTATACTTTTGTTATCAAAATTAGCTGTGTTATTATTTTAATGCTGTGAGTAAGTCTTTTTTAGCCTCTATCTTGCTTTTGGCAATTTTATTGCTTGGATTTGCCTTTTTCGGTATTATTAAGAAAGGTAAACAGGAAAAAGAAAGCCCGGTTGTTAAAAAAGATTCTGGTATGAAAATCACAAGTCCTTCTTTTCAAGAAAATGCTTTTATACCTTCAAAGTACACTTGCGATGGAGAAAATATTAATCCTCCTTTGACTATTTCTGATGTTTCCGCTGACGCTAAAAGTTTGGCCTTGATAGTTGATGATCCTGATGCGCCTGTTGGCACCTTTGTCCACTGGCTTGTTTGGAACATTCCTCCTGGTGTGAGTGAAGTAAAGGAAGGAAATTTGCCAGAGGGAAGTGTTCAGGGCACGAATGATTTTGGTAAAAGAGAATATGGTGGTCCTTGCCCGCCAAGTGGAACTCATCGTTATTTTTTCCGGCTGTATGCACTTAACCAGGAACTTAATCTTCCTGAGGGAGTAAGAAGAGAAGAACTGGAAAAGGCAATGGAAGGAAAAATAATTGATACGGCTGAGTTAGTGGGGAAATATTCAAAAAAATAAAGCGCGCCGCAAACTATTTTGGATTTAGACTTAGCTAAATCTTTAAATCTGCAGGTAAATACCGAGGTGTCGCTTCGGTACACGCCGGGGTATACAAGTACAAGCTTTAGTCTTTAAAGACAGCTTTCTTTAGATAGTTTTTGATTAGTGATTGATAGGGAATATTAATCTCATTTGCGATCTCTTTGATTCGATTTAGCAGATACTCGGGTAACCTAATAGAGATTGAGCGAGTAGTTGGTTTAAGATTAGGGAAACTTGTTCTTTCAAAATCTCTGTTTTCAAAATATTCTGATAAGTCAGTCTTTGCCCAGAACCTGATTTCCTCCTCTTCGTCTTTAAACTTTGGTATCTTAAGATTTTTCTTCATATAAAATCACCTCCTTTTTGTTAACATCACGAGCCGATATTACTCTAACTTTTTTATTTCTTATTGTAAAAACTACAAATAATAACCTTTCTTTTTTTGTTTTTCCTAGAATTATAAATCGCTTCTCTTTACCCGAGTGTAAGACATCTTTTAAAATTTTTTTCTTTTTGTCAAAGAAAATTTCTTCGCATTCTTCGTTTTTGACTTTGTGTTTTAACCAATTTTTGTCTTTATTGCCTTTATCCCATTCGAATTTGTGAGGTTCTTTTATTGTAATCACAATTCACATTGTATATACCAGTTTATACATTGTCAAGTATTAAGGTGTCGCTTCGGTACATGCCGGGGGTGTGCAAGGGTGTGCAACAATACCAGTAGTGGTAGAATAGTAGTTATGATATCTTCGTCTTTCCTGTTAGCTAAATTTACTCCGACTGGAGCAGAAATATTAGAAGGAAAGGATTTTAGAAAGGCAAAAGAGGCAGCTAGTGTAGCCAAGGTCTTTCTCGCAGCTGAGATTATTAGACTAATGGAAGAGGGGAAGGTAAAAAACTCTCAGATATTAATTAAGAGAAGTGATATAGAAGCGTATGGTACCGATGTTCTGGCTGATATAGTGAAGAATAATAATGTGGTTAATCTTGATGTATTAACTCTTATTGGATTGATGATTAAATATAGTTGCAATTCTTCAGCTTCAATTTTGTCCAAGCGTATTTTACCTAAAAGAAGAGATTTGGATAGGGTGGCAAAGGATATCTGGGAGTTAAAAGATTCTAAGCTTGCTGCCAAAGACGGCAGGCGTCTGAATAAATTTTCTTTAGGGGACTTGTTGCTTATTTTTAGAAAAATTTATGGAAAAGAAGGCAAATTGTGGAATTTCCTCAAGGAAAAATTAAGAACCTCAAGGAATATCTATTATCTTTTTGATCAGAAAGAAATAGAAATATTGGGGTGTAAGTCCGGGACTAAAAAAGTGGGGTCTAAATATTTTATAAACGATTGTGGAGTTTTTCGCTATAATGGCGAGGTGTATTTTATGGGAGCTATGGTTAGTGATAGAAGTATATCAAGGGCTGTCTTGGGTATAAGAAAGATAGGGGAAGATCTGCTCTTGAAGCTTGACAGTGGAAGGAGATTGTAAATAAGTTTTGGTACTAAGGTGTCGCTTCGGTACACATCGGGGGTGTGGTGAGGGTAGTTTTTCTTCTTGCAATTTATCTTCAAAAAAGATACAAATAAAGTCTGTATGGGATTTTTGACAAATATCGTTGAATTTATACTTCATATTGACACTCATTTGGGTGAAATCATTGCAAACTATGGCGCCTTGACGCATCTTATTTTATTTTTAATTATTTTTGCTGAAACTGGTTTTGTTTTTACTCCTTTTCTTCCCGGTGATTCGATTCTTTTTGCCGCAGGGGCCTTTGCTGCTTTAGGATCTTTGCATTTAACCTGGATTCTTTTACTTCTTTTTGCTGCCGCAGTTTTAGGAGACACGGCTAATTATTGGATCGGCCATTTTTTCGGTCAGAAGATAGTTGATAATCCCAAAATCCCTTTCATAAATCAAAAACATATAGACCAGACGCAGGAGTTTTATAAAAAGCATGGTGGAAAAACCATTTTTTTGGCTCGTTTTGTGCCCATTGTTCGCACCTTTGCTCCTTTTGTTGCAGGGGTGGGTAAGATGCATTACGGAAAATTTATAAGCTACAATATTTTTGGCGGTTTTACTTGGGTTTTTGGTTTTACTTTGGCGGGGTATTTTTTTGGCAATATCCCGCAGGTTAAAGAACACTTTTCTCTGGTTGTTCTCGTGATTATCTTAATCTCTGTTATGCCTATTGTTTTTGAGTTTGCCAAAGCGAAACTTAAAGGCAAAAAAAATTGACTCTATACAATTTGGAATTATTAGTCTATAATGTTTTTGTCTTGAGGAAGAATTACTTCTTGGCGGCTCTCCTTTTGTAAGGCAGATTCCTCCAAAAGTATTCTCACTGAAAGATATTGTCAAGGGGGTGAGAAATTTTGGAAGATAAAAAGAAGCTGTATGTAGGCAATTTGCCTTACTCTGCTAATTCTGATGAGTTAAGAAAAGTCTTTAGCGAGTTTGGTGAAGTAGTTGACGCTGTTGTGATTTCGGATAAATATTCCGGGAGATCCAAGGGTTTTGGTTTTGTAACCTTTGCAACAGAGGAGGCTGCCAAGAGTGCAGTTGAAAAAATGAATGGTAAGGATATGGGAGGAAGGAATTTGGTTGTTAATGTAGCCCGACCTCCAAAGGAAAGATAAGTTTGCTATTGACTTAGCATCTTGATGTGGTAGAATATTTTTGCCACAAGGTTTGTGGTCTTGAAAATGAGAAGTTTTTTATGACCAGACGAATCCCTTTGGGGAAATAGAAAACCCACCGTCTGGTGGGTTTTTTAGTTTGGTTGCACTTTGAAAATTAAAGATTTCAACGTTCAAATTATGACTGGGAGACCTGCAAAGCAGGCACAAGCTTTTGCTTGTGAGGAAGACGAGTATACTGCAGGTCAAGGCAAGTATACCTCCGTCACTTTTTGAGGGTTTGATCCTGGCCCAGGGTGAACGCTAGCGGCGTGCCTTAAGCATGCAAGTGGATCGGGCGCAGCCCGCAACATCCAGCTTCCAACTAACAGCTACCAATACTTATTGCATAGATATGTCTTTGTGTGTAATTTATATATGTGAGCTTCCGTTTTTTAGATTTTAAAGTTTACAAAGATTCTCTTAGATTACATCTTGCGGTGGTCAAGATAACTAAGGGATTTCCGAGAAATTTTATTTATCTAAGAGACCAGATAAGAAGAAGTTCTTTATCAATTGTGTTAAATATTGCTGAAGGTTCAGCTAAGACTTCCGATAAAGATTTTAATAGATATTTAGAAAATTCAATGGGGTCGGCAGCTGAGACTGCCTCGGGTTTGAGTGTGGCATTTGCAATAGGATTGGTAAGCGAACAAAGTTACAGTCAACTTCTTAGGCTTTGTCTTGAAATAAAAAACCAGCTTGGTGGGTTTTCTAAGAGGTTGAAGGTTGGTGGTTGAATGTTGTGGGTTGCGTTAGACGCGAACGGCTGAGTAACATGTAAGAACCTACCCAGAGGTGGGGAATACCCCCGCGAAAGCGGGGCTAATACCGCATACGCTGCGTAGCAGCGAACTTTCAACACGCTCACACTGTGAGCTTCCAACAAACAAAAGACAACTTAATATTAGAGTTGTAAGTTGATTGTTGTTAGTTGAAGGTTGGCTGCTACGCAGCAAAGGGCGTAACTGCCCGCCTGTGGAGGGGCTTGCACACCATCAGCTAGTTGGTAGGGTAATGGCCTACCAAGGCTACGACGGTTAGGGGAGATGAGAGTCTGTTCCCCCAGAATGGGACTGAGATACGGCCCATACACCTACGGGTGGCAGCAACTGGGAATCGTGCGCAATGGGCGAAAGCCTGACGCCGCGACGCCGCGTGTGGGATGAAGGCCTTAGGGTTGTAAACCACTTTTGCCAAGTACCATACGGCACTTGGCGAATAAGCACCCGCTAACTACGTGCCAGCAGCTGCGGTAATACGTAGGGTGCGAGCGTTACCCGGATTTATTGGGCGTAAAGAGTACGTAGGCGTTCTGGTAAGTCACATTTTAAAGACTGAGGCTCAACCTCGGGAGTGGATGTGATACTACCAGAATCGAAGAACTTAGGGGCTACTGGAACTTATCATGTAGGGGTGAAATCCGTTGATATGATAAGGAACGCCAAGGGTGAAGACAGGTAGCTGGGAGTTTCTTGACGCTGAGGTACGAAAGCTAGGGGAGCGAAAGGGATGGAGCTTGTCTCTAGTCCCCTCTACCAAGTAATTGGTTGAGAAAAAATTCGGCTGTATGCTGGAATATCTGAGTATCTCGGGCTAGTTATTGACTTTGGGTTTAGTTCGGGTAATACTGAATCGTGCCCAGAACGATAACTGACAAAGCTTCGAGTGCAGACAACCAGCAGGAAACTCTACTTTTAGTGGAGGATCCTCAGAGACTATACGCCGAATGTCCTGTTAGGGAGGATGTGTCCAGTCAAGAAGCCACCTTGTTGGGAATTCTTTATACCGATGGTTGTCTATCTAAAAAGACCAAAAATTGCTGGAGGTTTTACCTTAGCAATACTTCCTTGGAGATTATTCAAATATTCAAGGATTGTATGATTAAGCTTTTTGGGTTGGATAGTCGGAGGATAAGAATTTCTGAAAAGCAAGTAAATGGAAAACCGTTCTACAAGGCCGTTGTTGATAGCACAAATTGTGGTAAGTATCTTACTGCAAGATACGGGTGCTTCAGAACACTGGCCTTTAAGAAAAGAGGGAGAAAAATATACCCTCCAACAAAACTTCCATTTACTGAAGTTAATAACCATGAGGTAATCGCATGCTTTTTAAGAGCTGCTTTCAGTTGTGATGGAGGAGTTAATCTATACCTGGGTTTAGGAAAACCTGGCAATTATAGGTTTCTAATCCGCATCCGCAATGTGTATTTATCATGCCACCATCCTCGATTGCAGAGGGATTACCAAAGGCTGTTATCTTACTTAGGTATTATCTCGAAGGTTTTACCAACTGATAATAAAATCATTATAAGGAGTAAAGCTGAGCTTCAGAGGTTTAGGGATAAGGTAGGTTTTCTTGATGGAGTTAGAGTAACTCAACACTCTGCCTTTTGGCAGGGATGGGAAAAGAATAAGGTTTTGGATCTTGCCATAAGCTCGTATGGGTATCCAAAGTTAGTTCTTGACCTCCCTCAATTTCAGGATAATGATATAGTCCGATCTCACAGGCGACTGTGAGAGTGCCATTTGGCACCTGCGTTTTTTGCAGTAACACAAATTGTAGAGACCCCTGTAGTCCTAGCCGTAAACTTATGCTCGCTAGCCCTGTGCCATCTGGCGCGGGGTGTAAGCTAACGCGTTAAGCGAGCCGCCTGGGGAGTACGGCCGCAAGGCTAAAACTCAAAGGAATTGACGGGGACCTGCACAACCAGTGGAGCATGTGGTTTAATTCGAGACGAACCGAAGAACCTTACCCGGGTTTGACATTCTACCGTTTTAGTTTTCCAGAAATGGAGAGCGATCCTTAAGAAATTAAGGAAGGTAGAACAGGTGTTGCATGGCTAGTCCTGAAGAAGGATGATGGCCCCTCCTACAGTAATGTGGGAAGGAAAAACCGGCTCATAACGGTGGACTCCAATTTATTCCGGCATTATAATCGGAATAGTAGGACAATACCGTGGGAAGCTTAAGTTTCAACTTGGAAGGAAACTTATAGCCCCGTAGAGACTTCAATCTGTTAAGGGTAAAGATTGAGGGTTCTAGATTTTTCTAGAGCCAAAACGCCGGGATCCGAGCGATCGGATTATGGTATAGTCCATGCCTTAAGTAATTAAGGAGTAACATGGTCGTCAGCTCGTGCCGTAGGGTGTTCCCTTCAGTGGGGTAACGAGCGCAACCCCTGTCCTGTGTTAAATGTTCACAGGAGACTACCCTCCATTCGGAGGGGGGAAGTGGGGACGACGTCAAGTCAGCATGGCCCTTATGTCCGGGGCGACACACATGCTACAATGGAGCCTAACAATGGGTTGCCAAGCGGTAACGCGGAGCTAATCCCATCAAACGGCTTCTCAGTGGGGATTGAGGGCTGAAACCCGCCCTCATGAACGCGGAATTGGTAGTAATCGGAGATCAGCCAAGCTCCGGTGAATACGTTCTCAGGTCTTGTACAAAGTAAATTGCGCCTTCCGGTCCTAGTTTCTAGCAGGTGAAAGTCCTGCCAAAAGTGCAATCCTTTTGAAGTGAAAAGACATCCTCAGATAGTGATATCTGAGCGAGAAGGGTCTTGATAACAGTTACCAGCTTGAAGTTTAAACGGTTAAGTTTCTTGGCTACCTTTCGTACAAAAAGGGAAGCTGATTGCAAGAAAGGAAACTTAATATTTGGGCTCGAGATGGTAACAAAATGAAATTAGGGCTACGAAGGGAGATCTGATATTGACTTTGTTATCTCCTTTGAGATAATGAAGAAGGTGTTGGTGTAAACTAACACCGAGTAGATATCAGAAGTCTGCTGTATTCATAGTATCCTTAAGTTTTTGAGCTTAGCTTTAAAGCTTTGCCTTACTAAGGAGAAGGAATACAACCATTCAACTTATGCTTAATCCTTGGTATATCACTGGCTTAGTTGAGGGTGAGGGTTGTTTTTGCATTTCTATTTCAAGACATAAGACCAACAAAATTGGTTTAGAGGTAAGACCTATGTTTGAGATAGAAATGGTGATTGAAGATAAACCTCTACTTGCCAGAATAAAGGAATATTTTAGATGTGGCCAGATTTATGATCTTAATTATGAAAGGTATGGTTGGAGACCGCATGTTAAATATGCGGTTAAAAGCCAAAAAGAAATTGAGGAGAGAATAATTCCTTTTTTTAGGAAGTACTCTCTTGTTGGTAAGAAGAGAAAAGATTTTGCATATTTTTGCAAAGCTTTTGAAATTATCAAGGAGAGGAAGCATTTAACCAAGGAGGGAATAGCAAAACTTTATAGGATTCGATCAAAAATGAATCTTAGAAGTAGGTTGAAATGGTCGTCCGCCAGGGTACGGGAAAACCGTGCGCCCGGTGGGGATTGAGACTTATAGCTGGTGACAGTTATTTTGATCTCAGAACACCGCCCGTCAAGTCAGCAAAGTTGGGGGCACCCGAACTCTCCTTGTTGGAGGGGAAGGTGAAACCAGCGATGAGGATTAAGTCGTAACAAGGTATCCGTCCTGGAAGGGGCGGATGGATCACCTCCTTTCTAAGGAGTGTAATCTACACCCCAGTTTTAATGTCGCCGTTTATCTGCTTCTTTTGGTTAATAAAAGAGGAAAAAACGGGGCACCTCTCCCGGTCATAATTTGGATGTTGAAGTTTTATTTTTCTGTTTAGGGTTGCTTTTGAAATAAAAAAGCCATCCTGGTATTTTATTTTTTTTGAAAAATAAAAAGGATGGCTTTGGTAAAACTTAATCCCCAAGAAGAGAAAATATCTTCTTGAAGGTTGAAATAGTGGTTGGCCAAAACGCTATTAAAAGAGCCAACCATAAGATTATAGGAAGTAAGACGACTAAGACAATTATCTTCATTTTTTCCTCCTTCTTGAATTTAAAAGTGCCTTTTTGAGTTCTAGACAGCTTTTTGCCTAGTCTCAATGTTTAAGAGTAACTTTTGTCTGCCCATCTTTGTCGGGAGACTTCTATTACTTTTTGCTTGTTTTGATTCTTGGAAAGGGGAAGTGGAAGTGTGTGTGCTAAAAATGGGCGTGATGAGTGACCATCTATCATCAATTTAATTGCAATTTGGTAGTTTGCTAGGTTTACTAAATCACTTTCGCTAAAAACCTCAGCAAATTCTCTACTTAAGGCTGAAGCATCTTCAGCACCCGCTGAGAAAGTGATAATAGTTCCGGCATTGCCTAAAATTGCTTTTCTTACATTTTCAGGAATTTGGGCCATATATTGGTTGGCAAGAGTAAGCGAAAGATTATATTTTCTTATTTCAGAAAGTATTTTGATAAATGAATCTGTGGCAAAGTTTTGGAACTCATCAACAAAAACATAATAAGGAGTCCTTTGTTCCTGAGGAATATCAACTCTTCTCATTGCCGCAAGCTGAATTTGGGTAATAAGCATTGCTCCAAGAAGGTTTGCATTGTCTTCACCCAGCCTTCCTTGAGAAAGATTGGCAAGAAGAATTTTACCTTCGTTGATGATTTTATCTAAAGAAATAGTGCTTTTTGGCCTGCCAATAATTCTTCTAATCATAGGGGAAGTTACAAACTGTCCAACTTTGTTTTGGATTGGAGCAATAGCTTCTTTTTGCAGGCGATCTGGCATTTTTTCGTATTCTTCTTTCCAAAAGTGGATTAGTGCTTGGTCAGTTGTTTTCTGTAAGACTTGATTGCGAAAGTTTTTGTTGACCAAAATTTTAAGAACATCTTCAAGAGTTGAATTGGGGTAGTTGGCAAGAGTCATAAAAGAGTTTCTTAAGATGTATTCCATTCTTGCTGACCAGACATTGGCCCAGACTTTGGTGAAGATGCTCATTAAGCCTGAGACAACAAGTTCTGCTTCTTCTTGATTTTTAACTTCAAGAGGGTTGAGAGTAATGGGGAAGTCACGGTCTGCCGGGTTAAAATAGACAACATCATTTATTCTGTGGCTTGGGATGTAATCCAAAAGTATCTCGCAAGTATCCCCGTGTGGGTCAATGTAGGCAACACCGCGGTCTTTTTTAAAATCATCAATAATCATATTTGCCATCATTGTTGATTTACCTGTACCGGTTTTACCAACTGCCCACATATGGCGAACTCTGTCTTTATTTTTGATACCAAAAATGACTTCTTGGTTTCTGAATAGAGTCTTGGCAAAAAAATTAATTTCTTTTTTGGCTTCTTCGTCAGAAGTTGCGATAGGTAAATTATCAGGTGGTTCATAAAGCACTGAAACACCCCAGCTAATGCCAGTCGTCTTTATTTTCTCGCTTGGCAAGTGCCATAAAGTTGCTAGTTCTTTGATGTTTAATATTTGATTGTCACGAACAGAACGGTTAATTAGATTTTTTAGATTATTTTGTTTTAGAGAAAATATACTTTTTTTCTTTGTTTTGAAAGCATTGCCATCAGCTCTATTGAAAACTCCAAAGGCGCTAATTAACTCTTTTACGGTTTTTGTTTGGTTTGAAGCGATTCTTATAGAAGTCCTGAAACCTGTGTAAGAAATTTTTTCATTTATTATATTTTTGTCCGATCTTGGGGAGTATGTTCCGTCCTCGTTTTTTGTCCCTTTTTCTGCAAAAGAGGCACCTTTTTGTTGCCAGGACGAATCAGTCGCTTCAAGAGCAATTTGAATTAGCGCAAATTCATCAGGGTCATTTTTAGATAATACCGAAAGGACTGAAGATAAAGGATCTATCTCACTAAATGATTCAAAAGTAGCAATTGGATAATAACTCCCTTTTTTAAGGATAAGAGATGCTATTTGAAGATCTGAAATATTTAACTTGAAAAATTCAGGTTGGCTTAAAATATCTGGTGTTCTTTCTATAATAACAAGCGGATAATTTGACTGAAGTTGTGTTTCAATAAAGGGAGCAATGTCCTTGTCACAGGTAATTTGAAACTTTATTTGCTGATTGACAAGCGCTATTTCAAGAGCGAGCGGCTGGGGAATGGTTCCTGTTAATTTTTCCCAAAAAGAGACGGCGTTAATCTGCGTTAGAGCAGAAAGAAAAGTCTGCGCCGCTTCAGGTGTAACCTCGGTACTCCTGGGTATTTTTAGGTTTAAAGTTACAAGTTCCAAAGGCATACTATTTATTATACCTTAATTTTGGGGTAAGAGTAGGGAGTTTATTTTTGGTGGGTGCGCATGGAATCGAACCATGTACCTCTTCTTTATCAGAGAAGCGTTCTACCAGTGAACTACGCACCCTTGGTGACATTTATTTTATGATAAAAAGGCGTTTTAAGCAAATGGAGGGATAACTTAAAACTTAAAAGTCAAAAGTCAAAAATTAGATTACAGAATACAGATTAGAGAATAAAGAATAAAATTACAAATTCCAAGCTCCAAATTACAATATACAAACAATATACAAATTACAATATACAAATTCTAAATTCTAAACAAATCACAAATTAATTCAAAACTTAAAACTCAAAAGTCAAAACTTGAGATTAGAACAAAGAGAGTAGAAAGTAGGATGTAGTAAGTAGAAAGCAAAAATACAAAATTAAAGACCACACCCCTCCTTTCTACTTTCTGCTTACTACTTTCTACTAACTCCCGAATGACTTTGACTAACCTCGCCGTAGGCGAGGACTAACTCTGACTAACTCCGCCACAGGCGGAGACCAACTTTGACTAACTTTAACTAAAACCTACTCTTGACTAATCTTATGCTTCTTTATATAATGACACTTGCCTTTTTGGGCCGGTATTATTTGTATTTGTTAATGGAAAAAACAGAAAGCTTAACTATAAAATTTCGAAGCCTTTTGGTGGGTTTGTAATTTTTAGAGGTTTTTTCCTTTGAACGTAAGGCCGGCTCAAGAAGCCGGTTTTTTTGTTGCACTTTGAATATCTTTTGTTTTGGGCCTGTAGCTCAGTTGGCTAGAGCGCTACATTTGCAATGTAGAGGTCAGCGGTTCGAAGCCGCTCAGGTCCACAGGCTCTTTGAAAAGTGAAGAGAATTTTGTCCTATCGCTTTCGTCAAATTAATTTTGGCGGGTAAAGCGAAAGAGAAAATGGGAAGGCCGTAAAAAGGTCTACTCACGCAATTGGTGGATGCCTAGGTGCAAGTTGCCGAAGAAGGACGCGTAAGACCGCGAAAGTCGTCGGGGAGCTGTCAAAAAGCTGTGATCCGTCGGTGTCCGAATGGGAAAACCCTGTCGCTTTGGCGACAACCCGTGCCCTAAGAGGCGCTCCCAACAGTCAACAATCAACACGTCTTGGCTTGGTTTGACAAGACTTACAACTAGTTGTTAGTTGGTGATTGGTAGTTGGTTGTTGGGAGTGCCTATAAGGCACGTGGAGGGAACCGTCTGAACTGAAACATCTAAGTAAGGCGTGGAAGAGAAAACAATAGTGATTCCGTTAGTAGCGGAGAGCGAAAGCGGAAGAGCCCAAACTCACCTTGTGCTTCGCACAAGGTGAGGGTTGTAGGAGCCCAACATGAGAATTTGTCAGGTAGCAGAACAGTCTGGAATGTCTGGCCATAGAAAGTGAAAGCCTTGTATGCGAAACTTGACAGATTCTCTAGGGATTTCCTGAGTACCACGGTGTAAATACACTGTGGGAAGCTGGGGGAACCATCCTCCAAGGCTAAATACAACTTGCAACCGATAGCGAACTAGTACCGTGAGGGAAAGGTGAAAAGAAGGGCGGGACGCCCAGTGAAATAGAAACTGAAACCAATTGCGGACAAACCGGCAGAGGGCGAAGCCCTCTGCAACTGACAACAAGCCAAAGTATTGGCTTTCAACTATCAACTAACAACAAAACATAAGTGTTGATAGTTGGTTGTTTAAAGTTGTGGGTTGCGGAAGGCTTTGCCTGATGCCGTGCCTATTGAAGAATGAGCCGGCGAGTTGCTCATACGCTGCAAGCTTAAGCCCTTTGGGCGTAGGCGTAGGGAAACCGAGTGCGAATAGCGCGACTAGTAGCGTGTGGCAGACCCGAAACCAGGTGATCTATCTATGAGCAGGGTGAACCTTACCGAGAGGTAGGGGGAGGCCCGAACCCGTTGATGTTGCAATATCATGGGATGACTTGTGGATAGGGGTAATATGCCAACCGAACCTGGAGATAGCTGGTTCTCCCCGAAAGGTCTATAGGGACCGTGCCGGGCGAGGCGTTATTGGGGGTAGAGCTACTGGATGGATAAGGGAGGGTAACTGACTTTATTCAACCAAACTCCGAATACCAATGTACGCTATCCCGGTAGACAGTCACATCGGGCTAAGCTGATGTGGCTAAAGGGAAACATCCCAGACTCTCGGCTAAGGTCTTTAAGTTTCCGCAGATTTTTCTGCGGCGGTGATTGCGAGTTTCTCGCTTTCGCTGCAGCTAAGTTTGAAAGGAAGTTTTCTTCTTCAGACAGCTAGGAGGTTGGCTCAGAAGCAGCCATCCTTTAAAGAAAGCGTAACAGCTCACTAGTTGAAGGGGGAAGCGCCTAAAATTTATCGAGGATAAGCTGAACACCGAAGCCAGAGATCTCGTCCTTTGGACGAGCAAATTCGAAGCACTAATATCGAAATTCTAAAAAATATTTTTGTGAATATTTTTGTGTTTTGTTTAGAATTTCGTATTTATAATTTCGGATTTTCTCGACCAGAGGTCGAGGTGGTAGGGGAGCGTTCCAAAAGCAGTGAAGTCAAATCGTGAGGTTTGGTGGAGCTTTTGGAAGTGAGAATGCCGGCATGAGTAGCGTACAATCTCGGTGAGAATCCGAGACGCCGAACACCCAAGGTTTCCGCTCAGACGTTCGTCGGGAGCGGGTTAGTCGGTACCTAAGGCAAGTCCCGATTGTATCGGGAGTAGCTGATGGATGACTGGTTAAAATTCCAGTATTTATTTTGAATCGCCAAACCTTGTGCTCTGCACAAGGTAGCTGGGGGTTGACAGGACGGGATGTCCAAGGCCTACTTGTGAATATAGTAGGTGCAAGCTGTAAGGAAGGGTTGGTTGGAAAATCCGCTTACCTGTTTATTCAAGCAGTGATGCAAAGTCTTGCGAGAGCAAGGCGATTTTGGCGCATTCTGTCTTTCAAAAAAGGCTCGCAGCGAGATTCAAAATAAGCCGTACCGTAAACCAACACAGGTGGGTTGGACGAGTAGTCTAAGGCGGGCGAGAGAAGGAGGCTTAAGGAACTCGGCAAACAAGCTGGACGTAAGTTCGCAAGATGTCCTACCTCGGTGCACAGCACCGAGCTACCAACTAACAACAGCCAACAACCAACGAAATAGTTTTTTGTTGTAGGTTGTCTGTTTTGTGTTGGTGGTTGAGTGCTGTGCACTTGGGGTCGAAGCTAAAGTTTGTCAGTCGACTGTTTATCAAAAACACAGGTCCGTGCAAAGGCGTAAGCCGAAGTATACGGGCTGACGCCTGCCCAGTGCCGGTAAGTTAAGGGGAGGTGTGCATAGCACACAACTTTCAACAACCAACAATCAACCGACAACTAAAGGGTTTGAGATTGGGAGTTGATGGCTGTGCGCTATGCGCACCGAACTCAAGCTCCGGTAAACGGCAGCAGTAACTATAACTGTTCTACGGTGGAACTAAGCCGCCGTAGTAAAACCTAGCTATATGCTGGAAAATCCTGTTATTCGAGAACTACTATGGTATATTTTTTCCGTGGGGAATGTATACCAAGTAAAAAAGTTCATCGTAGGGATAATCAGCAGGAAAGACCGAGTTTGGAAGTGGGAAGTTAGATGTGTGAAGCTGGATTTACGAAGTGGGATGTGAGATAGTTAATTAATGATTACTAGCTTTTTGGATTTAGATGTCTACAAAGAATCTTTTCAACTTTCTTTGGAGATTGAAGAGATTGTAGGAAGACATCCAAAAAGTGAGAGATATCTTTTAGTTGACCAATTAAAGCGTGCGTCTCGAGCAATTCCAGCGTTAATTGCGGAGGGATATGCAAAGAGGGAAACTCTGGCGGTATTTAAAAAGATGTTGAGAGACGCAATTGGGGAAGCTAACGAGATGATTAATCATCTGGCTTTCTCGAGAGCTAAAGGCTACATAAAACCTGAGAGAGCAGAGAGGTTGATTGAAAGATACCATATAGTAGGTAAGAAGTTATCTAAACTAAAAGATAATTGGAGAAACTATTAATCTCATCTCACACTTCATTTTCCATCTTCCCATCTCACATTTCTTATTTCTAAATCGGAATCCTCAGAGACTATACGCTGGGGCTTGAGATTTTCTCAAGTAAGATATAGTCCGATCTCCAATGAGAATTGGAGTTAACATTTGAGCGAAGTTCCTTGTCGGGTAAGTTCCGACCTGCACGAAAGGCGTAACGAGCTGACAACTGTCTTAAGCCTTCACTCGGCGAAATTGCGATGGCTGTGAAGACGCGGCCTACTTCCACCAGGACAAAAAGACCCCGTGGAGCTTTACTGCAGTTTAGTATTGATTTGGGTGTTTCAATTGTCAAGAATAGGAGGGACCCCTCCTTTGGAGGGGAACAGTGTGATACCTCTCTTTGAGGCGCTGCAAATCTTACCTGAGAACCTTGCATACAGGTTCGGGGAAAGTGCTAGATGGGCAGTTTTACTGGGGCGGTACCCTGCTAAATTGTAACGCAGGGGCACAAAGGTCAGCTTGCTGCGAATGGAAACCGCAGTGGACGTGCAAAGGCATAAGCTGGCTTAACTGCGAGTGCGACGGCACAAGCAGGTGCGAAAGCAGGTCTTAGTGATCCTCCGATGTCATGTGGGTGACGCGGAGCTTAACGGATAAAAGCTACCCCGGGGATAACAGAGTAGTCGCGCCCGAGCGTCCACAGCGACGGCGCGGATCGCTACCTCGATGTCGGCTCACCGCATCCTGGGGCTGGAGAAGGTCCCAAGGGTTGGTCTGTTCGCCCATTAAAGCGGTACGCGAGCTGGGTTCAGAACGTAAATTACGTTGCGTTCTACTACAGTAATGTAGTATTATGAAATCGACTAAAATCGGTGAAACCTGTTTTTGCTTTTAAAGCAAATATGGCAATACCGAGGGTAAGTCGAAAGCTCTGTGACTCTAAAGAAGGAGGAATTAGCTTATATCGCAGGTTTTTTGGACGGAGATGGATGTATAATGCTCCAGTTGATAAATCGTAAGGATTATAAACTTGGTTATCAAATCAGAGCAAGCATCGTCTTCTATCAAAAAACCGAAAAAAGAGAATTCCTTTCTTGGCTAAAGACAATATTTAAAGTTGGTTATATTCGTGATAGGAAAGATAATATCAGTGAATATACTATTGTGGGAGTTAATCCTGTAAAGAAGGTTTTGTTTCTGCTTCTTCCTTATTTAAGATTGAAGAAGGAACAAGCCATTCTTGCTTTATCAGTTTTGTCTAAGATGCCAGGAAGTGGAAGAGATATGAAGCCTGAACTCTTGCTTAGTTTGTCTTGCAAGGTCGATGAGTTTGCAAGATTGAATTATTCAAAGAGGCGGACTAATATCTCTTCAAAGGTAAGAGAATTTTTGGAGTTACACAGGCTTTTGAATCCCGTAGAGACTGATCCGAAAGGAGAGACTCATTTTAAATGAGTAATATGTCGACTCCCATCATAAATTCCAAGGATATGGTTTTATAACCTAAAGTCCGGAGATGGGATGAAGATATAGTCCATGCCAACTCGAAAGAGTGGATTATCATGCGCGAGACAGTTCGGACTCTATCCGGTGGAAGCGTTGAATCTTGAGGGGAGCTCTCCTCAGTACGAGAGGACCAGGAGGGAGGAATCCCTGGTGTTCCGGTTGTTGCGTCAGCAGCATTGCCGGGTAGCCACATTCCTTGTGGATAACCGCTGAAAGCATCTAAGCGGGAAGCCCACCCCAAGATCAGGATTCGTTATAGACCCCTGGAAGAATACCAGGTTAATCGGCTGGCAGTGGAAGAGGCGCAAGCCTTTAAGCTTACCAGTGCGAATTGGTCGAAGACCTTTTTCCTTTCCTATTTTTCTCTTTCGCTTTGCCAATGGCAAAATTCTTTTCACTTTCTCAAGCTTTAGCTTGAGAGTTTAAATTTTAGGTTTGGGCCTTTCGGTCTTTAAGAGCGAGGCGGAACCACCTGATCCCATTCCGAATTCAGAAGTGAAACGCCTAAGCGCCGACGATAGTTGTCCGGCAACGGACCGCGAAAATAGGCCAAGGCCGAAAGACCCAAGCCTAAAAACAAAAAAAGGAGGAAGCTTAATTAAGCTTTTAAAAATAAGTGGCAGATAAGAAAGAAAAATCTTCAAAAGAATTGACGATGGCAGACCTTTTGGCTTCAAAGAAGGTCTTTTTTGGCTTGAAAGTGGGCCAGAAGGTTAAGGGCAAGGTTGTTGAAAAAAGTCCCAAAGCCCTGCTTCTTGATATCGGCGGCAAATCTTTGGGAATGGTGACGGGTAAAGCTTTAAGTGAAGCAAAGGATTTTGCTCGCCAGCTTGAAGTTGGGGATGAGGTTGAAGGTTCGGTTTTGATTCCTGAGACTCCTGACGGCTATACCATAATTTCTTTAAGAGATTCAGCAAAAACTTTTGTTTGGAATAAGATTGAGAAGCTTTATCGCGAGGCAAAAGAGCTTTCTTTAGAAGTCAAAAATTCAGGCCAATCAGGGGTAACTGTTGAAATTTTGGGCTTGACTGGCTTTGTTCCAATGTCTCATTTGACAAAAGAAACTCTTAAAGATGTAAATAATCTTTCCGGCAAAATGCTTCGCCTGAAGATCATTGATTTTGATAAATCTTCAAATCGCTTGATTTTGTCAGAAAAAGCAGTGGTTGAGGCAAAGGAGATTGAAGATCAAAAGGAAGCTTTGGCATCTCTTAAAGAAGGCGAAGTTTATGAAGGCGAGGTGACAACAGTTACTGATTTTGGCGCTTTTGTTAAGTTGCCTGCAAAACTTAAGGGCAAGAAGGTTGAGGTTGAAGGCTTAGTCCATGCTTCTGAAATAGCTTGGGGTAAATCTATAAAACCATCTGAAGTGTTAAAAGAAGGGGACAAGGTGAAAGTCAAAGTCTTGGAGATTAAAGATGGCAGAATGGCTCTTTCTATTAAGCAAGCAGAGGGTGATCCTTGGGAGAAGGTTGAAAAGAAATATAAGCCTGAGATGAAGCTTGAAGGGGAAGTGGTTAAGATATCTGATTTTGGCGCTTTTATTGCTCTTGAGCCTGGAATTGAAGGACTTTTGCATATTACCAAGATTCCTCCAACAACAAGGCTAAAAATAGGTGATAAGGTTGATGTTTATATTGATGAAATAGACACCAAAGAAAGAAGAATTAGCCTGGGTTTGGTTCTAACCACAAAGCCGGTGGGGTACAAGTAAGTATTGAGTATCACGAATCAAGTATTACGTATAGTTCAAAGTTTAAAGTGCAAAGTTAAAAGTTATAAGAGTTTGGACTCCAGTTATCAGTTATCAGACATCGGACATCTGACGTCGGCTACCAGAAGTTAGTAGAAAGTAGAACGTAGTAAGTAGAAAGCAAAAGATTGTATCTAGTATTTTGTATTATGTATTATGGGAACAATGCATTTTTCTGCATAATACATAATTCATAATTCATAATACTAAATTCAGTGTTCCTAATCTGTGTTTGCATTTTGTTTATTGGTGCTGGCCTTGCCTCCTACCTTTAAAGGCCTGGCCTTTAAAGGGTTGATGTTTATTCTCTAATCTCTAATTCTTTTTTTGAATCTGATCTCTTAGGTTGATATAATATTCCTGCTGCCTTATATTGCTGTCTTGGAAAGGCTTGAACGCAGAACTTCTGAAATTTTGGACGCTACTGTTTTTTGCTGTGGCGAAGCTTCTGATGATTGGAAGTTTGCTGGCAATGATTCTTTGGTTTACTTCTGGAGGGAGAAGGTTGTAAAAGTCTATAAGCTTGGAGCTTGGCCAAAGATGGCTCTTTCTGAACGTTTACACCAGGTTTCTTTATATCAGAGAATTACTAATCTTGCCTCTTGCCTTTCTGATAGCGAAGATTGGCAGCTTCGTTTGCCTTTTAATCGTATTAGTATTCCTATAAGAGTGATTCCTATTGAAAGAATAATTCAGTGTTCTTGCTGTGGTTCTTGCGCTTCTGTCAGTGAATTTATTGAAGGTAAGAATTTGGAGGAAGCAAAAAGATCTAGCTTGCCTTTTGATGTAGCTGAATTGAAGCAAGCTTTACCTCGCTTTTCCTTAGAACTTAATGACCGATTTTCGGTTTTTGGTATATCTTTGACTCCGATTAATATTAAGTATCTAGAAGGTAAGCTTTTTATCACTGACTTGTGTTCTGGACTGTCAAGTTTTGGGGAGAGAAGGTAACGTATCGGACATCAGACATCGGATTTCAGCTATCAGCTATCGGCTGTCGGATACCAGCTATCAGACTTCAGTCGTCGGCTATCGGAATTTGGTCGGAGTTGGTCGAAGCTAGTCGAAGTTAGTCTCCGCCTACGGCGGAGTTGGTCCCCACATAAAACGGGGTTAGTCGGAGCTAGTCGAAGCTAGTCAAGACTAGTATCAAGTATCACGAAGCAAGTATCAAGTATAATAATAGACAAAAGGCCACCCTTTAAAGGCATGGCCTTTAAAGGTTCAGCAGCTATTCTCTAATCTGTATTCTGTATTCTGTAATCTGTAATCTAATTTTTGACTTTTGAATTTTAAGTTTTGAGTTAATTTGTGATTTGAAGAATTGGATAATTGTGATTTGTTTAGAATTTAGGATTTAGAATTTAGAATTTGTATATTGTAATTTGTGTATTGTTTGTATATTGGAATTTGGAATTTGTTTATAATTTATAATTTAATCCTGTAATCAATAATCTAGAATCTATAATCAAAAAGTTTTAAGTTTTGATTTTTAAATTTTAAGTTTATTTTCCCATTGTTTCCTTTATTGCCTGGTTTAAGTATTTGAATTCTCTTGCTGAAGCGACATTTTCAAACCCCAGTCTTTTTGCCTCTTTTGTTCTTTTATCCTGCGCTATAACTTCTCTTATCTCGCCTAAAAGCCCCAATTCTCCAATTGCTATTGTTTTATTGGGGAAAGGCTTGTTGTAAAAAGATGAGGCAATAGAAAGAGCAACAGCCAGGTCACAAGCATTTTCTTCTATTTTTATTCCACCTGTTACATTCACAAAAATATCCTGATCATAAAGGGGGAGGGAACATCGCTTGATTAAAATGGCAATAATCAGCTCCAGTCTTTTTGCATCAATTCCTTGCGCGATTCTTTTGGGAAATGCCGATTTACTGGGAGTAGTTAGACTCTGAATTTCAACTAAAACAGGTCTTGTTCCTTGCATTGTAGATGAAACCACACTGCCTGAGACATTCTTTGCTCCTTGGGTCAGAAAAATTTTGTCAGCATTAGTAAGAGAAGTAAGGCCGCGGTCAGTCATTTCAAAAATACCTACTTCATCAGTCGGTCCAAACCTGTTTTTAACAGCACGAATCAGCCTTAATTGTAGCGATTTTTCGCCCTCAAACCACAAAACTGTATCAACAATGTGTGCAAGAACGGCAGGCCCTGCAACAGTGCCTTCTTTGGTGATGTGGCCAACGATAAAAACAGGAATGCCTTCTTTTTTGGCAAAATTGACTAGTCTAAATGCGCATTCTCTTACCTGACCAACTGATCCCGCAAGGCCGTTTAAGTCAGAAGTTGACATTGTCTGAATTGAATCTATTATTGCCAGATTTGCATCTTTTTTGTTTTCCTCGAGTGTTGAAATAATAGCGTCAATATCTGTTGATTCAAGAATAACGATATTTGGGTTTTTGCTTTTCAGGCGCTCAGCTCTTGTTGCAATTTGAAGCGCTGATTCTTCTCCTGAGGCGTAGAAAACTTTGTTTTTTGCGCTTTGTGAGGCTACTTTATTTGCAAGTTGCATAAGAAGGGTAGACTTGCCAATTCCAGGTTCGCCAGCAATTAAAATTACTTGTCCTTTGACAATTCCGCCTCCTAAAACACGATCAAGTTCACTGCTTCCGCTTGAAATTCTTGGCGATTTTTCGAGATTGACTTTGTCAAGTGTTACGGGATTTATGACACTTTTTGTTCTTTTTGTACTAGTCTTTTCCTCTTTTAGGAGCGTTTCAACCATTGTACCCCAAGCGCCACAGTTGGGGCACTTGCCGGACCACTTAACTTGAGAGTAACCGCACTGCTGACAGACAAATTGAGAATGACTGGCCATAACTATAGTATCTCGTATCAAGTATAACGAATCAAGAGGTTAACTTAAAACTTGAAGCTAGAACAAAGAACAAAGAACAGAGAACAAAGGGAAAAAATCTGAACTTAGTATTATGAATTATGTATTATGGGGATAATGCATTTTCATGCATAATACATAATACAAGATACTAGATACAATCTTTTGCTTTCTACTTACTACGTTCTACTTTCTACTAACTCCGACTAGCTTCGACCAACTCTGGCCTAATTCCGATAGCCGACGACCGAAGTCTGACAGCTGATATCCGACATCCGATGTCTAATATCCGATAGCTGACTGCTGACGTCTGAAATCCGATGTCCCCAACTTATCCACAAATTTTATCTGATTTTTAAAATGCCTATTTTTTGGGATAAATTGCGTATAAAAAACTATAGGGACATTGATTTTATGAGGATTTTTAGCTATAGGATTTGACAATTGGGGTTTGTGATGCTAGAATTTTCTTGGTACTTGAAAATAAAAAAAAGAGCATCCTGCTCTCGGGGGAGAACAAGCCTCGCTTACCGCTAGCGGTATTTCCGAACCGGAATCAATGGCCACGAGTAAGCAAAGCTTGCGAAAAAGAAATCTTTTTCGCAGGAATGCTCTTTTTTAGGCTTTTCCCGCTTTCGCGGGAAAAGGACAGGCTAAATAAAACCTATTAAATTATTTATTACCAAATTTTTGGTCTGTCAAGAGCCAATTTCAAATTATGAGGCTAAGCTGTGTATTTTTAGCCGTTAGCCTATAACAATTTTTAGAAGAAAAGGGGTGTTTGTTCGCTTCTTTAAGGGGCGGGTGGTATGTAGGGCAGGCGTACTACCCGCTCCTTAAGGGAGTGTAAACACCCTTTTTCTGTTATTAATATGGATCCTGTGCTTTTGCATATTTACTATCAGCAAAACCCTCAAGTGGAGATAATCCCCAAAAGGGTTAAGCTTTCTGTGGCTCAAATTTTGCGCAAAGCGTCTTTGTGGGCTTTTGCTTTTGGCTTTTTAATTTTTTTAATTCTTTACGCTCCTTCTTTGATATTTATGGCGCTTGGCGCGTCAAAGTCCTCTTATCTGCTTTTTAGGAAAGCCGAAGACACGCCTTCTACAACCATCAGCTATCAAGCCAAAGTTGACGATTATCAGCCTCGCCTTGACACTTCTTTACCGCTTGAAAACAGGGTTTCTATTCCTTCAGTTGGTATTAATACCAAGATTAACGAAATGCCTTATGAGAATTATGAGGAGGCTTTGAAGGTTGGGGTTTGGCGTGTGCCTGATTTTGGTACGCCTTATGAAAGGAAGGCGCCTGTTATTTTAGCTGCTCACCGCTATGGCTACTTAAGGTGGAGTGTTCCTTACCGTCTTAAAAATTCTTTTTATAATTTGCCCAAGGTCAAGGTTGGCGACACTGTTGAAATTATCTGGCGTCAAAGAAAATATATCTATGAAGTTTATGCTGAAGGGAAGGGGGAGGAGATTGCCGATTATTCTGCTGATTTGATTTTGTATACCTGTGAAGATTTGAATTCTCCTGTCCGCATCTTCAAATACGCAAGGCTGATAAGGGTCTAAACTGACATCGGACATCGGCTCTCGGCTATCGGCTTTCAGACATCGGACGTCAGACGTCGGATTTCAGACTTCAGATATCAGATTTCAGCAGTTAAATATTTGAGTTTATCGGCTTATGAGAGATTGAGGCCATTTGTTTTTATCTTATTTGAGAAGGAATTAATTTGTCTTCCTAGAATTTTGAAAGAATTCTGAAGTTCGTCTGTATTTATTTTGTAAACAGTCTTAATTATCTGCAGAAGCGCAACTACTTCATTTGAGGACCCTGAGGCAATTTGTAGATAATTTAAGAAATGTCTTCTGCTTCTTTTATAGCCTTCAGCGATGTTGGTAACTATAGATATTGAAGCTCTTCTTATCTGGTCGCAGAGGGAATAGTCTTTTTTGAGCCTTGGTGTTTGAGTTAGAAGGTATATTTTTGAAGTTAAATCCATTGCTGTTTGATATATATGAAGCTGTTCCATTATCTAATAATAGCAATTTTTAGTTCTAATGTAATTCTCTTGTTAACAATGGTTTCCTGAAGTTTGTTATCCGACTTCCGACGTCCGACATCTGACGTTCGATGTCTGATACTGTCTGATATCTGAAATCCGATATCTGATGTCCGACGACCGACAACCGAGTATCCTATAAACTTGACAAATGCATTTACTATAGTGTATAATACCGACTTAGTATGAAAAGACTTATAGTAATATTAGCTGTTTTGGCAGCCCTTGCGGGAAGTACTAGTCGTGTTTTGGCTCAAGAACAAGTTTGCACCACTGTTTATGGTGGTGGTGTTGTTTGTGGTGCTAAAGCTCCTGAGCACAAACCAGTTGAAACAGGCATTGAGGATTACCCCTTACTCTTCGCCTTGGGTCTTTTGGGGACAGGCGTTACTCTTTATCGTCTTTCAAAGAAAATTGCTCTTTAAAAGATAGTAGAAAGTAGAATGTAGTAAGTAGAAAGCAAAAGATTGTATCTAGTATCTTGTATTATGTATTATGTATTATGTATTAAAATGCATTATCCCCACAATACATAATTCATAATACTAGGTTCAAAATTTTTCCCTTTGTTCTTTGTTCTATGTTCTAATTTTAACTTTTGACTTTTGAGTTATTTGATCATTCAGATTTTACTTTCAAGGAAACTTGAAGGTGGAGCCCCGCGGTTCAAAACCGCTTTACTGTTTGGCAGAAGGTTTAGCGGGGCGAAACCTTGAACCGAAAGCCATTTCACTTGCCCATAGGTAAAACCTGTAGCTTTCTGGTTCAGGGTAAAAAGTTGACTGATCAAAGAGCTTTCAATGCGAAAGCTTTATTTGAGAGGTCGGCACTTTAAAAATCGAGGCTAAACTTGGTCAAAGCTGGTCGGAGCTTGTCTCCGCCTGCGGCGGAGTTGGTCGGAGTTGGTCAAAGTTGGCGAAGGGAAGTGGAGAATTCGTTTGACCTCCTTAGTTTCTCTTGGCTTTAAGAGACGGCCTGCGGTTAGGGCTTTTGGTATTAGCTGTTGTAGCTTCCAGACATCGGATGTCAGAAGTCGGACATCAGTTTGCTAATACTCGAAGCCCTAGCCGTTAGGTTAGGTCTCTGGCGCCAGAGAAAAAATTTCTTTGTTTTATGCACAGGAGGTGCAAAATGGAAACGAAAACGCGTACTTCTCGTTGGTTGAGAGCTCTAGGAATTGTAGCATTGATCTTGGCGGCCTTTGTTTTGCCGCTTATTGTTCGAGATATTGTAGTAGACATTGTAGCTAAAACCGCCAGCCGGCCAACGGCCACGCCGGAGCCAACAGCCGCGGCCACTCTGTCTGTAACGGGTGACCTATGCGAGATGAAATGGAAGCCAGGACAAATCCGTCAGGTGCCCGCAGGGTGCACCGTTTCTGGTGATGTTCAGGTGGCAACCGGACCAAATGGCCCCTGGATTGCCCTCTATGATAACAACCAAGACACAGGTCTGGTCGTTAATTTTGGGTCCAGTCTCTGGATCAAGGCTCCGTGGGGGGCGTCGGCGAACGCTTCGCCTGCCGAATGGTGGGTGGACGCTATGAAGGTCCGCGGGTGCGCCGGCAGTTGCAGCAGTGTCGTTGTACTTTATTGTTCCGTTGATAGCGGTCGGCCGAATTGCCACTAAAAGCCTCGAGGCCCTGCACATTTATTTTCTTTTACCTTCGGGTAATTGAATTTATTTGTGCAGGGCCAACTTTTCTTTTATATCTTAATTCTTCGTTGTAAAATAAAATTATGTCTTCCAGACTTAAATCCCTCTTTAAATTTTTTATTCCATTTATAATTTTTCTGATCGCACTTTTTATTTCTTATAAAAACTATACTCCTGGTACTTTTCTTCTTGGCTGGGATTCTCTTCATCCTGAGTTTGATTTCAATCTAAATCTTGCTCGTGTTTTTTCGGGAGTTTGGCGTCAAGATCAGGGAATTGGCGCTTTGGCTTCTCATTCGCATATGGCCGATGTTTCAAGAATTGTTCTTTTGTGGATTGAATCTTTCTTCTTGCCGCAAAACATGTTGCGTTATTCTTATATTTTTTTATGTTTGATTTTGGGGCCTTTAGGTTTTTACTTTTTATTTGACTATGCTTTGAATAAAAAGAAGACTTTTGGGGGCAGTCTGGCTTCATTTTTGGCCTCTATTTTTTATCTTCTCAATTTAACCATCCTTCAGCATTTTTTTGTTCCTTTTGAAATGTTTCCTGCTCAATTTGCCTTTTTGCCATGGGTTTTTCTTTTTGTTTTGAAATATCTAAGGGAGGGTAAGGAGAAAAATCTTTTTTGGTTTTCTTTTATGAGTTTTCTTGCATCGCCTCAAGCCTATGCATCCGCTTTATATTGGGCTTTCTTGGCTTCTTTTTTGGGTTTCTTGTTCTTCTATTTTATTCTTGATAGAAAGAAAGAAACTCTAAAGAAAGCGCTTTTGCTTTTTGTTTGTCAGATTTTGGTTAATTCTTACTGGCTCTTGCCTAATCTTTACGGAGTGTTCTCAGGTTCTACTAAAACCATAGTTAATGCCCGAATAAATCAGCTTTTTTCTCCCGAGGCTTTTATTCGTAATGAAGAATATGGTACCTGGAAAGATCTGATTTTGGGTAAGAATTTTCTTTTTGATTGGAGAGCTTTTGATTTTAAGGCTAATACTTTTTCCGATCTAATGGCACTTTGGAATAATTATCTAGAAGAGCCTTGGGTGAAAGAGATTGGCTATTTCTTTTTTGCAGTTTCTCTCTTTGGTTTTATTTTTTCTCTTTTAAAAAGAGAAAAAGTATCCTTGGCTTTTTTGCCGGTTTTGATAATTACTCTTTTCTTCCTACAAAATTTGAATGGTCCTTTAGGTTTTGTTTATCAAATTTTAGTTGACAGATTTGAAATTTTTAGGGAAGGCTTCAGAATGCCATTTACAAAATTTTCTATTCTTTATCAGTTTGTTTTGTCATTTTATTTTGGAGTTTTCTTTTTCTATTTATTCAATTTACTTTCAAAAAATAGGTGGTTGAGGGTTTTCAATTTGATTGTTTCTTTTGCTATTTTGGCTTCTTTGGTGTATTTTATGAAGCCTGTATTTGAAGGCCATTTTATTAGTGATGTGGTCCGAAGACCTCTGCCCACTGAGTATTTAATGCTTTTTGACTATTTTAAGAGTAGAGAAGGGCGGATTGCAGTTTTTCCTGTTTATACTCTTTGGGGTTGGGAGTATCACAATTGGGGTTATGAGGGTTCTGGTTTTTTGGGCTTTGGTCTTAATAACCCGCTTTTAGTCAGAGATTATGACCGCTGGAGTCCTTATAATGAGACTTTTTATAATGAGGCTTCAAATGTTCTTTATAAATATAATTTAGTTGATCTTGACAAGGACGGACCTTGTCAAGGGAAAAAGGAGTGTGGGGAAAGAAATAAGGCGAAGGAGAAAATAGAGGAGTGGAATTTGAGAGTGGTTCGTGAATTTGAAAGTATCCTTTCAAAATACAATGTTTCCTATCTTCTTTTGGATGAGTCGATTTTAAATGCCGGCGGGGACGAGAAACTTCTTTTTATTCCTCAAATCAAGGACTTAATTTCTCACTCAAGCGGTATAAAAGAAGCGGCTAAGTTTGGTTTTTTGACAATTTATGAATTTTCTGGAGCATCTTCCGACCCTGTCCAAGCGCCAAAGGAGTATGTGGAGGTGGATGCTAATTTAACATATTCAAAATATGACTCTATATATCAAAAGTATGGGGAATATATCAATTATCAGGAGGGGGAGGGAAAAATAACAGGTTATCCTTTTGTTAATTTTGATCCAAGAGGTGATGTCAAGATTAGCTTGCGAAAAACTATTGACGGGCAGGATCAGTTGGTTTTTGAAAATAACAAGATGAATGCAAAAGTTGTTTTGCCAGTTTCAGAGGCAATTGAAGAAAAGTTTGGGGAGGATCAAGGCTTTAAGGAGGGCTACAATTGTGATTTGAAGAAAAAAGGAACGGCTATAAAAAATCGCCTTGCAAAGGGCAATTTTTACGCGGCTTTAGAGGGCGGTGTTTCCTGCGACTGGTTTTATTATCCACAGGTTTCAAGAAGCAAGGCTTATGTCTTAAGAATAAAAGGTGAGAACTTGAAGGGGAGAAGTCTTAAGATTTACCTTCAGAACTTAAGAACTGGCAGGATGGACTTGGAGGAACTTTTGCCTCAAGGCTCTTTTGATTCCTATTTTGTAATTTTTCCCACAGAGCCTGATTTATCTGAAGCTGATAGCCAACAGCTAATGCCTGATGTCCAACCCGGTTATACTTTGAATGTTGAGACACGTTCTTTTGGCAGAATCGCTTCAGAAAATATTGTAGAAGATATCACTTTTATACCTATTGATATAGATTGGTTGTATCAGATTACGAGCCTTTTAGGCGATGCTCCTCAAGAAACTAAAAACAATCTTCAGGTTACCTCATATAAAAATTATGGCACATGGGGCTATAAGGTTGAAACTTTGGGTGATGGTGTTTTAAAGTTGGCTCAAGGGTATGATGAGGGCTGGATAGCTTTCGGATTTCAGCCATCGGACATCAGACATCAGTTGCAGAACTTTAAGAGGTTTGATCATCTAAAGATTAATGGCTGGGCAAATGGGTGGGTGGTTCGGCCGTCAGTCAGTTGGTCGTCAGCTATCGGCGATCAAATAGGGGCTGAAAGCTACACGATTGCGATTATTTATTGGCCGCAACTATTGGAGTGGGGAGGGTTTGCTCTTGGTTTTCTTTTATTTTTGGTGTTGGTGGTTGGTGTTTTAAGAAACGCCCGCAAATTTTAATTTTTAGAGAGTAGGGGGTAGGTTTAGATGTTTTTCTATTCTTTCAACTCTTTTTCTTAGCTCCAGGTATTCCTTGTCAAAGAAATTTACAATAGTTTTTATATCTTTTCTAATTTGGGCAATATCTTCTTTGACTGGTGAAAGTTCCTCTTTTATCATCTTTCTTGTTTCTTTTCTTGACTGATCTCTTGCTTGCGTCAACTCCTCTTTTACTATTTCTCTTGTTTCTTGTCTGATTCCTTTTCTTGCTTGAGTTATTTCCTCTTTGACAACTTCTCTTGTTTCTGCCATAATCTCGTTTCTCGCCTGAATCAACTCTCTTTTGACAACATTTTCAGTTTCCTTTCTGATTTCCTCTCTTGCTTGAGCTAGTTCGTCTTTGACAATCTCCCTTGTTTCTTTTCTAATCTCACCCCTTGCTTGAGCTAATTCTTCTTTCACAACTTCTCTTGTTTCTTTTCTAATCTCACCTCTTGCTTGGGTCAATTCTTCTCTTACTATTTTCCTGGTTTTTGTTTCAACTGCCTCTTCAACTGCTATTGTTATTCCTTTTTGGATTTGTTTAATGTCGCTTGGAGTTAACATAATTAAAATTTACAAGATTTTTGTTCTTTTATCAACAGCCACATTGTTCTTTTCTGGGTAGGGGTTTGCGAAGAGGAGGTGTGAACCTGTTCCACCTTCCAGGTGAAATAGCTTCGCACCTCCTACCCGCTTAGTTTTTTTGAGAAGGAATTTCTTCTCTCTATTGTTGCTGCCACATTTTTAATTTCTCCCCATATAGTTTCCTCGTCTTCTTGCCAGCCGTTCTTTCGTGCTTCTCTTAATTTTTTCCACAGATTGTCCCATTTTTGCCAAAGGGGGTCGTCTCGTCTTGGATCGGGAATACCTACATCCCTGCTAATTATATTCGCTAAATGGCTAAGCCTTTCCTCAAACAAGTCGAGTTTTGTGTTAGCATCAGTGTCTCCGGTTTCAGCTAAAGGGCGTATTTCTCTTATATCTCTTTGTGTTTGTTCGTATTCTTCCCAAAGGGGGTGGTGTTTTGCATCTTTTCTTTCTGGGTCTTTATCCATCCAGTTGATTATATAATACAGGTAATGTGTTTTTCATCCCGCAGTGGCGTATCTGTTCCAAACCTGGCTTGGAGTTAAAATAATTCAAAAATTAAAACTCAAAACTCAAAAATACTAGAACAAAGAACATAGAACAAAGAGAAAAAATCTGAACTTAGTATTATGAATTATGTATTATGGGGATAATACATTCACCCGCATAATACATAATACAAGATACTAGATACTAGATACAATCTTTCGGCCATCTTCGACTAACTCCGATGTCTGACGGCTCACGTCTGATAGCTGATTGCCGATAGCCGAAGTCCGATGTCTGACATCCGATGTCCGATGTCCGATCGTCGTTTTCTTATTGACAAAATAAAATTGCTATCATAAAATAACACTAGTTCTCGCCTCGGGGACTTTAAGTTCTTCCTAAAAAACTTAAATGAGAATCTAATTTTTTTGCAAGTCAAATAATTTCAAACTTTATGTCTTTTGATAAAACAGTTTCCACTAATGCCCAAAATCAGTCTTTAGAGGATGAGCCTTTGCTTGAGGAACCTCAGGTGGCAGGCAATTTGGATAAAGGTGATGTCGAGCTTCAAAAACAAGATGGGAGCCGTTCTATTTTGACTGTTGATGAAAGGCCGATTCCTGATGCCAATCTCCCGACAGAATATGTTGAAGGGGTTTTAGATATCGCTCATGAAGGCTCTGGGCTTTTGCGGCCAAAATATTCGCCTTCTGATCGCGATATTTATATTTCAGCTAGCCAAATCCGTCGTTTTAACTTAAGGGTGGGTGATTGGGTTGGAGGCCAGGCAAGGCGGCCGAAGGAAAATGAACGTTATTGGGGGCTTCTTAAAGTAGAGAAGGTTAATGGTTTTCCGGTTGAAAATTTGCCAAGTGAGCGTGTTGATCTTGATGATATGACTGCAATTTATCCTGATGAGAAGATAACTCTTTCAACAGGCAAAGAGCCCCTTTCAACTCGGGTTATTGACTTGGTGGCTCCTATTGGTTTTGGCCAAAGGGGTTTGGTGGTTTCTCCTCCCAAAGCTGGTAAGACTTGGCTGATGAAAGATATCATTGCCGGCATTGCTGCAAATTATCCTGAAGATTCAAAGGAAAAAGATAAGAGAAAGGTGCATTTGATGGCGGTTTTAATAGGGGAAAGGCCAGAGGAAGTTACCGATATTAGGCGCCATATGGAGAAAGTGACAAACGGCAAGGGCGAGGTAGTTGCTTCAAATTTTGATGAGGCGCCGGTTGATCAGACGAGAGTAGGGGAGCTTGCTTTGGAGCGGGCAAAAAGGCTGGTTGAATCAGGTGCTGATGTTGTAATTCTTCTTGATTCAATCACTCGCATGGCCCGCGCTTATAACTTGGCATTGCCAACTTCGGGCAGGACGCTCTCAGGCGGATTTGATCCTATGGCTCTTTTTCCTGCTAAGAAGTTTTTTGGGGCGGCAAGGAAAATTGAAGGTGGCGGTAGTTTAACTATTATTGGCACTTGTCTGGTTGATACAGGTAGTCGTATGGATGACTTAATTTATGAGGAGTTTAAGGGAACTGGCAATATGGAGCTTCATCTTGATAGAAAACTGGCTGAAAGACGCATTTTCCCGGCCATTGATTTAACTCGCTCGGGAACCCGCCAAGAGGAGCTTTTGTATGATAAGGATGATTTGCCCAAGGTTGTGACCATGAGGCGAATGCTTGATTTGATGGGGGATGATGAAAGAACTGAGCTTTTCCTTCAGAAGCTAAGGGAAACTGACGACAACAAAACCTTCCTTGCTACTCTGGCAAAAGCGTGAACTCCAAGTAGAAAGTAGAACACAGCGGACATTAGACGTCGGACATCGGATATCGGATATCGGCTGTCGGAGGTTGGTCGAAGTTGGCCGAAGGATTGTATCTAGTATCTTGTATTATGTATTATGGGAACAATGCATTTTTCTGCATAATACATAATTCATAATACTAAATTCAGTGTTCCTAATTTGTTTGTGATTTGGAATTTGTGACTTGTGATTTGTTTAGGATTTAGAATTTAGAAATTAGGATTTCTAGATTGGAATTTGTATATTGTAATTTGTAATTTGGAATTTGGAATTTTATTCTCTAATCTGTATTCTGTAATCCAATTTTTGACTTTTGATTATTGTTTGTTGTTAGTTGGGTGTTGGAAGCTGGTAGTTGCCTCCGGAAAAAGGCTAAAGTGGGGGGATATGAGGAGGTGCGAACCTGTCCCACCTTCCAGGTGGAATAGCTTCGCACCTCCTACTCTCTATATCCTTGTATAGTAAACTCCTCGTCCTTTGCCGTGGGCTACAAGAAGACCAATATTTGAGAGTTTGCTCAGGTCTCTTGAAGCTGTAATTTGGGAAATTCCAAACATCTCCTGGACTTTTTTGTTGGTTATGACCAGATTGGGTTTGGCAACAAGCGCCATAATTTTTTTCTGCCTCTCGTTTAGCCTGAAGTAAGAGACGGGAAGGGTGGGGTTTGAAATTCCTTCTTTTAATTCATTTAATACTTTTTGGGATTGGGACGAGACGCCTTGAGAGAAATATTCAAGCCAGAGAGTTAAATTATTGCCCTTGGTGGCCGATTCAATGGCTTGGTTAAAGCTGACAATATCCTGCCTGTAATATTCTTCAAGAACCAAAAGCTGTTTTAAGTCGTAGTAGTGTTTGTAAAGGAAAAGATATGACGCAAGGCGGGACATTCTATTATTGGCATAGCGAAAAGGAACGGTATCAAGAATTTGTATCTGAATGATACCGGCTTTGATAATTGGATGATCTGACCCTGTTTGAATATAAGCTAACGTTTTAGCCAGCTCTTTTTCATCAGATTTGGAAATTGCCGGTCCTGGCCTTTCGTCCTTGCAACCTAGTTCGTAAATCTTTTTTAAGGTGTTTATGGTGATAGGGGATTGTGATGCCAGCCATTCATAATAAATAAAATTGAAAACATCATTTAATTCAACTACTCTTTTTTCAGTCGGGGTTTTCTTCTTCGTCCTTGTTGTTTTTAAAATTTTGACGATATCCTTTTTTGAAACAGGATCGTCAATTAACGCCATCGACCAATAGATTTTGTCAACTAAAGCTTCCCAGCGCATTCTGATTTCAGTTTTGACAGGAAGAGGAAAAAGAAGTATTTCTTTCTTTAAGTTTTCTATTTTTTCTATCTCTTCGTTTAATTTTTCTGAAAGAGTAAAAGTTAAACTAGCCATATTTTTAAGCCTAGAAAAATCTTATCTAAATCTTATCTTCTTGTCAAGTCTTCAAATTTGTTAAATCCTTGAAGCTAAATTATAATCTTATGATAAGATTATGATAAGATTTTTTGAGAACAAATTGGGTCTTGACAAAATATTTTTGGCGTTTCATACTTTATTTAATAATAAAACACCCTTAGTTTTAAGGATGCTTTATTAACAAGAAAGGGGGTGACTTTAGTTGTTCAACAATATCGGAGCGCCTGAGCTGATTGTTATTGCTTTAGTTTTGCTTTTACTTTTTGGAGGTAAGAAACTTCCTGAATTGGCAAGAGGAGTAGGGGATGCTATCAGGGAGTTTAAGAAGGCAGCTAAGGAGTAGCTTTAAAAAAATAATGTCTAAAACTGCCCGAATCAAAAATTTGCCGTCTCTTTTGTTTATTGCCATAATTGCAGCCTTTATGCATCCTCAAAGCATAAAGGCTGCAGCGGGCAGTCCTTCAGCTTGCGTTTCCTCTCAAACCTGTGTTGTCGGCGAGTTTGTCTATGATGACTCATATAACCCGTTGACGACCGCTACCTGTACCCTTAAAAGTCGCTATCCTGACGGATCTGCCTTCTTGGATATTGATTCTATTACCTCAACTACTGACGGCTGGTATGGCTATTCTTTTACCGCTCCCTCAACCACCGGCTATTATCGCACCCAGTTTTGCTGCTTGGTTGACGGCGAGAATATGTGTATTGATAAAAGTTTTGAGGTTAAAGCAAGCGACGCATCAAGTGGCCCTTCGGCAACTGAAATTGCAAGCGCGGTCTGGAGTTATTCAGGCAGGACCCTTTCCGGGTTTGGTTCTTTGGTCTCAAACATTTGGGATTATGCTACGCGCACACTGACTGGTGCCAGCCTTTCAAGCGGATCTTTGGCAACAAAAAGCGATGTTGAAAGCCTTTCCTCAACAGTTTCAACTAATTCAAGCGATATAGCAGGACTTGTAAAAACTACAAATGAGATTAAAAAGACAACTCAGGAAACCCGATTGACATTAGAACAACTAGTCAACCGCCCGATAATTCAAAACTTTATTGAGGAAGACAATTTATCTTTGAACTCAAAGATTGATCAAACCAAAACGGTCGCTGATTCAATTTTTATTAACAGCCAGTTTGTGAGAAGCAAGAGTCAACTTTTGTCTTCAAGGTGGGCAAGTCTCTCAAATGATGAGATCCTTGATATTTTGATGGAGTTAAAGAAAACGGTGGGGGAGAAGACGGATAAAGATGCTTCCTCAAGTCTTTTTGGTCAGGCTAACTGGCTGAAGGATGCTTGGGGATGGAAGGAAGCCGAGACGGTTGCCGATCAAGTTTTGGCTATTGAGTCAACTATCAGCTCGGTTCAAAATACTCTTGCCTCACAAGGTAAGTCTAATTCTTCTTACCGTGAGATTAAGGGATTGGCTCTTTATCTTGATACTTTGGAGAAGTTGGTAGGTGATGCTTCCAACAAGCCTGAGGCCAAAACTCTTTATGGAAAAATAAGCGAAGTTAAGTCTCTGGCTTTGGTTTTGGATAAAAACGAAGCTGAAGTAGATAAGGTGATAGCTTCTCTTGGCGTATCAAGCGAATCGGAGATTGAAACAAAGTCAAACCAAATAATGCGCAATGTTTTGACCGTTAACAAGATCCCTAAAGCTCTTTTGGCGCTTTCAACAAAATCAAATGACTCATCATATTTAAAGCAGATTAAAAACAAGCTTTTGGGTTTGAAAGCTTTAATTGCCTCAAATCGTCTTTATCTTGCTAAAGGTCCAAAGGTTGCCTTTGCCAACACCTGGCTTGAGGAGGGAAGCGTCGTTTTCAAATCGCTGATTACCAACCCCTCAAACATTGCCAAGCAGAAGGTGCCTTTGAAATATTATCTTCCTCCCGAAGTAAAGGAAGAGGATATTTTGGATAAAGATCAAGGGCTTGAGGTCAAGTATGATGCTGAAAAGAATCAGTATTATGTTGAAGGCGAGTTTGAACTTGCACCCGGTGAAACAAAGACTCTTTCTGTTCGCGTTAATGATATTTGGGTCATATCAAAAGATCAGATTGACAGTTTAAGGAAACAAGCTGAGGAATTGTCCCGTCCGCTTGAAAAGACTGCTTATTTTGCTCAAGGGGTTACTTTGAAGAGCGATATCAATGTCTCATTGGATAAAGTCTTAAACTTGACTTCTCAGGCAAATACTCCTGAGCAAAAAATCAGAGCCTACCGTGAAGCGCAGATTGAACTTGCTTCAGTTAATCAAAAAATGGATGCTCTGAAGAATCTAGTGGCACAGGCAAGCTCGGCTGGCGCTTATCTTGGCTTTGTTGGCGGCGCTCAAGTTTTAACTATCTGGGGAATTGTGATGGTCGTTGTTGCTGGCTTTGCTCTTCTTTTCTTCTACTTGAGGGCAACAAAGGGCAGGAAGGCCAAAAAGGTAGAAGTGGTTGAAGAAAGGGTTGCCTCTCAAAACGAAAAGCCAAAGACTAGGAGAGGTATTTTAAGAGTGGTTATTCCATTTATCCTGGTTGGGATTTTGTCTTCTTTAACATCGGCTTTTGTAGTAAGGCAGGTGGTCTTGAAATCTTTGGATAAGCCAAAAGAAAATACCAGTAAAGAGGCGAGGGTAGAGGAGGAGAAAACAGCTGTTTTATCAGCTAGTGATGAAGGCAAAGGGGGAGAGGAGATTGTGAAGATTGTTCTTAAAGACAAGAAACCTGTTTTGGTTAAAGAGAAACCGGATGTTGATGCCAAGACAGTTTTTGAGATTAAGTCAGAAGTTGAAGTTGCCAGGGTTGATGAAGCGGGTAGTTGGGTAAAGGTTGTTTTGAAAGATAAAAATGGTTTGAAGGTTTTGGTTGAGGGATGGGTTGAGAGCCAATTTTTATTGACTCACTGAGGCTAGGTTGGGTCTTTTAAGAGGATTTAAGAGGAGGTGCGAACCTGCCCCACCTTCCAGGTGGAATAGGTTCGCACCTCCTACTTGACAGCCGAATTTCCACTTGTTAACTTAAATTAATGTCCAGTCCTCGCAAGACAATTTTTGCTGATGGCGAAGTCTATCATGTTTATAATCGTGGCATTGAGGGCGTGCCTGTCTTTAACTCTACCAAGGAATATAAAAGAGCCATAATTACTCTTTTCTACTACTCTTTTTCAAAACCTTCTCTTAAATTGTCAGAAGCTTTGAAATTAGCTGATTCTTTGAGACAAGAGTTTTTTGATAAGTTAAAAGAACTTCAAAGGAGAGTGGAGATAATTAGTTATTGTCTTATGCCCAATCATTTTCATTTTCTTTTAAAACAACTTGAAAAAGGGGGAGTGCAGAAGTTTGTCGGCGATTTTACCAATAGTTATACCCGCTATTTTAACTTGCGGCACAACGCGCGGGTTGGACCTATTTTTCAAGGTCCTTTCAAAGCGGTTCATATTGATACCAATGAGCAGCTGCTTCACACTTCTCGCTATATTCACATCAATCCGGCCGTCTCTTTTTTGGTAGAAAAAGAGGAACTTGAGGATTATCCTTGGTCTTCTTTGCCGGAATATCTTGGGGAGACTGTTGAGGAAATTTGCAGCAAGGATATAATTTTAAACCAGTTTAAATCGGTTGATGATTACCGCAAGTTTGTTTTTGAACAGATAGATTATGGCCGTGAGCTTGAGAAAATGAAGCACCTTGAGGGTTAGTTTCCCGCTTTCCGAGTGAAGTAGCTAAGAGGAGGTGCGAACATGTCCCACCTTCCAGGTGGAATAGCTTCGCACCTCCTACTTGATGGAGATTTTTAGCCTCAAAATGTTTTTAGAATAAAGAGATTGAATAGATAATGGACGGCGATAGAAATGAAAAGAGAGGTAAAAAGAAGAACCTTATTTTTTAAAGCAGAAGTCATTAGAGTAATAGTTGAAGAATGAAGGATGGTTGTAAAAGTTAGCCTTATCAAAATAACATTTATTCCGCTTGTGTTTGCTGCCAAAGAGAAGTAAAACAAGCTTTCAGAAAGAGAAAAAAGTAACCCTGACGCCAAAGCTGTCCTCATTCTTGCCTTCAAATCCTCTTCCTTTTTGATCAGAAAGTAAACCAATAGAAACTTAGTCAATTCTTCAACAAAATAAGGATAGGGCAGGAGGATTTCAATCAAGTAAACAGGAAAAGCAAAGAAAGCAAGAGCCAAGGGAGCCAAACTTGCGCTCATATGACTACTTTTTGTCTTCCTTGCCTTTGACTGACTTCTTGAATTCTCTTATAGCATCGCCCATTCCTCGTCCCAACTCAGGCAATTTTTTGCCGCCAAAAAGAACCAAAAGTACAACGGCTATAATGATTAATTCTGTTGTGCCAATTCCTCGCATCTTTTACACCCCCTCTCAGCTATTTTTGATTAACTTGTTTAATAATAGCGTAAGTTCAAAGAGAATTACAAGAGGCAAAGTCAAAAGGAATAAGGAAAGAATATCAGTTGGCGGCATCAAAGCGGCAAAAATGATGGCAGCGGTATAAACTAGGGGTCTTTGTTTACTCATAATCTTGGCTTTAATGATGCCAACTTGTATTAAAGCGGTCATTACAATGGGGAATTGGAAGGCGAGGCCCATCAAAGATGATGTGACGATTATTTTTGAGAGTAGTGAAGTTATGTCAAGCATAGTGCCGATTGAAAGCTCTACTGATTTTTGATAGGAAAGTGAGAGAACATAACTCATCATCCAGATGCCAACACCAAAACCGCCAACAAACAAAATTAAACTGATGGGTATAAGAAGGATGATAATGCGGAATTCTTTGGGTTTAAGGGCTGGTTTGAGGAAAGAAATTAATTGCCAAATAATTAGAGGAAAGCAGACAATTAATCCAAGTGTCATCCCTGAATTTATGGCAAGTTCCATATATTGAAATGGAGAAGTAAAGACGATATTTACAGCTGGCAATTTAAGAACAGTAAAGACGATTCTAATTAATTTTTCGTAGTAGATGAAGCCTACAATGGCGGAAACAAAGAAGAGAGAAAAGACAAAAAAGATTCTCTTCCTGATTTCATAGAGAAAAGGAAGATTTTTGTTAATGATTTTTTGAAGGTCGGTGTTAATTAGGTCTTCTTCTTTTTTGGCCATACTAGAAATAGTTTAGCAAATAAAAGGGGGTGGGGGAAGCGACGGATTCAGGTCAAAGCTAGTCAAAAGATAGTATTTAGTATCTTGTATTATGTATTATGCAGGAGAATATACATTATCCCCATAATACATAATTCATAATACTAAGTTCAGAACTTTTCCCTTTGTTCTATGTTCTTTGTCCTATTTCTATTCTTCCTTTGAAGCTTTTTTGAATTCTTTGATAGCCTCGCCAATTCCTTTTATAAATTCAGGTAACTTTTTACTTCCAAAAAAGATTAAAACGATAAGTGCAATAATGATAATTTCTGCTGTTCCAACTCTTGATTGCATAAACTAAGCACCCCCTTTCTCTTTTTTATCTTCAGTCTCAATTTCCTTTTTGACTACATCAAGACTTTCCTTCGCTTCCTTTTTTGCCTTTTTAAGCTCTTTACTTGCCTCGCCTAATTGCCTCGCCATCTCAGACATTCTTTTACTACCAAAAAAGATGATAAGCACGAGGGTGATAATTATTATTTCCGGTGTGCCAATGTTTCTTAAGAAATTCATTGTCTAAAGAATAGATTGTATCTTTAAAAAAAGCAAGAGGGAGGAGGTGCGAAGCTGTCCCACCTTCCAGGTGGAATAGCTTCGCACCTCCTACTTGGTTTATTTCAGTGAGGCTAAAGTTGCTTTGGTTTTGGCGTCCTTTAGTGTTTTACCAGTGGAGCCGGCTATTGTGTGTGTGCCGATGATTTCGTCCCACACTCCATCCACAATAGCATCGATATCGCCTTGGGTAATTGCACCTGAGGTATCTTGAAAAGTTCCTGTTCCAAGGTCTTGGATATTGGTAGTATTGCCCGCAAAAGTATGATGTAGTCTTATTCCTGTTCTTAAAACTCCTGTTCCAATATTAATTCCAATGCCGCTGTTGTTGTAGATCAAATTGGTCTCAAAAATATTGTCGTTAATTCCGCTTCCTGAAAGCCTCACGCCGCCTGCGTTGCCTGTGATGATGCATTTTTTGATGGTTGAAAGGCTGGTTGAAGCCCCTATATCAATTCCAATTCCTGCGCAGTCTTCAATAGCGCAGGTGTCAATTTGGGTTCTTGAGGCGCTTGTTACATAAATACCATTTCCAGTTGTTCCTTTGACCCAGCAGTCTTTGATTAAAACATTGTCGCCTGAAATCTCAATGCCGTTGTCTGTCCCCCCTGAGGCAGTTGTGATATAAAATCCTGAAACCTCAACTCCGTCTGCTGTGATTTGGATAGTAGGGTTGCCTGCTGTTGTTGGTGCAAATTGGAAAGGAAAGCCTGGTCCTCTTAGTTTTAAAGTTGATTTAGTGATTGTGATTGGGGTTGTCACAGTAGTCACTCCTGATGGGTCTGAAGAGACAGCAAAGATGATGTCGTGGTTGCCGGCAGTTGCTAGCGATTGAGCTTTATCAAAAGTTAAAACTGCCGCTTGTGGAGTGACACCCGTGTTGTCGTCGCTACCTGAAACTGGATTCCAGTAGAAAATGTTTCCAAGTGAGGCGTGTCTGCCGCGCAAAGACTCAATCAAAAACAAAGCGCCATAATCAGAATCGGCTTTGATAATAGTGGGGGATGATGACTGGGCAATAACAACTTGGGTAAAAGCTGTGGGCTTAATCGGATTATTGTCATAAATATTTTCAGCAACCAAATTGCCACCTCGCACATAACAGGTTACCGTGTCAGGTCCTGGCCTTGCTTCAAAAGCAACTCGCCAGTCATTGACCAAAACCAAGGTAATACCCACAAACTCGTTTGTTCCAAGCGGTTGTTTGCCGTAAGCATCGGCAATTTTAGCAAGATCCATATTATCAGGTTCATCTTCATAGTCGCGGATTTGGTTGATCAAATCCTGGATTGTTACCTCAACTTGAGGCGCGTCAACCTGAATGACTTTGTCATATTTGAGAAAGGTAAGGGTTGCCATAGCTTATTTTAAGACTAAACTGGAAATTCACCAAGCTAGAAATTTGAGAGCTTTAATTACTTTGCTCGTCCAAGAATATGCTTACCGTTATTCTTGGTACCGGTTTTCTGTCCCCACCAATTTCAAAGCTCACGTCCTGTGCTACTTTGACGCAGATGATTTTGCTTTTGAAGAAAGAGCCCTCGTCTAATTGTTTTAAATAATTTTCAATTGAGTCACCTTTTTGAATTATATTTTCTTTCATAAATGGTGTTTTCTGACTCGGTTTGAAGGCTTGTCTATTTGATACAAATTCGAAAAAAACAGGGGTGATGATAATATTTTCATCTGCCTTTAATACATTGTATCCGCTGAGGTTGATGATTTTGTTTCCTTCAAAATATGTCTGGTAGAAGGAAATGGGAATAAGACCGCGGTCAAAAAGGGCAATAAAATGCGAGATGTCGTCTGCGACTTTGATGCTAAAGTATTTCTTATCAGCCACCGCTTTTTGGTTTAGTGATAAAAACTCAAGCAGGTGGCGGTTGACAAGGTGGATTGATTTATCTTTTTTGCAGGTGGCGTAATAAACAAGGCTGTTTTCGTATTTAAAAAGGGGAACTAGTCCAAAGCTTTTGAAAATGTTATCTATCTTTTTATCAGGGGAAAGGGCTGAAAGGTCGGTCAAGTTCTCACTATTGACAAGAAAAAAACCAAGTGTGGGATTAAAGAGACGATAGCCGTAGTTCTTGATAGCGTTGTTTAAACTTTTTGCGCTTTGCCAGTCATCTTGCTCTATGGAATAAACTATTTGATTGGTGAATGAAGTGTCTTTTGTTTTCTTCTCAATTTTGAATCTAAGAAAAGAAGTCTTGCCTGAATCAAGATTAAAAATCGAAGCTTCGTTGCCTTTGATATCGACTCTGAAGTTATCTTTACTTGAAAGAAAATTAACAAGCTTGTCAAATTCAAGACTGGCATCATCAAGGCTGCCTTCAGCAAGGACAAAGTAGTTTATTAAGTGTCCTGACATTAGCTGACAATTGAGTCAACAGTTCTTATTGCGCTGGTTGAGTAACCCGTGGAGCCAAAGGTCCCTGTTGTCTCAAAAGGTAAAATAGCAGTGGGTGTGTATCTTCTGACTCTGACCAAAATGGTTCTGTCTGTAGTATAAATGACAGTGACTGAAACTTGTGTTCCGCTTGCGGTTGTGTCAATGAATGGGACATAAGCAGTATCTGAGGTCTGAACATATTGGCGGTCAAGGGCGGGTGAGAGACCTGAAAAAGTAGAGCCGCTCCAGGAGGTGTAGGTGTGTCTTCTCTCACGGGTATTGGTGGTATCTGATGTATCAACTATTCTAATGACGCCTGATGCTGGAGTATCAACTGCGATACTCTCGTTGACAACAAAAGTGGTATTGCCCGTATTGTTCCCAGCTCCTGCTGTATACATCGCCTTATTGATAGTGGTTCCGCTTGTGGTTCTAAATACTGCCACACGGTCGTCTGAAAGAAGATTGGTGATGGTAATTGATTGCTTATTGGGGGGTGTTCTTGTTGAACCATCAGAATCAATAAGCTGGAAGTTCTGAATATCAGCTGCAGCCATATTTTCAATCCATACACCTTGAGCGCCGAAGAATTTACCTCCTGCAAAGGTTCCAAAAGGAGAGGCCTTAACAGGTGAGAAGGTGTTGGTAGGTGAAGTTTGGTTGTCTTCATGAGCCCTAATATAAAGCTGTCCTTGTTTGGTTGTGTGGTAAAGGGGGCCACCCTGTGGGTAGATAGTTGGATACATTGTAAAGGTTGAACCGATGCGAGTAACGTACTTGAGGTATTCGTAGACCTGAGACAATGGCCTTCCGGCGCAACCTATGATTACTGAATAGTTATAGTCTGATCCTTGCTCAAAAGCTTTTGGCATTTTGTAGGCTTCGGTTAGGGTTGATGAAGATGTGGCTGAGACCCCGCCTCCTGAAATCGATTCGCCATTTTGGAAAGTGCCGACGACATTACCCAAAGTTAAAGTTCCGGAGCCTGAGGTTGAGGTTTGTTTTAGGACAACGCCGGTTGCCCCAGATGAGCTACCTGTTACTGTCTGGAAATTGGGGAAGGAGCCATTGATGGCGCTATAGTTGATAGTACCGTTGACAAAGGCGATAGTGATGTCATTGTAACCTGAAACGGTTGATTGATATGATGTATTGTTCAAGTCATTAGCAGTAGCAAGGGGAACTGCATTTCGCCCACCTGATGAAAGATCAATGTTAAAGTGGTCATAAAGATCAGCGGGGTTTGATTCTGAAGGTTGGGACTGATAGTGGCGCAGGAAAACCGTTATCTGCGCTCCGTCTATTTCAACTCCTGCTTCCTTTACCTTAAGAAGTATGTCAATATGCCTTGTGGTTGCTGATTCTCCTCCTTCAGGCCACCATTCAGTGCCTGAGAAAATGCGAGCTCCGTTTTGCTCAATATAAATTTGCTGCTTTTGACCTGCTGGGGCGCCTAAGTCTTCCTCTATAGATCCTAAAGTATAGATGTTGGCCCAGAGCTGCTCTCCTGTTGATGAGTTGGCGGAAGCAGTACCTGCTCCCGTGCCGCCTGTGATTGTCATTGATGAGCCTGAAGCAATAGTGCTTGAGGCTCTAATCCACCACTTGCGGTTGGTGTTGTCATAATCAAGAAGGGGACCTGCGTCAGCACCATCGTCTTGTACTGTCTTGCCAATATCGGTTGCGACTGCATTGGTATAACCCGATGATTGGAGGGTTAAAATTTGTATTTCTCCATTTTGACCACTTGTCTGAATTGCTCCGCCTTTTAAGAATTCAAAGCAGTTTCGGGAAGGTGAACCTTCTCTTGCCTCATTCATAAACCAGCCATTAATTAAAGTGTACTCGGTAGGCGTCTGGGCAGACATTGGGATAGGGTCATCCATTTGCTCTGGTTCGTCAAATGTATTTTGGAGGTAAGAATAAAGAGCGTTTACCGTGTAGATAGTAGTTCCTGAGGAATGGTAAATCCTTTTATTGACGTAATCGATGGTAAAGTCGTCTCCTATTGCCATATTTAATCAAAAATTGCCGTTAAACCAGTATATGTTTATCTTTTGCTAGTTGTCAAGACCCCAAAATTGATATCTTTAGACGCAAAACGATATTTTATGATATTATTTTTTATTTTTCGTCGCAGATTTCTTTTTGGGCAGCTTGGTAACAGCTTTGAGGGTAGTGTTGGGGGGAAGCGGCATATCAGAACCTACATTGCGAGTTATTACATCTTGATGCATTTTGTCTTTACATTGGCATTCAGTTAGAGGATTGCGGAAGCGATAGCAGCCTGGGGTGTAGCACTTGCCGGGAGTGTTTGAGATAAAACCGCAGCCGCCGCTACAGACATAGTGAACCTTTTCAAGAGGATCAGGGTTTTGGGTGGGGATATACTTTATTTTTTTACTTTTAAGCATTTTCTTTATTTTCCTCAGGTTTTGGTGGCGGGATAAAAGGGAGTTGGGCTGATTCATCAAGCCAGCGAGTAAAAGGGCCGGGGAAGACTCCTTTTATCTCTGCTGCTATTTTCTTTGTCTCTTCTGCGGTTGCGTAGAGAACACCATCAAATTCTGTACTGTTTTCTTTTTTAACTTTTTCAAAGTCCTCACTGGTTGTGACAGTTTCGCCTTCATTAGCAGGGTAGGCAATTTGAGAGATGTCATCAACCGAAAAATACCAAGTGCCGTCTTTATAAACCTTTCTTACCTCTTTGCCAAAGAAAGTTACCACCAAAGGCTCTACAGTTTCTTTTTTTTCTTTTTTGACTTGTTTTACTTTGCTTTCTAGTTTCTTTTTACTGATAAATCTACCTTTTTCGTCTCTTGCCGGCACTTTAGCTTTCATTTGAACGCTTGTTTCTTCTTTCTGGTCCTTTTTCTTGAAGAGATTGGTGATTTGCATATCTTTAATTTAGCTTATCTTTATTTTTAAATCAAGACTCTTCTTTTTACTTCTTTTTTCCTCTTTGACTTCAGGCAGGGTATTGCCCAAGACCTGCGGGTCGTTAACATTATTTGAAATCACATATTGAGAGGTTTTGTCAGGAGTAGTGTCCCACGGTTTGTTAATAATTATTGTGTCTTCGCTGTTTGAAACCACCTTTCTTGTCTGGCCTTCGCCTTTGCCTCTTGAGATCCAGACTGTTATACCCTTGAAAATATTTGCTTCCCATTTTTTGCTTCTGTCAACCAAAGTTAAGCTTGAAGCGTAGCTTACTACTCCCAAGTCTTCTTTGACTTCGGTTTTGGCGAAAGCTTTTTTAAAAGCTGGATTTTTGGCAAGAAAAAGATCAATTGGGTACCATTCGCTAAAGATATCGCCTTTTCGAAATCGGGGCATAAAATCAACCTTGACAAAACCTGGGTAGGCAGGATCACTTGTTACCTTTAAGCATTCTCTTTCGTTGCCGTTGATATCGGTGATTTTCATCTTTTTAATTATAATCTTTTACTTTGTCTTGGTAAATTTATTCTTTTTAGCGCTTTTTGCCAGTTGTCGTCAAGGCCTGTTACTGGTTCTAAAAAGTTTGGGATATTTTTTGGCTTTTTTGGAAAACAAATCATATTTGCCTCAGGAGCAAATTTGGCAAAGACGTTTTTTTTGTTTTTAAAGAAGTTTTGGGGGTTGAAGTAGTAGAAAATATGCCAGAATGGGTGGTAGCCAAGGTCAAACACTGCTTTGATAATTTTTCCTGCATCTTCGGTTTCGTTATTTTCAACATAAAGAATGGGTTTGAATTTTTTAATTGTTTTTTGTGCGCCTTTTAGGATTTTGTCTTCATTTTCTTCGGTGTCAATTTTGATAAGATGGCAGTTTTTAAGATGAAGATTGTCAATAGTGATTGATGAGACAATTTCGCCTTCTTTAAATCTGCTGATTCTTAGAGCGCCGAAATTTTGCTTGACATAGGGGTTTAAAAGGGGGACTGCCACTTTTTCTTTTTTATCTGAAGCAAAAGCGTTGATGGCAATAGTATTGATGATGCTATTTAAAGCAAGGTTGGCGTTTAGGAGTTCAAAGGCTGACCTTTGGGGTTCAACGGCAATAACAGTCCCTGTGGGGGCGACTTTCTTTGCAAAAAAGACGCTGTGGGTGCCGATATAAGCGCCTATATCACAGATTATGTCTGAGGGGTTGATGAAGTTGTTAAGAAGATCCATTTCAGGCTGACTCCATTCGCCGTATAGGTCAAGCGATCGGCCGATAAAAAGGTCGTTCTTGTTGTAGGCAAAGTATCCGTAGCGGCATTTTTTAACTGCCACAAACTCGCCTGAGATAATTCTTTTAGGTATCATTTTAAGCTTAAATTGGGTCTTAAGAGGAGGTGCGAACCTGTTCCACCTTCCAGGTGGAATAGCTTCGCACCTCCTACTTACCTCCTCTTTTAGCCTCGCTTTTTTTAATTTTTTCTTTAAAAATTTCAAGATATGCTTTTTCCAAATCCCTTACCTTCTTTTCGCTATCAAAAAGAGGAGCTTTGAGCCTGTTTTCCTCAAGCTTTTTCCTTATTCTTGATAGTTCTTTCAGATTTTTGTAAAGTTTGACTGCTAATTCATAATACTCTTTTTCCGAATAGGTTATAAGTTCAGGTAAGTTTATTGCCTTAAGGAGACTCGCTGAAACTCGCGAAGCAAAATGCTTTCCAAAGAGGGTAACAACCGGAACTCCTGCCCAAAGAGTATCCGAAGTTGTGGTGTGGCCGTTACAGGTTAAAGGATCAAGCGCAAGGTCACAAAGCTTGATTCTTGCTAGATGCTTTTCTTGAGGATAACGGGGAACAAAGATTATTCTTTTTCCTTCAACCCCATTTTTTTCTGCCTCTTTTCTTAATTCCCGCGGTGCAAAGATGTTGGTTTCAAGAAGAACGAGTACAGAATCCTTTGCTTTTTTTAAAATCTCAAGCCAGAGATAAAATGTCTTGCGGTTAATTTTGTAGCTTTGGTTAAAGGAAAAGAAAGCAAATTTATTCTTAGGGATTCCCAGCTCCTCGCGGGTTATTTTGCCTTTGTAGATTTCTCTTCTATTGTTGTTGATTTGATAGCTATCGGGCAAAAAGATGAGCTTTTCGCTAAAGTATTTTTCCTCGCCTTTTTGGACTACCGTTTTATCGGCAAAAAAGTAGTCAATAAAATCAGCGCCTGTTGTTGCCGGATAGCCAAGATAATGAATTTGAATTGGAGCCGGTCTTAAAGCCAAAATTTCAAGTCTGCTATCTCTTGTGTGGCCTTTTAAGTCAATCAAAATGTCAACCTCATCGTTCCTTATCTTCTTAGCAGCTTCAATAAAACTTAAATCTCTAATATCTTCAAATTTGTCAGCATCAGCTTTAAGTTTACTAAGATAGGGGCTTTTATCATCAGGTCCATAAGAATAAGCATAAACTTTAAAAAGCTTGCGGTCGTGAAGCTCAAAAAGCCTTCCTATTAAATGAGTAGTTGCATGGTCGTAAAAATCGTTTGAAAGATATCCAAGAGTGATAACTTTCTTTTTCTTTACTTTTGGCACTTTCCAGTCCTTAATAAATCCTGCCACATCCTCTTTTATCTCGCGACATTTCTGGCGAGCGATTAGAAAGTGGGTTTTTGGGTCTTCAACTCTTACTGTGTTAAGAAAAGGCGACTGGCTAATTTTGCCGCCTTCTTTAAGCTCTTTTTGGGTCAGTTCGTCAAGTTTTTTAGCATAAAAATCATATTTTTCAAAGAGGCAGCCCTGCATTGTAAGGTAGGTGATAACATTTAATGCTTCACCTAAATTAGGGTCAAGTTCATAAGCTCTTATTAAGTGTCTTGCTGCTTTGTCAAATTTACCCTGCCTTTCAGAAATCAAGCCGAGGTGGTAGTGGGCAGTTGAGAGGTTGTTATTTATCTCAAGCGCTTTTTGAAATGTGTTGATTGCTTTCTGGTACTGGTTGCGGTTGAAATAAATTGTGCCGAGGTTGTTTAAAGTGCCATCAAGATTAGGGTTTATTTTTAATGCTTTCTTGTAATAATATTCTGCTTTTTCCAAATCCCCGATTTGTTTATAAAGATTACCCAAATCACTAGTTACAAAAGGAGAATTCGGATTTAATTTAAGTGACTCTTCAAATTTCAAGAGTGATTTTTTAAGCTCTCCTGAATTAAGATAAAGATTGGCAAGAAGGGCAAGGGTATCAGCGTTTGGTTTTACTTTTGCAATAAATTTTTCAAGATATTTTGAGGCTGTCTTGAACTTTTTTAGGCTTCCAAAAATAACACCAAGGTGATAAAAGGGCTGCACATAATCAGGGTCAATATCTGAAGCTTTTTTAAGATAGGAGATCGCCTTTTTGAATTTCTTTTCTTCGTAAAAAAGAATGCCCAAGTTGTTGTAGGGTTCAGGCAGGCGAGGGAAGAGGCGGATAGCATCTTTCCATGCTTTTTCTGCCTTTTTGTTCTTGCCCATTTTTTTGAAAGCATTGCCTAAATTGTTGTAGGCGAAAGAATTAGACGAGTCAGATTTTATTGATTTTTCAAAGTATTCTAATGCTTTTGTATAATCTTTGTTTTCAAGATAGATGACTCCTAGGTTGTTGTAAGACATTGAGTAATTGGGGTTTTCTTTAACTGATTTTAAGTAATACTTTTTAGCGTTTTCAAAGTCACCTTTGAGTTGATAGGCAAGACCTAAAAAATAAAAGACTTGAGCATTGGGGGTAAGACTTAATGACTTTTTAAAGGCTTCTATTGCGCCATCTAAATCTCCATTGTTTGCAAGATTGACGCCTTTTTCAGCGTATTTGTCAGCTTCTGTCTTTTCTTCAAGCCTCATCTTTTATTAGTATATCCTTAGGTTTTTTGCCTGAAAGATAATTCTTCCAAACTTCCTCATAAGCTTTTTCCAAATTGCGGGTGAATCTTTTTGTGTCAAAAAGAGGCGCTTTAAGCCTATTTTCCGCAAGCTTTTCTCTTACCCTTTTATATTTATCAGGATCGGTCGCCAGTTTTACGGCTAAATTTACATATTCTTCTTTGGTTTTGGTTATTAGTTCTCTCATATTTACCGCAGTCAAAAGGCTGGCTGAAACCCGCGAAGCAAAGTGTTTTCCAAGAAGAGTGACAACCGGAGTCCCTGCCCAAAGAGCATCTGATGTCGTCGTATGTCCGTTACAAATCAAAGTGTCTAAAGCCAAATCACACAAAGAAAGGCGTGCCAAGTGTGCCGGCTTTTTTATCGGCAAGCTGAAGAAAATTCTTGACGGCGCTATTTTTCTTTTTTCAAACTCTCTGGTTAGATTTTTGATTTGAGTCTGATTTTTGCCAAGAAAGACCATAGCGCTATTTGGGGCGCGTTTCATAATTTCGCTCCAGAGTTCAAGTGCTTCACTTGAGATTTTATATGGCTGATTAAAAGAGGCAAAGAGAAAAGTGTTTTCAGGCAGTCCAAATTGCTTTCTTGAGGAAAGCTTTTCCAGAATTTTTTGCTGATTGTCGTTTGCCTGATAGGAGTGGGGCATATAGATTAACTTTTCGGTGAAATAAGGCCTTAGTTTTTTGGGTGTTAGGATTTTGTCGGTTATAAAGTAATCAATAAAATCAGCTCCTATTGTTCCCGGAAAGCCAAGATAATGGATTTGGACAGGTGCTGGTCTTAAAGCCAAAATTTCAAGCCTTGAATTGGTGGTGTGACCTTTTAAGTCAACTAAAATATCAATTTTATCCTTGTAAATTAAGTCTGCCGCCTCAAGGTCAGAAAGAGTGAGGATGTCTCTGAAATTAGTCAGCTTTTCAATTTCCTTTCTGTAATAACTTTTGTCATCTTCAGAGTGAGAATAGGCAAAAATATCAAACTTTTTATGGTTATGCTCTCTTAAAACTCCCATCAAAAGATGGCTTGTGGCATGGTCTTTAAAGTCGTTTGAAAGGTATCCGATTCTTATTTTTTTATTTTTTTCTCTTTTGAATTCATAATTTTTGGCAAAAGGCGCCACTTTTTCAGCAATATAAAGGCTCCAGGCCTGTGCAATTTCCATATTGCGCTTGGGTTTATCATCATAGATAACAGAAACAAAAATGGTCTCAGCGGGAACTGTTCCTTCTTTAAGATTTTTGCTTGAAAGCTGCCTCATTTTTCCTTCAAGTTTTTTGGCTTTTTTAAAGTCAAGAATATCGCGGAGCTGGTGGTAAAGCTGTCCGTAAACAAGCTGGTTTTTGGGATTTAATTTTAAGGCTTTTTCAAAAGCGGCAATAGAACCTTCTGTATCGCCTATTAGCCTTAAGCAAACGCCAAGGTTGAAAAAGATATTGTCTGACTTCTCCTCGATTTTTGCAGCTTTTTCAAAATATTCTTTTGCCTTTTGCGGATTTATTTTTATGTAGTAGGCGCCGATATTCTGAAGAGCGGTAGCATTTTGAGGGTTTGCCTTGATTGCTTTTTTAAAGTAGCTTAGAGCCTTTTTCATTTCTCCTTTGTCTTCATAAACAACACCCATATTGTTAAAAACGATAGAATTGTTGGGGAAGATTTTCAGGCTTTTTTTGTATGAGGCAAGCGCTTTTTCAAACATCTTCTTTTGCATATAGGCAACGCCTAGGTTATAGTGAGCTTCTGCCATCATCGGATTTATTTTGATTGCCTTTTCAAAGCAGGGAAGAGCAAGGTCAACCATATTTTGGTTCATATAAAGGTGGCCCAAGAGGTTGAAAGCTTCAAAGTCGTCAGGCTTTAATTTGACAGTTTTCTTAAGCGATTCAATGGCGCTTTTTTCATCTCCTATCTGCATATAAGCCAAAGCAAGGTCAAAATGGGCGGCGACAATTTTATCATCAATGGCGATTGATTTTCTGAAAAGGGCAATTGCCTGTTTTGCCCTGCCTTCAGCAAGAAGTTTGGCTCCTTTATTTAATATTTCTCCTGCTTTTTTGAAAGTATCCACTCTTGGATTATCTAATCTTGATCTATTCTAGTCAAGGCTTATCTTAACCTGAAGGATTGGCAATAGTGTCCTGAATTAGAGTCCAGGTCAAGGAAAGGCCGGAGCTTGTTATCTGTTGAAGGGTATTGGCGGGGTAGTATTTGGTGTCTCCTACTGATGATTTGCGGATGATAACATAAACATCCTCATCAGCTGTATAGTTGTAGGTTTTGGTTGCAACACCATTTGAGTTTGTTAATTGATTCATAATTTGCAGAAAGACCCAAGCTTGAGTGCCCAGAGGTTGGGTGGTTATGCTGGTGAAGCTTGAAACACGGGCTCTTATCCAGTAGGCAGGGATACCAGAAACAGTGGTTGATGCCCAGTCGTTTGGGGGAGAAAAAACAATATTAAAGTTACCGGTTCCAGCTTTAAAGCCATTGGTTGGGTCATAAACATCAGAGATAGTTGCCCAAGTTGAGCCGTTGTAGTATTCCCAAGTGATAGTCCAGGTGCCAGCGCCTGCTGTCCCGATATTTAATCTTAGTTTATAAAACGGTTCTTTGCCGCCAAAATAATAGGCATCATTAACCTGCGGGCTTGAGCGCATCAAAGTCATATCATTGGCGGTTGCATTGTTGGCGGCAGTTGTCTCATTGGTATAAGTGCCGGTATAGGCAACAGCACCAGCCATTGAATTGGCCGTAGTTTTTTGGAGCGAGACGCGGGCGTTTTGTATGGGTGAGCCGGCCTCGTTTTTGACAGTGACAGTCAGATTAACGGCGTTATTGATGGTGGTTGATGCGCCGGTGCCGTTTCTAACCGTTGGCGTATTGCCGCCGCCTGTTATGTTTAAGGTGACGAGTCCCCCTGAGTCGTTAAAAATTGCTGCTGAAGTTGAGCCATCAGCGCCAAAGTTAGAAAAGATGTTACCCGAGAAGGTGTAGGTGCCAGGAGCAGTAATTCTTATTGCATGACCAGAACTTGCCGAGCCATTAAATGAACAGTTTGAGAATTGATTGGGGGTAGCAGTTGATAAAAGGTAGTTGCCAGCTGAAAGAGTGGTGACACTGATACTGCATCCGCTTAAAGTTGTTGAGCTATTTAAAGTGATTGAGTTGTTACTGTCAGGCGGGTTGGTGATGGTGCTGTTGTTTAAGGTTAAATTGCTGATATCTAAAGTTTGGTAGTTGTTGATGGTAATTTCGGAAATTGTTATTGCCTTGTTTAAAACAATATCTCCAGCGCCAATGACTGAAAGCCCAGAAAAATCATAGGTAGCTGAGGTTGATGATGAAGCATGAAGTCGAAAATGAAAAGGAGAGGCAGAGGAAACAATAGAGTTTTTGTGGATAATAGTATCGTTTGGACCAGCATAATAAGTTAAACCAGCGACATTTGGAGCTGAACAATAGTAAACCTGTCTTTTTTGGCGGTTGTAGATTTCCGGAAACTCAATTGAAGTTGAGTCCAAGTAAAGATAAGTCGGGTTGGTGCCACCATCACCAAATTGTAAGGGTTGAAGGACTAAAAGTTCATTTTTGCCTTGTTGAACAACGCTCATTCTCTCGTGTCCATCAGCGGCTGCTACCCTGATACCAGTGATATCAATTGGATTTGAAGCATTACCACCGGCAATAACTGTGGTGTCAAGCATCCAAATCATTGTCCATGTCCAATCGGAAGAAACCAAAAAACCAGAGGTAAAACAAGCAAAACCTAAAACAGAAGTTGCATTAAATGTTCCTCTTGTGTCAATTAGGCCGGAGGTGTTGGCTTCGTTGATAACCACTGGCGCTCGGCTTACTCCCCAAGGAGTACCGGCGCCGTGAACATGCCAAGTTTTAGCATTATTGGCTGATGAGAACATACCCACAGCAATCCCTCTTCCTAAATTAACACCATCAACCGTTTGAATATCAGCTGGAAGTAGGGGCATAGCATGAAGAAGGATATTTTTACCAGTGACATTGGGTTTGTTGGCAGTGGCTAAAACTAGTGTTGCTCCAAGCCAAGAACTGGTAGCAGTGGTTGGTCCGGTCATACCACCGCAAGAGCGATAAGAGTTAATTCCATAATCAGCTCTAGCGGAAACAGTTGCATTAGCCAAAGTGAGTTCGGCAAGTGGTGAGGTAAAATAAGTAAGAGCGTTGCCAGCCCAAGCACTGTTTCCTTTATAGGCAGTTGTTCCGTGAATGGGGTCTATAAAAACTGAGTTATCAGCCGCGCAATAGGTGGGAATAACCGTTGCTCCAGTTGATGGGGAATTAATAACAATAGTGGCTAATTTTGAGGTGTAGGTAGTGCCGGAGACTGACCAGATAATATTACTAGGTGTAGTTCCGGATGAAGGCATAAAACCCCAGGCGATTGAGTCGGAGTGGGCAGTGCCATCTTTGGCGGTGATTTGAGTTACCGGCCCTTGAATAATTGAAGGGACCACTGCAGTTGAAGCGTGAGCTGAACAAAAAATTACCAATGAGTTGTTGCGGGTAGCGGTAGTTGTTGGCATAGCCACATTAGCAGCAGTACCGTTGGCAGTTGCGTAATTAGCAATTGGGGTTGAAGTATCAACATCCATAATACTTAAAAGCGTGGCATTGGCAGTTTCTGCAACAGTATAGGTAAAAGTAGGATCAGTTTCTGAAGCGCCAGCGATTTTGTACATCACTGCTAAATTAGCACCGTTTATCTGGGAAAAAAGTTGGGTCCAGCCGGTAGCCGACCAAGTTTGGGTACCACTATCAGCTGATAAAATTGCCAAAAGCAAATCATTTTGCTGATACTGGGGCAAAGGACAAGAAATTGTTGTGGCAGTTGTGCTTGTATTATAGTTGAATGACCAATCTCTAATTGCTGGCATAGTTTTTATTTAATAACCATATTTACCATAATGAATAAGTTTGATTTTTTCGTTAAGATAAATTTTGCCATTGACCTTTTTCCATCTTTCGCAAAAGGAAAAATCATCAGTTAAAAGAGCTTTTTCTTTAATTATCGGGCCAAAAAAATTATAATATTTGACATTGCCCCAAGAACTAGGGGAAATAAAATTTTCGGTTATTGGAGCGATTTTTTCAAAAACTGATTTTTCAAGAAGGACAAAACCCATACCAATGTATTCTGGTTCATGAGTAGTTGGGGAATAAACCACGGTTGGTCTTGACTCTTTGGTTTTAGCATTGTAGTTAGCGGCGCAAAACTCTTTATCCATCTCAAGTAAGGCAAGAATATCTTGCGGTTGAAAGCCAATATCAGCATCAATAGACATTAGATGAGTAAAATCAGAAGCTAAAAATTCATAGGCAATTCGGTTTCTGGCTGAAGGAATAAATGATTCGTTGTTAACAAAGTAAAGACCATTACTTATTCCTTTTTCCTGAAGCATAATCCCGGAAGCGTAAATAGCCCCGGCAGTATGAGAGTCAATATTGGCGCCAAAACAAGGAACAGCAATTAAAATTGATTTTTTATTTTCTTTCTTCATATTTCTATATTAGCAGATTTTCCTCTAATTTTTATTATAAGAAATTAAATTAATAAGAGTTGTGATAAAATTTGAGTATGAATATTGGTTTTGTTAATTTTACCCCTCTTGTTTATACAGTTGAAACCCCTTTTGAAAAACCTTTGGGCGGAAGTGAAAGCGCTTTATGTTATCTATCTTTGTCTTTGGCAAAATTAGGTCATAAGGTAAAGCTTTTTTGCCGGGTGGATAAACCAAAAATAATAAAAAAAGTTTATCATTTTCCAGTTAATAAAATTTTTTCAAAAGAAGCGCTTACCGATTTGGATTTTTTGATTGTTCAAAATACACCAAAATACGCATTTGAGATTAAGAAATATCTTTTTCCAAAAACCAAGCTTATCTTCTGGAGCGAGCATGCCTTTAATCAGCCCGATGTTTCTTGCTTAAAAAATCCTGAATATCTCAATTTATACGATTTTTTTATTTTTATCAGTCTTTGGCAGACCGAAGGTTTTTTAAATTTCTTTGGTTTAGACAAAAACCGTTGTTTTATTTTAAGAAATGCCGCCGCCCCCTTTTTTATTGAAAAGAAAATAGATCTTAATGAAAAAAGAGAGCCGATCTTGGTTTATACCTCAACTCCTTTTCGCGGCTTGGATATTTTATTGGAAGCTTTTCTTTTGATTAAAAAGAAGATTAGGGAGGCAAAGCTTTGGATTTTTTCTAGTATGAAGGTTTATCAGCAAAATGATCATCAATTTGAAAGTCTGTATCAGAAAGCAGGGTCGATTGAAGGGGTAAGATATTTTGGCTCAGTTTCTCAATCGCTTTTAGCAGAAAAATTAAGCAAGGCTTCTATTTTTGCCTATCCCGATACTTTTCCCGAGACTTCTTGCATCGCAGCGATGGAGGCGATGGCTTCGGGATTGCAGATAGTTACTTCAAATTTGGGCGCTTTGCCGGAAACAACGGCTGGTTTTGCCAAGCTTATTGATATTGGGCAAGACCGAAATCTTTATAAGGAAAAATTTGTTGAAGAAGTAATTGACTGTATCAAAAACCAGAATAGCAAAGAAACACAGATGAAATTAATCCGCCAGATGAGTTTTGCTAAAACTTTTTATAATTGGGAATTAAGAGCTTGGGAGTGGGAAGAAGTTTTAAAGCAAATTAAATAACTATTTTTTCACCTCTACTTTTTTAATTTTGATAATTTTTCTGACTTCAGTGCCAAAACAAATTACTGAATCATTTAATCCCAAAAAGAAATTTTCTATGTCTTTTTCCCAACCTTTTGGTAATTTTGTTTCATCAAGTTCAAGATCAAGAATAACTTTTGGTTTTAGCATATATAAATTTATATTAGCAGATTTAAAAATGGAAAAAGAGGAAATTTTTGTTAGATTTTAATTTTAATATCGAGCTGTTCCTATATGTTCAATTAGGATAGTTGGATCGCACCAGACGCTAAATCCTGCTTTTTTTACCTGGTGGCAAAACCAAGCATCTTCACCAACAAAATGACCATCTTTTCTATCATACCAAAACCAGGGTTTCTTGATTTTTTGAAAAACTTCGGTTTTGATGAGCATAAATCCTGTGCCAATCGCTCGGACTTCAAAAGGCTTGTCGGGTTTATGATTCGGATTTAAGAATTTATAGCCCGGCCAGCGAGAGTCTTCAACCATATATTCCGGCTTTAGTTTAGTGGGGTCGATGTTAGTGACAGACATTTTTGGCGGATATTTATAGTTATAGTCAGCGCCGATGACTGGTTTATCGCCATTGATGAGAATATTGATAGCATCTGGCGGGAAAACCATATCGCTGTCAATAAACATTAAGTAATCAGAGCCGGCTTTAACTGCTTGTTCGGCAATATGTTCCCGTAAAATATGGACTAGAGAGCCAACGGGTGCCTCAAGTTGAAAAAGGGCATTTGGGGTATGGGTGATGGCTGAGGCAAGGGCAATAGTTGTTTCGCTACGAATATAACCGTTTGATGGTAAGCCAACAACGATTTTTAAGATTTTTTCTGTTTTCATTCCTTTGTTTTTGTCGAAATTTCTATTTTTTTAATTTTTATTAACTTTTTGGTTTCTTGACCAAAAGTAATGATTTGATTGTCAAGATTTAAAAAAACTCCTCAAGATATTTTTCCCAACCTTTTGGTAATTTTGTTTCATCAAGTTCAAGATCAAGAATAACTTTTGGTTTCATAATGTCATATTAGCAGAAATTGGTTTTGATTTAAACCTGTTTAATTTTGGGGCTATAGTAGGAGGTGTGAACCTGTCCCACCTTCCAGGTGGAATAGCTTCGCACCTCCTCTTAACCTTCCAAACCAAGCTTCATCTTGGCCTCCATTTTCTTTTTCTTTCTGCAGATTCAAGATCAAATGAAGTTTATTTTAACTGAAATACTAAGCGCACGTCTAGGATTTTGGCAATTCGCTTAAGAAGGGAAAGGGTGGGATTGCCTTGCATAGTCTCAAGACGAGATATCTCAAAGGCCCAGTTGATGGTGGGGAAATTAGGCTTTTAAAGCATTGTGGTAGTTGTCCTTTGGCTTGTAATATAGCTACTTTCGTAGTAGGGGAGGAAACAACAGACCTTTGTTTTTCCAATTTTTCTCTGGATTTTTCTCCCCAGATGTATGATGAATGCTTTTTGGGGTTGGTAATTTTTAATAAACGACCGAAACGATCGACTTATTTCAGGCTCCTTGAGAAGTGAATATTTTGCTTCAACGGGGATTATTTCCTGTCCAGTATTGACGATAAAATCAACCTCTGCTTTGTCTTTTGACCGCCAGAATTGGATGATGGTGGGGGAGAGATAAACTCCAGCCTGAAGCTCGTTGTAGATAAAATTTTGGAATGCGAAGCCTGCTTGGGGAGTATTCAGAATATTCCCAAATTGACCGATGGCAAAGTTTCTTAGACCCAGATCTACAAAATAAAAAGTTGGAGTTTTGGTTATTTCCTTACGTATGTTTCGAAAAAAGGGAGTGACCTTTCTGATTATGAAAGTTTTTTCCAGATACCAAAGATAGTTTTTAACTGTCTGAATAGCTAGTCCCAGCGTGTTGGAAAGTTCACTTATATTGGTTAGGCTGCCGGTTTGGGAGGCGATAATTTGAATCAGGTGGGTAAGACTTTCTGTCTTTTGAATATTCAGGAGTGTTGATAAATCCTTTTCTAGATAGCTTTTGTATATTTCATCTATTATTGCTTGCTTTTTGAGAATTTCTGTTTCCAGGACTACTCTTGGATAACCACCGAAATTTAGATATTCCTCAAAATACTGCTTTGTTAGGTCAGGGTGGAGTCTAAAGAAAGCTGAGCGATCTTTTCCTTCAATTTTAAAGTCTATGAACTCTTCAAAGTCAAGAGGAGACAGCTCAAATATCCTTTTTCTTCCGACGAGAGACTCATGAATTTTTTCTTTTAATTCAAGACTGCCGGATCCTGAAACAATAAATTTGTAGTTAAGATTCATATCGTAGAGACCTTTTAAAAATAAACCAGCATTTTCTTTTCTTTGGATCTCGTCAATAAAGACATAACCTTCTTCTCCAATTTCATATTTGATTTTTTGAATGAGGTGGTTTTGTGAGTCGAAAAAGGGTCTATCAAAATCACGGTCCAGATCTAGGAAGACTGTTTTCTCCCCCTTTTTCTTGAGGTCTTCTTCTATTTGTCTCATTAAGGTTGTTTTTCCTACCTGCCTCGGCCCGGTTATTAAAGTGATTTCTTTTTCTTTTAGATGGTCAGAAACGAGTGGAAACAATTTTCTCTTAATTGTGGTCATACTTTTATTTTAGTACGATAATTTTAAAAGTCAATATATAAAATTCTCGGTTTGACTGGGGTAGAGTAGGAGGTGCGAACCTGTCCCACCTTCCAGGTGGAATGGCTTCGCACCTCCTCTTAATCTTCCAAGCCGAGCCTCATTTTACCGCCTTTTTCTTTTTCTACTTGCGCTTTTGAAAAATGTGGTATTATAAGATAGAAAAGGAGGTGAGAGAGTTGTATAACCATATCCTTTATTTTACTTACTGGCTTGTCAGCTTTGTTGTTTTTTATGTTCTTCATCTTGTTTTCCCCGAGTCAGTGGTTCTAGGCAACTGGCGTTTTTCAGCAGTTGAAGCGGCAATTTACTCTTCTTTCTGGCTGACATTTTTTATCTGGATTATTTGGGACTATCTTATGGCAAGAAATACCAATCTTAAGTCGGGCGTTTCTGTCTGGCTTTATTTTGCCGCAGTCAATACGGTTGGTATCTGGATAATTGCGCGTTTGCCTCATTTCTTGGGGCTTGGGATTGCCAGTTGGCTTTGGGCTTTAGTTTTGGGTGTTTTGGCAAACTGGTTGCAGCGGATAGTCTTTAGTATAGTTACAAAAAGGGAAGTTAAATAAGTTTTTTCCTGCCCAGTTTCTGCCTATTCTTCCTTTTCCTCTTCTTTGTCAAAAATTGGCTTTGGGTAATCCTTTTTCTCTCCTATGCCTATTTTTTCTTTAACTCCTAAAACGAGGCCTAGGATAATATAAATTGCAATTGTTGGAAGAAGCATCATACCGGAGTAGGCAAAAGAAAGCGTCCATTGAATTGGAGTTACACGGCCTGAAGTTGCCAGCTGTTGGATGGCGTAAAGCTCAAAAATGCCGCCTATAAAAAGGCTAATTGCGGCTTTTAGAAAGTGTTTTTTTTCAATTAAAGACAGAATAAGAACAATGCTTGTTAAAATTGCGATCGATCTAATTGCAATTGCTACGGCAGTCAGCGGATATTTTGAAAGAATGGGGTTTGAGAAAAACTCAATCGGGTCTTTAACACGGATTAAAACAGGTCCTGCGATATAATCCAAGCCGTAAGCCAAGGCAAAAAGGGCAATAGCAACAACTAAGGCAACTTCTTTTTTCATTGCCTTAGTATATTATTTTTTATACGCTAAATTCAAGAAGTCTTTTTCTTTTTTGGGCGATTGATTATGAGTAAATCAACAGTTCCCACGATTATGATAAATCCAAAAAGGAAAGCTGACGAGATAAGGGTAATTCTAATCATCGGCTGTATGATGACTTCAGTTGAAAAACCGCTTGCCAAAAATAGCGCCTCCTGATTTCCTTCATATTCAATTGGCCGGTAAGCGAAGACTTTTTCAGTCCGGTCAAAATCGCGGCTTATCAAAGCCCCCACTTTCTTTTCGGTAATTGCTTTTTTGACTATCTCATTTTCAGAGGCCATATTTTTGCCAAACCATTTTTCAGGTTCCGGAAATCTAGCTATAACTTTGTCATTTTCGTCAAAAAGGGTAATTGATGCATTTTCTGGAAGGTAAAGCCTTTCCATAATTTTATTGACAGCCTCAATTTTTATGCCTAGAAAAGCACCGCCGTTAAATTCGTGGCTTTTGTCAAGGATTGGATAGCCAAAGACAATTACCTGCTGGTTGGTTATTCTGCCCGTTAGAAAACTGCCGCTTGAAAGATTTAAAGTCTCACGCGCTTCCTGAAAATATTTTCTGTCTGCCAAATTTGTTTTTTCTTTAGTGTCAATTGTGCTCAAAATAACATTGCCTTCTTTATCGGTTATACCGATGGTTGAATAATCAGGGTCTCTTTCAACATATTCTTTTAGAAATTCTTTTAAAGTTGCCTGATCTATTTTTTCTGTTGTCGCGGCAGCTGAGACGGTTTTTAAAACAAGCTCTGTTTTAATTATCTTGTTGATTATCTCCTGCGCGTAGAAGCGGTTGATAAAAGTTGCATTGTCTTTTGCTTGCCTGACCGAACTTTGATAGTGCATAAATGCCTGAAAGATTAGAAGAGATATTAAAAGTAAACCAGTGTTTAATATGCGGGTTGTCAAAATCACTTTCTTTTCTTTTTCCATAGATTACTTAAGTCTAGATGGTAATTCTTGAGGATGCAATCCCTAAAAGACATCAAAGAATTCGCCGTAGGTAAGAGAGGTGCGGTTGGCCCAGTTTGAGGAAAAATTACCTGAGCCTGTTGCATAAGTGTAATTGCCGTTTGAATCTTCTTTCATAATAAACCAGGCGCCGTCTTTGTTGGTGAATCCGTAGTAGGATGGGGTTGAGTCATCAATTCTGCTTATTTTGTAGCCGTCGGTTGGCTGTTTTTCTGCTGGGTTTATCAGTTGGCCTGATGCGTCTTTAATGGCAACTGTCCCGGGGCCTGGTACCGAGCCAAAAAAGGCTGCTTCTGCTTTTTTGGTAAAGATAGCCATCATAAAAAGGCTCAAGCCTGCCGATCCTATGATTTTCAAAAATGCGCGTCTGTCTTGATCTACTCCTTCAACTTCTCCTTCTTCTATAAGTTCTACTTCCTTATTCGCTTTGGCTATTTTATCTTCCTTAACTCTAACTTTCTCTAAATTGATAGCTCTTTTCCTTTGGGGGAAGACTTGAAGCCAGAAGTATAAGGCAAGAGGGAAAAAGAGAATAGAGGAGACAAGATGTGGCACATTTTGGGCTGAAATAAAGCCCATTACAACCATAATGAAAGTGATAATGAAGCTGTAGTAAACTATTGCCTTTCTCATTTATTTAATTTTACATAATCCTTGAAAACCCAGCCTGAGAGGGAATCGTCTATTTTGATTTGGAACCAGTCGCCTTTTTGGCTGATAAGAAGATACTCCTCGCCGCTTTTTAAGTTGCCGATGATTTCTGAAGTTGTGGTTGGCTCTTTTCTTAGATTAACGATAGTTTCGGGGTTGTTGGTTTTAATAGTAATACTCGGCCATTTGGTTGGCTCAGGTGTAGCTTGCGTTTCTTTGTGGATGACAAGAGGGCTTGGAGATGGTTCTTCTTTTATTTCTTTGGGTTTATTAAAACTTATGATTTTGAAAATTGAAGCTATTATTAAAGCAATAAGAGCAAAAGTAAAAAGCCCTTTTTTGCCCTGGAAAAGGCTTTCGGAGAGCGGTTTTTTATTGACAAAAAAAACTGAGATGGTTTCAAAGACAAAAAATAGCGTGACAGGCAGGAGAAGGAGCTGAAATATCAAGTCTTCAATCTTTTTGATAGACAAAACCCCACTGACACTTGCCAAAAGAGAAAGCAGGGTGCAGGCAAGAAGAAATATTCGGGCAGCAATTTCTTTTTTCATTATGGCGTTCTTAGGCTTTCCTCAAGAATAAATTTAGCGTTGACATATCCTGTTTTCAAGTCTGGCGTTTGAATTAGATACCAATTGTTGCTTCTTTCAAAATAGGGGTAGGAACGGGCGTTTTCCATCTGCGCGATGACAGTGCTTGAAAAGCTTGCTTTTTGATAAATATCAACTGTGTCAAATTGTTTGTTTTTCTTGACATAGCCCAAAGGGGCAGGAGAAGGAGAAGGTGAGGCTGATTCTTTGAGAGATTGAATAGCGTCCATAAATTCACTGACAGATCCAGAAGTAGCAGCGCCTAGAATCTGGTTGACGCCTCTTTGCTCGGCTCTGATTTTGGCAAGCTCGTCTTTTATTTCCTGAAGCTCGCGCGTGATATCGTCTGCGTTTTCAATTTTAACGGGAGGCGGGGTTTCAGCTGGAGCTTTTATCACATTGGCTGTATTTGGAGCAGGGCAGCTCTTGTCTTTTTGTGATTTGTAAATGGTAATAGTCAGAAAAGATGAAAGAAAGCAAAGGGCAATTACAAATAGTATGTTTTTGAATTTAACATTTTTCATCCCTTTAAGTTTAGCATTAAAGTGATATAAGTAGAAAGCGGAATTCAATTTCTAAGCACTAATATCTAAATTCTAAACAAATTCCAAATTCCAAATCACAATATACAAACAAATTACAATACACAAATTACAAATTACACGGATTTCAGCTATCAGCTATCAGACCTCAGTTATCAGCTATTGGAATTTAGTCAAAGCTAGCCGGAAGATTGTATTTAGTATTTTGTATTATGTATTATGCATGAAAATGCATTGTCCCCATAATGCATAATTCATAATACTAAGTTCAAAATTTTTCCCTTTGTTCTCTGTTCTTTGTTCTAATCTCAAGTTTTAACTTTTGACTTTTAAGTTTTAATTTAGTTTGGAACTTGGAAGTTGTATGTTGTATGTTGTTTGTTGCCTCCGGAAAGAGGCTAAAGTGGGGGGATATGAGGAGGTGCGAACCTGTCCCACCTTCCAGGTGGAATAGCTTTGCACCTCCTCCTCTCGTCTGAGTAATTTTTATTTACAGCACAAAAATTTGACCAAAGGCATTCTGTGTGGTAAGGTAAATACCGCTAATGGAAGATTCACTTCAACAGCTTTTGGATCTCTTTGAGGAGATAAGACTTTTTCTCAAGGATCTTTCTGAATTTATCGTCAAGCATCTGCGTCTTTCTTTCTTCAAGTTTGAGCTTGGCAAAAAAATCTTTGCAACAGCGCTTTACCGCCAAAGGGGAAAACTTGCCGGTCGTTTTATGCATACTGGCATGGCCTCTCTTGCCGCTTTGGGGGTTTTTATGGCGCCTGTTGTTGCCAATGAGTTCCCTGGTCGTTCAGTTGACCCTTGGAGTTTTACTCCAAGCGGCGCTGTCCTTTCGGCTGCAACAGAAGGAGAGACAACAGAGACTGTGGTTTCTGATAGATTGCGCGAGAAGATTGTTGAATATACAGTTGCTCCTGGAGATACAATTTCAAGCATTGCCAAAAAGTTTGATGTCTCAGAGGATACAATTCGCTGGCAGAATAAACTTGACAAAAAAGGAACTATTAAAGTTGGACAAACTCTTGAAATTTTGCCTGTAACAGGGGTTTCTCATAAAGTTCAAAAAGGGGATACAGTTTATTCTATTGCCAAAAAATATGACGCCTCGCCACAGGCTATTGTTGATTTTCCTTATAACACCTTCACGAATGATGAAACCTTTGCTTTGGCAGTTGGGCAGATAATAATAGTTCCTGACGGTGTGATGCCAGCTGAGACGCCAATAGGTCCTAGTGAGCGAATTCGCCAAATTACACCTGATGCGGGAACCGTTGTCGCTTCAGGCAGTTTTGTCTGGCCTGCCGCCGGTTCTATCTCTCAGCGTTTTGCCTGGTACCACAAAGGAGTTGACATTGCCAACAAAGCTGCTCCTGACATCTTGGCTGCTGATTCAGGTAAAGTTATTGTCGCCGGCTGGCCTGATAATTATGGTTATGGCAATCGGGTAATGATAGATCACGGCAATGGCTTTGTTACCTTATATGCTCATTTGTCTGCGATTTATGTGAAGGTAGGGCAGACTGTCTCAAGAGGCTCGGCAATTGGGAAGATGGGATCAACTGGCCGTTCAACTGGTACACATCTTCATTTTGAAGTAATCAAATCAGGAACCCACCTTAATCCTCTTGATGTTCTAAAATAAGGCAAAGCTGGCCGGAAGATAGTTTTTAGTATTTAGTATTTTGTATTTGTTTGACTACGATACGTTGTCAGAGTATATTAACTGACAATGTATTTAAGGATTCATAAAAACGCGAGAGTAAGTTTTGCCTTAAGAAAGGAAATTCAAGAGTCTAATGATTCAATTAATTCTCTGGCTTTAAAGTACGGACTTTCTTGGAAAACAGTCAAGAAATGGAAAGAAAGAGAAAGTATTGAAGATAAATCTTCTCGTCCTCACAGATTAAGGATTAGTTTGACAAAAGAAGAGGAAGATCTGATTCTCTTTGAAAGAAAGAAGTTTAAAAAGACTGTTGA
>Ga0101944_10001019_pt1 | contig 66441 bp, 62 predicted proteins | sample DewCreD2012metaG_FD_75245 | JGI IMG/M metagenome (GOLD analysis project Ga0101944, IMG submission 75245) | Hot spring sediment bacterial and archeal communities from British Columbia, Canada, to study Microbial Dark Matter (Phase II) - Dewar... ... | reverse complement strand
CGCCTGCCGAGCGCTCTCGACAACCGGCCGCTGACATTCGAAGAATTCGAGCACCGGGTGAACCAGGTGGTGTACGTGTCGGCCACGCCGGGGCCGTACGAGCTGACCAAGTCCGCGGGGGTGGTTGTGGAGCAGATCATCCGGCCGACGGGATTGCTCGATCCGGAGGTGGAGGTTCGGAGTTCGCGAGGGCAGGTGGACGACCTGTTGCAGGAGATCCGGGCGAGGACAGGACGCGGGGAGCGCACACTGGTGACGACCCTGACCAAACGCATGGCCGAGGACCTTGCGGAATATTACGGCGAGATGGGAGTCAAATGCGCTTACCTGCATTCCGAGGTGGCCACGCTCGACCGGGTGAAGATCCTTCGGGATTTGAGGCGAGGGGAGTTCGATGCGTTGATCGGGGTCAACCTCCTGCGGGAGGGGCTGGACCTGCCGGAAGTCTCGCTGGTCGCGATTCTGGACGCCGACAAGGAGGGGTTCCTGCGATCGGGGGGGGCGCTGATTCAGACGATTGGCCGGGCGGCGCGCCATATTCACGGCAAGGCCATCCTGTATGCGGACACGGTCACTGACAGCATGCGGTTCGCGATGGATGAGACCAACCGGCGGCGGCGCCTCCAGGCCGAGTACAACGAAATCAACGGCATCACGCCGCAGTCGATCATCAAGCCGGTGGACATGAGCCTGGTGGCCGTGGCGGAAGGCGATTATGTGACGGTCCCGCTGGAGGCCGAGGAGGCGGAGATGGAGGGCCTGAGCGAGGAAGAGCGGGCGCGTCTGATCGCGGAACTGGAAGAGAAGATGCGGGAAGCGGCGCGCCGGTTCGAGTTTGAGAAGGCGGCCGCGCTGCGCGACCGGGTGAAGGCGATCAAGTCACGAGGACTTCTGGAGCCGGAGGTTCCGGCGGCGTCATGATGGGGACAGGGCGTGTTACAAGGCCAGGGGCCGCACCGGTTGGCAGGACAGGTTCTCGGCCAGGGCGTTGATGGCGACGCCATAGCGCGAGTCCGGCTGGAGCAGAACCAGCGGCTTGCCGGCGCCGTGCGCGAGCAGGCAACCTTCGCCGGCCGAGGGAACAATGCCGACGACGTCGGAACCGAGGCGCTCTTTCAGGTCGCGGGGGCGGAGAGAGTTGGAGAGAGCGGCCCGATTTACAGCCACGAGGCCAAGCGAGGCGGGGTTGAGACCCCAACCCTCAAACATACTGACGACAATCTCGGCGTAGGCCACGCAAAGCGGATCCGGCTCCAGGAGCAGCACCACAAAATCGGATCCGGCGACGACAGTCTGATGAATGTTCGAAGGCTGGGCGGGCAGGTCGACCAGAATGAAATCCGCCATTTCATCGGCAGCCTCGAGCATGGCGGCGGCTTGCGCCGGCTGGATAACGCGGTCCCCCGCGCCCGTGCTCCCGAAGAGAGTCTGGAAGCCGGCCGGCACGGGCGTCAGTTTCTTCTCGAGAACCTTCCTGTCAATCGCGGCCGCCTCCATGTCCAGAAGGTCACCGGAGCCAACCGTTCGGGAGCGCTTCATTTGAAGCGCGAATCCCAAAGAAGGCAACAACTCGGCGGCAAGGACGCGCTTCTTGAGCTGGGCAAGGGCCGCCGCGACATTCAGAAGCGTGGTAGTGGCGCCAACGCCGCCCTTGACGCCACAGAAAGTGATCACCCGGCCCAGCGACCGGGGGGAGCGGAGACCCGCCAGCAGTTTCTGCATGTGGCGATGCCGCTCGACGGTGTGGCGCACACAACGGGTCAGAGCCACTTTGGTGAGCCGAGACTTCACCAGATAATCCTGCGCGCCGGCGCGGACGATCTCCAAACCAAGTTGCGGATCCTCCTCACCCCCCAAAACGATCACGGGAACACCCCGCGCGGCTTTCAAGATCTGGGGCAACGCCACCTCGGGGGGGGAACCGGGGAGCTGAAGGCTCAAGAGAATGACGTCCACACCGCCAAGAGCGAGACGGGCCAAGCCGGCGGGCAGTTGCTCGGCGACATCCAGGCGGAAGCCGGTATCGGGCTCCAGCAGGGCTTGCCTGGCCGCCGCGGCGTCGGCGGCATCGTTGTCAATCAGCAGAACAGAGATCTTTTCCGTCATTGCGCTGTCCGTCTCCCGAGATGGCAGACTCCGGTCTTCAGGCCGCTGTCGAAAAACGGGGCGCAAATGTCGCTCGCCGTCACGGGATCCAGCCGTCCACCGGACCGTCCGGGACGGCGCAGGCGCACGCCAATTCTCGACAGAAGCCTAGAAGAGGACAGTTTACACCCTGGGGGAAACAAACGGACAGCGCCGCGGAGAGCTCCTGCCCGCATCCGGCGGAGCGAACGCGTTTCAGGGGCGGATGGGCGTGTTCCGGCGGCGCCCCTCTTTGGCAGGGGCCCTTGGCCGGGAAGAGCCGGCGAAGCTTGACCCGGCTCGGCGCAGGGGTGATTCAGGCGGGCCGCCGCGCCAGGATCTCAGGCCGCTCAGGCGGCCAGGCCGAGGTGGCTGATGGCGTATTGTATGCTGCGCTCGACCAGGTCGCGCTCCAGGCTGGCGCGCTGGTCATCGGTGAGCCCGGTGATTCTGGGGAGCGGCTTGCGCGGCTTATTGCGGCGGGCGTTGCGCAGGGTGCGCGCCAGGTAGACGCCGTTCCGGTCCGTGAAGCTCGCCCAGTACTTCTCGGTCAGACAGGGGACTTGCAGGGGGTCGCGGGTGATCATCTCGAGAGAGAAGTTCACCTGGGGCCGAGCCTTGCGGATGGTGTCCACGATGCGCTTCATGTCCAACATCCCCTCGCCAAGGGGGACTTCCGAGAGGAGGAAACCCTCTTCGTACTCCTCCATGGCCATGTCTTTCAAATGGACGTTGAAGGTGTACGGGGCGAGCTTTTCGACGGTCTCCATTTGGTCATCGAGGAGAGAGAGATTGTTGCCGGTGTCCAGGCACACGCCCAGGAACTCGCTGCTGTACTTCCTGGTGAGAGCCAGTTGCTCGTCGACCGTCCAGTCCTTATGGGTTTCGATCCCCAAGGGCATCTTGTGCTTTTCGACGATTGGGAGCGCGGCGGCGATCTGTTTGTGGAAGCCGGCGACGGCCTCCTTCCACTCGCCGGCGGAATTGAACATCTCGTAGCGGCGGCCGAGCAGGCAAACAACGCGCAAGCTTGTAGCGCCCGCCTCCTTAGACACGCGGACGGCGTTTTCGAAGACCGAGGGGTCCTCCCCCAGGCGCGGGAGGAAGGTCTGGATCTCCACGTACAAGCCGGTTTTTTCCTTCAAGCGGCGCACCTTGCGGGCGTAATCCATCGTCACTTCGGTCATGCCACCGTGCGCGCCGCCGGCGCCGAACTCCAGCGCGAGTTCCATGAGACGGTCCACTTCGAGGATTTGTTTCGGGGAATTCCACCGGATCATGGCGAAGGAATCGGAGGTGAATCCCATCCTGGTTCTGCGGGGCGGGGCCGCCGCCAGCAGGGGCGCAGCCGCGGTCGCCGCCAGAAACTGCCTTCTAGTCATGTTGTATCGCTCTGCCTCCCGGTTTGTACTTCTGGGACTCATTATATGATGGAAGGGCAGGGGTTGCTGTTGGATCAGCCGTTCCGCCTCGATGGGGGCGCTTGACGGCCTGGACGTCCGGGCGCAACTTTCAGAGAGGCAGACCTTTGGGATGTGAAGAGGAGGAGATGATGACATGGGAAAGATGACTTCAGTTTGCGTACTGTCTCTGGCCGCGGCCGCCGCGCTGGGTTGGGCACAGATGCAGAAGAAGGGCGGGCCGCCGCTAAGCCCGCCGGCGGAGACTTCCGTTACGATCGCCGGAAAGGCGATCAGCATCAAATACGGCGCGCCGTCCGTCCGTGAGAGGAAGATGTTCGGGGAAGGCGGAGTGATCAGCAAAGACCGGACCTACCCGGTATGGCGGCTGGGGGCGAACACAGCGACGGCGCTGCATACCGAAGCGGACCTTGAGTTCAAGGGGCTGACGGTTCCCAAGGGAGACTACACGCTGTTCGCGCTGGTGAACCAGATGCCGTGGCAGTTGATCGTGAACAAGCAGACAGGCCAATGGGGTTTGACATACAACCAGGATCAGGACCTCGGGCGGGTGGCGATGGAGATGAGCAAGCCTCCGGCGCCGGTAGAGACCCTGAAAATCACTCTGACACAAACCGGCGCCAACACGGGCAGGCTCCAGGTGGAGTTCGAGAATACGGTTGCGGCCGTGGCATTTACGGTGAAGTGATGCACCTGACACATCGGAACGCGCGGTCCCGCTGGGCGGGGGCCGCGCTGGCGGCGTGCCTATTTCAGGCTCCGGCGTACGCGCAGAAGAACGTTGCGGGCGCCGTTCAAACAAGGCTTTCGCTGCACAAGCTGACCGTATTAGGGAGCGTGCTTCTGATCGCAGCGCATCCGGACGACGAAAACGCAGCTCTGCTGGCGTATGTGGCGCGGGGGCGTGGGGCGCGAGCCGCCTATCTGTCCCTGACGCGCGGCGACGGAGGGCAGAACCTCATCGGACCGGAGAAAGGGGAATTGCTCGGCCTGATCCGCACCCAGGAACTGCTGGCGGCACGGAGGATCGACGGCGGCGAGCAGTATTTCACGAGGGCGGTGGACTTCGGATTCTCGAAATCGGCCGAAGAAACGTTTCAGAAATGGGGCCACGACACGATCCTGGGAGACGTGGTGTGGGTGGTGAGGAACTACCGTCCGGACGTGATCGTTATCGGCATAAGCGGCGGGCACGGGCACCACCAGGCCGCCGGCATTCTGGCCCGCGAGGTGTATGCCGCGGCGGCCGACCGAAACCGATATCCCGAACAGCTCCGCTACGTGGGGCCCTGGCAGGCCAAACGCCTGATCTCCGGGGGCTTTGGAGGCGGGGGCCGGGGAGGGGCGGGCGCAGCGGCCGCCGGGAGCGTGAGGGCTGACTTCGGGGAGTTCAATCCGCTGCTTGGCTATTCGTATACGGAAATCGCGGGGATGAGCCGGAGCATGCACCGCAGTCAAGGCGTGGGCGCGCCGGAGCGGCGAGGGCCGGCCATTAGCAACATGACGGTGGTGGAAGGGGAGCCCACGGCGGGGGACATCTTCGGAGGCATCGACATCAGCTGGCGGAGGCTTCCAGGAGGGGCGGGCATTGCGGCGATTCTGGAGGAGGCGGAGCGAACCTTCCAGCCGCTCGAGCCGGAGAAGACGATTCCGCTCCTGGTGAAGGCCAGACCGCTGGTGGCTGCGATCCGGGATCCCTGGGCCGAGCTTAAACTTCGGGAATTGGACGAGGCGATCGCCCTGTGTGCGGGGCTGTATCTGGATGCGTCGACCGACCGGTACGCGGTAACCCCCGGTGAAACGCTGCCGGTGAATTTCGAAGCGACGAACCGTTCCGGTTTTCCGCTCTCGCTTACAGGGGTGAAGCTGGAAGGGTTCGCGGGCGCGCCGTCGGAGGAGTTCGCGCCAGCCGTCCTGGCCAACAATCAGCCGAACCGCCGCACGCTTCGCGTGACGGTCCCACAGGACCAGCCGTATTCCCAACCCTACTGGCTCAGGAAGCCGGGCGGCGGTTTCGTGTACGAGGTCGAGGACCAGCGAATGGTCGGACAGGCGGAGACGCCGCCGGTCTTGACGGCAAGGATACGAATTCAGGCGGGACCGGAGACGCTGGAATTTGTCCGGCCGGTGGTGCGCCGTTACGTAAGCCGGACGGAAGGGGAAACGACACGTCCGCTGGTTGTGGCGCCGCCGGTGGCGGTGAGCCTGGCAGATCCGGTTGTGCTGTTCCCGGAGGCGAAGCCGAAACCCGTGAATGTGCAGTTGCGCGCCAATGCCGCCGGAATTACAGGGGATCTGTCGGTTGAGGTTCCGCAGGGCTGGCGGGCGGAGCCGGCGTCGGCCGCGTTCCAACTGGGGGCCGTGGGAGAGGAATGGACGACGTCGTTCGTGGTGACGCCGCCGGCAGGGCAGGACAGCGGGCGTCTCCGGGCGGTGGCGCGGGTCGGGGGCCGGGAAATCGCTTCGGGGACGCTGGTGATCGAGTATCCGGATATTCCCCCGCAGACGATCTTCCCGCCCGCAACGGCATCGCTGATCCGGACGGACGTGAGGACGCTGGCGCGGCGCGTGGGCTACGTCATGGGGGCCGGAGACGAAGTGCCTCATGCGCTGGAACAGATGGGCTGCGAGGTGACGCTGCTGGGACCGGCGGACCTTGCGCGGGGCGATCTGAGCCGGTTCGACGCCATCGTTACCGGGGTTCGGGCTTACAACGTCCGGGCGGATCTTGCGGCAAACCATCCCCGGCTGCTGGAATACGTGCAGCGAGGGGGGACGCTGGTGGTGCAATACAACACCGCGGATGGCAGGTCTTCCCTCAACTGGCAGGGGTTCGCGCCATATCCGATACAGCTCAGCGGATCGCGCGTCACCTATGAGGATGCGCCTGTGACGTTCCCAAATCCGCGGAACGGCTTGTTGCGAGCGCCGAACACGATCACAGAGGCGGACTTTCAGGGGTGGGTCCAGGAACGAGGTCTCTACTTTCCGTCGCAGTGGGACCAGCGCTACGAGACGCTGTTTGAATCGCACGATCCCGGGGAGGGAGCGCTTCCGGGAGGGAACCTGTACGCGCGATTCGGCAAGGGCGCGTATATTTACACCGCTTACGCCTGGTTCCGGCAGCTTCCGGCGGGAGTGCCGGGGGCGTACCGCATCTTCGCGAACTTTCTGAGCGCGTCCAGATCGGGGCCATGAAGCAGGGCGGCGAAGAGGCGCGGAGCCGCCTGGAGGGCAGGGAGGAGCCGCCTCCCTTTTGGGGCGCCTGGTGGCGTGTCTACGCGGGGGTCCTCGCCTGGCTTGCCTTTCTGATCGCGCTGTTCGCCTGGTTCAGCCGGAGGTTCGCCCCTTGAGGACCGCGGACTGGCTGGTGCTATGCGGCACGCTGGCCTTTATGGTGTTCTACGGCCTGCGGCGGTCGCGGGGCAGCGACACCGTGCGCAAGTATCTGCTGGCGGGCAAGACCATGCCCTGGCAAGTGATGGCGCTGTCCATCATGGCGACTCAGGCCAGCGCGGTAACGTTTATCTCCACGACGGGCCAGTCCTATGTGGACGGCATGCGCTTTGTGCAGTTCTACTTCGGCCTGCCGCTGGCGATGGTTATTCTGTCGATGACAGCGGCGCCGATCTTCCACCGGGCGAACGCCTACACCGCGTACGAGTACCTGGAGCAACGCTTCGATGCGCGCACGCGGGCTTTGGTAAGCCTCATCTTTCTGCTGCAACGGGGGCTGGCTCTGGGCATAACCATCTATGCCCCGGCGGTGGTGCTGACGGTGATTCTCGGCTGGCCGGACCGGATCACGACGCTGATCATGGGGGCAGTGGCGCTGGCGTATACCACGCTGGGGGGCGTGAAGGCAGTCGCCTGGACGCATGTGCAGCAGATGGTGGTGATGACACTGGGGCTGCTGGCGGCGCTGGCGGCCGCCGTGACGCTGTTGCCGGCGAACGTGTCCTTTCTGGATGCCGTGACACTGGCCGGGGCCGCCGGAAAACTGAATGCGGTGACGTTGAAGGCCGACTGGAACGACCGCTATAACCTCTGGAGCGGACTGATCGGGGGAATGTTCCTGGCGCTGGCCTATTTTGGCTGCGACCAGTCGCAGGTTCAGCGTTACCTGACCGGAAAATCCGTGGCGCAGAGCCGGCTGAGCCTGCTGTTCAACGGGATCGCCAAGGTGCCGATGCAATTCTTCATTCTGTTCATCGGCACGATGGTATTTGTGTTCTACGTGTATGAGAAGCCGCCGATCCTGTTTGAGCAGACGGAACTGCGGAGGATTCAGGCACCGGCTTTGCAGGCCGACTATGAAGCGCTGGAGGCCCGTTACGGGCAGGCGTTCGAAAGGCGCAAGGAGGCAGCCGGGAAGATCGTTCAGGCGCGGCACAGCGGAGACGCCGAGTTGAGGAAGGCCGGGCTGGCGCAGTGGGGCAGCGCGCAGGCAGAACTGGAAGCCGCGCGGAGAGAGGTCACGGCGCTCGTGGAGAAGGCCGGCGGGCCGAAATCCGTCAACGACACCAACTATATTTTCCTGACGTTTGTGACGAAGCATTTGCCGGCGGGACTGGTGGGCCTGGTGCTGGCGGTGATCTTCGGCGCCACGATGTCAGCCATTTCATCCGAGATGAACTCGCTGGCGACCGTGAGCATGGTGGATATCTATAAGCGTCATGTCCGGAAGGATGCGACGGACAGACACTATTTGAACGCTTCCCGCGCCGCGACCTTGTTCTGGGGCTGCTATGCGGTGATTACGGCGCAGTTTGCGAAGCGGCAGGGGTCGCTGGTGGAGACCGTGAATCTTCTGGGATCGTTCTTTTACGGGGCGATGCTGGGGGCGTTTGTGCTGGCGTTCTTCTTCCCGCGCGTGCGCGGGCGGGGGGCGTTCTACGGCGTCCTCGCCGGAGAGGCGGTCGTGGCGGCGTGCTATCTGCTGCAACTCAAGATTGCGTTTCTTTGGTACAACGCCATCGGCTGCCTGGTGGTCGTGGCCGCCGGGTTGCTGGTGACACGGCTGGAGGGCTTGCCGGCACGGAAGACCGCCTGAGCGAGGCGGGCTCCGGCCGAGGTTCAAGCCGGGGACGACTGCCGACCTACGGTTTCACCGTGATCATGACCGCGCCGTGCGACGGGACGGGCGCGGAGAAGCTGCCGGAGAACTTGCCGAGGTCCGCGTGGCGCCACAGATCCCGGACAACCGCGGAGACGTGCGCGGGGTAGCCGAGGTCGGTCCAGTTCACCGTTATCGACGCTTCCGCGAGGCTGCGGTTCAAAAGGATGACGGCGCGGCTGCCGTCGTTGAGTTGCCGGGCCCAGACTTCGAGATCTCCGTCGTCGCGAACCTTGCGGCCCTGCATGCCAAGCGGATCCTGATTGACGGCGATGGCCTCGCGGTTGGTCAGGATTTCCCGGATCTCAGGCGTCATGCTCCGGAGGTCATTGCCGGCCATCAGTGGGGCAGCCAGAAGGCACCAGAGGCTGAAGTGCGCCTGATACTCCGTGTTGGTCATCTTGCCGTTGCCGACCTCGAGCATATCGGGGTCGTTCCAGTGGCCCGGGCCCGCGAAGCTTTCCAGGCCCACCTGGAGGTCCAATATCTGCATCACGCCGAGACCTCCGCGGCGGGAGCCGGTATCCCAGGCGTCGACGATATCGCCGGTGGTGCGCCAGAGGTGGCCCACATTCTGCGCCCAGAGCCAGGGTTTCGCCGTGCCCCATTCACACAGGCTGAACACGATGGGCCTGCCCGACAGACGCAAGGCATCCCGCATGATGGAGTAGGAGGCCTGCGCGTTCTGGGTGGAGGTGTTGCACCAATCGTACTTAAGATAATCGACGTCCCAGGAGGCATACTGCCGGGCATCCTGAAACTCATAACCGCGGCTGCCCGGCCGCTTCTGGCAAGTGGCGGTCCCAGCGTCGCTGTATATGCCGAATTTCAGGCCCTTGGAGTGTATGTAGGCGGCGAGCGCCTTCATGCCGGAGGGGAAGCGCTGCGGGTCGGCGATGATGTCTCCTTCCTTGTCGCGGCTGACCTGCCAGCAATCGTCGATGACGACGTACTCGTAGCCGGCATCCTTCATGCCGCTGGAGACCATGGCGTCGGCCATCCCCTTGATGAGGTCTTCGCTGACGTTGCAACCGAACTTATTCCAACTGTTCCAGCCCATGGGGGGCGTGCGGGCCAGTCCATCATCCAGGGCGAAAACCAGGTTTGGCGTGGCGAGCAGAAGCAGCACAGCGAAAAAAGCCAGGAGTCTGTTTGTCATAAACGTTGTTCCGGATACCCAGCATAGCGAATCGCCTGCCCCGGCCGGTGGTATACAGTAAGGATGGCCCAAAAAGAGCGGATTTCCCGAAGATCCTTTCTCGAGCGTTCCGGCGGAGGGCTGGCAATTCCGGGGCTGGCAATGCTGTCAGCGGAGGCCCGGAAGGCGTTTGCCGCGGCGGAACCCATGAAGGTGGTCCGCGTGGAAGCGGTCACGTTTCGGAGGGACTTGCGCATCGGCGGAGGCTCCGGGGGCAACGGCGCGACGGAATGGTTCTGGGTGCGCCTGCACACCAACAACGGCCTGGTGGGAACCGGGGAGACCTACCCGTATTCGCAAGGCGAAATTGGCGCTTTGAAGGACTACACGAACCAGATTCTCGGGAGGGATCCGAGAGATATCGACGGCATCTGGCGGAACTTCTACCACCAGATGACGATGCGCAACGCGGGCGGCGCGGACATGAGGGTTTTGAGCGCCGTCAATATGGCCCAGTTGGACATTCTGGGGCAAGCCTCGGGGCTCCCGCTCTACCGGCTGCTGGGAGGACGGACCCGGGCCCGGGTGCGCGTGTACAACACGACGACGAACTACTGGGCCATCAATGAAACGCGAATGGGGCCCGACACGGCGAAGATTGTGCAGTTTCTGCTGGAGCGGGGCATCACCGCGATGAAGATTTACCCGTTCGATGCGCGCGACCGGTATCTGTCCAGCGAGGCTCTGGAGCGCGGCATGCAGTGGATCCGCGACATCCGCAAAGAGGCCGGTTCGAAGATGGACATCTGCGTGGACCTGTGGGGGAGGTTCGATCTTCCGAGCGCCCTGCGCATCGCGAAGGCGCTGGAGCCGTACGACATTATGTACCTGGAAGACGCGATGCTGCCCATGAACGCCGACGCTTACGCCCGGCTGGCAGCGGAGACGAGCGTGCCGATCTGCATGAGCGAGACGCTGGCCACGCGCTACGAGTTTCGGGAGTATTTGGAGAAGGGGGCGGTGGATGTCGTGATGTTCGATCTTACCTGGTGTGGAGGCGTGTCGGAGGCCAAGAGGATTTCCGACATGGCCGATTCCTACCAGGTTCCAATCTCGCCTCACACCTGCGGAGGCCCTCTGCTTTACATCTGTTCGGCCCACGTTTGCGCCGCCGTCCCGAATTTCCTGATCATGGAGAGCAACTACTGGAAGTACACGCACCAGTTTCCGCACTTTGTCGCCAACACGCCGGCGCCGGTGAACGGGACGGTCGCACCGCCGGAGTCGCCCGGCATCGGCGCCGAGATCAAGCCGGAAATCTTCAGCAACGGCGACGCGATTGTCGAGACCATCGGGAAAGCCTGAGACGCAAGAGATCCATGTTGCGAGACGTACTGTTGATCGCCGGCCTGGTTCTGCTGCTCCGGCTGCCGTTCCTGAACCAGGCCGTGCAAGGGGACGATGTCTATTACCTGGCGGGGGCGCAGTACGCTCAAGCGGATCCCTTGCACCCCAGCCACGCGCGCTACCTCTTCGTGGGGCAGGAAGTGAGCATGCAAGGGCACCCTCATCCGCCGCTGAATGTCTGGTTTCTGGCGGCGCTGCTGGCGTTGTTCGGGGACATACGGGAAGCGCCGTTCCACGCGGCGTACATCCTGTTTTCGCTCGCGGCCGCGCTGAGCGTGTACTGGCTGGCGCGGCGGTTCACGCCGCGGCCGCTTTTGGCGACGCTTCTGTTTCTGGCGGTCCCAGCCTTCGTGGTGAACGGCAACTCTTTCGAGGCCGACCTGCCATTACTGGCGTTCTGGATGCTGTCGGCGGCGTTGTTTGTCTCCGCCACGGATGCGGCCTGCGGCTGGAAGCTTGCGGGCGCGTCCGCCTGCATGGCGCTGGCGGCTTTGGCCGCCTATCAGGCGGTGTTTCTGGCGCCGATTCTGGGGGTATATCTGTGGCTGAAGCGGCGTCGCTGGATCGCGGGGTGGATTGCGCTGGGGGCGGCGCCGGCGACGCTGGCGGCGTGGCAGGTTTACGAGAAGCTCACATCCGGCGCAGCGCCGGTCGCGGTCATGACGGGCTACTTCCGATCCTACGCCATGCAGACTGTGGCGATTAAAGGGCCGAATGCGCTAGCTTTGACGGTCCACCTGGCCTGGGTTCTGTTTCCTCTTCTGGCCGCGGCGGCGTTCCGTCCTGTGTCAAAGGCTTCCTGGACGGCCGCGGGGCTGCTGGGGATGACAGGTTTTTTTGCGGACGGAAATCCTCTGTTCTGGTTGTCACTGGGGATCGGGGCGCTGATTCTCGGCTGGTGCCTCGAGCGGGTGAAGCAAGACAAGGACGAGGACAGCCGTTTCCTGCTGCTCTGGGTGCTGGTCTTTTTCTGCGCGGCGCTGGCGATCTTCTTTGCGGGCTCAGCCAGATATCTGCTTCCTCTTACGGCGCCCCTGGCGATGCTTGCGGCCAGAGCGCTGAAACATCGTCCGGCGTGGCTGGCGGGGGGCGCGGCGCTACAGCTTCTGCTGAGTCTGGCGCTGAGCCTGGTCAACTACCAGCACTGGGATGGCTACCGGCAGTTTGCGGCCAGCCTTCGGCAGGAACTGGCGAGCCGCCGGGTTTGGATCAACGGCGAATGGGGACTGCGGTATTACTTCGAGGCGGAGGGCGGCATTCCCGTCCGGCAAGGGCAAAGGGTGCAGCCCGGTGAAATGGTCGTGAGCAGCGAACTGGCGATTCCGATTCCGCTGACCACCGGCGGAGGAGCACTGGTCCCGGTTTCGGAGCGCGAGATTCGGAGCGCGCTTCCGCTGCGGTTGATCGGGCTGAACACGCGGTCGGGGTACTCAACCGCAACGATGGGCTTGCGTCCCTTCGACATCAGCCGGAGCCCGATCGACCGGGCTCGAGCCGGCATTGTCGTTGAGCGCAAAGCGACGCTTTCCTATGTCGAGATGAATGCAGCCCAGGCGGAGGAGCACATCGTGAGCGGCGTTCACCAATTGGAGGAGGGACGCTGGCGCTGGATGAGCGGAGAGGCGACGTTGTCGCTCAAGAAGCCGGATGGCCCGGCTGTCGTCGAGGTTTCCATCTACGTGCCGGAGAATGCGCCAGCCCGGCGGCTTACCGTGCGGCTGGATGGGGAACTGGTCGTGGATGAGACCATGGCGGGACCGGGAGGCTACACGTTCACATCCGGTCCGCGGACGGTTATTTCCGAATCGCCTCTCATCACCATCGCCGTCGACAGGACGTTTTCCGCGCCGGGAGATCAGCGAGCGCTGGGCGTAGTGCTGACTGGGGCTGGGTTCAAACCTCCGCGGTGAGAACGCCGGTGCGCGGGGCGGGCGGGCACGGGCGCCGGGACGGCAGCATGAAGAATCGCCGCGAAAACCTGGGCCACGAGGCGGTGAAGGGAAACCCGAGACTTCCCGTGAGCGATCCCGCCCCTACTGCTAAGAACGCCGAGAAACGAGCGACCGGCGCCGGCGTGTAAGTGATTCTATGGTCCCGGCCTGGATTTAGGGAGCCGGTCACCGCTTTCCAATGCACTGCCAGGAAACCTTGTAGCCGAGTAAAGACGATCTTGAGTCCCGACAGGGGCTTGACGGGGAGTTCTGGTTCTGAGAGAATTTCGGGGCGATTCAGGTTGTTACCAAGGAGACTTGGAAGTGAAAGAGCGAGGTATTGTGAAGTGGTTTAACGCCGCGAAAGGTTATGGCTTCATTCAGCGGGCCAGTGGCGAGGATGTGTTTGTGCATCACAGCGCCATCACCATGGACGGCTATCGGACTTTGGATAACGGGGTGGAGGTGGAATTCGAGGTTAAGCAGGGGCCGAAGGGCCTGCAAGCCGAGAACGTGCAGCGCGTGTAGGAGCGGCCAACCTGCCGGCTCTATAAGGAGGCGGGGTGCGGGGAAGATGGCGCGAGGGTTAGTTGCCAACTTCCTGGGTGCGGCTTTCCTCGATGAGAGGGAGGTAGGTCTTCTTCCATAGCTCGTAAGCGGGGAGGCTGTGGAAGCGCTCCGCCGAAGGCAGATCTTCAAACTCGAAGGCGAAAGCCGTCATAAAGTCGCGGGGCTGGGTTCGGATTGTGCGCAGCCACACGTTGCGCACGCCCGGCGCCGCTGCGGCCACCTTCTCGATCGCATCGAGGGCGGCCTTTCTCTGCTCGGGGGCGGCGTCGGCTGTCCACTTGATCGTGACGACCTGTATCACGGTCTTGGGACGCTGGAACAACCTCGCGCCGGCGACGAGCCCAACCAGCGCCATGCAGAGCGCCACGACAGTCATGCGGGGCAGAAGGTTCCCGAGGGCAGCCGGTTTCATCCCGCAGCCGCTCCTTTCCGCCGCAGCAGGCCCGACCAACTCTCGCAGACTACAATCGAGTTGGCGGGATTCGACGGAAGGTACTTCGCCAGGGCCGGGCCGGCCGCAGGCTCGGGAAGAAGGTTTCGCAACGCGGAAATATCCTGCGCGGCCTGGAAAGCGGCGCCTCCCACATCATAGCTGTAGTGCAACATGTCGTCTTGAATTTCCAGGACCATTGCGCCGGTCATCCTGCCCTTTGTGTTGACTTCGAGGCGCCGGCGCCGTTCACGCTCCGCTGGTGAAAGCCTGCGGCACACCGCCAGGCGGAGGATGCCTCCGAAGATGGGCAGCAGGATCAGCGCTCCCAAACTTAAAGGGGCTATACCGGCGAGCGATTTCACCATGATCCGCACTCCAGGCCAGATTCCGCCTGCTTCAAGCCTACGATGGTACCAGTTTGCCGAAAAACGGTGGCAGTCAGAGCCCTTCTGCCTGCCGCCGCCCGCGAGCAGGTGGATCGACAACTTGCGGTCATTTTCAAGAGGGACGAACAGGCCACACTCGACGAAGGCGGCTTTCGCCGGCCGGCGATCGTCATTCTTCAGCAACCTTCGAGTAGGGAGAACAGAATCCGTCATCACTCCTGAATGATCTTATTCAACCTCTTAAGCTGGGACTTCACCTCATCGCTGGCTTCAACGATGGCGTTGGTGTCGTAGATCACCTTGGGCGTCATAAACACGACCAGTTCCGTGCGCGCCTTGCTGGTGGACTTGGCGCCAAACGCCGATCCGAGGATTGGAATCCTGTGGAGATAAGGAACGCCGGCGCTGCTGGATGTATCCGACTCGGTGATGATGCCTCCGATGGCGATGGTGTCGCCGTCCTGGACGGTCACCTGAGTCGTGACATTCCGCGTCGAGAAGGAAGGCGACTGGATGGCCGCGTTCGCGGACGGGGCCTGGGGGCTGCTGACCTCCTGATTGATGACCATCGTGACGATGCCGCTGGGATTGACCCGGGCCAGGATATTCAGCCTCACCCCGGAATTGCGCGTGCTAATCGTATTGGCAAACAGGGAACTGCCTCCTTGCTGCACTCCGGTCACGGCTTGAGAACTCAGGGTGGGGACGTCCTGACCGACGTTGATGGAAGCCGCGATGCTGTCCGTGGCGATGACCATGGGCGCGGAAATGACCTTGGTCTTGCGGTTGTCTTCCGAGGCGGCCAGGATGCCCAGCAGTTCTCTGGTCTGGCCGACCAATGCTCCGGCGGTGAGCGTGAGGCCGGAAGCGCTCGTCGCTCCTTGAGCGATGCGCGACGCGGGGGCGCCCGTGCCCGAGCTGCCCAGCTTCTGGAAGTAGGCGGTGACGCCGCTGGCGAAGGCGCCGGTCAAAGTGACTTCGTAGATTTTGGCCTCGATCAATACCTGCCGGGGAGGAATGTCCAGTTCCTTGAGCAGCTTGAGGATTCTGGCATAGTCCTGGGCCGTGGCCTGGATGAGCAGAGTGTTGTCCATGAAGTTGGGCACCACCCGGGGCATGCCTTCCGGAATCGTTCCGAGGCCGCCGCCATACCCGAGGTAATAACCGGACATGTCCATCATCGGGCTGCCCGCCCCCGCTGCCTGCTGGGCGCTGGCCGCCCCCGCCCCGGCGGCCGACTGGCCGGGGGTAACGACCTGCGGACGCCCGCCCATGCCCAAACCGCCGCCGTAGCCGCCGTAGGCCCCGCCGGCGATGCCTCCGCCCATGGATCCGCCTGCAATGCCCCCGAAGCCGCCGTAACCTCCTCCATAGCCTCCGGGCATGTAGCCGCCGCCGGCATAACCGCCGTAACCGCCATAGCCCATGTTGCCCATTCCATAGCCTCCTCCATAGCCGTTGTAGCCGAGGATGCCCAGATAAAGTTGCATGATGACCGCAGCGAGGACTTCGGCCTGGCCGTACTTGACGCGGTACACATAGTTGTCCATGGCGCCGACGGTGACTTCGACATGGACATCCAGCTTTCTGAGCCAGGTCTCCACGGTCTCGAAAACCCCAGGATTGGGGGCGACGGCGATGATGGTATTGATGCGGTCCAACGGCATGAATTTTACGGGGCTCGATTTTTCGCCGCCGAGGGAAATGGACCGGAGGATCGATTCCAGCTCCTTGGCGATGGCGCTGGGGCTGCCGTTCTTGACCTCGAAGAGACGCACCCGCTGGCCGGCCATGGCATCGCTGTCGAAGAGTGAAATCAACTCCATGGTGCGGCGCATATTGCGGTTGTTGTCCATGAGCAGGAGGAGGTTCGCCGGTTCGTACACGATCATGCTGGCTCCCTCACCCAGGAAGCGCTCAAGGAGCTTGGAAAGCTCATTGACCGTGGCGTACTTAAGGAAGACCAGATTCAAGGACATCTGCTCGTCGTCCGAAACGCTTTGCGGATTGACATGGGGCGAGAGGGGCATGCGCGCCACGTCCGCAAGGGGGACGATGCGGTACAAGGGCCCGGTTTGCACCATGGCGAAGCCGTTAATGCGAAGAATGGTATCCAGCAGCGCCCGGGCGTTTACCTCTCTCAGCTCGCCGTATGTGTGCAAAGACACCGATCCTTTGACCCGCGGATCGAGTATGTAGTTGATCTTCAACTGGCTGGCGAGAATGTCAATGACTTCGAGCAAGGAAGCGTTTTGCAGATGGAGCATCGCGCCCCCGCCTGGACCAGGGACCACTTCGGCGGCAGGGGGCGCCGGCTGCGGCGCCGTGGCGGCCGGAGGCGCCTCAGCCGGCGGCGCCTGTTGCGCGTAGAGCATGGCGCCCAGCGCCAGACAAACGACCAGTGCGCGAATTTGCCGGATCATTCAACCTCCTTCTTCTTTGCCGCCGGCGGGGCGACGGCCTTCTGGCGGTCCCTTTCCCAGGCGCGCCTCTCCGTTTCCGTCAGTTCCGCTTTCTTGCGAACCCACTTGACCACCCCGAATGGCGTCATCCGTTCGAAGCGGACACTTTCGCCATCTTCCTTGGCGCGCATATCAGGAGGAGGCTCATGCTCATCGACGGCGCCGGTTTTGGCCGCTTCGGGGACCCTGACTTTGCCAAAGGGGGTCTCACGGACAATGTAGGTCTTGCCGTCCGGGGTGGTGACACGATCCCCGTCGGATTCGGCCTCGCCCGCTCTGGCGGACACCTCCGCCTGTTTCGCTTCCGGCGGCCGTTCCGCTTTTCCGGCTGGGCCGGAGGGTTTCTCCTGAGCGCAAACGGATGCGGCGCACATCACAGCAACAGCAAAAGGAATCGCTAGAAGTCTTTGCATGAATTCCATCCTCCCGTTCTCCATCTCAAGTCGATTCACCTCACCGGCTCCCAGCGGCATACCGGCATGAAGGGGGTTTCGTAAATCACTTTGCGATAGCCGTCCTTGACGGTTCCCGCAGGCGCGGAGTCTCCGGGGGTGCAGGCGCGGAAGCCGTCCCCGGTATCCCGGCCCGGGCCGGCATCGACCGGCGCGGTGGCTGCCTGGACGGATGAGACCGTCGTGGACGCGGCTTGATTGGCGGCGGCGGCAGTTTCCGGCGCGGCCGGCGCCGCCGCGGGAGCCGTGGCGGAAGGCTTCAGATCGTTCAGTGACTTTCGAAACTGCTGGCCGTCCCACTCCAGAATCAACTCGTCTCTTTGCAAGGAAACCAGAGTGAACTCGCCGACCTTGTCTCCGACCCGATAGCTGCGGTTCGGGGCCCCCGGCTTTTCGCTGAGTATGGCGGTTGGGCCGGGACCAAGATTCATCACTCCGTACGCCACAGGGAAGGGGGGCACAGGTTTGGGCGGAGGCGCCTCAACGACGACGTCCGGATTGCGATCAGGAGAGAAGAGGGTCTTCTGCGCAACTTCCCCGTACCCGGCCGCGGCGGCCGGAGCCGGGGGCGGCAGTTCCGGGGGGGGAGGCGACGGCTCGGGTCTGATCGTCTGCCGTACGATCCTCTGCTCCTGTGCCCGGCCCTCGGAGTACCGGACGCGGATCTGCCAGGCAGCGGCGCCCACAAGGACCACCAGGGCCAGATTCAAGAGAATGAGTTTGCGCTTCATAGGAGTCCGAGCCCCCGTTTTTCAGGAACCAATGTTCTGGGCGCGGCCGCGGAAAGAGTCAGCCGGACGTTCAGTGTCTTCTCCTTGGGGTCGGAGGCCGAGACCCGCAAGTTGCCTACCGCCAGCCACTCGGGCTGAGCGGTGATGTCGGCCAGCAGGTTCACAAGCTGGTCAATCCGGCATGTGAACGCGACAGGCACGGCGACTTCGGCGTAATGCTCGCCCAAGGGGCGCGTCTGGCCGATTTCGGGGGTGCGGATTTCGACGGGAGGCTGCTGAGACCCAGCCAACCGGCGCATGATGGTCACCAGTTGGGCCTGAGCCTGGGCCGGGGTTTCCGCCTGAATCAAGCCCTTCTCGCGCTGGGCAAGCTGGTCTGAGACGGCCTTTTCCGCGCGCTCCAGGGCGGGCAACTCGGCTGCCAGTTTCCGCAGCCTGGCGAGACGTTTTTCCGCGTCCGGGATGGATTCCGAGACTTTCACAATCCGGGGCTGTTCCGCGTCCGGCACGACCAGCCGCAGCAAGAGGACCACCGCCAAAGCGGCGGCGAGGATGAGCAGCGCCCGCCGGTCGCGTTGCCGCAAGGTCATGGGAGAACTCCCTCGCGCGCGGCGCGGATGCGGAATGTCTCCCGCTTGTTGGCGCGGGCCACGGGTCCGGCGAACTCCGAGTTTCGGAAGTAGGGGGTTTCGTCGAGCAACTTGAGCAAGGGGGCCGCTTGATCGACCTCTCCCGAAAGCAGGACGGCATCGCGGTCCACCTCCAAGGCGCTCAGCCAGGCAGGCGGCTCGAGCAGCTTTGTCAGCGCCTCCAGGGCGTCCAGATCGGCCCGAGTCCTGTTCCGGAATCCATCCAGCAGGAGAACTTGCTCCCGTTTCCGGTCCAAGGCTTTGCGGAGGGCGGCGGCTTTCTGCACCTGCGGCTCCAGCCGGGCAATTTCAGCCTCCAGCAAGGCCAGTTGCCTCCGGCGCTGGAAGGCGGGCAGGGCCGCGAGCGTGACCGCCAGCAGCACCAGAATGAGGCCGAGAACCAGGCTGGGCACAAGAAGCATGCGGGAACTTGAGCTGCGCCTCTCCGGCGGAAGCAGATTGGCCTTGAGAGCCAGCCAGGGGCAAGCGGCATTCAGGGCGGCGGCGTATCCCACCGCAGACCGCCGCAGATCGAACCCCTCGGGCGCACTGGCGGGCTGGGGCAAAATCTCCGTCAGTTCGCGCGCGTCCGTGTCCGGAGGCAAGCGCAGTTCGGAGATGGCCAGCGCGAGCGATCGTTCCGGACCCATGTCCAGCAAGGCGGAGAAAAACGGGCGAGCGGGGCTCTCGCCGTAGACTTCGATCTGGCTCTCCCCGGAGGCGGCGACGAAACCGTCCGCAGGAGGGGATGCCAGCAGGCGAGCGCCAGAGTACAAGGCCGCGGCGGAGAAGGAGAAGGCCGCGACCTTGACACCGGCTTCGAGGAAAAGCTGGGCGTAGCGATCCACGAATGACTTGCGCGCGATCGCGACCAGGACCGCGGAGGATCCCGGCAGACGCGACCAGGCGACACGCACCTCGTCATCGCCGTAAGGGTGAAGGCCGTCGATCTGCAACTCGATGGCGGCCGGCAAATCCCGGGCCGAGACGCCGGGCAGGGCGATCTGACGGACGATCACCTCGCTACGGGGCAGCAAAAACGTCGCCGCGAGATGGCTCATGCCAAGTTTCTTGAGGAAGGCCTGGTACTCGGCGCCCCACTCGGCGGCGGGCCTTTCCAGGAATTTCGGGAATGTGGCGGTATCAAGCACCCGTACGCCGCCGGGCCGCACGCGAACCACGATCGCGTTGAGGTCTTCGCCGGCGATCTCCAGGCTGACGCCTGCGCCTACTGCAAGGAGTTTTCGGGCATCCATCGTTCGTTCTGTCCCCACATCCAGTCGTGCCAGCGAAGCACGGGGTAGCTCTGCCCGCCGGTCTCTCCGAGATAGATCATGGCGCCGGCGGTGCGGCGCAAATCCCCGAGTTTTCCGTCCGGCGTCCGCAAGCGGGCTGTAGCGCGCAGGGTGCAGACCCGCCCCCCGCCCGCCACGAGGCGGGAGAGAGCTTCCGGCCTCAACCCCAAGGCGCGCAGCCGGTCCAGGTTGCGGAACGGCTCCGCGGCCCGGGCCTCCAGGACGGAGCGGATTTCCCGGTCCGCCAGGCCGACCGCGGCGAGCACCGGCGGGGGCGCCGTGTTCACGTCCACGGCCGGCGCGCCGCCGTACACCGACAGACAGTCGCGGAGGCCAAGCCGCTCCGTGGAACGGCCTTGGGGGTTCCATTCGAGCCAGCCGTGAAAGAGATCCGGAGTCACGCCTCTCACTAGCAAGAGTTCCTCAACCTCTTGAAATGACGCATGGCGCGGCCGAAAAGACGGATTCAGAGACGAATAATAGCGGTCGAACTCGGAGAAGCCATCCGCGCGCGCCGGAGAGCGCCAGTCGACAATGGCCGATGCGATCATCCGGCCTCGGACCGGATCGATTCCCAAACCCGCCATGAGCCGCAACAAATCCTCCGGGGGAACCGAATTCAGGTTGAGCTTGGAAGTCTCCGGGATAATCTCGACAGTCGCCACGCCTGAGGGGAATTCAAACCGCAGCAGCCTGGTCCAGGGATCGTAGTAGCGTGGCGAGCCGTCGGGATTCCGGTATTGAGCGCCCCATTGGATGTAGGCCAGCGCCCTTTCGATGGCTCCCGTAGCTAGGTGGTAGGCGCGAACACCGTCCACCTCCGTGGAGGTCCGATCAATCTCACTGCGGACAGTGGCCGCCAGGGAGAAGGCGATTGCGGCCAGGGCTGCCGACAACCACAGGACCGCCAGCAAGGCTCCGCCCCGGCGAGGTGTGGAGCGGCTAGCGTTCATAATTTCTCCCGGGCTCGGCGGTGACGCGGACTGGAGCCGTCAGGGTGAGCGGGCGCAGCCGAACGGCGTCGGCTTCGAGCGGCGCCATCTCGATTCGCACAGCGCTGGGCCACCGGGGAAGAATCCAGCGCGAGACCCAGCGGCTGACGGGAGGGTTGGCCGATTGCTCCATAAAAGAGAAGCGGCAGAAGGACAGGCGGTCTGCCAGCACAAAGGATTGGGGCCCCACGGCGATGGGGCGGAACATGGGAACCATGACGCCAGCGGTGTCGTCCCGCACAAGCCCGGTACAGGAAGCTCCGGCCGTCTGCGGGCCGGCGTACATGAGTTCATTCACAACCAGGCGCACGCCGGCTCCGAGTTCGCCCGGAATCACCTGGAATTCCAGGATCAGCGGACGGCCGCGCCAGCCCTCCGCGAGAGAGAACGAGGAAACGAAGCGCATGGATTGAGGCTCGCCCTGAAAGAAGGGAAGGCTGGCGGGCAGAGTCCCCTGCTGGGGCTGGCACTGCGCCAGCACGGGGACAAAGCCCGCGATCTGCTGCTCCATGATGCGCTGCACACCGGCCATGCGGCGGTTGTCCATGAGTTTGGCGCGCGCCTTGCCCATGGCGTTCACGCCGGCATGAAGAGCCAGCAGAATGCCGCCGGACAGTAATCCGAGCAAAGTCACAGCGACGAGCATCTCGAGCAGCGTCACGCCGCGGCTGGCCGAGCGCCGGCCAGGCACGGGCGGACGGCTCCGGGGGCTCACGGCGTCCCCTGCGCGGCGGAGCCCAGGACCGCCCTGCGAAAACCCTCGAGCGCGAACCCGCGCCGCCGGTCTCCGCTCATCCACCAGATTTCGAGCTCGACGCGCTCGACTACGATGCTGCCGGGCCGCGGCTCGGGCGGCGCCTCAAATTCGGTAACCCGGGCCCTCCAGCCTCCTTCCACGCCCGCAGCTTCGCGAGTGTACCGGCCCTCGATCACGCGATCTTTGGGTAGGCCGCGGTCCAGCAAAAGTTCGTTCATGGTGCGGCGGGCCAGGAGCGTGACCTTGTCGTAGTCGTTGAGCCGGGAGGCATTGCGCAGGGAGGTGGACAGATTCGAAAGCAGACCCACGACGGCGATGCCCATAATGACGGTCGCGACGAGCATTTCGAGCAAGGTGAAGCCGCGGGAACGGAGCAGCGCGGGCCGCCCTTCCAGACATGCCATTCGCGGGCGCGCCGCCCGGCTGGATGGCGGAGGCAGGCGCCGGGGCCAAGACTCCGACTGTCTGACCGCTTGCGCCGCCGGGTTCATTGCGAAGAAGAATCGGCGGCCTGGGACACGCCGGTGATGGGGTCGATTCGCACCGTCTGCTGTACGCCCCGCCCATTGACCAGGGTCACCGCGATGGCGGGCGGAGTCCCTCCGGGGTAGACTACGATCCGCATCGGCTCTGCCTCGCCACCGGCAAGAGCCGGCTGGATGGACGCAATCCTGACCTGATCGGAGAACTCGAGCCGGCGCTGGAAGCCGGGACCCGCGGACCGGGCAATCATCAGGTTGTTAGCCGGATCGATCAGAATCTCCACCGATTGCTGCCGCCGTTCGGCCCAGTTCAACGAGCCGTTCAGGAATCCGACCAGGGAGTCGCTCGCCGAGCGCAGGCGGAGCCGGTCGATGCCGCTGGAGACAGATGGGAAACTGATGGCCGCCATCAGACCAATCAGGGCCAGGACGATCAACATCTCCATGAGCGTAACGCCGGAAGCGGAGGCGGGAGTCCGGCTCGCAAGGCAGGATGGGCCTGCCACGCGCCATCCGGCCACACTCCCGCGCCAGGTTTGCTTCATTGGCTTTTCCAGCTCACAATGTCGGCGTTCAGGCCGTCCCCGCCCGGCTGGCCGTCCTGCCCGTAGGAGATGATTTCCGGCTCATCGCCGTTCTCGCTGGGGTACTTGTAAACGTAGGGGCGGCCCCAAGGATCCACGGGAATCTCCTGGGGCAGATACGGCCCATCCCACTGCGTGGCGCCGGCGGGACGCACGCGGAGGGCCTGGAGTCCCTGCTCTGTGGTGGGGAAAGTGCCGGTATCGAGTTTGTAGGCGCCGAGGGCCGTCATAAAAGCGTTGATTTGCGCGCGCGCAGCGGTCACGCGCGCCGTGTCCGTCTTGCGAAAGAGCCGCGGGGCGACGAGCGCCGCGAAAAGCCCGATGATCATCAGCACGACCAGCATCTCGATCAGCGTGACGCCGGCGCGCCGTTTTCTCCGGTTCTGTGTCATGACTACACCGCCACCTCATTGATGCTGGTGATGGCCACCAGCATGCTCAGGATGAGGGCGCCGATCAGGACGCCCATCACCAGGATAATCATAGGTTCGAACAAGGCCGTGAGCCTGCGGATGGCAAGCTTGGTTTCGGCCTCGTAGATTTCGGCCATTCGGTTGAACATCTCATCGAGGCGTCCGGTTTCCTCTCCCACGGTCAACAAGTGAGCGGCGAGCGGGGGAAACTGGCCCGTCCGGGACAGAGGCCCGGCGATTCCCTCGCCGTGCTTGACGCCGCGGGCGACCGCTTCCAGGGCGCCCGACATGCGGCGGTTATTCATGGTTGCGCCGGCTATGGCAATCGATTGCACCAGCGCCACTCCGTGCGACACGAGCGTAGCCATGGCGCGGGCAAAACGCGCCGTTTCCGCTTTGCGCAGCGCCGTCCCAAGAACCGGGACCCGCAGGCGCAGCGAATCCCACCAGAGCCGGCCGGAGGGGGTGCGAACGTAGGAGCGCAAGCCGGCCACGGCCGCCAGCGCCGTCCCGGCCGCGATCCAGCCATAGGCCTGCATCCACTCGCTGCCCGCGAGCAGCACGCGCATCGGCAGCGGGATGGGCAGGCGCGACTGCTCGAACACCATGGCGAAACGCGGCGCCACGAAGTTCATCAGAACGAGGATCGAGCCGACGCCGACCAGGGAGAGCAGGGCCGGATAGATGGAGGAGGAGATGATGAAGCCGCGCAGTTCGTCGCGGCTGCTTTCAAACTCGGCGAGCCTTTCAAAGACCGCCGCCAGCGCGCCGCTGGCTTCACCGGCGCGCACCATGTTCAGGTACAGGTCGGAGAAATACTCGGGATGAGTGGCCAGGCTGTCGGCCAGGGACTTGCCACCCTTCAGGACCCGAAGCACATCCTGAACCACGGCGCGGAACGCCGGCCGCGGGGTCAGTTCCGTAGCGATGCTGAGCGAGCGGTCCAGAGGCACGCCAGCCTTCAAGAGCGTCGAAAGCTCCTGGGTGAAGAACAGCACATCGCGGCGGCGGCCGCCGCCGAAGGAAGGCAGCTTGAAGCGAAGGCCCCTTCGAGCCGGCTCGGGGCCGACGTAGACGGGGGTCAGGCCCTGCCGCCTGAGTTCCGTGGCGACACGCTTTTCCGATTCCCCGGCGAGCACGCCGGTGCGAAGCTTGCCGTCGGAAGCGACCGCTTTGAAGTAGAAGCTCGCCATCAGAATTCCTGGGTCACACGCAGGACTTCCTCCGCCGTTGTGACACCCTGGCTGACCTTCAGCCAGCCGTCTTCGCGCAGGCTGCGCATTCCGTTGCGGTGCGCCGCGGCGGTGATTTCGGCCGCATCGGCGTTTCGCATGATCAGCCGGCGGAGCTCGTCGTTCATCTCCATCATCTCGAAGATCCCCACCCGACCCAGGAAGCCGCTGCCCAGGCAATGGTCGCACCCCGCGCCGCGCCAGGTGTCGACGGTTTCTCCGTCTGGGGTGGCGCGGGTTCCGGCGGGGACCTTGCAGTTCGGACAGATCAAGCGGACAAGGCGCTGAGCCAGGACAGCCACCAGGGAAGACGTGATCAAGTAGTTCTCGACGCCCATATCGGTGAGACGGGTGATCGCGCTGGGGGCGTCATTCGTGTGCAGCGTGGAGTAGACAAAGTGGCCGGTCAAGGCCGCCCGGATGGCGATATCGGCGGTTTCGCGGTCGCGGATCTCGCCCACCATGATCACGTCCGGGTCCTGGCGGACGATGTGACGCAAGCCGGACGCAAAGGAAAGGCCGATCTGCGGATTGACGTGAATCTGGTTTATGCCGTCCATCTGGTACTCAACGGGATCTTCGATGGTGATGATCTTTTTGTCGGGCTGGTTGATGCGTTTCAGGGCGGAGTAAAGCGTGGTGGACTTTCCGCTCCCGGTCGGGCCGGTCACAAGGAAAATGCCGTGCGGCAGCGAGGTGAAGTGCTCCATCCGGGAAAGCATGCGGTCGTCGAATCCCAGGCGGGTCAGGTCGTAAAACTCCCCGGCCGAGCGATCCAGCAGGCGCATGACGACGCTCTCGCCGTAGAGCGTGGGCAAGGTGCTCACGCGAAGGTCGATTTCGCGTCCCAGGATTCTGATCTTGATGCGGCCGTCCTGGGGAAGCCGGCGCTCGGCGATGTTGAGCTTGGCCATCAGCTTGACGCGGGAGATGATGGCGGCCTTCAGTTCGCGCGGCGGAGGCGCCTGGTTGTACAGCACTCCGTCGACCCGGTAGCGCACGCGGAACTCCTTCTCGTACGGTTCGATGTGAATGTCGCTGGCCCGCTTCTCGACGGCCTGGGCGATCATGGCGTTGACCAGCCGGATGACGGGGGCCTCGCTGGCCATGTCCCTCAACTGTTCCAGGTCTTCGCCGCTCTCAGACGGCTCCCGGATCTCTTCACCGGAAGCCTGCTCTTCCTCTCCGAAGTACTTCTCGATGGCGTCGAGAATCTCCTGTTCGCTTGCCAGCGCCACGTCCACCTGTAGGCCGGTGCAGGACCGCACGGCCGCCCGGGTTTCGAAATCGAGAGGATCGGCCATGGCGATCGTGAGGCGGGAGTCCTGCACGGCGACCGGGAGAAAACGCGACTGGCGCATGAAACGCGGGGACAGCCCTTCCGTTTCAGGGGTCGCCGGCGGGGGGGCGTCGATCGCCGCCAGGGGCACTCCCAACTGTTCGCTCAGCGCGGCCATGACATCGCGCATAGCGACGAAACCGAGGTCGACGAGGATCTTCCCGATCTTGTCCCCTCGCTCGCGCTGAATTTCAAGGGCCCGTTCCAGATCTTCCGGCTCGATCAGCCGGCGTCCGATCAGCATTTCTCCGAGGCGCATCGGCGCTAATACTCCTGCTGCCGGATGCTCGCCGCCAGAGACGCTCCGGGAGTCTTTCCAATCAGATCTTTCTTCCTCGCCTGCATGAGGACTTGGGCAGGCAGGCCGGAGCGATCCTCCCACGAGTAATAAGAGAGGGTGACGGCGACCGCCACCTGCTCGTCGGCCGGCAGGTTCACCAGCTTGGAGGCGGCCGCCAGCAGCATATCCTGCATGATCTGCTTCAGTTCCGGGAGCTTCCTCGCTTTGCGCGCGCGAACGTTCTCCACGTCCGTCTTCGTAAGTGCGGGCCGGAAAGGGCTCAGTCCCGGGGCAACGACCAGGCTGAGTTCCGCGGTCAGGACGACTCCGTACCCCTCCAGATAAACGCCGCGAGCGTTTCCCAGCAGGTCGAAGGCGTCGGACTGGGCGGGGCGGCTCAAGATCTCGTCGAACTGGCGTTCGAGAGCGGACAGGGCGGCCCGGGTGACGGCAGGCGGATTCGATTGGGCCGCGGCGGCCCACGGTCCCAGGAAAGCGACGGCCAGCAGCCAGACGGTCTTCATTGGGCGCTCCCAAAGCCAAGGCTGGCGCGATAGACATTCATGCGCTTCTGAAGGACCTGGAAGGCTTCCTCGAACGCGATCGTATCCATGCGGCGCCTCTCTTCCATCCTCTGTTCGGCGGCGGCCACAAGGTCCGCAGCCTGGCGGGCCTGGCGGCTGACGGCGTCGGACACCGCCTTGTCGATGGCGGCCTGCATGTTCCGGGTCACCTCGGCCTCCAACTGAGCTCTGACTGCTGCCAGATCCGGTGGCGGAGTCTGGGGGCGTGGGGCCATGAGCCAGCCGTGTGCCAGAATCGCCGCGGCCAGCATTGAGGCCGAGGCGAAACCCAGCCGCGGGGCGGAATTCCAGAAGCGCGCCCAGCCGCGGGGTTCGAAGATCTTGTCGGAGACGAAGGCGATGCGGCGCGGGGGCGCCTCCTCCGGCAGGGTTTCCATCATCGCCCGTATGGACCGCAAGCGGTCCAGTTCCTGCCGGCAGTGGGGACAGATTTTCAAATGCTCCTCGGCGCCGGTCCGGTCCATCCCGGAGGTTTCGCCAAGGAAATAGCCCTTCCAATCGAATTGCGAGCAGTTCATTCGACACCTCGCGCGTTGATTGGAGCCAGTGTTTCCTTCAGGGAATCCAGAGCGGCGTAAAGACGGGATTTGACCGTGGAGACGGGGCAGGAGAGGATCTCGGCGATCTCCTCGAATTTGAACCCCTGGTAGATCTTGAGCACGACCGCTTCCTTCTGCTCATCGGGCAACCGGGAGAGTGCGGCGGAGACCGCCAGCGCCGTCTCTATCGGCTCGAGCCGAGGCTGCGATGCGGTTTCTCCCGCCTGGGGGTCCCATTCCGTTTCCGGACGCTTCCTGCGAAGGTGGGAGAAGGCTTCATTGTGGGCGATACGGAACAGCCAGGGCGCAAAGCGCGAGGCGTCCTGCAACCGGTTCAGGTTGAGGTAAGCCTTCAGGAACACCTCCTGGCTCAGATCCATAGCGTCCTCGCGGTCTCCCACCAGCCGGAGCAGGTAATTAAAGACACGCTTCTCCCAACGCGAAACGAGGACGTTGTAGGCTTCCACCTTGCCCCGCTTCGTTCCAGCGATCAGATCGGGGTCTTCCACTTCCCGAAGGATCAAATGTCAGGCTCCTTGTATCAAGACGCGGGCGTCTTCAAAAAAGTCTGTTCGCACCGGCGCCCAGCCGCTTCAGGCCGCCGCCGGGCGGGCGAGGCCGGCCAGTTTGGGCTGGGCCAGCCGCTGATAGTCTTCAAATGCCATGTGAATCACGTCCCGGTGGGTGCCGGCGTTGAAGGCGATCGTTTTCTCCGACGCCAGGCTGGCATCCACCCACAGCGGCAGACCGCAAAGCTGACCGAAGGGCGGCATGGCCCCCAGTTCGCAATCCGGGAACAACTCGCTGAGTTCGCTTTCTGTGGCCAGGCGCAGCCGGGCCACCCCCAGCACGGCCCGCAGTCCTTCCAGGTCCAGCCGGCTGTCGCCGGGCAGCACCGCCATCCCGTATCCGTTCTCGCTTAAGAACACCACCACCTTGGCGACCCGGTGCGCGGGCACATGTTCCACGGCCGCCACCTCCTTGGCCGTATAAGCCGTTGGATGGGTGTGGCGTGTGTACTGGATCTGGTTGCTGTCGAGCAAATCCAGAAGTTTTTGCAGCATCGGCATACATCCCTCCCCGCACGGCTGAAACGCCGTGCCGTCGCGCCCGGAGGAAGTCCACCCTCAGTTTAGTCGAAACAGGGGAAGGGGAGAGAGCGGATGCGCCGTCGCCGGACCGAGGTGTCCGCTGGATGGCTCGGAGTGTCATGATGGAGCCGCGATGGACAGGGCAGAGGTTCCTGCCGGGCCGCGGGCTCAGCCGGCCGGGAGAGCATAAGCGGGCCCCGCTCGGACGGCGCCCCGTGACGCCAGGAGGACCTCCCGGGTTGCCGCAGGCCGCTCCGCTGTCCCCTACGAAAGCCGGAGCACCCAATAGACGACGTAGCCCCAGCTACAAGCGATGTGCACGGCCAGTTTGGGGAACGCCGTGTTCTGCGACATCGAAAGCACGCCGGCGACAACGCATCCCAGAACATAGATCGTTCCGTAGCTCAGAGATTCGATCTTGGCAGTCGTCCGCATGGCCCCTCCCCGTGCGTGTGGATCGCGTTGCTCTGTGTCTTGGCGCCAGTGTACCATGACGCTTACCTTGCTGAATTATCCGGAATCCGTCCGTTTTCTCTACACGCTGGGCAACGAAGCCAAGACGGTCAAGCTGGGCTTGGAGACAATGCGGGCGATGCTCGGCCGCCTCGGCGATCCCCACCGCGGGCCGCGCTTCGTCCACGTCGGCGGCACCAACGGCAAGGGTTCCGTCTGCGCCATGATCGAATCGGGTTTGCGGCGCGCGGGCCGGCGGACCGGCTTATTCACCTCACCCCACCTGGTCGAGCCCGTGGAGAGGATTCAGGCCGGCGGGCGCGCCATCGCGCCGGACCTGTTTGCGCGGGCGTTCGAGAAGGTTCACCGCGCCGCGGAAGCCATGCTCGCCGCTGGAGATCTGTCCCATCACCCGACGTATTTTGAAACTGTCACACTCATGGCGTTTCTGGTCTTCCAGGAACTGGGAGTTGAGACGGTGGCGCTCGAAGTAGGCCTTGGGGGCCGACTGGACGCCACCAACGTGGTAAGCCCCGACGTGTCGGTCATCACGCCCGTGGATTACGACCACGAAGCCTACCTGGGCAAGAGCCTGGAGGCGATCGCAGGCGAGAAGGCAGGCATCATCAAGCCGGGCACGCCACTGGTTCTCGGTCCGCAGCATCCTTCGGTACAGGCCCTGTTCGAGGAGCGGGCCGCCCGACTGGGCTCACCGGTGATCCGGCATTCGGACTGGCAGGCCCTGAATCTGGAGCTTCACGCCCACGGCAGCCGCTTCCTGGCGGCCGGGCGGGGGGAACTGAACATTGAGTGCCCGCTGGCGGGCGAGCACCAGGTGGCGAACGCGCTCACCGCGATCGCAGCGCTGGAGGCACTGGGAGTCCCCCCGGAGGCGATTGAGGACGGCATCCGGCGCGCACGATGGCCGGGACGACTGGAACGAGTTCGCGAAAGGCCGGAGATCGTTCTGGATGGCGCCCATAATCCGGCAGGCGCCGCGGCTCTGGCGCGCCACATCCGGAGATTCTATGGGAATCGCCGTGTCTGGCTGGTCTATGGAGCGATGCGGGACAAAGCTGTCAGCGAAGCCCTGAGCCATCTGCTGCCGCTGGCTCACGAGGTGGTCTTGACCGCGCCCGCGAATCCCAGGGCCGTGCGTCCGGAGGCGATGGCGGAAATGGCGGATCATCCCAGATTGCACAAGGCGGGGAATCTTGGAGCGGCCATTGCCCTCGTGGAGGCAAGTGCGGGTCGGGACGACGTTGTTTTCATCACCGGGTCGCTGTTTCTGGTGGGCGAAGCGCGGGCGCTGCTCGTACAATGAACTCTTGATCTCCAAACTGCGCGCATGGCTCTTCACGGCCCCGCTGATTGTGGCGGCGACAGCGGCCATGGGCACTTTGTCTCTGCTGGCTTCACTGGCGGATCGCAGCGGCAATCTTCCCCACCGCATCGCCAGGGTCTGGTCGCACATCCTGATCTGGGCCAGCGGGATGGAAGTTCAGGTGGAGGGGGCTGGGCGGATCTCACCGGAGGGGAGCTATGTGATCGCCGCCAACCATCTGAGCTTGATGGACACCCCGCTGGTGCTGGCCTGCATCCCGCTGCAATTCCGGTTCCTGGCGAAGCAGAGCCTTTTTCGCGTGCCGTTCATCGGGGGTCATCTGAGCCGGGCCGGGCATGTCTCCATCCCGCGCGAAGACGCGCGGGGGTCGCTGAGAGCGATGACCGAGGCCGCCCGGCTCATGCAGACCCGCGGTGTTTCCATCCTGGTCTTTCCGGAGGGTGGCCGTTCCCAGGGCGAGTTGCAGGAATTCAAGGAGGGCGCGGCCTACATTGCGATCAAGGCCGGAGCGCCGTTGATCCCGGTGGCGATCCAGGGCACCCGGGAAGTGTTGCCCATGGGCGGGCTGACGGTGCTGCCGGGGAAAGTCCGCCTGACGATCGGCGAGCCGATTCCGGCCGCGGGCCTGACTCTTCAGGACCGCGCCGCGTTGACGGCGAGGCTGAGAGAACGGATCGAAGCCATGCTGTTGGAAGGGCCAGAACAGCGCCCGCGGGCCCAAAAGCTGTAAATTCGGATTCGAAAGTCCAATCCTGAATTGACAACGCCGCCACCGGACGGCCATACTCCAGGTAGGAGAGGGAAACCGATAGAAGGAGGGACAATTTTTATGTCGAGCCCATGCTCGCGCAGAAATCTATTCCATCTGGCAAGTGCGGCTGCCGCTTCAATGCTGGGGAGCCGGGTCGCGCGCGGCCAGCAGCAGGCAACTCCGCCCGCCGCTCCGCCCGCGGCGCAGCCGAAGCCCCCCGGCGGCGGCACGCGCCTGGGAGGAGGCCATCCCGACCCCTTCCCGCCGCTGGAGAGGCGGTCCACGGTTGCTGTTATTAAGGGAGAAGACCGGCGCAAGATCGTCTACGAGTCGCTGAAAGCCATCGACGACCAGCTCCAGCCGCGGATGAAGAACAAGAAGTACGCCGTCATCAAAGTCAACAACGTGAGCACGACGAATCAGCTCGCGGCCAGCCACGCGGACGGCCTTCGCGGAATTCTGGACTACTTCAGCGAACGTTTCCGCCGTCCCGTAATCATCGCCGAATCCTCCGCGGGCGATACTCTCCAGGGTTTCGAGAACTTCAAGTACAACGCCTTGCCGGCCGAGTACAAGTCTCTCAAGGTGAGCTTGATCGATTTTAACCGGGAAGCCAAGTACGTCATCCAGCCGATCGTGGACTACAACATGCACGTCGTCCCGGTCCGGCTGGCGGCGCGGCTGATGGATCCCGACGCGTTTGTGCTCTGCTCCGCGGTGATGAAGACCCATAACATGGCGGTGGTGACGCTGTCCATCAAGAACATGGTTTTGGGCGCGCCGCTCCACTGGGCGCCGAATGAAACGACTCGCTGGAACGACAAGCGCCGCTACCACGTGGGGATCCGGCAGAGCGTCTACAACATGTACCTCACGGCCCAGTTCATGCAGCCGAATTGGGGCGCCGCCATCATCGACGGCTTCGAGGGGATGGAGGGCAACGGGCCATCGAGCGGGACGCCGGTTCCCTCAAGGATCGCTCTGGCCTCCACCGATTACATCGCGCTGGACCGCGTGGGAGCGGAGTGCATGGGGGTGGATGCCAACTGGCTGGGCTGGCTGAAGTACTGCGGCGAGGCCGGCGTGGGCCAGTGGGATCTTTCCCGGATCGACATCCGCGGCGCGCAGATCGCCGAGGTGCAGAAGAAATACCGGCTTCATGCCGACATCGAGCGCCAGTTGAAGTGGATGGGCCCGATGGAAGAGCTCCCGGTGAACCTGGGCTGGATGACTCCATTCGGCGAATACAATCCGCCGGCCTACGGCTGAGAGACTCCGCTGGCGCGGCGGGCGCCGGCGGCCCGGCGCAGCGGCGTGAGAGTTGCTAGGATCGCTTCCGCGGTACGGCGGGAAGGCTGAGATGCGTCTGCGCACAAGCCAGGGCAAGCTCAAGGTCGAGCACAGCATACTGGATGGAGTGAGCGAGTTTCTGAAGCGGCTGCTCGTCCAGACTCCAGAAATCCGCTCCGTAATTCCGGGGGTCATCCGGCCGGTGCGGGATGCCCGGGGGCCGGTGCGGGTGCGCATCACCCTCCCAATCGTCAACGGATGGAAAGCGATCGCGCTGAGCGACGGAGCCCGGCAGGAGCTTTTCGTCAGCACTGCATTGAGCAAGGAACAACTGGAGCAGGCGTTCCGCCGCGCGCTGGAGTCGTTGCGCTAGAACGGGCGGGAGATGCTACAGTAATCGTTTGCCGGTGCGTACGGCGGCGCGCCATCAACTCCGCGGAATGGGGAGGGCGGGCCGGGCATCCAACGCAGTCGGGCAGCCAATTTCAAGAATGGCCGCGGCTGGGAAAGGAAGCCGCGGCAAACACAACAGGGGACAGAGACATGGCCAATTTCACGAGACGATCTTTTCTAGGCGCCGCAGCCGCGCTGGCGGCGCCATCGGCGGCTTTACTGGCCGCGCGCAAGAGGATTCCTATCGGCGTTCAGCTTTACTCCGTCACGAAGATTGCCGCCGGAGACCTGCCGGGCACGCTGGCGGGGATCAAGAAGATGGGTTATGACGGCGTCGAGTTCGCGGGGTATTACAACTTTGCCAGCGACGCGAAAGGACTCCGCAAGCTGCTGGACGACAATGGTCTGAAAGTCTGCGGGACGCACATTCAGTTGGCCACGATGGATGGCGACGGCCTGAAACAAACCATTGAGTTTAACCAGACGATCGGCAATCCATTCCTGGTGGTCCCCTCGTTGCCCAAGCAGAACACGGCCACGTTGGAGGCCTGGGCCCAGACGGCGGACCGGTTCCGGGAGATCGCCGAAACGGTGACGCCGCTCAAGATGCACATTGGCTATCACAACCACTCCGCCGAGTTCACGCCCGTCGACGGGCAGATGCCCTGGGATGTGCTTCTGTCGAAGGCGGGCCGGAACGTGTTCGGGCAGCTCGACATCGGACACTGCCAGAGGGCCGGCGCCGACCCGGTCGCCTATCTCAAGAAATACCCCGGGCGCGCCCTGACAGTTCACGTGAAGGAATTCAACCCGGACCGGCGGGATGCGCTGGTAGGCGAAGGCAAGGTTAACTGGCCCGCGGTATTTGCGGCCTGCGAGAGCGTGGCAGGCACGCAGTGGTACATCATCGAAGAGGAAAGCCGGGCCTACCCGGGGCTGGAAGGCATCGAGAAGAGCATCCAGAACCTGAAGAAGCTGTTGGGCTGAGGAGCTTATCAGTGTAAGATCCGGCCGCGCCTCAATCCAGCGGCCGGATCAGGATGTTTTTGTAGTAGACGGTGCTGCCGGGGTCATGGCCCTGCAAGGCGATGGTCCCGGAACTGATCTTCCTTTCCGGGAAGCCTCGCGTGCCTTTCCAATCCGGCGGCTGGGTCCAGCGGACGACTTCCTTGTCATTCACGCGCACCACGATCGTATCGCCTTTGACGATGATGTGCTCGGTGAACCAGGTGTTGTCGGGCGCGAGTTGCCCGGTGACGTCCTGCACTTCGTACAGGCTGCCGGTACGCCGGGGGTCGTTGGCGTAGGAATTGTTCACCTGGACTTCAAAGCCTTTGGCCGGCCAGCCTTTGTCCTGATACTCCGTGTGGATGTAGATGCCGCCGTTGGCGCCTGGCAGAGTCATGACATCCACTCTGAGCTCGAAGTTCCTGAAGTTCGCGTTGCGGAACGGGCCGACGTAAAAGAGGTGGCTGCGCGGGCCTTTGGCCACGATGGCGCCGTCTTGAACGCTGAACGTGGAAGGATTCTCGTTGGCTTTCCAACCGTTGAGGTCGTTGCCGTTGAACAAAGAAATCCAGCCCTGATCCGCGGCGGCCAGCGGCATCAGGGCCACCGCCAGAACAAAACACAGAACGAATCTCACCATAGTGCTCATGATTGTAGCGAAGGCCGCCCGCCGCGCGCCAACGGCTAACCAATGGGGATGCGGGACTTGTTGGCCTCCAGCCACGCATCGAACGTCTGGAGGGAGGGATTCAGGCGCCGGGCAAGCTCCAGACTTCGGGCCTTGCAGAAGTCGCCGGCAAAGTCCCGGTTGAACTGAAACATGTTGCCCAGATCCTGCGCTCCGGGGAATCCAAGGTTGCGAAAGGCCTCGGGGTCCATGTCCTGGTAGACCACCTCCGCGTCCATCGCGCGGCTGAGCGCGGCGGCCATTTCGGCGCCGCTCAGGTGCTCGCCGGCGACCCCCACCGTCTTGCCGATGAACTCCGGCCCGCTGCGGAAAATGCCATAGGCGCACTTGCCGATGTCCTCGGCGGCTATGCCGGGCAGTTTCCGGTCCCCCATCGGGAAGGCGATGCACAGCCTTCCGTCCGGCCCCTTTCGTGGTCCCATGCCGAAGTGAATGAAGTTGTCCCAGTAAAAGGAGGTCAGCAAAAACGTGACCGGCACGCCGGCGTCGACGAAGTGGCGGTCCGCTTCGCCTTTGGCGTCGAAGTGCGGAACCTTGTACTTTCCCATGAGGGTGGGCATGCGGCTATCGTCCAGCGGGACCCATTTCCGGGTGTCTTCGAGGGTGGACCAGATGACGTGCTGGATCCCCGCCGCCTTGGCCGCGCGCGCCAACTTTCCGGCCTGCGCGAACTCCCTCTCAGGCGATAAGTGCTCCCAAAAGTTGGTCACGCAGAATGCGGCGGAGGCGTCCTGGAAGGCCCGCTCCAGGCTGGCCTCGTCGTCCAGGTCGGCCTCAACCACTTGCGCCCCCAGTTTCGCCAGCGCTTCGGCCTTCGGACCGGCTGTATTCCTGGTTAAGGCCCTGACGGTGAAACCGCCTTTGGGATCGTTCAGGATGGCCCGGGCAAGGCCTCCTCCCTGGGCGCCGGTCGCGCCCACCACGGCAATAATTCTCTTGTCTGGCATCTCCCCTCCGTTTTATTGGATGCCCGGGAACTGTTTTGGGTGCTTAGAGGATGGCGGCCTTGCCGGTTTCAGGAGCCTGCCGGCGGGTTTCCGCCGATGAGTCTGTGGAGAACCCATAGGGCAGGAGACGGCGGGCCAATGGGCCGAGATTGTATCATCACCAGAACACTCAAGGCGGCATTGAGGGGAGCACCAAGATGTTTCACCGCGCAACCCTGGCGCACGAGGTTCGCGAAGGATGAGCTTCGGTGTTTTCAGGAACTGTTCCTGCAATCCCCGGCCGCGCAGATGGTTGTGGTGGAGGCGCTGATCGCGGCGTGTAACCCGGCCTGTGAGGCGCTGTTCGGCTCGCCTCCGGGGGGCCTGAAGGGGACGCCGTTTGCAGAGTTGGCGCCGGAGTGGCAGCCGAGAGGGAGGCCGGCCCAGGCAGCCATGGATGCCGTGCTCAAGCGGACGGCCGAAGGGGGCGAGGCGCGGACCGAACTCTTGTGCCGCCGCCGGGATGGGACGAGTTTCTGGTGCGAAATCTTGGCGAAACGCGCGGCGATGGCGGGCATGGAAGCCGACTTGATTGCGCTGCGGGACCTGTCCGCGCAGAAACAGACCGAAGAGGCATTGAAGCGGGATGAGGCGAGGTTCCGGTGCTTCGCGCAGATCATCCAGCACCCGGCGGACACGCTCCAAGAATTCCTAGGCTTTGCGCTTGAGCAGGCCGTGGAACTGACGGGCAGCCGGGTGGGATTCCTGTTCCTTTACAGTCCCGAAAGCCAAACGTTCCTGCTGAATACCCACTCCAGCCAGGCGGTCCGGGAGTGCAAGGTTCCGGTATCGGGGCCGGTGAAGCGTCTGGAGCAGACGGGCCTCTGGGGAGAAACCGTCCGACAGCGGCGTCCGATCATCGTCAACCACTTTCAATCGCCCAACCCCTTGAAGCGCGGGTATCCGGAAGGGCACGTCCATCTGGAGCGCTTCATGGCGGTTCCGGTGTTCCGCAACGGGGAAATCGCCGCCGTGGTGGGTCTGGGCAACAAGACCGAAGACTACGACCAGACCGATGTCAATCAGTTGCGGCTGCTGATGGAAATGATCTGGAACGTGGTGGACCGGAAGCGAGCCGAAGAGGCCCTGGCGGAAAGTGAAGAGCGCTTGCGGAAGCTTGTGGACACGGCGCAGGACGCGGTGATCGCACTCGACCCCGAAGGCCGCGTTTCCCTGTGGAACGCCGCGGCCGAGAGGATACTCGGCTACAAAGCGCCGGAGATGCTCGGGCAAAACCTTCATCAGGTTCTGGCGCCTGCGGACGATCAGGGGCATCATCTTCACGCATTCGAGCGCTTCAAGAAAAGCGGAGAAGGCTCCGGCGTGGGGCGGGCCGCGGAAATAAAGGCGCGGAGAAAGGACGGCGTGGAGATTCCCGTCGAATTGTCGTTGTCCGCCCTTCAGATGCGCGGGCAGTGGCACAGCATCGGCATTCTGCGGGACATCAGCGACCGCAAGGCGGTGGAAGAGGCTCTGCGCCGCAAGAGCGAGGAGCTGGAGGACTTCTTCCAGTCGAGTCTGGACCTGCTGTGCATCGCGGATTCGGAGGGGCACTTCGTACGATTGAACCCGCAGTGGGAGAACGTGCTTGGCTACCGGCGGGAGGAGATGGAAGGCCGGCTGTTCCTCGATCTGGTGCATCCCGATGATCTGGCGGCTACCCGGCAGGCCATGGCGCGGCTGAACCGCCAGGAACCCTTGCTCAACTTCGAGAACCGTTACGGCAGCAAGGATGGGGGGCATCGGTGGATCGAGTGGCGGGCGCAGCCTCGGGGGAATTTCATCTACGCAGCCGCCCGGGATGTCACCGGGCGAAAGCGGATGGAGCAGAGCCTGCTCGCGGCCAACCGCCAATTGGAGGCCGCCATCGAGAGGGCCAACCGCATGGCGGCGGAAGCCGCCGTCGCCAGCGCCGCCAAGAGCGAATTCCTGGCGAATATGAGCCACGAAATCCGGACCCCTCTGAACGGAGTCCTCGGGATGCTTCAACTCCTGCTGGCAGACGGTCCCAGCGAGCAGAATCGCCGCTATATCGAAACCGCCACTTCCTGCGCCGAGTCTCTGCTCAGTTTGATAGAGGACATTCTCGATCTTTCGAAGATTGAGGCGGGCAAGCTCCGCCTCAGGGAGGATTGGTTCAACCTCCCTGGCCTTGTGGAAGAGGTCGCCTCCGCCATGAGACCGGCCGCGGTCCGAAAGGGCCTGGAACTGGTCTGCCGGGCCGGCGGCGCCGCGCCGGCGGTCGTAAGAGGCGACCCCCAGCGTCTCCGGCAGATACTCAACAACCTGCTCTCCAATGCCGTCAAGTTCACCAGTTCCGGCAGAATCGAAGCCGGCTACGGCCTGCAATCCGAATCGGCAGAAGAGGCGCTGGTGCGCTTCAGCGTGCGAGACACGGGATTCGGAATCCCGGCGGACAAGCTCGGGCGGTTGTTCCACAAGTTTACGCAACTCGATTCCTCCACCACCCGGCATCACGGGGGCGCGGGTCTGGGGCTGGCAATCTCCAAGCAACTCTGTGAACTGATGGGGGGAGAGATCGGAGTGGAAAGCAAGCCGGGATGCGGTTCCTGTTTCTGGTTCACGGCAAGGCTGGGGAAGCCTGCGTCGCGAACCGCGCCAGAGCTTGATCCAGCCCAAGCCGGGTGCGCCGCGCCTTCAGCGGATGCGGGGGCCGGCGGCGCGATGCCGGAAATCGCCCTTCAGATTTCGCGGGGAGAGGCGAGAGTCCTGGTAGTCGAGGACAATGCGACGAATCTGGAAGTGGCGATGGGCATGTTGGAGAAGCTCGGGCTCGAGGCGGAGGCCGCTGCGAACGGGGCGGAGGCGATAGAAGCCCTCAGGTCAAGGCACTACGACGCTGTGCTGATGGACGTGCAAATGCCCGTGATGGACGGCTACGAGGCTGCGCGCCGGATTCGTGACCCTCACTCGACGGTCAGAAACCACCAGATCCCAATTATCGCCATGACAGCGCACGCCATGGCGCGCGACCGGGAAGCCTGCCTTGCTTCAGGGATGAACGATTACATCACCAAACCCGTGAGCCTGACTGTCCTGAAGGCGGCGCTTGACCGCTGGCTCCGTGTGGCTCGGGCGCCGTCCCCCTCCCGCGCATCCGGGACCGCCGCGGGAGGCCCGTCTCTGTTTCGGAAGGAGTTGCTGCTGGAGCGCCTGGAGTGGGATGTGGAATTGGCCAGGTCGGTCGTCCAGGCTTTCCTGGGAGACACACCCACCCAGTTGAGGGCTCTGCGGGATGCCCTGGGCCGGGGAGACACAGTCGCAGCGCAGCGCGCAGCGCACACGATCAAGGGCTCCGCGGCCTATGTAGGCGGTCAAGCCTTGCGAGCCTCGGCAGTCAGCCTGGAGCAGTTGCTGCTGTCCGGGGTCTCGCCGGCCATAGAGATTGGGATCAGAGAACTGGAAACCCAGTACAGCCTGCTGGCCGCGGCGATCGAGGCAGAAAATTGGGAGGCCGGGGTTTCTTAAGTGTGCGCGGGAGAGCCGGGGCGCCGGTGTCCCCTGCCGCGACTCCTAGCCGGCCAGGAATTTCCGGCGGAGGTCGCGGAGCCTGGCGTATAGTCCGGGGCAGAACTGAAACCATCGATGGCGGCGACGGATCGGGCGATGCTGAAACTGCGACGCCAGCTCGCGAGCCAGGCGCTTCTCCGGGCCATCCAGCGGCCTGGCGGCGGCAAAGATCTCCGGCAGGCAGCGGCTGTTCCGGCGCCAGTCTCTTGAGGTTTCCGCAAGACGCCGAGCGGCCCGCTTGCGCTCCGGCAAGACGGCGCTGGCCTGGATGCAGCGCCCGATCGTGTCTCTCAGGGCGCTGAGATCGGGTTCACATTGCGGCCAGAAATACCCGTCGGATCTCTCCGAGACGGAGGTGACGGGGATGAGCCAGGAGCTGTCCGGATCCGCGAACTCATTCATGGGCGGGGCATCGGTGATGACGGTCGGGAGCCCCGCTGCCAGAGCTTCGGCAATGGAAAGACCGATGCCCTCCAGCCGGGAAGGATACAGGTAAACGTCTCCGCGGTGGTACAGACCGGGCAAAGGAATCGTCGCCGTAATCAGCTCCAGACAGCCCTCCGCCTCCAATCTTCGGATCAATGATCGGAGTGATGGCAGGGCACGCCGAAGATTCACTTGAGAGTGCACCAGGAGCCGAGCTTTGCCGCAAAAGCCGGTGAACGCCCGCAGCACAAGGTCAGTGCCCTTGCGTACCGGGTCCATGCCGGCTGAATGAAAGAAAGTGACCAGGGGAGGGTCGGCCAGTTCCAGGGTCTTGGGCCGGACCAGATCCACGTTCGTTCCCCAGGGGACATAGCGGCAGTTCGGATGCCACTCGAAGACGCTGTAGTGGCGCCGGGTATTGGCAACCAAGAAATCGTACAGGCCGAACATGGGGATTGTGTCGCGGGTGTAGTAGTCGAGGTAACAGCCGGTCACAAGGCCCAGCTCATCGCACCATTGGACCGGGGGCCACCAGCGCTGTTCATTGAAGAAAACCAGATCAATCCCGTTGGTCCGCAGCCAGGAGACGAAACCTTCGCGGTCCAGGGCGGTTGGATACAGCAATGAGGAGCCTCGGTCCCAGGTGACTTGCGGGCCGTCCCAGCGTGGATCCCCCTGTCCGCTGACTTCCCCCCCGCGGCCGTAGATGAATACCGCGTGCTCTTCCTGAAGCGCTTCCAGGAACTGCCTGGAGACGTAGGCCGCGCCTCGTTCGAACCAGGTGCTGACGATGCCGATCCGGCGGCGGGAGGGAGAACCCATATCTTACGCATCGGCAGGGAGCCTCGCAGACCTGAGGCAAGGCACTTGCTCTTCGCAATCGTCCTGTGATCTTATGGCATTTCCCATGGCTGCCGAGAACCCGATTCCTTCCACCGCCCAGCGACCGACACGCGTCCGTTACTGGGTCATCCTGTTCTCTATTACGCTGGCCATTTTGGCATACATTGACCGCGCCTGCATTTCCATCGCGGCGCCGTTCATGAGCAAGGATCTGGGCCTGAGCACCGTGCAGATGGGATGGGTGTTCTTCGCCTTCGCTCTCGCCTACGCGCTGTTCGAGATCCCCGGCGGTTGGATGGGAGACTGGCTGGGACCGAAACGCGTCCTGATTCGCATTGTCCTGTGGTGGAGCTTTTTTACGGCGGCGACAGGGTGGGTCTGGAATTATGTTTCGCTGCTGGTGACGCGATTCCTGTTCGGGATGGGCGAGGCCGGCTGCTTTCCGAACCTCACCAAAGCCATGACGATCTGGCTGCCTCGGCGGGAGAGGGTGAAAGCGCAAGGGATCATGTGGACGTTTGCCCGCTGGGGGGGAGCCTTTACTCCGCCGCTGATGGCGCTGGCCATTACTCGGCTTTCCTGGCGTTGGGCCTTCGTCTTGTTCGGCGCGATTGGGCTGTTCTGGTGCGCCGCTTTTGTGGCGCTGTTCAAGGACAACCCCCGCCAGCACAAGAGCATCAATGAGGCGGAACTGGCCCTGCTTGAGGGCGCTGAGAAGGCCGTTTCGGGACACGCCCGGGTTCCCTGGGCCAGGCTGGCGTCATCGCCCAGCGTCTGGATGCTCTGGATTCAGTATTTTCTGATCTCCTACCCGTTCTACTTTTACCTGACATGGCTGCCCACCTATCTGATGGAGGGGAGGCGCCTTGACCTGGCTCAAACCTCGAAGTTCGCGATTTTCCCTCTGTTGTTCGCCGGCGCCGGCGCTCTGTTCTCCGGAATGATTTCCGGCCGGGTGGCCCAATGGCTCGGAAACGTGAGCCTGGCGAGGAGGGCATTGGGATTCACCGGCTTTCTGGTGGCGGGCTTGTTCGTCCTGGTCCACATCCACACCGAATCCATCTGGCCGGCGATGCTGGCGCTGGGGGTGGCGACCTTCTTCCACGACATCACGACTCCCGGAGCCTGGGGAGCCTGCATGGACGTCGGCGAGAAGTATGCCGGCACGCTTTCCGGCTCGATGAACATGATGGGCAACTTCGGTTCCATGCTCTCGCCGGTGGCGATGGGCTACATCCTGCGCTATACGGACAACAACTGGACAATCTGTTTGTACAGCGTTGCGGCGGCCTACCTGCTTGGAACTCTCTGCTGGCCCTTTATGGATCCGGTCACTCCGCTCGAGCAGCGCGTGAGGAGATGATCCGGGAGGCTCCTCGCTCCGCGGCCCGAGTATGAAGGTTTCATTCATTTGCAACACCCGGCGGCAGGCTGCTAAAGTTGTAAGTAGTCCCTGTTCACACCGTGTTCGTAAATTCTAGGCGTACCTCCAACAAGTTGTTCTGGGCCACGCTTTTGGCGCTCGTCGTTGTCTCCGCGGCGATGTGTGAGGACGGAAATGAAGCGTCCCTCAACGCGTCCGGCGGCGCCCCTTCGTCGTCCGGGTTGACGCCGGCATCCATTCTGGCGAAGTTTCTGGAGGCCAACCGGCTGCAACAGGAAGCCTTGCGGGAAAGCAGAATGGAAGTGCAGATCGATGGCAGACTGCCCAAACTCAAGAGGGAAGCCAGCTTGCGGGGCAGCCGGCAAGTCGCGCCCAGCGGCGAGATCATCTACGAAGCCATCGCTTCCAGCGGCGACAGCATGGTCCGGAAGGAAGTGATCGCGAAGTACATCGCCGCCGAGACCGAGGCGAGCGCCAGCCTGGTCCATGGAAATGGCAAAGTCAAGTCCATCGGAATCAACCCGGACAATTACAAGTTCAAGTACAAGGGTTTGGCCCGGCTGGTGGACAGGCAGGCTTATGTTTTCCAGGTCACGCCCCGGCAGAAGCGCTTGGGCCTGTTCAAAGGCGAGATTTGGGTTGACGCCGAGACCTACCAATCCCTCCGGGAAAAGGGCGTCTTCGTCAAGAATCCGTCCATTTACCTGCGCAAGGTTGAATTCGACCGCCAGTACGAGCTTCGGGACGGGTTCGCGGTACCTGTGAAGGTGGCGACGAAGATCGACACACGGGTCGGCTTGAAGGCGGAACTCGACGTCCGCTTCAGCCACTTCAGCAATCCCCTCACCGCGCAGTCCCGGTTCTGCCCTCTCGGCTGGTGAGAGTTAGCAGCAGATCCCCCTGGTTTTTCGCGGGATTTGCCTTGCGGAGCAGGACGTTTATAGTATAGGGACACGGCTGATTTCCGCCGCATTGGGCCGTCATTGAATCCCAGAGGATTATTTGGCTATGTGGAAGCGAAGAGAAGAAGACTACTCCCCCAAGAGCGTCAGCCCGCCTGCGCCCGCCGAGAGAGCGCGGGAGGGAATTCCGATGCAAACCCTGCCCGCCAGAGCCGCGGAGCCGGAGGCAGCGCGCGGCTCGGCGCTCATCGGCAAATCCGTGGTCATTAAAGGACAGATCTACAGCCGCGAGGATATGTACATCGACGGCGAACTGGAGGGCACGCTCGAGTCCCCCGAACACCGGGTTACAGTCGGGCCCAACGGCAAAGTCCGCGCCTCGATCAAGGCCCGGGAGGTGGTCATCTCGGGAGCCATTCAGGGCAACATCGAAACGTCCGACAAGATCGACATCCGAAAGGACGCCAAGCTGGTGGGAGACATCCGCACCGCCCGGATTGTGATCGAAGACGGGGCTTACTTCAAAGGGAGCATTGATATTCAACGTCCCGAGGTTGGCCGGGCCCCCTCCGCGCCGAAACCGCAACCGGCTGCCGCAACCCCGGCCCAGACGGCCACGGCCACTTCGGCGCCGCAGCAGCAGCCGCTTACACCGGGCGCCGCGGACCCGAAGCGCTGATCCGGGTGGAGCCGCCTGCCGTTGGTCATGGACCGAATTAAGAGGCTGCTCCGGCGAGACGAAACGGCGCCGGCAGCGGCGAATGTGTTTCCGGGCGAAAGCCATGAAAAGCCCTCCGCGGCGGCCGTCTGGGAACGCCACAGCCACGGACTGGCCGAGTTCTCAGGCGCCTTGGAGCCGCGGACGGGACTGAACTTGCTCGATTTTGGAGAGTTGCTGCAAGCCAACGTCACCTATCTGACGAGTTTTGGGCACAAGCTGTATTCCGTCGCCCTGTGGAGAGACATGGCCGCAAATCCGTCCCTGTACTCCGAAGATTCGGAAGAGCAGAATGAAGCCCGCCTGAAACTGTTCCTGAATTCGAATCTCAATTACCCGAACGACCACTTCGACGGCGTCCTGCTCTGGGACGCTCTGGAGTTTCTGCCGTCCCTTTTGATGAAGGCCGCCGTGGAACGCCTGCACCGGGTAATGAAGCCGGGTGGATGCATGCTTGCCGTCTTTCATGCGGAGGAGAAGGCCTCCGAGGTGCCTGTCTACTCTTATCGCATTGCATCCGCGGACACCCTGCAACTCGAGATCAAATTCCTGCGAAGGCCGGCCCGGCACTTCAACAACAGGGCCATCGAGAAGATGTTCCAGCAATTTCATTCCGTCAAGTTCTTTTTGACGCGCGACAATCTGCGCGAGGTGATCGTCCGGCGTTGAGAGGAAGGTTTATGCCGAAAGAACCGAAGGATGCCAGACCACCGCACCCTCCCATCATTGGGCGGGGCGGCACGCTGGGAGTGATCGGCGCGGGGGTGATGGGGCAGACGCTCATCCGGGGAATCCAGGCCGGCGGTCTGATCCCCAACGAAAGAATCTGGGCGGGAGACAAGCACCCTGCGGCCTGCCAGAGCGCAGCCCAAAGCCTTGGCGTTTCCGCCGAGACGGATTACTATGCCCGTGTTCCCACGGCCGACGTGCTGCTGCTCTGCGTGAAGCCTGCCGATGCAGCCAAGGCTCTGGCCACTCTGAAGGGAGCCGGACTGCGTCCTTCCACCCTGCTGATCTCAATTCTTGCGGGCGTCTCCACGGCGGCACTTGAAGCCATGCTCGACTCCGATAACCCTGTCGTACGCGCCATGCCAAACACGCCGGCGATTGTCGGCGAAGGCATGACCGTCGTTTGCTGCGGGCGGCACGCCGGGGATTCACATCTGTTCCGGGCGCGGCGGATCTTCGATTCGGTCGGCAAGTGCATGGCTGTGGATGAGGTTCACTTCAATGCGATCACGGCTCTGAGCGGCAGCGGGCCGGCCTACCACTACCTGATCATGGAAGCTCTGGCGGATGCGGGCGTGCGAGTGGGTCTGCCGCGGCAACTGGCTCTGACGCTGGTTGCTCAGACCGCGTTGGGCGCCGCCAAGATGGTGCTCTCGACGGGACGCCACCCGGCGTCGCTGCGCGACGACGTCACGACTCCTGCCGGTTGCACGATCGGCGGCTTGCTGATGCTGGAGGACGGCCGGATACGGTCCGTGCTGGCCCGCGCGGTCGAGGAAGCGGCCAGGATTGCCGCGCACCTCGGACCACCGGTTCCTCACAAGAGCGGACAATAGGCAACTCGCAAGCGTGCGGGTTTGCCGGCAATCGACCGATCCCTGGCCTCCACAATCAACCGCCGGGTTTCTCATCTCAACCCTCCGGCCATTCCATTCCCTGAAAAGGGCGATCGAATATGGCCTGTGATGCGTCTTATAGGGTATGAACGACCTGAGTCACGGATCCGCCGGCAACTTCCGTTTGTTGCGTTTGGCCTATGAAGATGCCTTCCGCGACTTTGCGTGCAGAGTCCGGCAATTCCAGACCCTGGGGGCATCGGAAACTCCGGACGCATCCGCGGTTTTGAATGCAGAAGAACAACTCGCGAAAGCAGCCACCACTTACCGGCAGCGGCGCAATCTTCTGGCGCAGTACTTGATGAGCGACGGGGCGAGCTTTCGGCCCTAGGACGGTGAATTGAGCCCCCCGGGGGCGCCGGGCAGGGGAACCCTCGGGTCCCCGCCGGGCAATTCCGGATTCAGAAGGTCAGATTCCGGACACCGATGATCACTCTCCCGCGGTTCTTGTTCTTGAGCGTCAGTTCGATTTTGTGCCGCTTCGGCGGGTCAGACGCGACCGGAACGAAACCCACCACATAGTTGTCCCTTACCAATTTGGAGACCGACTTAAGCAGGCCCGGCAAGAAGCCCGAGCCGCCCAGAACCTCCTGGTTCTGGCCACCCGTGGCCGAAGCCAGGTTCGTGAAATCACCCAACGATCGCAGGTCCGTCTGCACGCCCATGTCTTCAACGGCCCCGGCCCTCGGAATGCCGGCTCTGCCGGAAGCCGCAGCCGAACTGGAAGTGCTCGCCTGCGTGCCGAAGGGCGCCTTCACTACGACCGGATGCAGCGACGTGCTGGATCGCTGCGCCGCCAGCACGGTCGCATCGAACCTTTCTCTCTTGGCGAGCTGCGAAGCGCCGGCGGTATCCGAGACGCCATCGGAGACGACAAGAAGCATCCGCGCCGCCGGACCCGAAGACGCGGCTTCCTGGACCAACTGCCGAATGTGGTCCAGAAGAAACGTGCCCAGCGGATGGACAAACATGCCCGCGTCCAAGGCCTTTCTCAGAACAGCCTCGTCCCGGGTCGGCCCCGCCAGTTGGACCAGGCCCCCGCCGAACCCGTAGAGAGCGACGCGGACATGGTCGTTTTCATCCAGCAGATTCTCGTGGAACACGCGTGGGGTGAGGCCGCTGTTCGCTACCACAGTCCGGTCACAATCGAAGAGAATGCACACCTCCGTTGGGACGGTGCGCGGCTGGGTGCGCGGACCTTCGAACACGCTGACCTTTTGCGCAACGCCATCCACGCGCAACTCGATCTCGTCGGCGGTCAAATCTACGACCATCGCATTCTTCTGGTTGACCTGGAAGGGAATCAGGATCGCGTCACTGGCTAACGCAACTTGTCCTTGCAGGACCATGGCGGTCAGAATGCAACACAATAGCGCTCTCATGATTGGCAACTCCTACCGGCGCCCTTCGGCGCCCGCTGAGCGGGGCACGCCTCGAATGCGCACCCTGCGAAAATCTCCGGTTTCGTCGAAGGAGCCAAAGCCGATCCGGCCGAAACGCAGACTCAGATCCACTGCCTCCAGGCTCGGATTCCTCCTGCCATTCACTTCGACCTGACAGCGGCCGCTGTCGCCGTCGAAAATCAGTTTCACAGGCGTCCACTCCTGGGCAGGCAATGAGGCCGGGCCGGCCAGGGGAGAGATCCGCACGCGCTCCCCTCCGAAAATATGAAACATCCCGTTATGCACATTCACCTTCTCGGCCGGGTCCGAGGAAATGTGGGCGTAATTGAAATGGGCCTCATCCTGGAAAGCGTACACCAGGATAAGGCTGCGACCGTTGCGGCGGACCTCGGCCTCCAGGGTGACTTTCCTGAAGGGCGGAGTCTCGGCCAGAGCGTATTTCTGCGGACGGCGCGGCAGCCCAGGAGGGGGTTGGCCGGGAATTCGCAGCCGCAACATGCCGTCTTCCGCGGACCAGTCGGAGGCGCTCTGGACCAGCCACCGGTATCCAAACGCCTCAATCGCCTCCGCCCCGGACATCCCCAGGGCGGCGAGCAGGAAAACAAATAACAACCTCATCCGGTCACAGATTCTACCACCGTTCTGGAGATCATAGAACCCAGGCCCGCCCATGGGCTGGCGCCTGGCAGGCCGTTGACGGCAAGCGTATGCCCACAGGCCCCGGGGATGCTCCCCAAGAATCCGGCCGCAGCCCACTAGTTGTAGCGGCCGAGAAGGTCGTTCCAGCGCACCCGGAGAAGGTCCAGGAACATATCCAGGCTGTCCCTGAACATGCTCACCTTTGTCCCTTCCGAATGGCTCCATCTCACCGGCACTTCGACACATCGATAGCCAAGCCGCTTGGCGATGTAGAGCACCTCGGCGTCGAAGCCGAATCCCTCCAGGCGTTGCCGGCGGAAGATCTCGCCTGCCGCCTCCGCGCGATACAGCTTGAAGCCGCACTGCGTGTCCATGTAGGGGAGACCTGTCAGGAGGCGCAGGCAGAGGTTGAAGATGCGGCCGGCCGTCTCCCGAAACCAGGATTGGTGGATCTGGATCAAGGAGCGGTCCAGCGCTCGCGATCCGATGGCGATGTCCGCGGCATTCGCCTCCACGGCCTCCTCCAGTTTGCCGAGTTCCTCGATGGGGGCCGAGAGGTCGGCGTCGGTGAAAAGAATCCACTCCCCCTTGGCCTGCAACACTCCGTTGCGGACAGAGAAGCCTTTGCCGCGGTTGCCCGGGTTGCGCACAAGGCGGATCAGGGGATTTGCGGAGCCGAATCGCTCCGCCAGGCCGGCGGTGCCGTCCCGGGAGCCATCATCCACCACGACCACTTCCGCGAACCGCCACGGCCGCGCGCTCAGGTAGGCGATGATCGCGTCCAGGGTGAACCCCAGGCGCCGCTCTTCGTTGTAGGCCGGAATAACAATGGAGATCGAATCCAAGGCTCAATTATAATAAGGGACTTCCCCACAGGAGACGCCTTTGTCCCTCGAACAGGAATTGCTCGCTCAGCGGCTGAAGAGAATCAAGGAGATCGAACAGCTAGGCTTTCGGCCCTACGGCAGCCGCTTCGACGCCACGCACTCCATCCCCGGCATCTTGTCGGAGTATGGCGGCAAGACGGACGCGGACCTCGCCCAGCGCGTCACGGCGCGCATTTGCGGGCGTATCCACACGCTTCGACGCATGGGCAAAGCCGGTTTCGCTCACTTGATGCAAGACGGCGAACGCCTCCAGATTTACGTCCGCAGGGACTCCGTTCCGGAAAGCGACTTCGCTCTTTACGGGTTGCTGGACATCGGCGACATCGTGGGCGCGGAAGGCTATCTCTTCCGCACCAGGACCGGAGAGTTGACGCTCCACGTAGAGAAGCTGACTCATCTGGCCAAGACGCTGCTTTCCATGCCCGAGAAGTGGCACGGCCTGGAGGACGTGGAGCTTCGCTATCGCCAGCGTTACCTGGACCTGATCGCCAACCCGGAGGTCCGCCGCGTTTTCGTGACCCGCAGCCGGATCATCGCCTCCTTGCGCCGCCAACTGGAAAGCAGAGGCTTCATCGAAGTTGAGACCCCGATGATGCAGCCCCTTTACGGAGGCGCCGCCGCCCGGCCTTTCGTTACGCACCACAACACTCTGGATATGGATCTCTACCTCCGCATCGCGCCGGAACTCTACCTCAAGCGTCTGGTGGTCGGAGGCATGGAGCGGGTTTACGAGATCAACCGCAACTTCCGCAACGAAGGCATCTCCACGCAGCACAATCCCGAATTCACGATGCTGGAGTTCTATCAGGCCTACACGGATTTCCGGGGGCTGATGGACCTCTCCGAGGAACTTTTGCGCGAGACCGCCATTGAGGCCACGGGGGCAGCCGTGGTGCCATTCGGGGAGCATAAGATCGACTTCGGGAATGTCCGCCGTCTGAGTCTGCTCGAGGCCACGCTGGCGCATTGGAAGGACGGCCCGCCTCCTACGCCGGAACAGCTCAAAGATCCCGAATGGCTCCGGTGGCGCTCCACCAGAGGCACGCCCGGCGAGGCCCTTCTCGATCTTTTCGAGCGCTATGCCGAGCATGAGCTGGTCCAGCCGACCATCGTTTACGACTTCCCCGTTGAGACTTCGCCCCTTTCCAAGAACAAGCCGGAAGACCCGTCGCTCGTCGAGCGGTTTGAGATCTATGTGGCCGGCATGGAGATCGCCAACGCCTACACGGAGCTGAACGATCCTCAGGAACAGCGCCGCCGCTTCGAATTGCAGCTCACGATGCGTGAAAAAGGCGATGAAGAAGCGCACCAGATGGACGAGGATTTCCTTCGCGCTCTTTGTTACGGAATGCCTCCCACCGCCGGAGAAGGCATCGGCATTGACCGGCTGACCATGTTGCTGACCAACTCGCGATCAATCCGCGATGTCATCCTGTTTCCACTGCTGCGCCCGGAAGGCCCAATCGGGCTGGCCGAACGTTTGAAGGCTCTGGATGGAATCTAAGCCCCGGCTTCGCGACCGCTTCGAGCTGTTCGTCGCCCTGCGCTATCTGAAGGCGAGGCGCAAGCAGGCCGTGATCTCCGTCATCACCGTGATCTCCGTGGCCGGAGTTGCCGCGGGCGTAATGACGCTGGTCATCGCGCTGGCGGTGAACAACGGTTTCCGCAACACTCTTGAGCGCAGCCTACTTGGCGCCACCGCGCACGTCACCATCATGGAAAAGGAAACCAGGAATGGCATCCAGGACTACGAGTCCCTGGCCGCCAAGCTTCGCGCTTTGCCACACACGCTTTCGGCGGAACCGAGCTTGTATGCCCCGGTGTACCTATCCGCCCCCTTGCAGTCGGAAGGCGCCATCCTGAAGGGCATACCTGTCGGCGATGCGCAGCGCGGCACGGGGCTGGCTCAGTTCATGAAACAGGGCCGGCTTTCGGACTTGCGAAGCGGCGCCTCCCTGCCCGGGGTCGTTCTGGGTTCGCGCCTGGCGGAGCGCACCGGTCTCCTCTACAACAGCGTAGCCCAGGTCATCAGTCCGCAGGGCGAGCTTACGCCCTTCGGGCCGCAGCCCACGACGCACCGCCTGCGCGTAGTGGGAATCTTCGAGACGGGCTTCTATGATCTGGATTCCGCGTGGGCCTTCACTTCGCTCGATGTCGCGCAGAGCGTGCTGGGACTTGGGGACGTCGTCAACGCGATCGAACTGAAACTCGATGACATCAACCGCGCCCCGGAGGTGGCCGCCGCCGCGGAGAGAATCAGCGGCCCAGGCCTGGCGGCGACCACATGGATGGAGCAGAATCGCCAGGTTTTCGCAGCTCTCAGAATGGAGAAGACGGTCACCATCATCACCATCGGTTTGATCGTCCTGGTGGCGGCGCTGAACATCCTCATCGCGCTGGTCATGATGGTCATGGAAAAGTACCGTGATATCGCGGTCCTCATGTCCATGGGCGCCCGGCATGAACAGGTGCGGCGGATCTTCGTCTATCAGGGGTTGCTGATCGGCGTCAGCGGCACTCTCATCGGCTTGACGGCTGGCTATAGCCTCTCCTTCCTGGCCAACCGCTACCACTGGGTTCCGCTGGCCGAAGAAGTGTATTCTCTGAGCTTTGTCCCCTTTGAGCCCCGCTGGATCGACGGCCTTTGGATTGCCGCCGCCGCCATTCTCATCAGCTACCTGGCCACGCTCTATCCTTCCCGTAACGCCACTTCCATTGCTCCCGCCGAGGCCCTGCGCTATGAATAACGTCTTTACTTGTGGTAAGCTGCTGGAAAATTAATGAAGAGCCGTTAAAACCGAATTTGGCCTGATTGGCAGGGCGGGGAAGAACCAGATGTGCGGAATAGCGGGCTTTACACACCGGGGCGAAGTGCCTCCCCGTGCTTGGATTGAGCGTGCGACGAGCTCGATCGTGCATCGGGGACCGGATCAGCAGGAGGTCCATCACTCACCCGCCGTCTCGCTTGGGGCTGTCAGGCTCAAGATCATTGATCTCAACGCCGGGGATCAGCCGCTGTACAGCGGCGATCGTGACACGGTCATCGTCTTCAACGGGGAGATCTACAATCACGCGGAACTACGCGAGGAGCTTCAGGCCAAGGGCCATCGATTCCATTCCCGCTGCGATACCGAAGTGGTTCTGAACGCTTACGTCGAATGGGGACGGGATTGCCTGTCCCGCCTGCGAGGGATGTTCGCTCTGGCGATCTGGCAGGAGTCGCGGAAGCACCTGTTGCTCGCGCGTGACCGCATGGGCATCAAGCCCCTCTACTACGTTCGCAGGAATCAGGACATCCATTTCGGTTCCGAGTTGAAGGCGATCCTGGCTCATCCCGAGGTTCGCCGCAATATCAGCCTCACCGGCTTGAGCTATTACCTCAACCTCAATTACGTGCCCAACCCCTGGACGCTCGTGGAGGGGATCGTGAAGCTGCCGCCGGGCCACTGGCTGGAATGGTGTGACGGCGTGGTGCAGACCGGCCCCTACTGGCGTCTTGACTTTCAGCCGCGGCCGCGGATGAGTCTGAACTCCGCGAAGGAAGAGCTGGACTCCCTGCTAACCAGCGCTGTGCGCGAACATCTGATTTCGGACGTCCCCCTGGGAGTCTGGTCCAGCGGAGGCCTGGATTCGTCGACCATCCTGCATTACGCCGCAAAAGCCTATCCCGGCCGTCTGAAGACATTCTCCGTTTCTTTCCGCGGCAAGAGCTACGACGAGAGTCCGTATTTTCGCCTGACCGCATCGGCCTACGGAACCGACCACCACGAGTTCGACATGAATCCAGAGGCCGATCTGCCGGCCGCCATCGAGGATCTCTCCTACTATTCGGACGAGCCCAGCGCCGACGCGGGCGCGCTTCCCGTATGGTTTCTCTCGCAGATGTGCCGCCGGCATGTGACCGTAGCCCTCAGCGGGGAAGGCGCGGACGAACTCTTTGGCGGCTACATCACCTATCTGGCCGATCGGTTCGCGGTTCCCGTGCGATGGACGCCCGCATCCGTTCGCAAGGCGGCCCTGGCCGCGCTTCGACGCTGGCCCGTCTCCGACGACAAAGTCAGTTCCGAGTACAAGCTGAAGCGCTTCTTCGAGGGTTCCCTGCTCGAAGCCGACGCGGCCCACGTCTATTGGAATGGAACCTTCAGCGAGGCGGGCAAACGTTCCCTTTGCAGTTTCCAGGATCATGCCCCGATCCGGCGGCTCTTCGACCAGTTGCCTGGGTGCGCCAAAGACACGGGCAGAGTGAACCGCTACCTCTGGTTTGACCAGCTCTACTACCTCCCCGACGACATTCTCACCAAGTGCGACCGCATGAGCATGGCGCATTCTCTGGAAGTCAGGCCGGCCTTCCTCGACCACAGGATCGTGGAGTTCGCCGCCTCCTTGCCGGAGCATCTCAAGGTGCGGGGAACAAATCTGAAATTCATCCTCCGTGAACTTATGCGTGACCGGCTGCCGAAGCCCGTGCTGGCCAGGGCCAAGCAGGGTTTCGACATCCCGACCCATGCCTGGTTCCGCGGCCCGCTCCGCCCGCTGCTTCTCGATACACTGACAGAGGAGGCGGTAGCTCGCACCGGGCTCTTCCGCCCGGATGCGGTGCGCGCGCTGATCGGCGCCCACCTGGAAAGGAAGGCGAACCTCGGTTACCACTTATGGGGACTTCTGACTCTGTTCCTCTGGATGCGGAGGTGGCGTATCGAAACCGCGCCGGCGACGCATTGGGAAGCCGCCGAGGTGGGCGATTCAGCTCCGGCAGCCTGACCGTTCTCTTCACCGCCTCGATCATCTTCCTCGGCTGTATTGTCAGTCCCCCTTCTTTGATGGACGACGTGGACGCGGTGCAGGCCCAGATCGCGCGCAACATGCTCGACTCCGGCGACTGGGTGACCGCCCGGCTGAACGGAGTGCCGTACCTCGAGAAGGCGCCGCTTCACTACTGGGCGATTGCCGTCATGTACAAGATCTTCGGCGTCAGTGATTGGGCCGCCCGAATCCCTTTCGCCCTGGCGGCGGTGCTTCTTTGCTGGGTGACATACGGGTTCGGGCGATGGGCCTTTGGCGAGCGGGGCGGGCTCTATGCCGGCCTGATATTGTCCACCTGCGTGGGGCTTTTCCTGTTCACCCGCATCCTCATACCGGATGCCATGCTCACGCTGGCCATCACACTGGCGTTGTGGAGCCTGATGCGCGCGGTCGAAGAGGATGAGCCGCACCCTCGCCTCTGGGCCCTCGTCCTGGCGGTCAGCCTCGCCGCAGGCCTTCTGCTGAAAGGGCTGATTGCGGTGGTGTTCGTCGCCGGCCCGGGCGCCATCTGGCTGCTGTTGAGCCGGCAGTTCTTCTCGCTCCGCACCTGGCGGCGGTTGCGGCCGTTCCGCGGCCTGCTGGTGGTTCTGCTCATCGCGGCTCCCTGGCATGTGCTCGCAATCCTGCGCAACCCGCCCTATTTCGACTTCACCATGAGCAGCGAGCCGGGCGTCTACCGCGGCTTCTTCTGGTTCTATTTCCTGAACGAGCACGTTTTCCGGTTTCTGAACATGCGGTACCCTCGGGACTACAACACCGTCCCTCCCGCCCTTTTTTGGGGACTCCACCTGGTGTGGCTGTTTCCCTGGAGTGGTGTGCTGCCGGCCGCCGCCCGGCTGGGGTTCCGTCCGTCCGTCCGTGCCGGGCGTGTCCGGCTGCTGGCTCTGGTGTGGACGGGCTTCGTTCTGCTCTTCTTCACTTTCTCCACGACTCAGGAATACTACTCCATGCCCTGCTATCCGGCTCTGGCGCTCCTGGCGGGCGCGGCTGTCGCGGCCGGCGGCGCCTGGGTCAGGCGGGGACTTCGAGTCGCCGGCGCTGTTGCGGCTCTCGCGGCCTTGGCCACGGGCGCCCTTCTCTTCCTGGTGCGCGACGCTCCCGCTGTTGGGGACATCTCCCAGGCCTTGCGTCAGAACCCTGAGCTGTACACCCTGTCGCTCGGGCACATGGGCGATCTCACGCTGCATTCCTTCGCTTATCTCAAACTTCCGCTGGCGCTGGCGTGTGCGGCCTTTCTGGCGGGCGCAATCGGGCTCTGGCGCTGCAAGAAGGTCTCGCAGGCTGTGGCCGCGGCTGTCGTCATGATGGTTCTCTTCGTGCACGCGGCCCGTCTGGCCATGGTCCGGTTCGATCCCTATCTTTCGTCGCGTCCTTTGGCGGAAGCGCTGAAAAAGGCGCCGCCGGGCAAGCTGATTGTGGACGACCAGTATTATGCCTTCAGCTCCGTTTTCTTCTACGCCGGCACGAATGCGCTCCTGCTGAATGGGCGCGTGATGAATCTGGAATACGGCTCATACGCGCCGGGATGCCCCGATGTCTTCATCGATGACGGCCGGTTCGGAAAACTGTGGTCCAGCGCTGAGCGATACTATCTGGTTGCCGCCGATTCCGCCCGGCCGAGGCTGGAGAGCGTGGTGGGCGCCGCCTCCCTGCGGGTGGTGGCGGCGGCGGGCGGAAAGACTCTGTACTCCAATTTCTAAGGCCCATGCGCATTGCCATCGACGCCACGCCGCTGCTGCTGAGAAGCGCCGGAGTTAAGACCTATCTGCTGAACTGGCTGCTCCACATGCAGCGCCTTGCCTCCCCGGACGAACGGATCCTGGCATGGCCCCGCCTCAAGCCCAGGCAAGATTACTCGCATGAGAACTCGGTGACCGGACGCTGCGGCACCCTGGCCCGTCTCGCATTCGTCCAGTGGATCAACTACGTCAACGTGCCGCCTCTCAGCCGGATCGGCCCCCGCGTGGATATCTTCCACGCCTCGCACCAGATGCGGCGGCCCCCTGGAAACTGCAAGTTGACCGCGACGGTCTACGACATGACCTGCTGGCTCGCCCCCGAGACTCATCATCCGGCCAACGTGCGCGCCCTTCACCACTTTGCGAACAACGTCATGATCCCCGCCGCCGGACTGATCGCCATCTCCGAGAGCAGCCGGAACGACGCCGTCCGGATCCTGGGGCTCAATCCGGACAAAATCGTCGTCATCTACCCCGGCGTGCCGCCGGCCTATTTCGCCGCCGGTCCGGTGGACGCAAGGCTCGCCGCCATGCAATACGCGCTCTGGAAGCCCTATGCGCTCTTCGTAGGCACGATTGAGCCGAGAAAGAATGTGGATGCCTTGCTGGATGCGTGGGCCTCCTTGTCCCCATCGCTGAGGCGGCATTACGAGCTGGTGGTTGCCGGACCGGAAGGCTGGGCCCAGCCAGGCACGCTGGGCAGGCTGAAGGCCGGCGAGGGGGGTGTGCGGTACCTGGGTTACGTTCCCGAGCGTGACTTGCCCGGTCTCACGGCCGGCGCGTCGGTCCTGGTCTACCCATCCCTTTACGAGGGCTTCGGGTTGCCATTAGCCCAGGCCCTTGCCGCCGGCGTGCCCGTTGTGACTTCGAATGTCTCCTCCATGCCCGAAGTGGCCGGAGACGCGGGACTGCTCGTGGATCCTCGCAGCCCGGCCGAAATCGCCGCCGCCGTCGCTCGTCTGCTCGAATCACCCCAGTTGCGTGCGGAAATGTCGTCCAAGGCCCGCGCCCGGGCGCCGCGCTTTCGCTGGGAGGTCGCGGCGCAACTTTCCCTCGAATGGTTCCGCTCCCTCTGACGGGTGCGCTTCAGGAAGGAGCCGGGCCCTTCCTGGTTGAAGGGCCCGGCCAAGTTGAGTGTGGCCCTTACCAGTAAAGCTTGAGCCCGAGTTGCATCTGCCGCGTTCCGCCCGCGGAACGCACCAGCCCGAAATTCGTGCTGGTCAGACTCGAATCCGGCCCGCCCCAGGTATGCCGGTTCAGGAGGTTAAACGCCTCCCATCGGAAGTCCGCCCGGAAACGCTCGCTAACCTGAAACGTTCGCGCGACGGAGACATTTTCATTCCGGCCCCACGGCGAGCGCTCTTTGGGATTGCGGCGGCTGGAGTTGCCGAACAAAGTCTTCGGAACCCACACGATGGCTCCGTCCGGCGCCGCCAAGCTGGGGTTCTTGTTCATGACATCTACGTTCCACCAAAGGTCGACGAACGGATCGAACTTCTCGCCTTTGGGCGTTGCGCGCCACCCTTCGTAGCTGGTCACCGATACCCGGTTGCCAGCCCCGGGCACCCGGAGGCTGTAACCAGGGCTGATGGAGCGCGGCGAGCCGGACTGGTAGACCTGCACTCCGGCCACCCTCCATCCGCCCACGATCCGGCCTGCCACTCCTGCCGCGAGCCACTTCCGGCCCTTCCCGAACGGCAACTCGTAGCTGTAGTTGAGCTTGATCACATGCGTCTGGTCGTTTGACGAAAGGTCCTTCTCGATCCTGCGATTGTAGTGATCCATCGCCGTAGAGGAGGAGGCGTTGGCGGCTTCGGCGTTGGAAAACATCTTGGAGAGAACATACGACCCCAGCAGTTGGAGACCGTTTGAGTAGCGCTTGTCCAGCTTCAGGATCAGCGCGTGGTATGTGGAGTTGCCGCTCCGGTCCCCTCCGTCACTGGACGTGCTGATGTTGCTGTACTGGGGGAAGGGCTTGAGCGCTTGTCCCACGGTCATCGTCGTGTTGTAGCCCGGATACGGAATGGGCACACCCGCCGCCACGGCTTGCGGCGAATTGACCCTGAGGTTCATGAGCGCATAGGCGGAGTCGAATCCCAGCTTGTCCACGTAGCCGTAGAAGACTCTTGGGTCCACCTGATTGATCCGCAGCATGGCCGTTGTGAGGTGCGAGCCCATGGTGGAGTTGTACGCTACCTCCGCCACCATGTTGGACGGCAACTGTCGCTGAATGCTCAGGTTCCAGCTCATGTACTCCGGCAGCCGGCCCGAGTCGTACGGCTGCCAGTATGGCGGGCTGTTTGAAAAGACTCCGTCCCGGTTCAGGAAGTCCGGCACCAGGAAAGGTGGTTTGGGCCAGCTTGGAATTCCATCGTCCCAGTAAAAGGCCGGGCTCCTGTTGGAGTCGGGGCTGGACCAACTGAATTCTCCGATGAACCCCTGCCAGTGCGAGCTGCCGCCTGTGTTCTTCACCGAACCGAAGCTGCGCGCTCCTGCGGCCCGGATGACGGTCTTGTCATTCACGCTGTAGGCGAAGCCCAGCCGCGGACCGAATCCCTTGCGCCAGGGCGGATACAGAGTCCTCGTGCCCAAGCGGCCTTCGCCGAAGCCCGCAAAGACGAGCGCTCCCAGACGTCCTCCGGCGCCGGGATTGGGCAAATTGGGGTCGAAGTTGTTGTAGCCATCCGGGAAGTGGCCCTCTGTCGTCGGCGGCGTGTATTCGTACCGGAGGCCATAGTTGATGGTGAGTCTCCGGTTCACACGCCAGTCGTCCTGCGCGTAACCGGCATAGTAATGCCACTGGTCGGAAACGAAACGCAGGGTCTGGATGGAAGCGGAAGTCGCATACCCTAGCAGGAACGTTGCGAAGCCGTTGCCGCTGGTGTTTGTCTGGTCCTCGGGAACGCTCGTTCCGGTGCGCCCGAAGCTGAACCCTCCGGTGCCGGTGTGTTGCCCGTAGCCGTTGTAATGGTCCCGCTGGTAGTGGAAGCCGAACTTGAAGCTGTGCGACCCTCGAATGTAGGTCAAGGCTTCGGAAATGGCCCAAGCCTTGTTGAGGGACCCGCCCCACTCATTCAAACCCCAGCCTGTGTAGCCGTCCATGCTGATGCCGGGGAAATTCTTGTTGGGATCCGGAGCATTCTTGATCCCCAGCTTCGTTCCCCAACCCTTGTCGTGGTTGATGGACGCTTTCATCTGCCACCAGTCGTTCCATCCGATCCGGACGCTGTTCAGCATGGTCGGGGTGATCGTGTAGTCCCAGGTCCAGCGGTATACGCGTGTGTTCGTATCCTCTTCCCGGAAGCTGTTGAGCGGCACGGGCAGCCCCGGGGGCGCATCGCCCAGGAAGTTCAGCAGGTTCTGCCCCCAGTGGAAGAGAAATCCCACCCGATGCTTGGCGCCGATCTGATGATCCGCCTTGACGTCGAACTTGTCCCAGGGCTCGACCGCGCCCCCGGCAACCACCAGGTAGTTGTTTCGGGGATTCGGATTCAGAATGCCCGACGGGTCCGGCAGGTTGGGCTTCATCGTCGCGTACTGAATCACCTTCTTTGACAAATCGCTGAACCGCTCTTTGGGAATCTTCTGGTTGGGAAACGCGTCGCGGATCCACTTGCCGGCGCTGTCCTGCCGCAGCGTAATCGGGTCGTAGATGGGCATCAGGACGCCCTTGGAGTCCTTCCAGTTTGAGAAGTCCCCCTCGTACATCTCCGGCAGCGGCACCGTCTGGATCGACGTTGAGGATCCGCGGCGGTTCCGGAAGCCCTCGTACGAAACAAAGAAGAACGTCCTGTTGGTCCCGTTGTAGATCTTTGGAATCTTCCAGGGGCCGCCCGCGGTGAAGCCGAAGTCGTTCTGCTTCAGGATCGGCCGCTCTCTGCTCAGGGCGTTCCCGAACCAATCGTTCGAGTCAAACTTGTCGTTACGCAGAAACTCGTAGACGCTGCCGTGAAACTCATTCGTGCCGGACTTGGTGACGAAGCTCAGGATTCCCCCGCCCGCGCGTCCGGACTCAGCTTTGAACCCTCCGCTGTCAATCGCAAACTCCGTGATGGCGTCGACCGACGGGGTATTGATCGCCGTCCATAGCCGCTGGTCAAACGGCGCCCCTGGAGTCGCTGAAATGCCATCCACCGACAGGTCCCAGCCACCCTCCTGGCCTCCTGCCACGCGGAAATTACCGCCGGATTTCACTTCCGGCGCGATCGCCGCCAGGTCGAACGGGCTGCGCATGGCGCCGCCCACCACCAGCGGCAAATCCTCCAAAAACCGGTTCGTGATTGCCGTCGAGATCTTTGAACTGTCGGTCTGAAGAGCCTGAATCTCCCCTGTGACCGTCACCGAATCGGTCACCTGGCCCACCGTCAGGGTCGCGTCCACGCGCACCGTGGAACCCGCGGTCAGTATGAGATCCGGCCGAACGAAGGTCTTGAAACCTGGAGCGCTGATCTCCAGCCGGTAAGTTCCGATGATCAACTGCGGTAGCGTGTACTCCCCCGTTGCCGTCGCCACAGTCGTCCGCTCTGCGTTCGTGCCGGTCTCAACCGCCTTTACCGTCGCCCCTGGCATCGCGGCCCCCGTTGGGTCCGTAATCGTGCCCACCACCGTCGCCCGGTCGGACTGAGCCGTAGCCAGGCTCACCGTCAGCAACATCAGCAGAACACTGACAACTCCCATCCTTGCTCTGTGCACTTGTGAGACTCCTTTCGTTACGTGTTGCCTTGCCTGGGGGTTCATGTTGTTGGAATACACCGCAGCCTCTTGCAACGCCCTGACCCATTCCGGGCGGAGCCGCTCCCCATTTGCACGTCCCCCGGCAAAACGTTACCAATTATATTGCGGGACGCCTAACATTTCAATCATTACATCTTTAGTAAAATCAATTATTTAACTATCTCTTGGCAGGTCAAACCTCCTGTTTCTGCCATGAAACGGCGAAATCGGCGCCAGGTGGATGGATGTGCTGTGGTATAAGACAAAAAGATGTGAAAGCCCGCTGGCCGCTTCCAGTTGATGGCCGGCCTGGACTCCGGCCGCAGGGAGAGGGGACCCTCTCAACGTCCGCCGTTTAGGACCCCTTCGTAGGCCGAAATGACCCCTTCCGCCGGGCCTTGCCTGGCGATGCGCCCGTGCTCCAGCCAGATCGCTCGCGTGGAGAGCTTTCGCAGCACGTCCATATCGTGGGAGGCGCACACCAGAATGCGCCCCGCACGCTTAAGCTGGAGAATCCGCTCCACGCATTTGGCCTGAAATGCCCGGTCCCCCACCGCCAGAACTTCGTCAATCAGCAGAATGTCCGGCTCAACGGCCATGGACACGGAGAACGCCAGGCGTAGCGTCATCCCGACGGAATAGGTGCGCAGCGGTTCGTCGATAAACTCGCCGATGCCGGAAAACTCAACGATCTCCCCGAACTTCTCTTTCACCTGCCGCCTCGACAGCCCCAGCAGCGCCGCGTTGAGGCGAACATTCTCCGCCCCTGTCAGGTCCGGATGAAACCCCGAGCCGAGTTCCAGCAATGCCGCCAGTCTGCCATGCACCTCGACCTTGCCCTTCTCCGGCCAGCTCAGCCCCGCCATCACGCTCAACAGCGTGCTCTTGCCCGCGCCGTTCGCTCCGACAACCCCCAGGCAGTCCCCGTCTCCCAACTCGAGGGTAATGTCCCGCAGCGCGTAAAACGGCTCCTGGGGCGGGGGCTTGAGGCGCGCCGACACAAAGCTTCGCAGGAACTGCCGCGAAGGCTTGCGTGAATAACTTTTCGAGACGGATTGGAGCCGCAAGATGGTCATGGCATTACAGATAGTCTGAGAAGTTCCTCTTCAGCCGCGCGAATACGAGCAGCCCCGCGCCAAAGGAGATGACCGAAACCACCGCCAGTTTGGACAGAAGCGCCGGGGGAGGCTCAATCGACTCCAGCAGAATGTTCCGGCAGGCCAGCACCACGGCCGCGATCGGGTTGTATTGGTACAGAGGGTGGAACCGCTGCGGGATCGTGTCGAAGGAGTAAAAGATCGGCACCATCCAGAACAACACGGTGTTCGCCGACTCCACCACGTAGCGGATATCCCGGAAATAGACGTCCAGCGCCGAGGTGATCAGCGCCAGCCCGCAAACGAACACCACCTCCAGCCCGAAGACCGCCGGCAGCAGAACCCAGTGCTCGTTGACCCGGTAGCCGGCGGCCAGCGTGATCCCCAACAGCAGAGCGATCTGTATCGAAAAATGAATCCCATTGGCGAGCACTGTGGAAATCGGCACTACTTCGCGAGGCAGGATCACTTTCTTCACCAGGCCCGCGTTCCCGAAAATGGAGAGTGTTCCGCTGACCAGGGCCAGGGCAAAGAAGTTGTAGGGAACGATTCCGCACAGCACGAAAACGTGGAAGTTCGGTATGTTCGTATTCGGGAAGATCCGGGTGAAGATGAAGGTCAGCACGCCCATCATCACCAGCGGGTTCAGTAATGACCAAAAGACGCCCAGCGACATGTTTCGGTAGCGGATCCGGAAGTCGCGGAGCACCAGGCTGCTCAGAATAAATCCGTAATGGCGGCGGAGCATAGTGAAGCAAAGGACCACGCGCGGGGTGGTTCCCGCGGTGAACTTTGCAGTCTACCACGGGGCGCCCTCCATGCTATACTGTGAGGGTTCGGAACAGGTCCTAATTCCCCCGTCCGGGTGACCCAGGAATCTCTGCCGATGCCAAAACTGAAGACACATAAAGGTGCGTCCAAGCGTTTCAAGATGACGGGTACGGGCAAGGTCAAACGCCGTCACTCGTTTACCCGCCATATCTTGACGTCCAAGGCGCCTGCCCGGAAGCGCCGCCTCGGACAAAGCGTTGTGGTCGACAAGACCAACGCCTCCGAGGTGAAGCGGATGCTTCCTTACAATTAGACTTGCGTGAGTGCGGCCGGCGCGTGTGGCACGTGCCCGAGCCGCCTCAATGGAAGCGGCGGATGGAGGCCGCGGCGGGTGGACGCGGCGAGCGCTGACGGCTCCCGTTCCACGGCTTGCGCCTCGCATCCCCTTCCAAGAAAGGAGTGAAACGTGCCAAGAGTCAAACGAGGCGTCAAACGCCGGGCGTCGCGCCGCAAAGTTCTTCAGCGCGCCTCCGGCTACTTTCTAACCAAAGGCAAACTCCACCGCTCAGCTCAGGAGGCCGTGGAGAAATCTCTGCGCTATGCCTACGTCGGCAGAAAGCGCAAGAAGAGGGATTTCCGTTCTCTTTGGATCGTGCGCATAAGCGCGGCGGCCAAGAAGCTCGGCTTTTCCTATAGCAAGCTGATGAACGGTCTGAAAAAGGCCGGCGTGGACCTTAACCGCAAGGTGCTGGCCGAAATGGCCTACAAGGACGATCCGGGCTTCAGGCTGCTTGTGGACAAGGCCAGAGCTGCCATCGAGAAGGCATAGCCATGGGGCCGGATGTGGACGTGCTGGCGAAGCTGGAAGAGCGCATCCAGCAGGCCGCGGATCTGATCTCGAGGCTCCGGCAGGAGAAAGAAGCGGCCCTCGCCGAGCGTGACAGAGCCTTTCGGGAAGCGGCGGAAGCCACCTCCCTGGCCGGCCGCCTCAGTCATGAACTGGAGACACTCCGCGGCCAGCGGGAGCAGATCCGGGCGCGTGTGGAGAAGCTCATCGCCCAGATGGATTCCCTCCAGGCGGACTGAGCGGTTGTCGAAACACCCGGCTGGCCCCGGCGGCCTAAGTCCGCTTGACCGCCGGCGCGATCGCCTCCGGGCCCGCGGCGCGCAGCCGGCGACGCTTCTACGCGCTCTGTCGGCATCCACCTCAACTGCGTCAGGCTTAAGATAGGCAGGAGGCCACACATATGGAATCCGGCGCCCAGAAGAAGACGGTGCGCGTCACCATCTTCAACCAGGTCTATACCCTTCGTGCTTCCGGAGATCCCGGAGAGGTTGAAGCGCTGGCCGCCCGGATCGACAGCCTCATGGAGAGCATCGCTTCCAAGAGCGGCGACAGCGATCCCGCCCGTGTCGCCGTGCTGGTCTGCCTGCACCTGGCCGACCGTCTGCGCGGACTCGAGCAGGAACTCGACGCCCTGCGCCGCCGCATCGAGCAGAAGGCCGATCAGTTGTCCCTGCTGCTCCAGTAACCGCGCGGCCGTCCCTGGCCCAGCACTTTTCCGCTGCCCCAACTGGATCGCGAACCCTCACGCCCCACTGCCGTTCTGCGGTCCGCCCAGCGTCGCCTGCGCGGCGCTCCCCCGTAGCGTTGCGGATTGCCGGAGACGGCCCGCGAAGCCGGCGGCGCACACTACGGAAGGCTGCAAGTAAAGCTTGCCGCCTCATCCACACTCCCGGTTCCGCTGTACCGGGCCACCTGGGGATAGGGACAAAGCGGTCGTGTCCGCGCCGTCTTCCCGGCCACGTTCTGCGAGGCGATAATCCGGTCCGGCGCGCGCCCGGCCTCCACCCAATCCAGCAGCGGCCGCAGCATGTCGAAACTGTTGGGACCGGGGCCGCCTCCGCAGTGGAACATGCCTGGCGCCATGAAGAGCCGGAAGAAGCCAGGTGTCTGCGCGCCCATCCGTTCCAGCACCCCCTCGTAATACTCTACGCCCATTCTCGGATTGAGCGCCGAATCCGCCCAGCCGAAGTACATCAGCAGCTTCCCTCCCCGGTCCCGGAACGGAGAAAGGTCGGTGTCGGTTGCATCCAGCACCGCGCTGATCCAGCCCAGACGGCCCGGGTCCTTTTCCAAATCGAAGCGGGACAGAGAATATCCCGGATCCTTCTGCTCAAAAGCCAGGTAGCGGAAGAACGTTTCGCCGAACAACTCCCAAGTCACCGGTCTGCCGTCCTGCCGTACGACCCAGTTGTCCCAGCCGCTGCGCCCGTCGCCGCCGGAGATCTCCGATCCCACCGGCCAGCCGGGGAAAATGCGCCGCCCTTGACTGACCACGTCGCTGTAGATCCTCTCCAGAGTGCGAATCTCCCCGGCCGTGAAGCACTCCGCCGTGTCCGTCCCTGCCGGACAGCGCGGCAAGTCCCGAGAGGCCGCAAACTCGCACCGGCGCGGGTCTTCGATGAGGCCGTCCCGCAGGCCGTCCCGCTCGTCGCACCGGCCGTAAATGCTGTCCGCCAGCAATTTGATTTTGGCGTACGGAATGGGGTTCGCTCGCAGGGCCTGTACGGAACAGGCATAGCTCACCATCGTGCCCGTGAAGTTCAGCACCGGCGCTCCCGCGATGATCCCGTCAAAATCCTCCGGAAACCGCTGCGCCAGCATCAGCGCTTGCCGCCCGCCGGTGGAACAGCCTTCGAAATACGAGCGCGAAGGTTTCATGCCGTAGTAGGCCTCGATCACGCGTTTAGCGGTCACGGCCGTTACATGCAGCGAACGGAAGGCGTAATCGAGCAGCTTTTGGCTGTTGAGGGCGAACGTTCCCAAGGGCTCCGTGATGGCGTTGTGTCCCGTGTCCGTGATGGCGAACGCCAGACCCCGCCGCATGGCTGCCTCCCGCTGCCGGGTTCTCTGCGGCGCTTCCAGCGGTTCCCCTGCGTAGCCTCCGTTGCCCGTCATGTAGAACCGCCGGTTCCAATTCGCCGGCATGCTTACTTCGAAGCGCACCTCCGGCAGGATCTGCCCCGTGACCCGGCAGTACTCCGGGACGTTTCCGGACCCCGGAATCAGGCTCGCGGTCGCAACGCTGAATTCATAATCGGTGAGACCGCGCAGTCCGGCGCACGCGCCTTTGGGCTTGGCCGTTGTCTCACCGGCAGCCGGTTCCAGAAAGGCGGTCTGCCCGGCGACCTGCGCCGGGACGGCAACCGCGAGAAGCAGCAATGGAATCAACCGCAGCCAGACAGTCATACTTTCCCAACCCTCCCTGGGTCCGATTATGGACCCGCGGCAGCCGCATCACCGAACTCCGGCGAGCAACTGCCGGTTCTCGCGCTCCTTGGTGAAGAACAAAACCAAAACCCGCCCGTCCGTTCGCAGCTTATCGCCGGTGGCGTTTTCAAATTCCCTAGGCGCCCGGGGTCGATCGACCATAGCATATTGAGTGGCGATTCCCGTAAACAGCAGATCGTCTGCGGTCTTCTGGCGCTCCCTGTCGATATCCGAATCGACTAGCTCAGGCTTGACGCACAGAACTTGATCTGAATGAATCAAGTTTCAAGCAGCGAGTTTTGCTCTGTTGGTCCAAGCCTGTATCTCCTTTTCAACGTTATCGAAGCTGCGCTTCAGGGGCGTATCGACTGCCCGGTGTCCAGGCAGCGCGAAGGCCAGCCCTGAGCGCAAGACTCTGGCGTAGCTGCGCGTGAAGAACAGCGCGGCCCGCAACCCCATCGCCGTCACGCAGTATCGGTGGGTCTTGGGGATGCGCTCGATCATTCCATGCAAACGAAGGCGGCGCAGTTGGTAGCTCATCGCGCCCTGGCCGATCTGCTTGGCCTCCCGACCCGAAAGCGCCGCCAGATGTTGGCGCAAGTCCGCGTTGCGGAAGCCCCGAGGCTGGAGGCGAAACAGCAGGAGGGCGTGCCAGAGTGCGTGAACCCGCGGATCGGCGAAGCGCAGCGCCGAGGCTCGCTGGCCGTTCACTTCGATGGGGCCGTTGATCTGGCGGAACGTCTCTTCGGCCAGCATGCAATCGTGCGTCACCCGCTCGACTTCCAGGAGCCTGCGGTTGGCGGCAAAGCCGATCTGGCGCAGCTTCGGCAAATTGTGCAGCCGCTTGCCCACCCGGAAGTCCCAGGTGTTGTTGATCGTGGTCTCGGTCCGCAGCGCGCGCCCTTCCTTGTGGTATTGCTTGATCCGCGTGTTCTTGTAGTAGGCGTTGATCGAGGGCGTGACTCCCTGGGTAATAATCCGGGTGCGGAAGCGCCCCGGCGTTGTGCGGATGATCTTGCGGCCGAAAATCAGCTGCACCTCGTCTGGCCGCCCCAAGTCCAAGTTTTCGCGAATCACCTCTTCAAAGAACATCCGGCCGTGCACGGGCCGGTCCAAGACTTGCGTCAGGGAGAATTCGGCCTGCAAGATCGAGATCGCGTAGCGATAGCCCGCCTTGCGGTCAGCCGCCATGAACGGATGCGGCAACAGGCGCAGCCACTTCCTCAACAAAGCGTCGATCTTGTCTGCCGACAGACCGTCACAGATCGCCTGCAGCCGCTGGGGATCGGAGCAGCTGAGCACCCCGTTGTCCAACGCCTCAAACACAATCCCCTTGCGGGCCAGTTGCCGCTTGGCGTACTCGTGGCCGTTGATGCACAGCTTGGCGTTGTAGGGAAAGTACGTGCAGAACTTCAGGAAGAACGGCCCGAAGTCCCGGTCCACCGCGTAGAAGTAGTAGTGATTCACCATCGCCGATGACTTCACGATCCACGGATAACTCTGCCCAGTCCGAGGGTTGCGCCTCTTCTCGGTCCGGAACACCGGCGCTTTCTCCTGCGCCTTGCCCACGAAGACCACTCCTTCCTCGGTCCGGAAATCCTTCAGCCGCTCGGCCATTACGTCGTCTTTCCGCTGCCCCTTCTTGAACAGCACAACCGGAATGCCGTTGTCCTTCACAAACCGGTCCAGCGCCGCAACGAACCGGCGGCTGATCGGGTTCATGAGCGCCGAGGAAGCCCACGCCTGCTTCCTGTGCTGGCGGAAGAACTGAACCACCCCGTGCTCGCACTGCAACTGCGGCACGTAGACGTTCAAATACATCCGGTCGATCCCTTCCACTTCCAGCGTGACGTGGGCGCCTAACACCTCGGCGACGCTCTGTGCTAACTTCATGGCGGCTCCGTTCGTTCGGTTGTGCCTCTTGAAGGCGTCTAGACCGTTCTGCGGTCCCATTGAGGCTGGTTTACCAGACCTCGTCATGAACCGGCGAACGGAGCCACTATTCCACATGTCTTGTCGGTCTGAGGCGGAGCCTCGTTAGAGATTAAGCAGGAAGTAGCGCCCCCCTTGGATGAACGCGCCATAGGTGCAGCCGTGGCTGCAGGCATCGGGCCGATCCAGCAGCAGGTGGACAGGTTGGCAACGAGATTCGAGACCATCGGGGGGCAGGCCAGCGTCGCGGCCAGTCAGGAAGAGTTGCGAAGTGAAATCGTGAAGACACAAAAGTTGATCACTGAACTGTCAGTGCGATTTAAGGAACGAGGTTATGGTGGACAGCCCCCGGAAAGGCCGCCTGGCTTGATGGGCCGCCTCTTAGGGAGACACACACGAAAGGAAACCCGCTGATGGTGCCCTGGCGCGGAAGAGGTGACCTCGTCATCAGC
>Ga0101944_10001018_pt1 | contig 66566 bp, 63 predicted proteins | sample DewCreD2012metaG_FD_75245 | JGI IMG/M metagenome (GOLD analysis project Ga0101944, IMG submission 75245) | Hot spring sediment bacterial and archeal communities from British Columbia, Canada, to study Microbial Dark Matter (Phase II) - Dewar... ... | reverse complement strand
CCATCGGCATGTCCATGGCGCAACATGTCCCTTACTTTTTGCAGCCTGCTCGTCGAAGAGGGCGGAACTCGCTGGGATGTCGAGGCTCGTTCGATGTCCGCCGCTTCACTAGTCGTTTTCTGGCAGCTTCGTGCCGGCGCGCCAGCAGAGCAGCGGCGCTGCCCAGCGCTGGAGAGCTAGCGGCTACAGCAAGGCCTCGATCACGCGGCCGTGGGATACGGGGTATGGCCGGCCCAGGGGATCATAAATGGTGGCATGCGGATCGATGCCCATGAGGTAGTAGAGTGTGGCCTGTAGATCGACGGGATCGACCCGATGCTCGCGGGGATAGGCCGCCAGCACGTCTGAAGATCCGACCACCGTGCCCGGCCGAATACCGCCGCCCGCGAGCAGCGCCGAGGAGCAGTAGCCCCAGTGGTCGCGGCCGGCGTTACCGTTGATCCGCGGCGTGCGCCCAAACTCGCCCCATGAGGCCACCAGCGTTTGCTCCAGCAGGCCGCGCTGATGCAGATCCTCCAGCAGGGCCGACACGCCCTGGTCGAACATCGGCAGCAGCTCCTTCTGCAAGGCCTCGAAGTTCTGGGCGTGCGTGTCCCAACCATCGCAGCGGCTCATGTGGTTGAAGTGGATGGCAATCATGGGGACGCCGGCCTCTGCCAGCCGCCGCGCCGCCAGCAACGTCTGCCCGAAGCGGTGCATGCCGTAGCGCTCGCGCAGCGCGGATGGTTCCTCTTCCAGCGCAAAGGGCCGCGAGAGGGCGGGCGAGCCGGTAAGCTGCACGGCCATCTGGCGGAGCGTGTTGTAGTGTTGGGCGCTGGCTGCCTCAACACGGCGGCTGTTGATGACGGCCAGCAGGGCTTCTCGCCGGGCCAGGCGCTCTGCACTGACTTCTTCGGCCAGTTGCAAGTCGGCCAGGACGCGGGGCTGGCGGGGATCGGCGTTGATGATGAAGGGGTCGCAAGCCGCGCCGAGAAAACCGGCACGCCCTCCGCGCAGCGGGGTTGCCGCGCGTACGAAATCCTGGCTGGAGCGGACGGCCACTTCAGGCATGGAAACGAAAGCTGGCAGGGGAGCGGGCGGCGGCAACAGATGTGCCACCACGGAGCCGAGATGGGGCGAGTCGCTGCGGTTGGGGGGGCTGATGTCGTTATCTTGCTCGGGGACCTGCACGTGGCGGCCGGTGAGCGTGTAGTAGATCATCGGGGTGTGGTTATTGTTCGGATGGCTCACCGAACGCACCACGGCGTAACGGTCGGCCAGTGCCGCCAGCCGGGGCATGTGCTCGCAGATCTGGAAGCCGGGCACGGCGGTGTCGATCGGAGCAAACGGCCCACGCACCTCCGCCGGGGCCTGCGGCTTGAGATCCCACATGTCCTGATGCGGCGGCCCCCCCAGCAAGTAGATGAGGATGCAACTCTTGGCCTTCCGCGAAGGGGTAGTGGCTGCCACGGTCGGCACGGCCGGCCAGGTTGTCGAGAGGGCCATCAGGCCCCCCAGCTTCAGCCACTGGCGGCGCGAGATGTGCTCGGGAGCCGTAAGGTCAGGCTGGGATGGGTGATGGAGCTGCGGCATGAAAAGTGAATCCCTGAAATCCAGCGTACCAATGGAGGCACGTTCCGCCGCGCGTGGCATCGTGCGGCTGGCAGCCAACGACCATCAGCAGCTACCACCATATACTCTCCCGCAAGGTTTTACAATGGAGCCGCCGCGGCTCCTTTCTGTCAGCGTTGCCAGCCCGCAGCGGATCGCCAAGTACCCCCGCGCACTGCCATGCCCCAGCGCAAACGCTCTACTACCCCCCGGCGGAGGCGCAGGATCCGCCTGCCGGCTTTCCCGAAACCCGGACCGACGTGTTGCAGCAGGCTGCGCAAGGGGATTGGGAGCCGTTCTTCAACGCGTACTTGAAGCCGTGCTGGCGCGAGGTGGTGTTTGCCTGCCGCGCGCGGGGACTGCCCCTGGAGGACGCCAACGAGCTGTTTCAGGACCTCTGCCTGCGCCTGATGCGTGAGGGGCGGTTTCGCGCAGCGAGCGAGGCGGCCGCGCACGTGGCAGCCGACTACCGAGGCAATCTGCCTGCCAGGTATCTTCAGTCGCGCAAAGTGTCGGTGGCCAGCGCTCGGTTTCGCACCTGTTTGAAAGGGGTGTTGCAGCACGTGGTGCTGGAGGCCCTGCGCAAGCGCCGCCGCCGGGAGCGTCCCTTGCCGCAGGACGTCGAGCCGTTCGTGGAGCAGTCCGTCACGCGCTCCTTGAAGCGTGCCTGGGTGCAACACTGTCTCATTGCGGCGGCCCCACTTCTGAAGCATTCCTGCGAGACTGCCCGCACGCGCGGGCAGCGGCGGCTGTTCGACATCCTCTATCGCACCGCGGTGCTGGGAGAGTCTCCCGGCAGGATCGCGGTGGAGCTGGGCATCGACCGCACCACGGCGAGCTGCTTGCTGACGCAGGCGCAGCGCAAGTTGCTGGCTCTGCTGCACCAGGTGTCGCGCGTGCGGGATCAGACGGAGCTGAAAGAACTGCTGGCCGGCAGCGGGGCGCCATTGGCGCAGGCCCTGCGAGAAGCCGCCGGGGAGTGCGCAGCGCAGCCCTCCCCTGCGAGCCGTGATCAACGGGGATAGGTGCGGGGCGCGGCCAGCAAGACACTATTCCCCCCTGTTATACGGACAGTAGCAGACGTGCCGCGCGCATGCGGCGTGCTAGCGTCTCTGGCCCGCGGCATGCTAGCAATACAGGATGTAGTATGTCTGTCTGTGGGGGCCACAAGATGCTGAATTTCCTTGCAGTTCTGTGAGACGGTTCCTAGAACAGACCCACGCCTCGGCGACCGGGATGGTCGCTGGGGGCGATGGTTCAGTTGGTGCGCGTATCGCCAGGGCAGCTCGGTGCGGCACGTTCGGTGCAGCCGGGCTTCCCGCAAGGCCATGAGGCGCCTTGAGTATCTGGGTCACGGATGGCTGGCAACGTACTCCTCTGCCGTGCGTTCCTGCACAAACGGCCGTACCACGCGGAACGGAATTCCGCCTCTCACCCGGCAGCGTTCGTTCCGGCGGACTGCTTTGCCTACTTCGGGCTGACGACCGCGAAACTGGCGGATGTCTGGTCGCTTGCCCTCAAGGCCCGCGGCCCTCAGGCCGAGCAGGCGATGGGCGCCGCTCTGGCCGCGGCACGCTTCGGGGTGCCGTCGATGCTCTCCTCGGTCTGCGCGCCGGGGCTCGAGGCCGTGGCCGAGGCCGCCCCCGAGGCGTTGCGGATCTTCCAGCTCTACGTGCGCGGCGAGGAGGGCTGGATCGACGAGGTCGTGGCGCGGGCCGAGGCGGCGGGCTACGCGGCCTTCGCGATCACCGTGGACACCGCCTGGTATTCGCGCCGCGAGCGCGACCTTCTGAACCGCTTCGAAAAGCCCTGGCGGCAGAACGTGGGCGGCAGCGACTTCCAAAGAGGCTTCGATTGGAAGGCGGTCGCGCGGTTCGTGGCGCGCCACCGCATCCCTCTGATCCTCAAGGGCATCACGACGGTCGAGGATGCCCGGATCGCGCTCGACCACGGCGTTGCGGGGATCGTCGTCTCGAACCATGGCGGCCGCCAGCTCGACCACGTCCAAGGCACGCTCGAGGTGCTCCCGGAGATCGTCGAGGCCGTGGGCGACCGTTGCCTCGTCCTGGTCGACGGCGGTTTCTGTCGTGGGACGGACGTCCTCAAGGCGATCGCCCTCGGCGCGAAGGCCGTGGGGCTCGGCCGCATGCTCGCGGTCGGCATGGCCGCGGGCGGCCCCGAGGGGGTCGTCAAGATGCTGGAGCTGCTCGAGGACGAGATCGCGATCGCGCTCGGCCTCCTGGGTGCTACGCGGCTCGAGGATCTGGGGCCGCAGCACCTGACCCGGGCAGAACCCGTCCGCCCGCCGGGCTTCTGGTCGGCCTTCCCGCTCGTGGCCGAAGGCTATTGACCGGAACGCGCCTACGGCCGAGTTCGAAGCCGATCGGGGAGGAGGGAGAAGCAATGAGCGCCGTCACACCATACGCCCGAGGCCACGAGGATCTCCCCCCGTTGGCCTCGCGCTACGTCGATGTCGAAAGCCTGCCCTGGCAGCCGACCCGGTTTCCCGGGATCGAGATCAAGGTCCTCTTGAAGGACGAAGAAAGCGGGCTCTCGACCGCGCTCTTCCGTTGGGCACCGGGAGCGAGGTTGCCGCTCCACGAGCACGTGGAAATCGAGCAGAGCTTCGTCCTCGAAGGCTCGTTCCGGGACGATCAGGGCGTTTGCCGCAAAGGCGATTATGTCTGGCGGCCGGCCGGCAGCCGGCACGAAGCTTGGTCGGAGGAGGGCTGCCTTCTCCTCGCCTTCTTCTTGAAGCCGAACCGGTTCCTGGACGTGGAGTCGAACCCGTGAGCCGGCCCGAGATCCGCCGTTTCAACCACACGAGCTTCACGGTCGCCAAGCTGGACGCGAGCGTGCGGTTCTTCACCGAGGTTTTGGGCTTCACGCTACGCGACAGGAGCCCGCGCGATCCGCTGCTCATCGGCGCGGTCACGGGCCTCGGCCACGCGGATGTCGAGATCGCCTATCTCGACGGCTACGGCCACACGCTCGAGCTCATCGAATACCGCACGCCCACGGACCACGGGCGGGCGCGCTATCGCCCCTGCGATGCCGGCGCGGCGCACATCGCCCTCGACGTGGCCGACCTCGACCGGCTGTTGGCCGAGGTCGAGGCGGCGGGCTTTCACCGGATGGGCGAGGTGATCACCGTGCCGGGCGGGCCGAACAAGGGCCGCCGCGCGGTCTACACCCGCTTCGCCGACGGCATCATCCTGGAGCTCATCGAGACGCCTGGCTGATCATCCGGCGGTGGGCTCGGGCGGTGGCAGGTCGCGGATCGCCGCCTCGAGTGCGTCGGTCACGCCGGCCATGAATTGGTAGTCGAGCGTTTCCGGCCTGTCGGTCGGTCGGTGGTAGTTCGGGTTGCGCAGAAAAGCCGTGTCGGTGACCATGACGGCCGGCCAGCCGCGGTCCCAGAAGGAGGCGTGGTCGGAGAGGCGAGCGATCGGAAGAAGCCAGCCGCGCAAGGGCACGATCAGGCTTTCGACCGGCACGGTGCCGGCAGCCTTCATCCCGGCCACGAGCCGCTCGGTGAAGTTCTGCGAAGCCCGATCGCCGATCACGCCGATGAAGTCGCCGGTCGCGGGGTAGCCGCGCCCCCGCAGGACCGCGGGATAGGGCTGAACCGGCGCGGTGAAGCCCACCATCTCGAGGACGATCGCCCCGGCGCACCGCTCGCCGCGGCGGCGCATCTCGCGGCAGAAGCGCCGACTTCCCTGCCAGGGTGTGCCGAAGGCGGGCGGCTCTTCCATCGTGAAGGCCACGAAACGGAGCGGCAGGGGGCAGTCGGCGAGCCGACGCGCGAGCTCGAGCATCACCGCCACGGCCGAAGCGTTGTCGTCCGCCCCGGGCGTGCCGGCGACGCTGTCGTAATGGGCGCCCAGGAGATACCAGTGCGTCGCGGCGCGGCTCGAAGGCGGCACGCCCACGAGATTGGCGACCTCGTGGCCGAAGAAGCGGTAGGGTCGACGCTCGACGAGCAGTCCGGCGGCTTCGAATGCGCCCGCCACGTGCGCCTCGGCACGGGCGAGGGAGTGGCCGAGCCACGGCGTGCGGGGTCCGATCTCGCCCGCGAGGACCGCGACGTCGTGGCGCAGGCGGTCGATGGTCTCGGCCTCGGCCCCGCTCACTCGGCGGCGAGCCCACCCCAAAGATCGGCGAGGGCCGTGCCCGTCGGGAACGGGTCGTCGGGGTCGAGGCCGAGCTGCTCGAGCGAATAGAGCCAGGCGCGGCCCGCGAGCCGCGGCAGGACCGCCGGCCGGCCGGCGACCTCCGTGGTCCCGACGAGCTCGGCCTCGAAGCGGGTGCCGATCGTCGAGTGGAAGAGGCGCGTCTCCCCGGGCCGGATCCGGCCCCGCGTCCATTCGAGCGCGAGGCGGGCGGCCGAACCCGTGCCGCACGGGCTGCGATCGAGCCGGCCGGGCAGGAGCACCGTGGCGTTGCGCGGCCCCTCGGGCCCCTCCCCGCACCACATGAGATAGGCGATGCCGGCGATCGCCGGGCGCTCGGGATGGACGGGTCGCCATCGTCGCTGCGCGGCCTCGAGGATCCGCACCCCCGTCTCGGCGAGCCTCCGGGCCTGGCCGGGCTCGATCGAAAGGCCGAGCGGGGCCGGATCGACGAGCGCGTAGAACACCCCACCGAAAGCGATCGCGAGGTCGATGCGGCCCACCCCCTCGACCTCGAGGGTGAGCCCCTCGGCCTCGACGAAGGAGGCCGGCATGTCGAGGCTCACCCGCCTGGCCCGCCCGTCGGCGCAGGCGACCCGGGCGGGCACGAGGCCGGCTGCGGTGTCGAGCGTGACGACCGTCTCGGGTTCGCGCATCGGCACCATGCCGAGCTCGAGGAGCGCCGTGGCGGTACAGATCGCGTTCGAGCCGGACATGGCGTGCGCCTGGTCGGGCTGCAGGATGACGAAGCCGGCATCCGCCCCGCTCTCGCAAGGGGGCAGCAGCAGGTTGGTCGACATGGCGGGCCAGCCGCGCGGTTCGCGGGTGAGGAAGCGGCGCAGACGATTGCCTTCGGCGCTCTCGTTGAGCCAGGCGAGGCGCTCCTGCATGGTCCGCCCGGGAGGCGGCAGGAGTCCGCCCACGACGATCCGGCCGATCTCGCCCTCGGCATGGACCCCGACGAGCGTGAGCGTGCGGCTCCAGCGCATCCTCCCCTCCCCTGCTTGCCCGGGTCCCGCCCCGTTCCTATACCCGGGAGCGCCGCCCCCGAAGCCTTTTGCCACCGGAGCCCATGCCGCGCATCACGCTCGCCACGGTGGTGAAGCTCGTGGTCGCCTCGATCCTCGTGGGCGCCGTGATGGCCTATCTCGACGTCCAGCCGCTCGAGGTCTGGCGCTGGCTCGCCGACAAGGTCGGCGACGTCGCGGCCAACATTCGCCACTATGCGAGCCGAGCGGTGACCTACCTCCTCCTGGGTGCCGTCGTGGTCGTTCCGATCTGGCTCGTCTTCTATTTGTGGCGGGCGCTCCGGGGGAAGGGTTGAGCCGGCCGGCTCGTTCCTGTCGAGGCGGGCGCTCAGCGGCCGCCGAAGGTGCGTGAGACCCAATCGAGGATCAAGGCGAGCCCGTTCTCCTGCGAGGGCACCGGCGGCTCGCTCGGCGTCGGCGCCACGCGGGCGAGGGCCGGCCCGCGCGGCGCGGTCGGCGGTACCGCGCGGAGCACCTCGCGGGCGATCTGGGCCGGCAGGCTGCCGCCCGTGACCCCCCGCATCGGCCGGCCGTCGTCGTTGCCGACCCACACACCGACCACGAGCTCGCCCGCCGCCCCGACGAACCAAGCGTCGCGGAAGCCTTGGCTCGTCCCGGTCTTCCCCGTCACCACGCGGTCGGGCAGCCGCGCCGCGCGGCCCGTCCCGCGCTCGACCACCGCGCGGAGGAGCTGCTGCATGGTGGTGGCGGTCGAAGGGTCGATCACCCGGCGGCTGCTCGACGCGAAGCGGTAGAGGATGCGGCCGCGATCGTCCTTCACCTCGCGCACGGCGTGCACGGTCGGCCGGATCCCGCCGGTGGCGAAGGGCAGATAGGCGGAGGTCAGCTCCAAGAGGCTCACCTCGGCGGTGCCGAGGGCAAGCGAGGGCACGGCCGGCAGGGGCGCCGCGATGCCGAGGCGACGTGCGGTCGCGACCACCGCCTCGGGGCCGACGTTCTGAACGAGGCGGACCGCCGCGGTGTTGAGGGAGAGGGCGAAGGCGTCGGCCAGGCTCACCCGGCCCCGGTAACGCCCGTCGATGTTCTCCGGTCGCCAATCGCCGACCACGATCGGCCGGTCCTCGATCGGGCTCTCGGGCGCCCAGCCCTTCTCGAGGGCGGCCAAATAGAGGAACGGCTTGAAGGCCGAGCCCGGCTGTCGGCGAGCGTTCGTGGCCCGGTCGAGCCGGCTCGCCCGGTAGCTCTCGCCGCCGACCAGCGCGCGCACCGCCCCGGTCGTATCCAGCACGACGACGGCCCCCTCCTCGACCCCCCGCTCGGCCCCCACACCAGCGAGCACACTCCGCAGCGCCTGCTCGGCCGCGAGTTGGAGCCGGCGGTCCAGGGTCGTCCGCACGACGAGGTCGCGACCGTGTTTGCCCAGATGCTCGGTCAGATCGTCCAGCACCCAATCGAGGAAGTGGCCGGCGAGATCGGTCTTGGTCTCGGGCGCGAGCCCGGCCGGTCGGGCTCGCGCCGCAAGCGCCTGCTCGCGCGGGACCCAGCCGAGCTCCACCATCCGTGCGAGCACGACCGCCGCTCGCTCGCGGGCGCGCTCGAGGTCGCGGGTCGGCGCCAAGGCCGACGGTGCCTTGAGGAGGCCCGCGAGCATGGCCGCCTCGGCGAGCGTCACCTCTTTGGCCGACTTGCCGAAATAGCGGCGGGCCGCGGCCTCCACCCCGTAAGCGCCGGCGCCGAGATAGACCCGGTTGAGGTAGAGGGTGAGGATCTCGTTCTTGGAGAGCCGCGCCTCGAGCCAGAGTGCGAGGGTCAGCTCCTGGAGCTTGCGCCGGAGGCTGCGCTCGGGGGTGAGGAACAGGTTCTTGGCGAGCTGCTGGGTGATGGTCGAGCCGCCGGCCACGACGTCGCCCGCGCGCAGGTTCTGCCAGGCGGCCCGGAGAAGGCCGCGCGGGTCGATCCCAACATGCTCGTAGAAGCGATGATCCTCGATCGCCAGCACGGCCTTCACCAGATGCGGGGCCACCTGGTCGAGCGGGAGGAAGCGGGCGCCCTCGGCCGCGCGCTCGGCGAGCGGGGTGTCGTCGGCGGCGAGGACGGTCACGGTGCGCTGCTCGGCATCGGCGAAGAGCGCGTCCGTGTCGGGCAATTCGGGTGCGAGGAGGAGGAAGAGCGCCGCCCAGGCAAGGAGGAAGAGAACGAGCAGGCTCGGCAGCGCCCCGATCAGGCGCCGGAAGAGGTTGCGTGGGCGGGGTTCGGTGCGGCTGGCCATCCGGGGCGGTGCCCCGCCTTGCAGGTCCTGCACCGGTTCATACCTTAGCGCGGAGCGGTCCCGCAAATCCTCCGAGTGCGATGCCCACGGCCCTTCTTCTCCCCGATCCCACCGACCCCGCGCTCACCCAGCCCGTGGTCGGGCTCGACCAGGAGGGTCGGCGGGTCGAGGCGCGGATCGTGCACGAACGGCCGCTCACGATCTTCTTGAACGGCCGCGAGATCGTCACGGTCATGACGATCGGCGACCATCCCGAGGAGCTCGCGATCGGCTATCTCTTGAACCAGAACATGCTCCGCGCCGACGACGTGGTCACCGCCGTCGAGCACGACCCGGATCTCGCGGTCGTCGTGGTCCGCACCGGCCGCGAGACCGATTTCGAGCAGAAGCTGCAGAAGAAGATCCGTACCTCCGGCTGTGCCCAAGGCACGGTGTTCGGCGATCTCATGGAGCGGTTCGACCAGGTGCGTCTGCCGGCCGACGCGATCCTCAAGACCTCCTGGCTCTACACGCTCACCAAGACGATCAACACCACGCCCTCGCTCTATCTCGAAGCCGGCGCGATCCACGGCTGCGTTCTCTGTCGAGAGGACCGGATCCTCCTCTACATGGAGGACGTCGGGCGGCACAACGCGGTCGACAAGATCGCGGGCTTCATGTGGAAACACGGGATCACCCCGCACGACAAGATCTTCTACACGACCGGAAGGCTCACCTCCGAGATGGTGATCAAGACCGTGCAGATGGGGATTCCCATCCTGATCTCGCGCTCGGGTTTCACCGCCTGGGGCGTCGAACTCGCCCGCAAGGCCGGGCTCACCCTGATCGGCCGGGCGCGCGGCCGGCGCTTCCTGGCTCTCTCGGGGGTGGAGCGGATCGTGTTCGACGCCGACCCGCGCCACGTCGAGGAGGAGGATCCCCGTTTCCGCCGCAAGGGAGCGCGCGATGAAGGCGACCTCTGAGCTCGCCGCCCTCGACCCCGCCGAGCTCTACGAGCGCGATTTCTACGCCTGGACCCGCCACCAGGCGCGCGCACTCTCGCGTCTTCGTGGTGTGCCCGGGAACCTCGGCCTCGATCCCGCCCATTTGGCGGAGGAGGTTCGCGACTTGGGGAACGAGCAGCGTTACGCGGTCGAGAGCCAGCTGGAGCGACTGATCGAACATCTTCTGAAGCTCGAATATTCCGAGCGCGCCGAACCGCGGCGGGTTTGGGCCCGGTCGGTGGACGATGCGCGGTACGAGATCGAGCGCCGCCTGACTCCCACGCTGCGACGCGCCGTGGCCCGCCGACTCGCCACGCTCTACGCCCACGCACGTCGACAGGCGCGCCGAGCTCTGCTCGACCACCCGGAGCCCGAGGCGGCCGCGGCCATCCCCGAGACTTGTCCCTGGACGTTGGATCAACTCCTCGCCGAGGACTGGTACCCCACCAATCGCCACGGCTTGCCCGCGCCGGAGCTGCCGTGAGGCCGCCGGTTGCGGGCGTGATCCTCGCGGGTGGCCTCGCCCGGCGGATGGGCGGCGGCGACAAATGCCTCTTGCCGCTCGGCACGGGCACGTTGTTGGACGCCGTGATCGCCCGGATCCGTCCGCAAGTCGGAGCGCTCGTCCTCAACGCCAACGGCGAACCGGCGCGCTTCGCCCGCTTCGGCCTCGAGGTCGTACCCGACCCCGTCCCGGGGTTCGTGGGGCCGCTCGCGGGCGTGCTCGCCGGGATGGAAGCGGCAGCACGCCGGAGCCCACCCCTCCCCTGGGTCGTGAGCGTCGCCGCCGACACGCCCTTCTTCCCCACCGATCTCGTCACCCGTTTGCTGGAGGCGGTGGAACGCGAAGGAGCCGAACTCGCCTGCGCGAGCTCGGCGGGTCGGCCGCATCCGGTCTTCGGCCTCTGGCCCACCCGCCTCGCGGGCGAGCTGCGTCGGGCCCTGGTGGAGGAAGGCCTGCGCAAGATCGACGTCTGGACGGCGCGCTACCGCCTGGCCCTGGTCGATTGGCCCGACGAGCCGGTCGATCCCTTCTTCAACGTCAACACGCCCGAGGAGCTCGCCGAAGCGGCGCGGCTCCTCGGCTGCGTGCGCGGATCGGTCTAAGGCGTCCCTTCGCGGAGGAGCTCGCGGACGGCCGCGACGATGCCGGAGACCGTGAGCCCGTAGCGGGCCTGGAGCGTCGGGACCGTGCCGCATTCGATGAAGCGCATCGGGATGCCCACCCGGCGCAGCGGCCGATGGATGCCGGCCCCGTAAAGGGCCTCGACGACCTTGGTGCCGAGGCCGCCCTCGATCTGGTGGTTCTCGACCGTCACCAGAACCTGCACGCACCGGACGAAATCGACCACCGCGGCGGAGTCGAACGGGACCAGGCAGGGCACGTGCAAGACACCCGCGGCCAGGCCCTGGCGGGCGAGCTCCTCGGCCGCGTCGAGCGCACGTTCCGTCACGAGGCCGGTCGAAACGATCCCGATCTCGCCCGGCTCGCGCAAGACACGGGCCCGGCCGAAGGCGAACCGGTAGGAGGCCGGGTCGAGCACGACCGGGACGTTGCCGCGCTGAATGCGCAGGTAGAGCGGCCGCGGCTCGGCCAGGAAGGCTTCGACGACCTGGCCGATCTCGGTCGCATCGCAAGGATCGACCACCGTGAGGCCGGGGATCGCGCTCATGAGCGCCAAATCCTCGTTGCCTTGGTGCGTGGCGCCGTAGCCCGTCGTGAGCCCCGGCAGGGCCGCGACGATCGCCACCGGCAACGCACTCTTGGCGATCTGGATGGCGATGAAGTCGTAGGCGCGACGGGTCGCGAAGACGGCGTAGGTCGTGGCGAACGGGAGAAAGCCGGTCTTGGCGAGCCCGGCCGCGGCACCGAACAGCGCCTGCTCGGCCATGCCGACGTTGAAGAAGCGGTCGGGGAACGCCTCGGCGAAGGGGAGGATGTCCGTGTACTTGGCGAGGTCGGCCGTGAGCCCGACGATCCGGGGCTCGCGGCGGGCGACTTCGACGAGCGCCTTGCCGAAGGGTGCGGTGACGAACGGGCGGTGGCGGACCTCCTCGAGCTCGCCCATGCCCTTCGTGAACGCCGCCTGCGGCCCGGCGGCGAACGGATCGGCTCGGCTCACGGCCCCTCCCCCTCGGCTCGCCCGGCTCCTACCACGACCGAGCGGTCGCGTCGCCCGCTGCCGCGTCTAGCCCCCGCTCCGCTCGCGCAACTCGGGGCTCGAGCCGATCCCGTCGTCCCCGGGTGCGAGTAGGCCCTTCGCGCGCAGGGCGGCGAGCATCCGCTCGCGCAGCCCCTTGCGGTCCTCGAGCGGCCGCAACCGGGCGGCCGCCACCTCCGCGACCGTGAACGGCGCGAAGCCCGGTGCGACCTGCTCCCGGCCGTAGGTCTCGATCATCCAGTTCAGCACGGCCGTGAGCCGGACGTCGTCGAGCACGCTCCGCGCCACCCCGGGCACGCGCATCAGATAGTCGCGGCCTTCGGGCAGGTGGGTGAAGAGGCCCACGAACCCGTCGAGCCGGGGTACGTGGCCCGGCGTCCCCTGCCCCCAGAGACCGTGACAGCCCTTGCACTTCAAGGCGTAGTCGAGACGCGCCCCGGCGTGCTCCTCGACCGGCCGGCCGGGCGTGTAATCGGCCCCCGCCGCGGGCCCGCCGGCGAGCAGGAGGAGCGCCGCGATGCGGACGGCGCGCATCCGCTCACGCCTTGCCGATCAGCACCTGGCTCGAGCAGTGGTAGACCATCGAGGGCGCCCCGAAGCACCAGATGATGTCGTTGTTGAGCTCGGGCCGGTAGGAGGGCATCTCGCCCTCGGTGCCGAGACAGAAGCACATGCCGCAGGAGTCTTTTCCGCAGCAGTCCTGATAGGCGATCAGGTAGGCCTGCCCGTCGTCCGGATTGACGCAGGTGCCGATCCACGCCGTGGGCGAGGCGTACGACCCCGGCGGGCAGACGTTCACGGTGCCGCCACAGCAGGAGCACAGGTACCCGTCGGACGAGCAGTGCCGCCAATAGTTGCACTTGGTCGGGTCGGTGGTCTGGGCGGTCTTCGCGAACTCGTTGGCATGCGCGAGCTTGGCGCCGGTCTTGTCGACCGGCAGGAGTGGCAGGACCGCGCCGCCGACGAGCGCTCCGCCGAGCCGTGCCAGAACGCCCCGGCGCGAGCTGCGCTGGGCGATCCGCCGGGCGGTGTGCTCCATCATGCGGTCGAAGGCGTCGAGGATCGTCACGGGCTCATCCTCCTTCGGCGGGGGGCCGGGTCGCCGCACCGTTCGGCCGGCCGTGACCCGTGCCCACGAGATAGTCCTGGATCGAAGCGTAACCGGTTTCCTGCGCCACCAGCAGGCTCTCGAGATGCTCGCGCGAGTTCACGATCCCCTTGGCGCGCACGACCCCCTCGGCGTCGATCAGCACGGCATAAGGCAGCTTGCCGATGCCGAATCGCATCCCGACGATCGGCGAGATCGCGAACGGGAGGTCGCGCACCCCGTGCTCCGCGGCCATCGCCCGATGCGCCTCGCGCTCGCCGTCGCCCATGAGGACGAGCTCGACCACCTTGCGCTCGCTCCGCGCGAACGAACGCACGGCACCCATGAGCTTCTTGCACATCGGGCAGATCGGCGAGACGAACAGGAGGAGCTGGCCGCGGCCGTCGGCGCGCCGGCCACCTACGCGGACCTTGCGCCCCTCGAGGTCGAGGAGGTCGAACTCCGGAGCCCTCTCACCGATCTCGACGGCGGTCTGGGTGGCCATCGCCCCGAGCGGCGCCACCCGTTCGTGCAGCACGCCCACCTGCCGCGCGAGGGCCAGAATGGTGACACTCAAGACGGCCACCACGACCCACAACAGGACGGTCGAAACGAGCAGCGGATCCACCGGTCAGCTCCGCCGGGCCCGGGCCAGCGGGGCGAGCCCCGCCAGCCGGCTGAAGGCCGCGTAGAGGGCCAAGAGCGAGCCGCTCGCGAGCACGATGGTGAGGAGCTCGAGGAAGCTCGCCGGCGCCGTGGTCGGCCGCAGCAGGAGGAGGGCCACCGCGGCGAGCAGGAGGTTGCGGACCACGAGCGGCCAGCCGATCCGCTCCTTCTGCCGGCCGAGATAGCAGCCGCAATCGATCTCGCGCCGCCCACGCGCCAAGTTGATCGCCATCGCCGCGGCGAACAGCAGGAGCAAGGCGCAAGCCAAACCGGCGGCAGCCGGCCGTGTCGGCGGCAGGACGATCCCGAGTCCGGCCGCGATCTCGAGAACGGGCAGGATCCGCGCCACCGGCTCCACCAAGGGAGCCGGCACCAGCCGATAGTCGGCGACGATCCCGGTGAACTCGTCGAGCGCCCGAAGCTTGCTCCAGGCGCTGGGGAGGAAGATCCCGGCGAGCAGCAGGATCGAAGCCCAGTGCACGGCCGAAGCGGTCAAGAGCTGCACGGCCCCCTCGTCACTCGCCGAAGGTGTAGAGGAGCCAGGGCGTGATGCCGAGGCCGGTCCGCTCCGCCTTCTTCTCGAAGCTCGTCGCGTCGTAGGAGGTCAGGATCGCCGTTTCCGTGAGCGCGAACAGCAACGGCCGCTCGCCCTGGCTCACCGCGATGGTCGGGCTGTGATGCTCGAGCGGCAGGCGGTGGAGGCGTTTCTTGGCCACCGTGTCGAACACCCAGACTTCGTCGCCGGCTTGCTTGTGGGTCCACTTGCCGCCCTTGTGCATGGTCACGAACAGCCGGTTCGACGCGGCGTGGAAGGCCGCCAGCTGCCAACCGCCCGGCCGCCATTCCTCGTCGCCCGCCCCCTGCAGCTTCCAGCGCTCGGCCACTTTCGGCATGCCGTCGAGCCGCACCGGATAGACCCACCCTTCGTAGGAGATGAAGAAGGCCTGCTTGCTCGGCCGGTGGACGGCGGCGTGCTCGAAGACAGGGTCGTTCTCGGGATCGAAGAAGGGCTGGCCGAGCTCGCTCGTGATCACGCGCCCCGTCTCGTCGAAGGTCAGATGGACGAAGCGCCCGTCCGGGCACACCGAAGCCACGCTCCTGTCGCCGGTCGGGAAAGCCAAGGAACAGCCCTGGGTGTCGAGCTCACCCAGATATTTCATCGCCGCGACGTCGACGACGCTCAAGGAGAAGGCCGGGTCCATGTTGAAGGACAGGAGGAAGCGGCCGTCGCTCGTGAGCGTCGCGTTGTGCTTCTTCGGCACGACGAGGAAGCGGCCGTTGGGCAGGACGACCTCGCCGACCGGGTCGAGCGTCTTGCTGTCGAACGCGGTGACCACGTCGGTGCGCACGCCGCGCGAGCCGCGCGACCAATAGGTCTCGGCGAGCCAGAAGCGGCTCTTGTCGTGGCTCATCACCGCGTTCGGCGTGTAGCCGCCGTTGACCATGCCTTTGATCGAGAGATCGTCCCCGTCGAGGATCCAGACCTTGGAAGCGACCAGGTAGGGGAAAACCGGCTCCAGCACGTAGATCCAGCGGGGGCTGGGTTCCGGCAGGACGAGTGTGGGGTGGTCCTCCTGGGTGGGCTGTGCTGCGGCCGGCGGCATCTGCGGCGGGATCGGCGTCGCCGGCTGAACTTGCGCCGTCACCACGCTGCTGCCGAGACAGGCCCCGCACAGCCCCGCGACCACACTCAGCGCCCGAAGCCGCATCGCTCCTCCCCCTTTCGCGTCGCACGTCCCGAACGCGCCGCACCTTATGCAAACTTCGGGCCACCGGGTAGCAGCCGGCTGCTACGTGCCGCCCCGGCGCACCGGCACCGGCCCGGCCCGCCACGGCCTGCCCACGCCTCAGGCACCTGCCGCCTCCAGTTCCGCCCGGATCGCATCCCACTCGTCCGGCTCGACCCGGATGAAATGCGCCTTTTCGCGCCGCTCGAGGCGCGGCACGCCCTTGCCCGGAAGGGTACGGCAGACGATTGCCTTGGGCCGGCCCTCACGCGCCCGCGCTCCTTCGAGCGCGGCCACGATCGCGGCCATGTCGTTGCCGTCGATCTCGACCGTCTCGAAGCCGAAGGCCCGCCATTTTTCGACGAGAGGCTCGAGCCGGACGACGATCTTGCCGTCGGCCTGGATGCCGTTGGCATCGACGATCGCGACGAGACGGTCGAGCCCGAAGGTCGAAGCTGCAAGTGCGGCTTCCCAGGTCGAGCCTTCCTGGCACTCCCCGTCCGAAAGCTCGCAAAAGACGCGCGCCTCCGATCCGGCGAGGCGGAGGCCGAGCGCCATGCCGACCGCTATCGGCAGGCCGTGGCCCAACGAGCCGCCGGTGACTTCCACACCGGGCGAGCTGTCGAGCGTACTCATGTCGAGCCGGCTGTCGTCCGTGGCGAAGGTCGCGAGCTCCTCGCGAGGGATCGCCCCGGCCTCGGCAAGCGTCGCCCAGAGCAGGATCGCGTAATGCCCGGTCGAGAGCACGAACCGGTCGCGCTCCGGCCAGTCGAGATTGTCGGGGTCGAAGCGCAGCTCGTGGAAATAGAGTGCCGCCATGACGTCGGCGAAGCCCAGCGCCTGGCCGAGATAGCCCTGGCCTTTGCCGCGGGCGAGCTCGATGCAGGTTCGCCGGATGGCCAGCGCGCGGGCGCGGAGCGTCGCGAGATCGGCCGAGGCGGGCGGGTGGTTGCGGCGCACGGCGTCGGCTCCCGTCTCTCAATCCTTGTCGAGCCCGCCCGTGACGTTGAGCCGGGCGGCGGTCATGTAGGCCGGGGCGTCGAGCGCCAGCCAGACGATCATGGCCGCCATCTCCACGGGATCGGTGCGTCGGCCCATCGGGATCCGGGCAGTGCGTTCGGCGCGGAACGCCTCGAGGTCGCTGCGTCCCGCGAGCCGCGCGAAAGTTTCCTCGGTGCGGAGCTGGAGCGGCGTGTCCATCATCCCCGGCGAGAGGCTCGTGACGCTGATGCCCCAGGGAGCCAACGCCACCGCCGCCGTGCGCGTCAAGGAATCGACCGCGGCCTTGCTCGCGGCGTAGGCGGCGTAGTCCGGGAGTGCCATGCGGGCGGCCGCCGAGGTGACGTGGACGATCCGCCCACCCCGTCCCCGGGCCCTCATGATCCGCCCGGCAGCGGCGGTGGCGAGCGCGCAGGCCCGCACGTTGACGAGCAGAGCCACTTCCCAAGCCTCGGCCGTCATGGCGAGGAAGGCCTCGGCAGGGGCCGCACCGGCGCACTGGACCAGCACGTCGAGGCCGCCCAGGCCATCGGCCGCCGCCTCGACCATGCGGGCCGGGCCTTCGGCCGTGGCGAGATCGACGCCGATCGCGAAGGAGGCCGGCACCCGCGCCCGACAGGCCTCGGCGACCCGCTCCGCACCATCGAGGTCGAGGTCGGCGACCGCCACCGCACAGCCGCGCGCGGCCAAGGCTTCGGCTGCCGCCGCACCGAGACCCCCGGCACCTCCGCTCACCAACACGGCCGCTTCGGCCATCGGCCCTCCCCTGCCGACCGGAGCGTCGCCCGAGGCCGCTTCCCGGTCAACCGCCACGGACGCGGTACCGATGCTCCGCCGCGTGGTTGCCCACGTGCTACGGCCTCCCTATGGTCCCGACCAACGCACATCGAGTCGGGGGTACCGCGGATGACCGGAACGACACGCAGGCGGGTGGCGCAGCTCGGCGCCGCGGCGGCAGCGGGAGTGGTCGCAGCACCCATGGTGGCGGGCGGCCAGGCCAAGATCCAGCTGCGGATCCAGACCCACCACTCGGCCGAGTCGGTGCCGGGCAAGATCTTCTCCGCTTCTGCAAAGACGTCGAGGAGATGTCCAGCGGTCGCGTGCAGATCGAGAGCTTCACCTCCTCCGCGGTGGTCAAGTCGGTCGAGACCTTCGATGCCGCTTCGACCGGGATCCTCGACGGCGACATGACCGGGGCCGCCTACCAGCCCGGCAAGGACGCGGCCTTCCAGGCCTTCGGCGACATGCTGGGCGGCTACGACTCGCCCGATCAGATGCAGGCCTGGCTCGACGTCGGCGGCGGCCGCGAGATCGCCGAGCCGCTCTACGGCAAGTTCGGCATGGTGCTCGTGGGCTTCTGGGGTGATCCGCCGGAATCCCTCGTGTCGACCAAGCCGCTGCGCGGCCTCGCCGACCTCAAGGACTGGAAGTTCCGCTGCCCGCCGGGCATGCAGACCGACATTTTCGTCAAGCTCGGCGCCAAGCCCGTGGTGATGGATTTCGGCGAAGTGTTCACGGCCCTGCAGACCAAGGCGGTCGAAGGCGCCGACGCCGGCACGCTCGCGGTCAACAAGGCCCTGGGCCTTTACGAGATCGCCACGCATACGACCTACCCCGGCTTCCACTCGATGCCGCAGGACCACCTGGCGATCAACAAGGCCAAGTGGGAGTCTCTCCCGGCCGACATCAAGGCGATCGTCAAGGTGGCCCTCAAGAAAGCCGCCCTCGACCGCTGGACGCAAACCAACCTCGTCAACGCCGAGGTCGCGCGGGAGCTCGTCGCCAAAGGCGTCACGCTCCACGCCTGGTCGGAGGCCGACCGGCGCGCCTATCGCGAGCAGGCGCAGGCCGTCTGGCAGAGCTGGGCGCAGCGGACGCCGTTCGCCAAGCAAGCCTTCGAGAGCTCGATCGCCTTCATGAAGCGCATCGGCGTGCTCGCCTGAGCTCCACCTCGGGCGCGTCGGAGCGATCGCTGCGGGCGGGGTGGTGGCCCCGCCCGTTCCGTGTGTGCAGCCGTCGGTGGATCGGGGCATGAGCGGGCGACCGACCCTCGTCGATCGCGTCACGATCGCGATCTCGCGTGTGACGATGCTGCTCTTCGGTGTGATCGTGGTCGCGACCTTCTACGAGGTCGTGATGCGCTATCTCTTCGGCTCGCCCACGATCTGGGCCAACGAGCTCTCCTTGATGGTCGCCGGCATCGGCTATCTCTTCGCCGGCGTGTACGCCATGCAGCGGCGTGAACACATCCGGATCACGCCGCTCTACGACCTCGCCCCGCCGGCGCTCAAGCGCCTGTTCGATCTCCTGGCGCTCTTTTGCATCCTCGCCTTCGCCACGGGCATGGTGGTGGGCGGCTGGACCTCGGCTTGGCGGTCGCTTTCGACCTTCGAACGGTTCGGCACCGCCTGGGACCCACCCATTCCGGCGCTCCTCAAGCCGTTGATCCTGATCACCACGGTGCTGATCGCGATCCAGGCGGTGAGCAATTTCCTGGCCGACCGGCGGCGGGGCTGAGGTCATGGGCATCGAGACGATCTCGATCCTGCTGCTCGCGGGGTTCCTCCTCTTCCTCGCCGCCGGCGTGCCGATGGCCTTCGCCTGCGGCATGCTGGGCGTGAGCCTCGCCTACCTCAAATTCGGGGTACCGGGGCTCGGTCTCTTGATGCAGCGCATCTACGCGCTCTGCACCGAATACGTGCTGATCTCGGTGCCGATGTTCATCCTCATGGCCTCGCTCATGGAGCGGTCGGGGATCGCCAAGGACATGTACGACGCGCTCGACGCCTGGCTGCGCCGGGTGCGCGGCGGGGTCGGCGTCGTCACCATGATCATGGCGATCATCATGGCCGCGATGTCCGGGATCATCGGCGGCGAGATCGTCCTCCTGGGCCTCGTGGCGCTGCCGCAGATGCTGCGGCTCGGCTACGACAAGCGGCTCGCCATGGGCTCGGTGTGCGCCGGCGGCTCGCTCGGCACCATGATCCCGCCCTCGATCGTGCTGATCGTCTACGGGCTCGTCACCGACACGCCGATTTCGTCTTTGTTCACCGCGGCGATCGTGCCGGGGCTGCTGCTGGGTGGCATCTACATCGCCTACATCTTGATCCGCGTGCGGCTGAACCCGGCGCTCGCACCTCTGGTCGAGGACGCGGGCCCGGCCCTCACCCTCGGCCAGAAGCTCGCCGCCTCCAAAGGCCTCGTGGGCCCGATCCTGCTCGTCGTCGTCGTGCTCGGCTCGATCTACGGCGGGATCACCTCGATCACCGAGGCGGCCACCATGGGGGTGGTGGGCGTCCTCGCGCTGATCGTGCTGCGGGGCGAGTTCCGGGTGCCGCTCCTGCGCGAGGCCTTCGAGCAGACCTTCCGTTCGGTCGGCATCCTGCTCTGGGTCACCTTCGGGGCCTCGACGCTGATCGGTGCCTACACCTTGGCCGGCGGGCCGCGCTGGATCGGCTCTTTGATCACCGGGCTCGAGGTCGCGCCGACCGTCATCGTCCTCTTGATGATGCTGGTCTTCTTGTTCCTCGGCGCCTTCATGGACTGGATCGGCATAGCACTTCTGTGCATGCCGATCTTCGTTCCGATCATCAAGCAGCTCGGCTACGATCCGATCTGGTTCGGCATCTTGTTCTGCATCAACATGCAGGTCTCGTTCCTCTCGCCACCCTTCGGACCGGCCGCCTTCTACCTCAAGAGCGTGGCCCCGCCCGACACCGAGCTCGTCGAGATCTTCAAGAGCTTCGGCCCGTTCGTGGTGATGCAGATCCTCGTCCTGGCGCTCGTCCTGCTCTTCCCGGAACTCGCACTCTGGCTCGTGCGCTGATCCGAACCCCCGGTCGGAGCGACCCGGCTCAACGGTCCATCCACTGCATCCGCAGCCGCTCGCCGATCAGGCAGTCGATGCGCTTCTCGCGGATCGGCAGGGCAGCCGGCAGCACCGCGGGCGTCCGCCCGGCGACCTCGAGGGCGAGCTTCTGGCGGATCGCCGGGGCGAATTGCTCGCGCTCGCGGACCGGGATCACGAACGAGCCGGGCCCGCCGATCACGCAGTCCTCGTAGTAGATGTCGAGCTCCTTGATGCTGCCGAAGCCGGGGTTGGCCTCCTTGAGCATGATCGGCAGGCCGTTGATCACGATGTCCTGCTCGAGCACCCAGTCGCGCACGGGCTCGATCGGCGGTCCCGTGTTGTTGGCGCCGTCACCCGACACGTCGATCACCCGCCGCAGCCCACGATACGGGCTCTCGGCAAACAGGCCGGCGGCGAAGCGCAGGCCCGAGGAGATCGAGGTCCAGCGCTCGCGGGAGATCGGCGCCTCGGCGAGCTCGGCGGCAAAGGCCTCGGCACTCGCCCGATCCTCGATCAACCGCCAGGGCACCACGACCAACTGGTGGGCCGGGCTCGCCCATTCGACATAGGTGAGCGCGATCCGCCCGTAGGCCCCGGCGCGGATCGCCTGGATCACCTCGGGCGCGGTGATCGCCTCGAGATAACCCTGGCGTTGCAGCTCCTGCTCGTCGAGGTCCATCGAGCGGGAAACGTCGACCGCGAGCACGAGCTCGAGGTCGACCGGGATCCCCTGGGCCGCGGCCGTCGAGATACCCCCTGCGAGTGAGGCCAGGGCGACGATCGCCCCGCCGAGGCTCAGCGCGCGCATGGCCGATCCTCCCTCTCGATCGAGCGAACCTGGCCCGGAGCAGCGGGCGGGTCAATGGCCCGGGCGACCTCAGCCGGCGAGGGACTCGTAGAACCCCTTGATCACCTCGATCAGAATCAAGAGCACGATCGCGAGCTCGACCACATAGGTCCGGCGCGCCTGGACCAGGGTCAACAGCGTCGTCGTGGTTTCGCCGATCAGCGTGAGCTTCCTGTCGAGGGCGGCCGACCGCTCTTCGAGCTCGAACTCGTCGACCAGCCGTTCGAACAGCCGCTCGAGCTCCGGATGGTCCCACAAGATGTCCGGCTTGTCGTCGGCTTGGACCCGGGTGGTGGCCCGCGAGCGGGCGGACAATGCCGCACCGATCGTGCGTTGCAGGGCACGCGTCGAGGCGGCGAGCCGGCCGGTCGCGGCGAGGGCCGCAACGAACGGCTCCATGGCGTCGATCGTGCCGGTGAGGGTCGTCTCTTGATGGGCGAGCGCGGCACTCTTGGCGAGCGCGTCGGCGACCAGAGCGAGGCGGGGAAGGCTCGCGTCCTTGAGGAGGATGGTCCCTCCCGGATCGACACCGTCCTCGGCGGCGCCGAAGACGATCCGCGCCGGCTCTTCCACGGGCTCGGCGAGCGGCTGGCTCAGATGGGGGCGAAGTTGCGCCAGCACCTGCGCCTGGCGCTCGGGGCTGCCGCCCACGAGCGTCACCGCCCCCCAACGGAAGGCGAACGCGACGAGGCCCTCGGTCGCGGCGAGCTGCAACGGGTCGCCGAGCCCGCCCTCGGCCACGGTCAGGCCCTTGAGGTCGAGCCGCTCGCCGAGCAGCACGGCGCGGGCGGTCAGCGGTGGCTCGGGCGGGAGGGACTCGCTCATGGATCCTCGCGGCTCGACCCGACGGCGGGGTCGGGGGGTGTGACCGGAGCCTAGCGGGGCCCGGCGGAGGGCGCCACGCGCCGGCGAGCGGCCACCGCTCGGCGCACCGGCCTGCGCCACCGGCGCCGGTAGCCCTTCCGCGGACCGGGCGCAGGCCGCACAATTGGGCTCGGGGCGGTGCCGGCCGGGCGCCGCCGCGGCACGCCGGGTCCCCCGATGACCGACCTCTCCGCCCTCCGCCGCCGCAGCCTCCTCGGGCTCCTGGCGCTGGCACCCGTGGCCTGCGCCGGCGCGCCCGGCGATCCTGCCGCCGGGCGCCGCCCGGCACGCACCGCGACCCCGAAGCCGGCGGCGAGGCCCGCGGCCGCTGTGGCGCCGCTCGGTGCGACCGTGCAGGTCGTCCGCCGCGCCAACCTCCGTCGTGGCCCCTCGACCCGCGATCCGGTGCTGGCGGTCCTGCCGGTGGGCACGCGGCTGCAGGCGACCGGGCGGGTCGAGGCGGCCGATTGGCTGCGCGTGCGCCACGGTCGGATCGAGGGCTTCGTGCAGGCCGATCTGGTCGAGCCGGCCGCGACCGGCGCCGGCGCCGACGAGGCGGTGCTGCCGGTCGAGCCGGCGACGACCGCCGAGCCCTGAGCCTCGGCCGGGACGGCTTGACAGGTGGCCCCGGGCGACGAAGCTTGGATCAACCGATGGCGGAGGCGACGATGCGGCTCGGCCGTTCCCCAGGGCTGCGGAGCCTCGGCCTCCGCCTCGCGTTCGTGGCCCTCGTCCTGCTCGCGCCCGCCGCCGGCCGTGCGGCCGAGGATCCGGCCGGTCTCGGACCGCTCGCCGGCGCCGTGCTGGTCGGTGACGACGGGGTCTGGAGCGGCCGCCACGAGGACGGCCACTACGTCCTCGAGAACCGCAATCGGCCGAGCGACATCCGCTACTACTACACCGACCTCGAGGGACGCGGCCGCGGTGCCCGGCGGGTCGAGGCCCGGGTCGAGGTCCAGGCCGAGGACGCGGCCGCCTGGGCCGGGCTGCTCTACGCCTTCAAGCCCGACCCGCGCTTCTACTACGTCTTCGCCCTGACCGGCGACGGCAAGGCCGTGGTGATGCGCCGCGACGCCGGCGGCCTCAGCCGGGTGATGACGATCGACAACGAGCTCACGCGACGCCGGAGCGCCCGGCTCGGCCTCGAGGAGCGCGGCGGCGAGATCGGCCTCCTGCTCGACGGCGACAGCGTCGGCGGGCTCGGCGGGCGGGGCATGGGCGAGGGCGGGATCGGCATCGTGGCGGCCGGCAGGGGCACGTTCCGCTTCGCCGGCTTCGCGCTCGCCGCCGACGCCGGACCGGCCCCGCAACCGCCGGTCGCCCAGCCACCCGTCGCCCAGCCACCCGTCGCCCAGCCACCCGTCGCCCAGCCGCAACCCCCGGCACCGCCGGAGCCGGCGCCGCAGCCACCGGTGGCGCAACCCCGGCCCCAGCCGGCGCCCCCACCGCAGCCGCCGGCACCGCGGCCGGACGATCCGGAGCTGCGCGCCCGCGCCAACATGGGCCCGCTGGCGCTGACCCCCGGCCAGGACGGCGCCTGGAGCTACGGCTTCGAGGAGGCCGGCTGGGTGATGCGCAACAGCACGAGCCCCTCGGGCATCGTGCGCTTCTGGCTGCAGGAGGCGGCGGCCGGACCGCGCCGCGTCACGGTCGAGCTGTCGGGCCGGACCGACCAGGGCACCGAGGGCGCCGGGCTCCTGTTCGGCCGCACCGAGCAGCGCGAGCATTTCCTGCTCCTCTCGCCCGGCCAGATCGTGGCGGCGCGCTTCTCCCGCAACCAGGTCGAGGTGCTGCAGCGCTGGCCGGGCCCGCCCGACCTCGCGCGAGCGCACCGCCTCGAGCTGGTCGAGGGGCCGGCCGGGGTGCGGCTCGCCGTCGACGGGGTCGATCTGGGCGAACTCCCCGGGGCCGAGCTGGCGCAGGGCCAGGTCGGCATCGTCGCCTTCGGCACCGGCAGCTTCGCCTTCCGCAACTTCACCCTCGCCCAACTGGGCCCGCCGCCGCCGGCACCGCAGCCCTCGCCCCAGCCCCAGCCGCAACCCCAACCCCAGCCCCAGCCGCAACCCCAGCCGGGACCGTGGCAGCCGCAGCCCGGCCCCTGGCAGCAGCCCGGACCTTGGCAGCAGCAACCCGGTCCGTGGCAACAGCCCGGGCCCTGGCAGCAACAGCCCGGACCCTGGCAACAGCCCGGACCCTGGCAACAGCCGGGTCCCTGGCAGCAGCAACCCGGTCCGTGGCAACAGCCCGGGCCTTGGCAGCAGCAACCCGGTCCGTGGCAACAGCCCGGGCCCTGGCAACAACAGCCCGGGCCCTGGCAGCAGCCCGGACCCTGGCAGCAACCCGGTCCGTGGCAGCAGCAACCCGGTCCCTGGCAACCGCCACAGCCGGGGCCCTGGCAGCAGCAGGGGGGGCCGCCGGCCCCCGCCCCGGCACCACCGGTGGTCCAGGGCGACGCCACCGGCGACGCCGGCATCGAGGCGATCGTCCAGCTCTTCAAGCAACTCTCGGAATCGGTCGCCCAGGGCCAGACCCGGGTGAGCGCGCCGCCGCGCGGCTGGAAGCGGCACACCGACCGCTCCATCCCGACCGTGTCGGTCGCCCACCCGGAGGGCTGGCAGGTCTTCTCCGTGGCGCGCAACTCCTCCGGGCTCGCCGTCGACTTCGCCCAGGTGCGGGTCGCCTCGCCCGACGGGCTGCACCTGGTCGAGGGCTTCGCCAGCATGACCACGACGCTCGTCGACCCCGGTGCGCTCGTCGACCAGAAGCTCGCCGAGCTCGCCCAGCGGCTGGGCCCGCCGCAGCTCCTGCGCGAGGAGGAGTGGTCGGTGCAGACCGGCGCGCTGTTGACCACCGAGTGGCGGATCCGCGCGGTGCGCGCCGGCCAGCAGATCGTCGTGCTGGTTGCCGCCGCGCAGAACGTCGGCGGCTACGGCACCGCCGTGGGCCGCGCCGGGCTCCGCACGATCGTGGGCCCGGCCCCGCAGTTCTCGGCCTTCGTGGGCGAGCTCTACGTTCCGATTCTCAACTCGATGACCGGCTGGTAGGCGTGCGCGGCCCGCTCCGCCGCCTCGCCCTGGCGCTGGCCCTGCTGCTCGCGGCGGCCGCCCCGGCCCGGCCGGCGGACCCGGTCGAGCGGCTGACCGAGGAGGCGGCGCGCTTCACGGGCTCGGCCATGGTGTTCGTCTTCCTGCACGAGCTCGGCCACGCGCTGATCGACTTGTTGGACCTGCCGACGGTCGGGCGCGAGGAGGACGTGGTCGACGAGTTCGCGGCGTGGGTGCTGCTCAAGGGCGCCCGGGAAGCCGGCGGGCAGGACGCCCAGGTGGCGATCGAGGCGCTCGTGCTGGCGGCCGAATCCTGGCGGCTCCTGTGGAAGGGGACCGAGGGCGCGCTGCGGCGCGGCCGCGCCTTTCCCTGGTGGGACGAGCACAGCCTCGACATCCAGCGCTACTACAACATCCTCTGCCTGATCTACGGCAGCGATCCCGGCCGCTTCTGGCCGCTCGTGGTCAAGGCCGAGATGCCGGTTCCGAGGGCCCGCAAGTGCGAGGTCGAGTACGCCCAGAAGGAGAAGGCCTGGGAGCGGCTGTTCGCCGGCAAGTACGTGCCCGAGGGGCAGCCCCGGCCGGCCGGCGAGTACGGCCGGCTGCGGCTGCTCTACGGCGAAACGCGCAGCGCCTTCGGCCGCGAGCTCGAGGAGGGCATGCGCCAGAGCGGCGGCTTCGCACAGATGGTCGACGCGCTCAACGAGGTGCTGCTGCTGCCGCCCGGCGAGATCCCGGTGATCGCCCAGGACTGCGGCTTCGCCAACGCCTATTGGAGCGGCGACGAGCAGCGGATCGTGCTCTGCTGGGAGATGTTCCGCTTCTTCCTGGATGCCTGGATCGAGGAGGCCAAGGCGCAGGCCCGACAGGGAGCCGGCCCCGGACCCCAGCCGCAGCCCCAGCCCCAGCCCCAGCCGCCCGGCCCGCCGGTCGCCGGACTCGACATGGGCCCGCTGCAGCCGCTCCTGCGGACCGGCCGGGACGGCCCCTGGACCCTCGCCGTCGAGGCCGGGCGCTTCCTGCTGCGCAACCCGGGCGATGCCGACAATCTCTGGCGGATGTTCGTGCCGGGCGAGCCGCCGCCGGCCGGGCGCCGGCGGGTGGCGCTCACGGTCGCAGCCGAAGGCGCGCCGCAGGGTCGCGGCGGCGGCGTCGCCTACGGCGTCGAGGAGGCGGCCGAGCGCGCCTTCTACCTGCTCCTCGACGGCTCCGGCGGGCTCGCGCTGCGCGCCGAGGCCCGCGAGGGGGGTGGCCTCGTGCTCTCCACCCTGCGTACCTGGCCGGGCGTCGCCCGCCCGGGAGCGAGCGTCCGCCTCGAGCTCGTCGAGCAGGGCACCACCCTCACCGTGCTCGCCGACGGCCGGCCCCTCGGCACGCTCGCCGAGCAGGGCTTCGGGCGCGGCGCCGTCGGCATCGCCGCCTGGGGCACCGGCAGCTTCGCCTTCTCGGGCTTCGCGCTCGCCGACGCGGCCCAGCCGCAGCAGCAGCCGCAACCCTCGCCGCTCCCCCAACCGCAACCGCCCCCCCAGCCGCAACCCTTCCCGCAGTCTCAGCCGTTCCCGCCCCCGCAGCCGGGTCCGCCGCCCCCGCCCCCTTCGCCTCCACCACCGCCCGCGGCGCAGATCGACCCGCAGCTCGTCGGTGCCTGGACCGCCTGGCCCAGCGACGCGCAGGGCCGCCGCACGACGATCCGCCTCGAGCTGCTCGAGGACGGCCGCTACCTCGAGACGAGCTGGCTGCCCTCGGGCCTCGTGCAGCGGGTCTGGGGCCTCTGGCGCGGCCGCGACGGCCGGCTCGGGCTCCAGCCGCAGGGCTGGGACCCCACGCAGAGCTGCGACCCGCAGGGCTGCCGGCCGACCCCACCGCCGCGGCCGCAGGACCTCGTCTACCGGCTGCTCGCCGGCACGAGCCTGCAGCTCGGCCCGCACCTCTTCTACCGCGGTCCCTGAGAGACCGGGGCACCGAACCGGCCCGGCCCCCGTGCCGAACCGGCCCCCGAGCCACCGCGCTCCCGGGCTGCGCCCGGGCCTCTCCCTCGCCGGCGCCGTTCCGCCTAGGCTCCGGGCGCCTTCACCCCGCCCGAGAGGCCCGCTTCGATGGACGAGCAGCCTTCCGACCTCGCGATCGCCCGTGCCGCGCGGCTGCGGCCGATCGAGGAGGTCGCGGGCGAGCTCGGCATCCCGGCGGACCTCCTCGTGCCCTACGGCCGACACGTCGCCAAAGTCGATCTCGCCGGGATCGCCCCGCTCGAGGCGCGGCCGCGCGGCCGGCTCGTGCTCGTCACGGCGATCACCCCGACCCCGGCCGGGGAAGGCAAGACCACGACCACGATCGGCCTCGGCGACGCGCTGCGCCGGCTCGGGTCGCGGACCGCGATCTGCCTGCGCGAGCCCTCGCTCGGCCCCTGCTTCGGTGTGAAGGGTGGGGCGACCGGCGGCGGCCGGGCGCAGGTCGTGCCGATGGAGCGGATCAATCTCCACTTCACCGGCGACTTCCACGCCGTCGGCGCGGCCCACAACCTCTTGGCGGCGATGGTCGACAACCACCTCCACTGGGGCAACGAGCCGGGACTCGACCCGCGCCGGATCCTCTGGCGGCGCGTGCTCGACATGAACGATCGGGCGTTGCGCTCGATCGTGGTCGGCCTCGGCGGCCCGGCGCACGGCGTTCCGCGCGAGGCCGGCTTCGACATCACGCCCGCTTCCGAGGTCATGGCGATCCTCTGCCTCGCCCGCGACGCGGCCGACCTCGAGGCCCGTCTCGGGCGGATCGTCGTGGGCTTCGATCGCGGGCGACGGCCCGTCACCGCGGCCGAGCTCGAAGCCGCCGGCGCCATGGCGGCACTCCTCGCCGATGCCCTCGCGCCGAACCTCGTGCAGACCCTCGAGGGCACACCCGCCTTCGTCCACGGCGGACCTTTCGCCAACATCGCCCACGGCTGCAACAGCGCCCTCGCGACCCGGACCGCGCTCGCCACGGCCGAGTGGGTGGTCACCGAAGCCGGCTTCGGGGCCGATCTCGGGGCCGAGAAGTTCTGCGACATCAAATGCCGGATCGCCGGCCTCCTGCCCGACGCCGCGGTCCTCGTGGCCACGGTACGAGCACTCCGGCACCACGGCGGTGTCGCCAGGGAGGCCCTCACTCGGCCCGACTTGGAGGCGGTCGCCCGAGGTCTCGTCAATCTCGAGCGGCACGCCCGGAATCTCCGCAAGCTCGGCCTGCCGGTGATCGTGGCGCTCAACCGCTTCGCCGGCGACGGCGAGGAAGAGCTCGCGCTGGTCGAGGGCTTCTGCCGCGACCGGCTGGGCATCGAAGCCGTCCGCTGCAGCCATTTCCGGGACGGCGGAGAGGGCGCGCTCGACCTCGCCCGCCGGGTGCGCGCGCTCGTCGAGGCCGCGCGGAGCCGGGGCGGGTCGACCTTCCGCCCGCTCTACCCGGACAAGGCACCCCTTTGGGAGAAGGTGCGGACGGTCGCCACCGAGATCTACGGCGCCGCCGACATCGTGGCGGAAAAGGCGGTGCGCGACCGCTTCGCCGAGCTCGAGGCCCAGGACTTCGGCCACCTGCCGGTCTGCATCGCCAAGACCCCCTACAGCTTTTCGGCCGATCCGAGCGAGAGGGGTGCGCCTTCGGGCCACGTCCTGCCGATCCGGGAGGTCCGCCTCGCGGCCGGCGCCGGCTTCGTCGTGGCGATCTGCGGTGAGATCACGACCATGCCGGGCCTGCCGCGCCAGCCGGCCGCGGCCTCGATCCGGCTCGACCGCGAGGGCCGCATCGAAGGGCTCGCCTGAGCCCCCGACTCGCCTCGCCCGAGGGCCGAGACTCAGCCCCGCACGCGGCTGCCGGACGGGTCGTAGAAGGGGCAGAGCGAGAGGGTCGCCGGAACCGGCTCACCCGCCACCTCGACGGCGAAGCGGCCCGCGGCCAGGCGCTCGGCGGTCACCGGCTCGTCGAGGGTGATCCAACCCAGTCCCAAGGAGGCCTCGATGCGGTGGCCGAACGCGCCCGAGCTCACGGCACCCACGATCCGACCGTCCTCCAGGATCGGCTCCTCGCGATGGAGGAAGACGCCAGGGTCCGCGAGCCGGATCGCGACGAGCCGGCGACGGCCGAAGTCCGGCTGCTCCCGCCGACGGAGGAGGGCATCGCGGCCGAGGAAGCCACCCGGCTTGTCGAGCGCCACGGTGAAGCCGAGCCCGGCCGAAAACGGGTCGTCCTCGATACCCAGATCGTGGCCGTAGCTCCGATAGGCCTTCTCCACCCGGCAGCTCTCCTGGGCGAAACGGCCGGCCGGAACGAGGCCGAAGCGTGGGCCGACCTCGAGGATCCGCTCGAGGACGTGGACCGCTTGATCGGCGGGCACGTAAAGCTCGAAGCCGAGCTCGCCCACATAGGTGAGCCGGGTCGCGCGCAGCCGCGCATAGCCGATCTCGAGCTCGCGTGAGCTGGCGAAGGGGAAGGCCGCGTTCGACCGGTCCTCGCCCGAGAGCGCCTCGAGCAAGGCGCGCGACTTCGGGCCCATGACGGCCAAAAGCGCGAGGGCGGAGGTGACGTCGACCACCGCGCACCGGGAACCCTCCGGCACCTGCCGCCGCAGCCAAGCGAGGTCGCGGCCGAGGCTCGCGGTCGCGGTGACGACCAGGAACTCGGTGTCCGAGAGGCGCGTGACGGTGAGGTCCGAGACGATCCCGCCGCGCTCGTCGAGCCAACAGGTGTAGACCACACGCCCGGGCGGCACGTCGATCCGGGCGGTCGAGACCGCCTCGAGCACGGCGAGCGCGTCGGCGCCGGTCACGAGGATCTTGCCCATGCAGGACTGATCGAACAGGGCGACGGCGTCGCGCACGGCGCGGCATTCGCGCCCGCAGGCCTCGTGCCAGCAGGGCCGACCCCAAGAGGGCCGCCATTCGCGCTCCCGTTCGCTCGTGGCGAACCAGGCGGGGCGCTCGAAGCCCGCCGTCTCCCCCATGACGGCTCCCAGGGCCAGGAGCCGATCGTGGAGGGGCGAGCGGCGCGCGCCGCGGGCGGTGGCCATCGGCCGGTCGGGCCAGTGCATGGCGTAGAGGAGCCCGAGCGTCTCGACCGTGCGGTCGCGCAGGAAGGCCCGGCTCGCCATGAAGGGCGGCAGGCGCCGGACGTCGACGTCGAGCAGGTCGAAGGGCGGGCGGCGGTCGACGATCCAGCGCGCGAGCGCCATGCCGGCCCCGCCCGAGGATTGGATCCCGATCGAGTTGAAGCCGCAGGCGACGAAGAGATCGCGGACTTCCGCCGTCTCGCCCAGAAGATAGCGGTCGTCCGGGGTGAAGCTCTCGGGGCCGTTGAAGAAGGTCTTGATGCCGACCTTCTGGAGCACAGGCACCCGGTACATCGCCCGCTCCAGGATCGGTTGGAAGTGATCGAAATCCTCGGGCAAGGTGGCAAAGGCGAAGTCCTCGGGAATGCCGTCCATCCCCCAGGGCTTGGCCACGGGCTCGAAACAACCGAGCAGGATCTTGCCGGCCTCCTCCTTGTAATAGGCGCACTCGTCCATGACCCGCAGCACGGGCAGGTTCTTGGGGAGCTCGGGGACGGGCTCGGTGACGACGTAGAAATGCTCGGCGGCGTGCAAGGGCAGGCTGACGCCGATCGCCCGACCCAGGGCGTGGGACCACATGCCGGCGGCGATCACCACCGCCCCGGCGCGGACCTCGCCGAGCGGCGTGCGCACGCCCACGGCCCTGCCGTTCTCGACCAGGATGCGCTCGACCGGGCATCGTTCGACGATGCGGGCGCCGCGCATCCGTGCACCCTTGGCGAACGCCTGGGTGATCCCGACGGGATCGGCCTGGCCGTCCTTCGGCAGGAAGACCGCACCCACCACGTCGCCCGTTTCGACCAGGGGGTAGAGCCGCTTCGCCTCGGCGGGGCCGAAGACCTCGACCTCGAGCCCGAAGCTCCGGGCCATCGAGGCACCGCGCCGGAGCTCGTGGAAGCGTTCCGCGTGCAGGGCGAGTGCCAGCGAGCCGTGCTGGCGGAAGCCCGTGGCGATGCCGGTCTCGGCCTCGAGTTCGGGAAGCAGCGTAGCGGTGTAGCGGGCGAGCTCGGTCAGTCGCCGGGTCGCCCGGAGCTGCCCGATCAGCCCGGCCGCGTGCCACGTCGTCCCGCAGGTGAGCGCCTTGCGTTCGAGCAGCAAGACGTCGGTGACCCCGAGCCGGGCCAAGTGATAGGCGATCGAGCAGCCGACGATCCCGCCACCGACGATCACGACTTCGACCCGCGCCGGTAGGTCCATGGCCGGCCTCCCCTGCCCCGTCATCTCGACGGGGGCCTAGCACGCGCGCCATCTCCCTCCCAGACCGCGGCCCTGGTATGGCTCCGCCCGTGGGCGAGGGGAGGTCGCGATGCGCGTCTTGATCACCGGTGGGGCGGGCTTCATCGGGACGAAGCTCGCCCGAGCCTTGCTCGCCCGAGGCACGCTCGCGGGCGGGCCGATCGAGCACATCCGCCTCGTCGACACGGTCCCGGCGGCCGGCTTCGACGATCCGCGGGTCGAGACGATCGTGGGTGACGTGACCCGACCCGGCGCGGTGTTCTCCTGGTTCGCGGGTGGCTTCGACGCGGTCTTCCACCTCGCGGCCGTGGTCTCGGGCCAAGCCGAGACCGACTTCGAGCTCGGCTATGCCGTCAACCTCGACGGCACCCGCCACGTGCTCGAGGCGGCACGGCATCTCTGCCGGCAGCCGATCTTCGTCTTCGCCTCTTCTTGCGCGGTCTACGGTGGCGACGTTCCCGAGCCCATCACGGACACCACCCACCTCACCCCGCAGAGCTCTTACGGCAACCAAAAGGCGATGGGCGAGCGGCTGGTCGCAGACTACCACCGCAAGGGTTTCGTCGTCGGCACGAGTTTGCGGCTGCCGACGATCGTCGTCCGGCCGGGCCGGCCCAACCTCGCGACCACGACCTTCCTCTCCTCGATCGTGCGCGAGCCGTTGAACGGCGAGACCGCCAACTGCCCGGTGCCGGTCGACACCAAGATGTACTGTCTGTCGCCGCGGGCGGTCGTGCAGGCCTTCGTCCACGCGGCCGAGCTCGACGCGAGCGCCCTGGGCAAGGACCGGTCGCTCCTCCTCCCCGGCATCGCCTTCACGGTCGCCGAGGAGATCGCCGCACTCGAACGGATCGCGGGCAAGGGAGTGACCGCGCGGATCACCTACGAGCCCGATGCGCTGATCCGCCGGGTAGTACTCTCGATTCCCTGGAACTTCGCCCCCGAGCGGGCGCTGCGCTTGGGCTTCCCGGTCGATCCGGACATCGAGTCGATCGTCCGCCAGCACATCGAGGACGAGCGCGGCGGTAGCTTCGTCCGCTGAGGCCCGGCTCAGCCGAGCATGAGCCCGCCGTCGACGACGAGCACGTGACCGGTCACCATCCGCGCCCCGGCGAGCAGCCAGAAAATCGCATCCGCGATGTCCTCGGGCTGGCAGCGCCGCTTCAAGAGCGCCTTCTGGGCCGCCTCCTCCTTCCAGGCCAGCGGCCAGTCGGCGGTCCAGGGCGAATCGACATGGCCCGGGGCCACGGCGTTGACGCGGACCGCCGGAGCGAGCGCCCGGGCGAGCCCGCGGGTGAGCTCGATCAGCGCCGCCTTCGAGGCGCCGTAGGCGATCGAGCTGCCCTGCCGGCCCAGGCCCGCCACCGAGGCGACGTTGACGACCGCGCCGCCGGCTTCCCGTAGGGCTCCCGCCGCAGCATGCGCGCAGCGGAACGCGCCCAAGAGGTTGGTCTCGAGGATCGTCTTCCAGAAAGCCTCGTCGAGCCGGTCGAGCTCGGCGGGCGGGATCGGCCGATCGGTCGCAGCCGTGCCGGCGTTGTTGACGAGGAAGTCGAGGCGGCCGAGCTCCTCGATCGCCCGGTGGACCATCGCCTCGGCCTCACCGGGGACCGCCACCGAACCCGCGACCGCCACGACCTCGAGCCCGTCTTCTCGCAGCCGGCGAGCCTGTTCGGGGCCGCGCGGGTCGATCGCCAGATGGTTCAAGGCGACGCGCGCCCCGGCGCGGGCGAGCCGCTCGACCGTGGCGAGCCCGATGCCGGAAGCCCCACCCGTGACCAGAGCGGCCTTGCCGCGCAGATCGGCCGTGATCACGTCCCCCTCCCCTCATCGATGGCCCGCCAAGCCCGTTTCAAGGCCAAGAGCTTGCGGTCGCGCTCGCGGAACAGCTCCTCGGCGGGACGACCGCCGTAATCGTAAAAGCCCCGTCCGGCCAGGACGCCTGTGCGCCCCTCGGCCAGGAGCCGGTCGAGCGTCGGGCTCCGCTCGCGCGGCGGCGGTGGCGTGTAGGAGCGGTTGGCGAGCGCCTTGGCCACGAGCTCGAGGCCCGTGAAGTCGGCTTTGTGCAGCTGCCCCTGGAGGAGGAGCCTGAGCCCGAGCCCGTGGCGGATCGACTCGTCGATCACCTCGGGGGCGATCCCCTCCTCGTCGAGCAGGCGGAAGATCTCGGCGGTCATCGCCGCCTGCAGCCGGTTGGCGACGTAGCCCGCGAGCGGGCGCGCGAACCGGACGGGCCGCTTGCCGATCGCGCGGTAGAAGGTCTCGAGCCGGTCGAGGACGGGAGGTTCGGTCGAGGGCCCGGGGACGAGGTCGACGAGGTCGAGGATGTAGGGCGGGGTGTACCAGTGCGCGATCACCGCCCGGGGACCGAGGGCCTCGGGCATCAGCGGGAAAACGTCGAGGTACGAGGTGTTGGAGGCGACGATCGCCCCGGCGGGGACCGCCCGGGCGATCGCCTCGTAGACCTCGCGCTTGACCTCGCGGTCCTCGACCACCGTCTCGATCACGAGGTCGGCATCGGCGACCGCCGCTTCGAGGCTCCCCACGGGGGTGATCCGGTCGGGTGTGCGGGCGGCCGCCTCGGCCTCCACCTCGCCGGCCTCGCACAGCGTCGAAAGGGCCGCCCCGATCAGCTCGCGGGCGCGTTCCAGGGCCTCGGGCCGAACGTCCTGCAGCCGCACGGTGCAGCCGGCGAGGGCGTGGACCAGGGCCAAGGCGTGGCCCATGGTGCCGGCGCCGAGCACGGCCACGCGAGCGAAGCCGGTCACGAGGGCGGGATCCAGGGCTCGGGGGCGCGCGGCCAGGGGTCGGTCACAACGTCGACGACCACCGGGCCGCCCGAGGCGAGCGCGCGCAGGACCGCCGGGCAGATCGCCTCGGGCCGCTCGACGCGGATGCCGTCCACGCCGAAGGCGCGGGCAACGGCGGCGAAGTCGGTCGGGCCGAAGCGGACGAGCTCGTCCGGGTTGCCGGGCCTTCCGCCCTGGAGGCGATGGACGTTCACGAGCCCCTGACCGAAGGCGGAATTGTCGTTGACCAGGACGACGAGCGCGAGGCCGAGGCGGCGCGCGGTCTCGAGCTCGCTCAGATGGTAGTAGAAGGCGCCGTCGCCGCAGAAGCAGACGACCGGCCGGTCGGGTGCCGCACATTTGGCGCCGATCGCGGCGGGGAACGCCCAGCCCAACGAGCCCGCGGCCCGCAAATAGGTTTGCTCGGGCGAGCGGAGCTCGACGAGGGTGCCGGTCCAGATGCCCGAATAGCCCGTGTCGGCGACCAGGATCGCGTCCTCGGGGAGGACGGCGGAGAGTTCGGCGCAGAGCCGCTCGACCCGGATCGGCACCGCGTTCGAGGCCAGGAGCGGCGCCATCTCCGCCCGCCAAGCGGCGACCGCCGCAGCCACCCGCCCGGCCCAGTCGTGCCAGGTGGGCCGCGGTCGGAGGACCGCGCGCAGGGCGTCGAGGGCACGGGCCGGGTCGGCGAGGACCGTGAGCGCGCCCCGATAACAGCGGCCGAGCTCGCGCGGGTCGACGTCGATCTGGACGATCGCCCGGCCGGGCGGCGGGACGGTCCAGTTCCGCGTGACCTGGTCGCCCGTGTGGCAGCCCACGAAGAGGACGAGATCGGCCTCGTGGACGAGCCGGTTGGCGGGCGGCGCGGAGTAGGTGCCGACCACACCGATGTGCAGGGGATGGTCGGTCGTGACGATCCCGCGGCCGCCGAGGGAGGTAGCGATCGGGATCGGACCGGCCTCGGCGAGCGCGCGGAGCGCACCGTGCGCGCCGGAGAGGACCGCCCCGGCACCCGCCACGATCACCGGCCGCTCGGCCGCCGCGAGCGCTTCGGCGACGCGCTCGATCTCGGCCGGATCGGGTGGCAGGCGACGGGCCGGGACACGGGTGTGCCGCGGCTCGATCCGAGGCGGCTCGTCGAGGCTCGCGGTCTCCAGGATCTCGCCCTGCAGCCCGGGCAGGTCGAGATGCACCGGCCGTGGCGTGCCTTCGCTCGCCTCGCGGAAGGCGAGCCGCAGGAGATGCGGCAGCTCGGCGGGCGTCTCGACCCGGGCCCGCGCCTTGGTCACGGCCGAGAACGGGCCGTCGTGGTCGATCTCCTGGTAGGCGTTGCGGTATTGGTGCGAGGGTGGCTTGCGGCCGGTGAGCGCGATCACCGGGCTGCGGTGCAGGAAGGCGTCCTGCAGCCCGGCGGCGAGGTTGGCGGCACCCACCGACTGGGCGAGGCAGATCCCCGGCCGGTGGGCGATCCGCGCCCAGCCGTCGGCCATGTAGGCGGCCGCCTTCTCGGCGTGCGCGAGGACCCGCCGAACGCCGAGCCCCTCGAGCTCGATCAGCGTACGGCGCAGGATCGCGTCGACGAAGAAGACGTGGCTGGTCCCGGCGCCGGCCAAGGCCTCGGCGAGCCAGCGTGCGCCCGAGCGGGCTTCTGTCACGGACACCTCTCCTGTTCGACCCCGAGGGCGGCGCGCAGGCGGTGTTTCGCGGCGACGGCGTCCTTGAGCGGCAGGACGAGCGGCAGCGGACGATGGTCCACCCGGGCCTGGACCAGCACCGGGCCCGGAGCGGCGAGCAGGAGATCGAGGGCCGTCTCGGCCCGATCCGGGCTCTCGAGCCGCAGCGTCGCAGGGAAGCCCGCTGCGGCTGCGATTCCGGCGAGGTCCACCCCGGAAGCGGTCGCCGTCGGCTGACCGCCGGTCTCGCCGTAGACGCGGTTGTCGAGCACGAGGAGCGCGAGGTTCGGCGGGCGCTGGGCGGCGATCGTGGCGAGCGAGGCGAGGCCCATGAGCGCCTCGCCGTCGCCCGTGAGCACCACGACGCGCCGCTCGGGCCGGGCGATCGCGAGGCCGAGGCCCATCGCGAAGGCGCCGCCCATGCCGCCCCAGAGGTGGAAGTGTTGCGGATGGTCGCCGGCGGCGGCGAGGTCCCACGCGGGCGAGCCGAGGCCGGCCAGAAGAAGGGCCGAGCCGCGCCGGGCGACGAGCGCGGCCACGAGCGCCCGCCGGTCGAGCCCGCTGCTCACGGCGGACCCCCTCCGGAGGAAGTGAGGCGCTTGGCGCCCAAGAGCCGCTGACGGATCAGCACGGCCACCATCTGCTCCGAGCCGAAGGCGAGACCCAGGGCACCGTCGCGCACGGCCTCGGCGTCTTCGGCGCGCTCCAGCGAGAAGAGCCGCACGCCCATCGCTCCGAGGACCGCGGGCACCGCCTGGCCCATCGGCACCTGCCAAGGGTTCTGCTCGCCCCACTCACCCCGCATGGTCACGAGCATCGCGAGCGGGAAGCGGCCGACCGCCGAGACGCCCAGCATGTTGACGAGGTTACCGATCCCGCTCGACTGGCAGGCGAGCAGACCCCGGAGCCCGCCGAGCCAAGCGCCGGCGAGGAGTGCCGGGCCCTCGCGTTCGTCGGCCAGTCCCACGATCCGGATCGAAGGGTCACGACCGCAGCGGGCGAGCAGCGGGGCGAGGCCGGCATCGGGGACGTGGGCGAGAAGACGGATGCCGGCCCGGAGGATCGCCCGGTGCGCCCCCTCGCTCCAATCGCCGTCGCTCACCAGAGCCGCGCCCCGAAATTGTGCGCCGGGTCGAACTCCGGGGCCGGCCGGCCGGTCGGCAGCGCAGCCCGGCCGCCCTGCCGGGGAAGGAAGCGGCCCTGGCCCGGTGTGCCCTCGAGCTTGCCGTCGCGGACGATCGGCCGGCCGCGCAGGAGCACGTGGCGCGGCCAGCCCTTCACGGTGCGGCCGGCATAGGGCGTGTAGCCGGCCCGGTCGGTGCGGGGCGCGTCCTCGATCGTGACCTTGCGCTCGGCGTCCCAGAGCACGAGGTCGGCGTCCGAACCCGGCGCGATCGTCCCCTTCTTGGGGTGGAGGCCGTAGATCCTGGCGGGTGCGGTGGCCGTGAGCTCGACGAACTTGCACAAGCCCAGCCGGCCGCGGCTCACCATGACATCGAACAGGACGGGCAAGCGGAGCTCGAGGCCCGGGATGCCGTTGGCGATCTCCTTGAAGGAGGGGTTCGGGCCCTTGGCGAGCTTGCCGGTCTCGTCCATCCGGTAGGGCGCGTGGTCGGAGGAGACGCATTGCAGCGTGCCGACCTCAAGGGCCCACCAGAGGGCTTCCTGGTCGGCAGGCTCGCGCAAGGGCGGCGAGCAGATCCACTTGGCGCCCTCGATCCCGGGCCGGTCGAGCTCGGCCGAGGTCAAGGTCAGATATTGCGTGCAGGTCTCGCCCCAGACCTTCTTGCCCTCGCCACGGGCCCGGTGGATCACCGCCGCGCCTTCCGCGGTCGAGACGTGGAAGATCATGATGGGTTGGTCGAGCAAGGCCGCGCAGGCGATGGCCCGGTGGATGCCCTCGACCTCGCCGATCCGCGGGTGCGAGGGAACGTGGTAGCGCGGGGCGGTGAAGCCGCGTTCGACGAGCCGCCGGCCCATCCAGCGGATCATGCCGTGATTCTCGGCGTGCACGCAGACCATGAGGCCGTGGGTACGGGCCGCGTCGAGCACGTCCAAGAGCTGCTCGTCGTCGATCTTCAGCCGGTCGTAGGTCAAGAAGACCTTCAAGGAAGCGTGGCCCGCGCGCACGAGCGGCGGCAGCTCGTCCTTCAGGATCTCGGGCCGCGGATCGGCCAGGATCAGGTGGAACGCGTAGTCGACGATCGCCCCGCGTTCGGCGCGCCGATGATAATCCTCGGCGGCGGCGGCGAGCGAGGTGCCGACATGCTGCGCCACGAAGGGGATCACGGTGGTGGTGCCACCGAGTGCGGCCGAGGCCGTAGCGGTCTCGAAAGTGTCGGCGTTGATCAGCCCGGCCGCCGAGAGCTGCTCGATGTGGCAGTGGCTGTCGACCCCGCCCGGCAAGACGAGCAGCCCGCGGGCGTCGAGCTCCTCGCGGCCGGCCGGCAGATCCTCGCCGATCGCCGCGATCCGTCCGTCACGCACGCCGATGTCGGCAGCGAAGAGGTCGGTGGCGGTCACTACCGTGCCGCCGCGGATCACGAGGTCGAAGGGGTCCACGCCGGTCCTCGCGGGCTCGGAAGGATGGCTGGGGCGGGTGGATTCGAACCACCGGATGGCGGATCCAAAGTCCGCTGCCTTACCGCTTGGCGACGCCCCAATCCGCTCCCCGTATAGAGCCGCCCGACCCCCTTCAGCAATCGCCCACGACGATCTCCACGGGATCGCCGGGTCGCAAGCCGAGCGTTCCGGCGGCACTGCCGCCGCTCACCGCGATCTCGGCGAAGCCGGAGCTGTTCTCGTACCAGAAGGCCGTGCCGGCCGGCACGTCGCCGAACGTGCGCGCCCGCTCGAGCGTGCGCCCGGCGGCCCGCAGTCGGGTGTCCGCTCCGAGCGATGCGGCTCGAAGCCCCGTCCACGCGTTGCCATAGCCGTCGAGGTAGACGATCGCAGGCAGGTCGTCCGGCCATTCGCGAAAGCGGGTGGGCTCGGCGGGCGCGAGGCCCGCTCGGTCGCCGCGGGCGAGACGGGCGGCCACGGGCGCGAAGAGGTCGCGGCCGTGGAAGCTCGCGGAAAGCCGCTCGGGGCGCCAGACGATCTCGTAGCTCTCGATCGACCGGGCCCGCCGCAGGGCCGCCTCGAAGAGCCCGTTGTCGGGGCCCACGAGCCAGATACCGTCGAGCCGCAGCGCCAAGGGACGACGGTCGGTGCCGACACCGGGGTCGACGACCGCGAGGACGACGTCGCCCGGCTGCGCCCAATCGAGATGCGCGCCGAGGAGCGGGCTCGCGAGGTCCGGCCGGAAGGCCGGCAGGTCGTGCTGCAAGTCGACGACGGTCACTTCGGGTGCGAGCCGGCCCAGCACGAGATGAAGCTGGCCGACATACGGGCCCGCGAGCCCGAAATCGGTCGCCAACAGGATCAAGGTCCACCCCGCGCGACGGTCGGCCGGATCCACCAATCGGGATGTTTGCGGCGCAGCAAGAGGGCGGCCGTCTCGAGCTCGCCGCGGTCGCCGAACAGGCCGAAGCACGTGGCGCCGGAGCCGCTCATCCGCGCCAAGAGGCAACCCGAGAGCCCGTCGAGCTCCTCGAGCACGCGGCCGATCTCGGGCTGGAGCCGGCGGGCCGGCGATTCGAGGTCGTTGCGGCTCTCGGCGAGCCAGACGGCGAGCTGGACGAGGCTCGGTCCGGCCCGGAGCGGCGGCCTGTCGGCGGCGCGGAACGGGCCCGTGAGTCCCCGGAAGACGGGCCCGGTCGGCAATGGCCGCCCGGGATTGACCAGGAGCAGCGGAAGGTCGGGCAGGCCGCGCACCGGGTCGAGGCGCTCGCCGATGCCGCGCATGCGCGCAGGTCGACCGTAGAGGCAGACCGGCAGATCGGCGCCGAGCCCGAGGCCCAGCTCGCGAAGCCGCTCGTCGTCGATCGCGAGGCCCCAGAGCCGACGCAGCCCGCGCAAGGTCGCGGCCGCGTCGCTCGAGCCGCCGCCGAGCCCAGCTGCCACGGGGATCTCCTTGACGAGCCGGATCGCCGCACCGCCCGCCACGCCGACCGTCTGCGCCAACAGTCGGGCAGCGCGCAGCACGAGATTGTCCGACCCGGCCGGGACGCCGTCCGCGGTCGGCCCTTCGAGGACGAGCGAGAAGCTCTCGGCCGGCCGGAGTTCGAGCCGGTCGGCCAGTTCGCAGAACACCACGAGGCTGTCGAGATCGTGGCGGCCGTCCGCTCGGCGGGCGGTGACGAGGAGGTCGAGGTTGAGCTTCGCCCGTGCCGTCTCGACGACGATCGGCTCACCCGCGTCGGGCATCGGGCTCCGGTAGGCCCTTCTCGAGTTTCTCGTTGATCGCCGCCAAGGCGTCCGCTTCGGGCTTGAGGCCGAGTGCTCTTTGCCACTGGAAGCGGGCTTCGCGATGCCGGCCGACCCGCCAATAGGCGTCGCCCAGATGATCGTTGATCGTGGGATCGCCGGGCTCGAGCTCGACCGCGCGCTCCAGATATTCGACCGCCTTGTCCCATTCGCCGAGCTTGAAATAGGCCCAGCCCAGGCTGTCGACGATGAAGCCATCCTGCGGCCGCAGCTCGACCGCTCGGTGGAGCATGGCCTTGGCGCGCTCGAGGTTCACCCCCTGCTCGACCCAAGAATAGCCCAGATAGTTGAGCACGAAGGGCTGGTCGGGCTGGAGCTCGAGCGCCTGGAGGAAGGCGGCCTCGGCCTCCGGCCAGCGCTTGGTCCGCTCGAGGGCGATGCCGCGCACGTAGAACAGCCGCCAATGGTGTCGCTCGGGCTTGCCGATCCGCGCGATGGCCTCGCCATAGGCCTCGCCGGCCTCGGCGAAGCGCTCCTCGGCGCGCAACAGGTCGCCGAGCTGGACGAGCGCGTCGATCCGCTCCGGTCGGCGGCGGGCGAGCTCGCGCAGAAGGGCGACCGCCTCCTCGCTCTTGTCCTGGTCCTTCAAGGCGGAAGCCTTGGCGAGCTGCGCCTCCCAGTAGAAGGGCGAGGATTCGGCCACCCGCTCGAAGGCCTGGATCGCGCCCGCCGGATCGTTCTGGAGCTGGGCGATCCGCCCGATCGCCAGCCACACGTCGCCGGCATCGGGTGTCAGATGCGCAGCGAGCCGGGCGTAGACCAACGCCTGGGCGGTGACCCGCTGTTCGCGCAAGAGCTCGGCCAAGCCCAACAGCAAGTCGGCGGCGCCGGCAGCGGCATCGGCGGCCGGCAGCCAGCCCTCGCCGCCGCGGGCGATCCGCTCGCGGATCACGGCGAGTGCGGCCGTGTCGCCGAAGCGCGCGCGGCGTTCGTCGAGGCGGCCCAGGGCGCGCTCGCGCTCACCGGCCCGGACGTCGAGTGCCGCCTGCGCGAACAGGACCCGTGTCGGCAAGGGCTCGTCGGCCTTCTCGAGAGCGGCGAGCGCCGCACGGGCCTCGGCGAGCCGGCCGCCATAGGCGAGGATCATCGCCCGGTGGTAGCCACGAAGGAGGGTGAAGGGGTCGTCCCGCCCGCCGCGCTCCAAGAGGTCGAGCGCCGCATCGAGGTCACCCGTCGCTGCCCGCGCCCAGGCGCGCAGCAGGGGTGCGATGGAGCCGAGCGCGCCGCGCCCGCCGAGCCGGGCGACCTGTTCGCGCATCGTTTGAAAGCGGCCCGCCTTGGCTTCCACCACGGCGAGCAAGAGGCGCGCCTCCTCGGCGCTCCCGTCGAGCTCCAGCAGCTGGCGCGCGAGGACCACGCCGCGGTCGATCTCGCCCGCTGCGACGGTCAGAAGTAAGGCCTGACGCCGAAGATCGAGATTGAGCGGATCGGCGCTCGCCGCACGATCGAAATAACGCGCCGCCTCTTCGATACGGCCGAGCTCGAGGGCGTGTCGGCCGGCGAGATAGCTGGCCGCGGGCGAGCGGCCCTGGCCGAACTCCTCGGCGCTGGCGAGGCCACCGTCCCGCCAGCCGGAGCCGAGCCAGCCCGGCGACTGGCCGGTGCAGGAGACGAGGCTCGCGGCGAGCAGGAGGACGACCGGTCGGCTCGCGCCGCGGCACGGCCCCGAGCGCATCGGGTCGGCTTGACGGAATCGCCGTAGCCGGCCAAGTAGCCTGCCGCTCGGCCGAGCCGCGCCCGGCGATGCCGGCGGCTCCTCATGGTTCGGAGATGACACGATGCTCAAAACGTCCAAGAGCAAAAACGATCCCACCGCGCGCGGGCCGGCCCAGCAGGCGAAGACGTTCGAGGGCAAGAAGGTCAAGCCGGCCCTCTACGTCGGGTCCGCGGTCGGGCACGGTCGTTACATAGCGGCGCAGGACGAGAGCGGCAAGCTCGTGACCGGGCCCGACGGCCGGCCGATCGCCTACCGCGACATCTGAGCCGAGCCGCGGCGGTCCCCGGCGGCTCGGCCCGCCGCGGCCCGCGTCGGCCCCCGTCGGCCCGACGGTCGACGCGAAGGCTCGGAATAAGTTGCCGTCCCGCGCGTCCATGCGAACGTCGGGGTGTGTTGTGCACCCATTGGTGGAGCGGTTCGCCGGCGGGCACGCGGGTGCACTCCGGCGAACCACTCACCGGCCGAGCCTCGCGGGAGGAAACGCGGGCCATGCGGGCCCGAGGAGCATGAACGGCACAGGGGCGGCTGCGTCGCCGCGCGATCCCGCCGCCGAGCCTGCGGCGGTCCGGTGCGCGGTCGCGGCGTGGCTCGACTGGCTGGCGGCGATGGGTGTCGACTGTTGCCTCGAGACCGTCGGAGCCGCGTCCTCGGCGGCCTCCGAGGCCGAGCGGGTCGAGCCGGCGCCGGCCGAGCCGTCGCGTCCTTCGCCGATCGGACGCCTCGCCGAAGCCGGTCCGGTCGTCGGCGCGCGCGAGCTCGCCCGGAGCTGCCGTTCCCTCGACGAGCTGATCCGGGCGCTCGAGAGCTTCGAGCTTTGTCCCCTCAAGGCGACGGCCACGCGGCTGTGCCTCAGCGACGGCAACCCCGCGGCGCGCGTGATGCTCGTGGGCGAGGCCCCCGGGGTCGAGGAGGATCGTCAGGGCAAGCCGTTCGTCGGACCGTCGGGCAAGCTGCTCGATCGGATGCTCGCCACGATCGGCCTCGATCGCTCGCGGGTCTACATCACCAACACGGTGTTCTGGCGGCCACCCGGCAACCGCGCGCCGACCGCCCTCGAACTCGCCACTTGCCTGCCGTTCCTGGAGCGGCAGATCGAGCTCCTGCAGCCGGCGGTGCTCGTGTTCGTGGGCGGCATCGCGGCCAAAGCGCTGTTGGGCGCGAGCGACGGCGTCACACGCCTGCGCGGCCGCCGGTTCCGCTACGAGCCGGGCGGCGGGCGGCCGGCCATTCCCGCCTTCGTCATCTTCCACCCGGCCTATCTGCTGCGCCAGCCGATGCAGAAGAAGCTCGCCTGGCGCGATCTCTTGCAGCTTTCCGAGGAGCTGCGCCGGCTCGGGATCGAGACCGGCCCGCCGCGTTTCCTGCCCAGAGGAGGTGCCACCGCCGAGCACGCGTCTTGAGCGTCCCGACAACGACAAGAGGCATCCCGGCTTGACGATACTCGGCCCCACACTCCGAGCCACCTGCAGTCGCGCGGGCTTGGCTCTCGCCTTCGGCCTTTGCGGCCTCGCCTCGAGCGGGCTCGCGCGCGCCGAACCGGTCCCCATCCAGACGGCTCGGCTGCAGCCGCTCGACGGCGCGACCCCCGGTTGGGTCGTCCCGAGCCCGCTCGGCTACGACGACATCGCCCGCTACCGCGACGCCTTCGCCCTGCAGGCCAAGGGTCGGACGGCCGAGGCGGACGCTCGCCTCGCCCAGCTCGGCAGTCGGATCTTGATGGGCCACGTCCTGGCCGAACGCTATCTCGGGCGGTTCTACGTGGCGAGCTACGAGGAGCTGGTGGTTTGGCTCGAGCGGTACGGGGACCTGCCGCAAGCCCCCCGGATCCATCGGCTGGCCCTCGCCAAGCGGCCGGAAGGCAGCCGCCTGCCGCCCGATCCGCGAGTGATGGCGGCAGCCCTCGACGAGGCACCCCGGGCGGACTCCGGAGGGCCGCCGCGCCGGCAGCTCGAGGCAGCGCTCGCGGCTTGGCGCAAGCGCGACTTCGATCGGGCCGCCGACCTCTTGGGCAGCCTCGCCAACCGCGAGGGGGCGGACGGCGAGGAGGTCGCCACCGCCGCGTTTTGGGCCGCCCGTGCCCATCTGGCGGCCGGTCGGCCGCAGCAAGTCGGCCGCTATCTCCGGCTCGCCGCCCGCTCGAGCCGCGACTTTTACGGCCTCCTCGCGCAGACCGTGCTCGGCCTGCCGATGAGCTGGGAGTGGGACGAGCCCAGTCTGCGGGCCGAGATGGTCGACCTCCTGGTCCGCTATCCGGGCTCGCGTCGGGCCTTGGCGCTCGCCCAGGTGGGCCAGCCGCGGCTCGCCGAAGCGGAGATCCTGTTGCTCGCCGACAAGGCGCGGCTCGAGCTCGGCCATGCGCTCATCGCGCTCGCCGAGGCCACCGGCCTGCCCGGCGCCCAGCTCAAGGTCGCCCAGCGCATGCGCCTGTTGGACGGCCGCCGCCACGACGGGTCGCTCTATCCCGTGCCACGCTGGAGCCCGCCGCGAGGGTTTCGGGTCGACAGGGCGCTGGTTTACGCGGTGATCCGCGCCGAGAGCGGCTTCGATGTCGACGCCCGGAGCCCGCGCGGTGCTCTGGGCGTCATGCAGGTCATGCCCGAAACGGCGGTCGAGGTCGCGCGGCGAGCGCAGATCGCTTATGCGGGCAAAGGCGCTCTGCTCGACCCCGACGTCAACATCGAGCTCGGCCAACACAAGCTGATCCAGCTGAGCCAGAACCGCCAGCTCGGCAAAAGCCTGATCCACGTGGTGGCCGCCTACAATGCCGGCCCGAACCGGGTCGCGGCCTGGCTCGAGCGGGAACTCAAAGGGACCCGCGACGATCCCTTGCTGTTCATCGAGAGCATTCCCTTGGGCGAGACTCGCGCCTACATCAAGAAGGTGCTGACCAACCTCTGGGTGTACCGGGCCCGGCTCGGCCAGGAAAACGTCGAGCTCCTGGCGTTGGCCGAGAACCGCTGGCCCGAACTCCGGAGGCTGGATCCCGCGGAGCCCGCGCGTGCCCGGAAGAATTGACGAGACCATCCCCTTCCGCCCGCTCAAGATCGCGCTTTTGACCGTGTCCGACAGCCGCGATGCGGCGACCGACCGGTCGGGCGATCTCCTGGCCGAGCGGATCCGTGCGGCCGGCCACGAGCTCGTCGATCGGGCGATCGTCAAGGACGATGTCGAGCTCATTGCCGCGCGGTTCCGCGCCTGGATCGAGGATCCGGGTGTGGAGGTGATCATCAGTACGGGCGGCACGGGGGTGACCGGCCGTGACGTGACCCCGGAAGCGCTCGAGCGGGTCGTGGAGAAACGCATCCCGGGCTTCGGCGAGCTGTTCCGGATGCTTTCCTACGCGAAGATCGGCACCTCCTGCCTGCAGAGCCGCGCCGACGCGGGTGTCGCCAAGGGCACTTACATCTTCTGCCTGCCGGGCTCGCCCGGCGCCTGCAAGGACGGCTGGGACGAGATCCTCGCCTTCCAGCTCGACATCCGCCACCGGCCCTGCAACTTCGCCGAGCTCATCCCGCGGCTGCGCGAACACGAGCGAGCCGGTTGAGCCGGCAGCACCACCGGCTCACCCGGCGCCCAGCGAATCGAGCAAGGCCTCGAGTTCGTGCACGGTCGCGACCAGTCGGTCGGCGAGGGGGGCGAGTGCCGCTGTCGCTCCGGCGCCGGAGCCCACGCCGACGGCCAGGCCGCAGCCCGCCGCCCGCGCCATCGCGAGGTCCGCCGGGCTGTCGCCGACCAGGGCCACCTCCGTCGGGCGCACGCCGACCCTGGCGCAGAAGGCGAACACCATGCCCGGTTCGGGCTTCGTGCCGTGGCCGGAGTCGAATCCCGCGACGAACGCCAGATGGCGGGCGATCCCGAGCCGCTCGGCGGTGCGCCGAGCCGCCGCCTCGCTGTCCATCGTCGCGAGGCCGAGCCGCAAGCCGCGGGCGGCGAGCCGAGCGAGCAGACCTCCCACGTCGCCGAGCGGCTGCGGGGGATGGCGGTCCTCGTCCTCGAGTTCGGCGAGGGCCAGCGCCAGTGGATCGTATCCCGACCGGGCGAGGCTCGCGATCTCGGGCTCGGCCGCCCAGCGCTCGGCGATCGCCCGGTTGGTCGCCCACAGGAGCGGGCTGTCGGCGGCCAGCGTCCCGGCGTCCGGATCCCACCCGAGCCGCCGCAGGAGAACGAGCGCGAAGCCCTCGTCACGGCCGGCGGCGCGGGCGAGCGTCCGCGCCGCGGCCCGATAACGCGGCACCCAGGTCGCCTGCAGATCGACGAGCGTGCCGTCCTTGTCGAACAGAATGGCGCGGATCCGCATGGCGGCCCTCTCCCGGCCGATCGGCCACGTGCCGGCCGGGCGGCGCGCGAGCCGCCGCGATGTTCGGCACGTCCCGTGCGGCGGAGCAAGGCCTGACCCTCCCCACTCCGTCCCGCTGCGCTCCACCGCAGATCGTTGCCCAACCGGAATCGCTGTGTATCGTGCGCGGCGCGTTCCGGCATCATCGAATCGCCGCCATGGTCGTATTACGATCCGGCTGCGGCCGATCCGCGCCGGGGCGGCCGGATCGCCGGGGACGGCTCAAGGGAGGACGGAGATCATGGGTGAGCGGTTGATCGGGCTCGGCGCCCTGCTCGGCGCCTTGGCGATCGTGGGCGCCGCCTCGGCGCAGGACGTGATCAAGGCGCGTCAGGCCGAGTTCAAGGAGTTCGGCAAGCGGATGGGCGCCATCAAGGACACGGTGATCGACAAGAAGGGCGGCACCCTTGCCGACGTGGCGGCCAACGCCGAGTACCTCGCGGGCAAGATCCCGCAGATCCCCTCCTGGTTCCCCGAGGGGAGCGACAAGGGCGAGACCCGAGCGCTTCCCGAGATCTGGCTCAACTTCGCCGACTTCGAAGCCAAGGCCAAAAATGCCCAAGGGCTCGCCCAGGCCCTCGTGGTGGCGGCCAAGAGCGGAGACCAGGGCGCGACCGCCCAGGCCTTCGGCAAGCTCGGCCAGGAGGGCTGCGGCGGCTGCCACCAGCCCTACCGCCGGCCGCAGAATTGAGCCGTCGGTTCCGCGACGCGACGCTCGGGCTCGTCCTCGGGCTCGTTCTCGGGAGCGGGGCGGCAGCGGCCGCCTCCCCCGAGGAGCTCGCCCGGGGCGAGCTGCTCTTCCACATCGGCGGCTGCACGAACTGCCACACTGCCAAGGACGGGCCATTGCTCGCCGGCGGTGACCCGCTGGTGACACCCTTCGGGACCTTCTTCGCGCCGAACATCACGCCCGACCCGCAAACCGGAATCGGCGGCTGGAGCGAGGCCGACTTCCTGCGCGCGATGCGCGACGGTCGCTCGCCGCGCGGCGAACCCTATTACCCGGCCTTTCCATACACTTCTTACGCCAAGATGAGCGAGGCGGACCTCCGGGCGCTCAAGGCCTATCTCGACACGATCCCGCCGGTCCGCCGGCCGAACCGCCCGCACGAGCTCGGCTTCCCCTACAATATCCGTTGGGGGCTCGAGCTCTGGCAATGGTTGTTCCACGACCCGGCACCGTTCCGGCCCGATCCGACCAAGAGCGAGGCCTGGAACCGCGGCGCTTACCTCGTTCTGGGACCCGGCCACTGTGCCGAGTGCCACACGCCGCGCACCTGGTACGGCGCACTCGATCAGAGCCGCGCCTTCGCCGGCGGCCGGCTCGGCAAGGAGGTGATCCCCAACATCACGCGCGATCCCGACAAAGGCATCGGACGGTGGACTGCCGGCGACCTGCGCGGTCTGCTGTTGATCGGGATCAAGCCGGACGGCGATTTCGTCGGCGGCGACATGGCCAAGGTCGTCCGCAACGGCACGGCCAAGCTCCCCGATGCCGATCGCGAGGCGATCGTCGAGTTCCTCCTCTCCCTGCCACCGCGCTGAGCCGCGCGCCCGGTTCGCCGGCCGCACCGCCGAGGGAGCCCCGGTCGGGCCGGCTTGCTCGTCGCGTTTTCGGAAAGTATGTGAAATGTCACTAACGCGATAGTAGAAACCCGCTAGGGATGGCGCCGCACGCCCCCGCGGCGGGGGACGGAGGCGCGATGCAGCTGGATCCGGGATTCTGGCGGGGTCGTCGGGTGTTGATCACCGGCCACGCCGGGTTCAAGGGTAGCTGGCTCCGGGCGTGGCTCGCCGAGCTCGGTGCGCAGGTCACGGGTTTCGGGCATCCCCCCCGCTTCACCCCCACGCTGCTCGAGCTCGCCGGCCTCGAAGGCAGCTCGCTTGTGATCGAGGGCGATGTCCGCGATCGGGCCGCGCTCGGCGAGGCCTTGACCGCCGTCCGGCCCGAGATCGTTTTCCACCTTGCCGGCCAGCCGATCGTCCTCGAGGCGCACCGCGATCCACTCGGCACGCTCGAGACCAACCTCTTCGGGACGGTCAATTTGCTCGAGGCGGTCCGCGTCACGCCCGGTGTGCGCGCCGTGGTGATCGTCACGAGCGACAAGTGCTATCGCGAGCCGCACCAGGCCTGCCGCGAGGCCGACCCGCTGGGCGGTGACGAGCCCTACGCGGCCAGCAAGGCCTGCGCCGAGATCGTCACGCACGCTTGGCGGACGAGCTTCCTGCCGCCGCGCTCCGGGATCGGCATCGCCACGGCACGAGCCGGCAACGTGATCGGCGGCGGCGACTGGTCGGCGCATCGTCTGGTTCCCGATCTGGTCCGTGCCTTCGCCGCCGGTCGGACGCCGGTGCTGCGCCGGCCCGGGGCGATCCGGCCCTGGCAGCACGTGCTCGACGCCCTCGCGGGATATCTCCGCCTCGCCCGTGCTCTCGCGGCCGACCCGGTGCGCTTCGCCGGCGCTTGGAACTTCGGCCCCGAGCCGGGCGGCGAGTGGACGGTGGCGGAGATCGCGGCAGCGGTCTCGCGCCGGCTCGGCGCCGGCCCCTGGCAGATCGAGGCCCAGCCCCCGGCGATCGAGGCCCCCTTGCAGCGGCTGTCGATCGAGCGCGCCAAGAAGCGCCTCGGCTGGCGGCCGCTGCTTCCTACCGCCGAGGCGGTCGAATGGACCGTCGACGGTTACCGACACCTACTCGAGACGGGGGGAGCCGCTTGGCTCCTCGACCAGATCCGGCGCTACGGCGCCCGGCTCGGCGAGCGCGAACCCCGTCCTTTCTCGGCCCCGGCGGAACTCGAGCTGGAGGTTCCCCATGCTGCATCCGCGTCCGGCTGAGGTGCCCGTGTTCGTCCTGTGCGGCGGTCGCGGCACCCGTCTCGGCGAGATCGGCGCCCGCCGGCCGAAGCCGATGGTCGAGATCGGCGACCGGCCGATCCTGTTGCACATCATGGAGAGCTACGCACGGGCCGGCTTCCGGCGCTTCGTGCTCTGCGCCGGCTGGCGGGCGGAAGTGATCGCGACCTTCTTCCAATATTTCCGGGCGATGACCGAAGACTTCACGATCGACACCCGGACCGGCGAGATCACCTTCCACCAGAGCGGCCCGCGGCCAGATTGGCAGGTCACCGTCGCGCACACCGGGGCGGATGCCATGACCGGCGCGCGGATCGCCCGCGCCGCCGCACGCTACCTGGGCGAGGCCGAGCATTTCGCGGTGACCTACGGCGACGGCCTCGCCGACGTCGATCTGCGCGCCGAACTCGAATTCCACCTCGCGCACGACCGGATCGGCACCGTGCTCGCGGTCAACCCGATCTCCCAGTTCGGCCACCTCGAGCTCGACGAGGCGGACGAAGTAGCGGGCTTCGTCGAGAAGCCGATGCTCGCACAGACCTGGGTGAGTGGCGGGTTCTTCTTCTTCCGACGCCGTTTCCTCGACTATCTCTCGACCGACGAAGATTGCGTCCTCGAGGGCGCCCCCCTGCGCCGGCTGGCCGCCGAGCGGCAACTTCGCCCGTTCCGGCACAAGGGTTTCTGGTCCTGTGTCGACACGCTCAAAGACCGCAGTTTCCTGCACGCTCTGTGTGAATCGGGTGCGCCCCCCTGGCAGGGCCCGGGAGCGGCGTGATGCACGGGCTCGACGAGCCTCTCGCGGGCGTGCGGCTTCTGCAGCTGGCACCGCGCTACGACGAGCGGGGCTTCTTCGCCCGCGCCTTCTGTCGCGCGACGCTCGCCGATCTCGACGTCGATCTGCCGGTCGTCCAGGCCAACCTGTCGCGCAGCCGAGCGCGCGGCACGCTGCGGGGGATGCATTACCAATTGCCGCCGTCCGCCGAGACCAAGCTCGTGATGTGCCTCACGGGGGCGATCTGGGACTGCGTGCTCGACCTGCGCCCGGGCTCGCCGAGCTTCGGCCGCTGGACCGCGGCCGAACTCTCGGCCGAGAACCACCGCGCCATGCTCGTGCCGCCGGGCTGCGCGCACGGCTTCTTGACGCTCGAACCGGACAGCCTCGTCCTCTACTTCGTCTCGGCGGCTCACGATCCCGCCCGCGAGCGGGGCGTCCGCTGGAACGACCCCACCTTCGCGATCGCCTGGCCGTTCGAGCCCAGGGTGGTGAGCGCCCGCGATCGCGCCCACCCCGATTTCGCTCCGAATTTCCACCTGGCGGCTTGAGGGCGCGATGCGCGCGCTCTTCACCGGCGCCTCCTCCTTCACCGGCACCTGGTTCGCCTCGGCGCTCGCAGCCCGCGGCTTCGCCGTCACCGGCGTGCATCGCCGGCCCCTCGAAGCCTATCCGGCGCTCGCCCGCCGAAGGCTCGCCCGGCTCGAGCGCGGCGTTCGGCTCGTCCGGCTGCCGGCCCTCGCGAGCCCCGAGACGGCAACCCTCCTCCTGCGCGAGCGGTTCGACCTGCTCTGCCTGCACGGCGCGGAGGTCGGCGATCACCGCAGCGCCGACTTCGACGTCACGGGCGCCCTCACCGCCACCACGGCCGGGCTCGGCCCGCTGCTCGACCGCTTCGCCGCAGCCGGCGGCCGGGCGGTGTTGGTCACCGGCTCGATCTTCGAGGCCGACGAAGGCCGAGGCCCTGCCCCGCTGCGCGCCTTCAACCCCTACGGCCTCGCCAAGACCCTGATCTGGCACACGATCCGCTTCGAGGCGGAGCACCGCGGCCTCTTGCTCGGCAAGTTCACGGTCGCCCACCCCGTGGGCCCACTCGACAAGCCGGGGTTGGTCCCCGAGCTCTTGGCCGGCTGGTGCCGCGGCGAGCCGGCGCGGATCCGAAGGCCGCAAATCGTGCGCGACTTCCTCCCGGTGGACGCGCTGGCGGCGGCCTATGCGGGAGCGGCGCGCGCCCTCGTCGAAAAAGGCCGCCCCGTCCGCCTCACCCCGAGCTTCTGGCCCGAGTCCGTCGGCGCTTTCGCCCACCGGCTCGCGGCCGCGATCGCCCCCCGCACCGGCCTCGCCTGCGCGGTCCGCCTCGCCGATCCGCCCGAGCCGACCGACGAGCCCTCGGAGCGGACCGGTGTCGACCCCTTGCGTGGGCTGGTCCCGGACTGGGACGAGGGACGGTTCTGGGACGCGCTCGCCCGTGGGCTCGACCCGGAGCGGCGCGATCAGGCGGTGACTTACTCTATTTTTAGTTGAAAAATTTTCTTTGGACGCTACTATCCGGTTCGCACCGTCGACCTTCGGTCGCGCCCGCACGAACGGGGCGAGGGAGGTGAGCCATGGCCGGGACCCGCGCGCGTCAGCGTTCGCCTACGGTCGGCGTGGTGGTGATCACCTATCGCGCGCGAGCGATGCTCGAGCGTTGCTTGGCCCCGGTCTTGGCCTCGCCCCTCCGCCCCGAGGTGCTGGTAGTCAACTCCTCCTCGACCGACGGAACGGTCGAACTCGCCCGCGAACTCGGTGCCCGCACCTGGGTGGTGCCGCGGCGGAGTTTCAACCACGGTCTCACGCGCGAGGCGGCACGGCGCAAGCTCGCGACCGACGTCGTCGTCATGCTCACGCCCGACTGTTTCGCCCGCTCCCCCGCGTTCATCGAACTCCTGGTCGAACCGATCGCCACCGGTCGCGCGGAAGTCGCCTACGCTCGCCAGGTCGCAGCCGACGATGCCGACCTCTTGGCCCGCTTCGGCCGCGCCTTCTGCTACCCCGAGCGCTCGGAACTCCGCGGCAAGGAGGACGCGGCACGGCTCGGCAGTGCCGTACATTTCTGCTCGAACGCCTGCGCTGCCTGGTCGAACCACGCGCTCGACCGGATCGGCGGCTTCAAGCCGACGCTCGTGAGCGAGGAGACGATCGCGGTCTGCGAGCTGCTCGAGGCCGGCGGTCGGATCGCTTACGTGGCCGAGGCGGTGGTCGAGCACAGCCACCCGACACGCCTCCTCGACAGTTTCCGCCGCCAATTCGACGTCGGCTGGACGCGCGAGACCTGGCGACACCTCCTCTTGACCCATGGCCCCGACGAGGCACGTGGCCTCGCTTACGCCCGGGGCCTCGTCCGTACCGTGCTCGCCGAGGCACCGCATCTCTTGCCCTGGGCGCTTCTCGACACCGCTGTGCGCCTCGCTGGCTACCGCGCCGGCCGGCTCGCTGCGCATCTGCCGGCGCACCTCGCCCGCCACCTGTCCGGGCAGGACTTTTTCTGGGTTGGTCCGGCACCCGGTATCGTGCGCGCCGCGGCCGGCCTCTGAGGCAGCGTCCCCGTGCGCGTGGCCCTCTTGACCAACAATCTTCTCCCCCCGCGCGAGGGAATCGGCCGCCATCTGGTCGAGCTCGCCCGGCGTCTGCCGGCGCACGGGGTCGAGCCCTTGCTGCTCGGTCGGGCGCCCCCCGGGATCCCGGCCGGCCCGACCACGGTCGACGGCCTGCGGGCCAAGCTGGTCGCCTGGTCGGGCCCGCCACCGCTCGGCCACGCCCGAGCCCGGCGCGCCCTCGAGCGTTGGCTCGCCCGGGGCGCCGACGGCGCCGAGCTCCTCCACGTCCACCTGCCGCTCGTGCCGCCCTTGCGGACCAGCCTGCCCGTGGTGCTGACCGTTCACAGCCCGATGCTCGCCGACAGCGCAGCGATCCCCGAGCACGGCTTCGAGCCGCTCGCCCTCAAGGCCTACGCGCGGCTCTTCAGCAGCCTCCTCGAACAGCGTTGGCTCGATCGGGCGGATCGGGTCATCGCCGTCTCGGCGGGCGTCCGCGAAGAGCTCGCAGCCCTCTATCGCCTGCGCGGCCGCACCCCTCTCGTCCTCACCAACGGGGTCGATGTGGGCTTTTTCGCGGCGGCACCAGCGGGTCCGCGCGAGCGCGACATCCTCTATGTGGGCCGGCTCGGCTGGCGGAAGGGTCTGCACCGGCTGCTCGAAGCCTTCGCCCGGCTGCCCGAGCGGCTCGCCCGTCGCCTCGTGCTCGTGGGCGAAGGCCCCCTGCAGCGCGAGCTCCTGACCCACGCGCGGACCCTCGGCATCGCCGAGCGGCTGGACTTCGCGGGCTTCACCGGGCGCGAGGGCGTACGCGCCCACCTCGCCCGTGCCGCCGTCGCGGTCAACCCCGCGGATTACGAGAGCGGGCCCTTGACCTTGCTCGAGGCGATGGCGGCCGGCACACCGGTGGTCACCACCCGCACGGGGCTCGTGGCCGAACTCGGCGACGATCCGCCGCTCCTCGTGGTCGAGCGCACGGCCGAGGCGCTCGCCGCGGGGCTCGAAGCGGCGCTCGCCGATCCCGTGGCCGCCGCGGCCCGCGCGAGACGGGCGCAGGCCCTCGTGCGCGCGCGCTTCGATTGGGATCGGATCGCGGGGGAGCTCGCCGCGCTCTACCGCGATTGCGCGAGACGGGCGGCATGAGCCTTCCTGTCGCCCGCCCCGCCCCCTCCTCGACGCCGGCCGGCGCGCCGGCACGCCGGTTCGCGGTTGTCTGCTTCGGCCTCGAGCGGGACCGTGTGCGGCGCCAGCCCTGGCACGTCGCCCTCGGAATCGCCCGCGGCCTGGCCGCCCTGGGTCACCGCGTGACGCTCGTCACCGACGCGCGCGACCCGCCCGAGGAGCCGCGGCTCGCGGTCGCGACCTTGCCCGCGCTGCTGGTTGCCGGGCACGCGAGCGACGCGCTGCGCAGGACGGTCGCCGCTGGCGGTTTCGAGCGGGTGCTCCTCGTGTGCGGTGCCTTCGGGCTCGCCCGGATGCGACCGCTCGGGCTCGAGGCGGCCGTGACGATCCTGCTCGCGAGCCCGCGCGCGCGATTGCGCGAATTGCTCGCGGTCGGCCCGGGCGCGCTCTGGCGCGAGCGGGCGGTCGCCACGTTGCCGGCCGTCAACGCGCTCCTGCCGGGCTTCCTGCTGCGTCGCGGCTTCGTCCGCTCGGGCGCGGACGAGTTGCTCTATTTGAGCGAGACGGCCCGCAGTCGATACATGGCGCTCGGCCTGCCGCGCGGCCGGCTCTTGCGGCCGCAGGTCGAGGCCGCGTCGTGCACCGGGCTCCCGCCGCCGTCCAGTCGACCGCGGGTCGCCTATCTGGGCCCGGCTTTGGCGCTGCGCGGCGTCGATCTGGCAATCGAGGCCTTCGAGCGGGCGACAGCTCTCGGCCTCGACGCGCGCCTCGAGCTCTTGATCCGTCCCGACGGCGGGCCCCGGGCGCTCGCCTGGCTGGAACGCCGCCTCGCCTCGAGCCCCGAGCGCGATCGCATCGACCTCGACACGCGCATGCTCGCGCCCGAGGAGCTGCGCGACCGGCTCGCCCGCTGCCACGCTTTTCTCCTGCCCTTCCGCGCCCCGGTCTCGGAAGTGCCGCTCGTCGTCATCGAGGCGGCCCTTTCCGGCCGACCGGTCGTGGTCCTCGAGGCGCCCGGCGTCAGCGAGTACGCCGCAGCCCTCGGCGGTGTCGTGGCCGCCCGTCCCGAAGATCTGCCGCACGCCCTCCTGCATGCCCTGCGCCGCCCGCCGAGCCCGCCCCCTGCCCCGGCAGGCTGGACCCGTTGGGAACGCGCGGTCGATGTGCTCTTGGCCGCCCCGCATCCGCTCGCCCGCCATCGCCTTCTGGCGATCTGTGGGGTCGACGGTGCCGGCAAGACCCTGCTGGTCGCGCGACTGGCCACCCGGCTCGCCACCGAGGGGATCGCCACCCGCCACGTCTGGAGCCGCTTCCGCAACTATCTCTCGAAGCCGCTCCTCGCTGCCGCCCGGCTCACCGGTCACAACCGCAAGGAGCACCATCCCGGCTTCACGATCGGCTACCACGAGTTCCGCGGCACCCGCTGGGCGCGACCGTTCCTCGCACTCCAGGCCGTCGACCTCGCGCTCGACACGCTCTGCCGGTTCCGCGGGCCGGCGTTGATCCTGGCCGACCGCTGTCCGCTCGACACGCTCGTCGATCTCTGCGTCGACACCGGGCTCGACGAGCTCGTGCTCGACCGTCTCGGCCCACGGATCCTGGCGCTCCTCCCGCGGCCCGCCGCGGCGGTCGTCGTGCAGCGCAGCCCGGCTCTGATCGCCGCCCAGCGACCGGACGCCGTGGCCGATCGCAACTTCGCGCGTCGCCGGGCCCTCTACCAGCGCCTCGCCGCCCACCTCGACCTGCCGCTGATCGACAACGACGGGCCGATCGAAGCGACCGTCGAAGCCGTGCTCGAGGCGGTCGCGGGCGGCCGCGCCGAGCTCGCGAGGAGGCCATGATCTACGTCTTCTACAACAACGACCCCTTGGCCCAGGACCTGGGCGGCGGGGCCGAGCATTTCCGTGGCCTGTTCCGTGCCCTCGACCGCTCCGGCGAACCGTTCCGGCTGGTCGGCTGTCGTCTGCAGTGCGAGCGAACCGACCCGCGCGTGACCTACGTCGCCGACGGCTCCAACTTCCTCCGGTTCTGGCTAGGGCTCTGGCTCTGGTTCTGGCGGAACCGGCACCGGCTCGGACCGGGCGACGTGCTCCACTTCCACCGCAACTACGCGGCTTGGCCCAAGCTCCTCCTCGCGCCGCGCCGTGGGCGGGTGGTCGTGAGCTACCACAACGTCACGGGCCGGGTGCTCGAAGGCAAGTTCGGGCAACTGGCGCGGCCCTTGCGCGCCCTCATGCTGCTGTTCGAGCGACGGGTGGTGCGACGCGCCGATGCGATCGTCTGCGTGAGCGACCGCGACCGGCAGGTGCTCGCCCGCGAAGTCGAGCCGGGCCCCTTCGAGCGCGCGGCGGTGATCCCGGCCGGTTTCGACGCGCGTCTGTTCGCCGAGGGGCCGGTCGGCCCGCCGGCTCCCGAACTCGCCACCCGCCTTCTGTTCTTGGGCCGCATCAGTCACCAGAAGAACGTGCCGCTCGCCGTCTCGGTGCTCGAGCGTCTCGTCGCCGAGGGCGGCGACTACACCCTCACGATCGCCGGCGACGGCGAGGATGCCCGGGCGCTGGTCCGGCGGATCGCCACGAGCCCGGCCCGCGAGCGGATCCGCTGGCTCGGTCGCCAGCCGCACGACCGGGTCCCGCAACTCCTGGCGGCGCACGGGATCCTGCTCGTCACGAGCCGCTACGAAGCTTCGCCGACCGTGGTCAAAGAAGCGCTCAGAGCCTGCCGGCCGGTCGTGACAACCGATGTGGGCGACGTCGCCCATTGGCTCGAAGAGGGTCTCACGGGCTTCGTCCGGCCGGCCGAGGCGGGCCAGCTCGCCGAGGCGGTCCGCGCGGCGAGTGCGCTCGTCGCGAGTGGCCGCTGCCGCTGCGCGGAGCCCTCGGGCCTCGACGAGGCCGCGATCATGGACCGGCTCCTCGGCCTCTACCGCCGGCTCGCGAGCGCTTGAAACGGCTCCCGACGGAGGCCCGCCGCGGGCTCTTCCGGCTCGCCGCCCTGGGCGGCGCCCGCGCGCTCGCCGCCGCCCTGGGCCTCTTGGCGATGCTCCAGCTCGCCCCTGCCGCCGGCCCCACGGTGCTCGGCCAGTGGTCGATGCTGCTCGCGATCCAAGGCTGGGCGCTGCACCTCGCCGAATGCGGGCTGCGCTCGGTCGTCACAGCGGAAGGGGCTTCGACGGCGGGCGGGCCCCGCCGCCTCCTGCCGGTCTATCTCGGCACGCGGCTCCTGCTCGCGGGCGCGGTCTCGGGCGCCCTTTTGGCCGCCGCTTTTCGGCTCGCCCCGGAGACCCTGCCGGCCCTCGCACTCGTCCTCACGAGCCTCGTCGCGATCGCCCTCCAGCTCGACTGGCTCGCGCTGGTCGACGACCGACCGGTCCTCGCGGGCGCCCTCCTCCTCGTCCGCCCGGCCGCCTGGTGCCTGTTGCTCGCGTTCGCCGGCGCGCCCTTGGAGCTCGACCAGCTGGCCGCCCTCTTCGCGCTCGCCTGGGCGCTCGCCGCACTCGCCTCCTGGCCGCTCCTGCGGGGAGCTCCCGTTCCCGACGGCTCGGCTCCGCCTCTCACGGCCGCCCGGATGCTCCGTCTCGGCCTCCCGCTCGCCCTCGTGACACTCGGCAACCAGGGTCTCCTCGCCGCCGACCTCTTCCTCGTGGGCGCGGTGCTCGGCGCGGAACGCGCCGGCGCCTATTACCTCGCTGCTTCGCTCGTCGTGGCCGGGCTCGTCTTCGCCAACGCCGCGAACCAAGCGGCCACCGCAAGGATCGGCGCCATGCGCGGCGACCCGCCGGCCGCCCGCGCCGAACTCGGCCGTCAGCTGCGGATCGCGACCGGTCTCGGCCTCGGTCTGGCCCTCGCGGGGGCGTTCCTCGGACCGGCGCTGGTGCCCCGCCTCTTCGGCCCGGCCTTCGCCGAGACCGAGCCGATCTTCTCGGCACTCCTGCCGTGGCTCCTGCTCCAGCACCCGAGCGCGGTACTGCAAGGCGCGCTCGCCGGAGCCCGTGGCCAGCGTCCACTGCTCCTCGCCAATCTCGCGATGGCAGCAGCCTTCGCTGCGGCGCTCGGCCCGGCACTCCTGGCCGGCTCGACCATCGGCTGCGCGCTCGCCCGCGCGTTCGCCGAGCTCGCCCGGCTGGTGGTGCTGGTGCGCGCCGCCCGCGGGATCTTCGTTGCACCCCAGCGGGAAGCCGTTGTCGGCCGTCCGGCGATCGCCACATAGGCGGCGGCGACCGCGACGAACGCGACCCGCGGAGCCGGCCGAGCTGGGACCGATGATCGCCGCTTCCACCGCGATCCTGCGGGGGGTGCTCCTCCTGACGCTCGCTTCGGCGACGGTGCCGCCCGGGGTGGCGGCTCCGGCCGCTCCGCCACCGGCGGCGCTCGAGGCGCGCGACATCGAGCCCGCGGAGGAGGAGGACGAGGCGGCGGTCGAGACCTTCGTGCTCGGCAACACGCTCGCGACCTTCGTGACCGAGCTCGCGCGCGCGCTGATCGCCGAGCTCGACCTCGACCCGCCCGGGCTCGCCTTCGAGGCAGTCGACGAACTCGCCCTCCTCCTGCTCTTGCCGACCGAGCCGGATCCCTCGCGTGACGAACTCGTGCGCGCCGCCGCCGAGGGCTGGGCGATGGCCGCCGACCGGCGCGGCGAGCCCGAGGAGCCGGCCTATTGGGTGATGCACGGGGTCGACGAGCAGCGCTTCGCTCGGCTCGCCTGCCTTCTGGTGGGCAGCGATCCGAGCAGCTTCGGCGACCTCGCCGAGGAACTGGGCTTCGAGGCCGCCGACATCGACCGCTGCATCGAGGAGTACGATCGCGTTCTCGCCAATTGGACCGCGCTTCTCGAGCCGCACGGCCGGGCCAAGCGCCGGCGGGCGCGCGGTGGCACGATCCGGGTCGTCTACGACGACGTGCCGGCGTTCCGGCCGCTCCGCGATCGGCTCCGCAGCGCGGGCGTGCTCGAGGCGGCCGCGGCCGAGATCGTCTCGACCTTCGTGCTGCCGCGGACCCTCACCCTGCGGGTGACGAGCTGCGGTGAGGAGAACGCCGGCTGGATTCCGGCCGAGCGGCGGATCGTGCTCTGTTACGAGCTCGTCCGGGCCTTCGAGCGGCTCGCTCGCGACGAGGCGGTCGCCGAGGTCGAGCCGGCTCAGAAATGAGCGGGCCGGGCGACCTCCACGTCACCCATGAGCACCACCCCCACGAACTCCTCCAAAAGCTCGAGGACCGCCGCCATGGTTCGGTGGGCGACCTCCTCGCTCGTCACGACCAGGATCAGGACCGTGTCGAGCGCGTCGGTCGCTCCTTCCGGGAGCCGCGTGCCCGTGTGACCACGGCCGCCGATGCACGGGAGCATGGTCCAGCCGGTGATCCCGGGCTCCCGGTCCAAGAGATCGAGCACCGCGGGCGCACGACGCTTCTCGACCACGATCTCGAGCCGCTTGCGCTTGTAGGTCTGCAAGGGTGCCTCCCCTCAGCCCACCAGCCGATCGGCCGCCGCCACGTAGAGCGGGATGCCGACGACGAGGTTGAAGGGGAAGGTGATGCCGAGGGCGAGCGAAAGCGAGAGGGAAGGATTGGCGCGCGGTAAGGCGAGCCGCATCGCCGCCGGCACGGCGATGTAGGAGGCCGAGGCGGCCAGCGTGGCGAACAGCGCGGTCCCGCCAACCGAGAGGCCGAGCAACCAGCCGGCCGCGAGACCGGCGCTCGCGCCGAGGAGGGGCATGAGCACACCGAACGCCAGGAGCCCGGCCCCCATGGTCGCGAATCCCGCGAACCGGCGGGCGACCAACAGGCCCATGTCGAGCAGAAAGAAGCACAAGAGGCCCTGGAAACCGGAGGCGACCACCGACTCGAGACGCCGCATGCCGTCGGACCCGGTGAGCATCCCGATCGCGAAGCTGCCGAGCAGCAGAACGACCGAGCCGTTGGCCAGGATCTCGTGGACGAGCTCGCGTCGGCGGCGGGCGTCGGGGCCGGCGGTCTCACCGGCGCGGGCGAGCAAAAGGCCCGTGAGGATCGCCGGGGTCTCCATGACCGCGACCACCGCAGCCAAGAAGCCTTCGAAGACGATGCCACGGCTCGAAAGGAAACTCGTGGCGGCGACATAGGTCACGATGCTCACCGAACCGTAATGCGCGGCGATCGCCCCGGCATCGACCCGGCTCACCCGGGTCAAGAGCCGCAACAGGCCGAAAGCCGGTAGCGGCAGGAAGAGGCTCAGCCCGGCCGCGACCAGGAGCGGCGCGAGGAGGGGCCGAAGGTCGCCGTTGGCGGCGAGCTCGACGCCGCTTTTGAAGCCGATCGAGAAGATCAGGTAGAGCGCGAGCGAGCGCGCGACGGCCTCCGGGACCTCGAGGTCGGAGCGGACGATCCCAGCGAGCAACCCGAGCAAGAAGCAGAGGACCGGCGGCGAGAGCAGGTTGGCGAGGGCGGCGTCCAAGGCGGCTTCCCGGTGCGGCGGCGGGCACCCTTCCGCAGGGTGCGGCGAGCCGCTAGCACGGGCGCAACGAGGTGGCGACCATGACCGCGTTCGACCGTTCCTTCATCGCCTCGACCGTGGCCCGCATGCTCTGGGAGGTCGATGCCGTCGCTTTCCGACCCGACCCACCCTTCATGTTCACTTCGGGCTGGGCGAGCCCGGTCTACATCGACGTGAGGAAGCTCATTTCCTACCCACGGCTGCGCCGCACCCTGCTCGATTTCGCCGAAAAGACGGTTCTGCACGCGATCGGTCACGAGCAGATCGACGCGGTGGCCGGTGGTGAGACCGCCGGGATCCCCTACGCCGCCTGGCTCGCCGAGCGGCTCATGCTGCCGATGCAATATGTCCGCAAGCAGCCCAAGGGCTTCGGCCGCAACGCTCGGATCGAGGGCGCGGTCGAGGAAGGCTGGCGGACCCTCTTGGTCGAGGACCTCGCGACCGACGGCCGCTCCAAGGTCGGTTTCGTGGGGGCGCTGAGGGATGCCGGCCAGAGCTGCGAGCACGCCTTCGTCGTGTTCTATTACGACGTGTTCCCGCACGCCCGCGCGACGATCGAGAAGCTCGGGATCAGGCTGCACCATCTGTGCACCTGGCGCGACGTGCTCGCGGTGGCGCGCAGCCAGCAGCGCTTCTCCATGGCCGTCCTCGGCGAGGTCGAGGCCTTCTTGGCCGACCCGGTCGGCTGGTCGGCCCGGCACGGCGGCCTCGACCACGTTCCGGATTGAGCGTCGGCCTCAGTCGACGAGCACGCGGTGGCCCGGGGCGACCTCCTCGTAGACGGCGGGTGGCGGCTCGAAGCCCCACGGGCGCAGAGGTGAAGGGATCTCCTCGGTCGCGAGCCGGAGCTCGTTGCGCCTGAGGCGGGGGTCGGCGATCGGTACGGCCGACAAGAGCTTCTTCGTATAGGCATGGCGAGGGTCCTCGAAGATCGCCGCGCGCGGGCCGATCTCGACGATCCGACCGAGATACATCACCGCGACCCGGTGCGCGATCCGCTCGACCACCGCCAGGTCGTGGCTCACGAAGAGGTAGGAGAGCCCGAGCTCTTCCTGCAGGTCGATCAACAGGTTGACGATCTGCGCCTGGATCGAGACGTCGAGTGCGGAAAGCGGCTCGTCGGCGACGATGAGGTCGGGCTCGAGGGCGAGGGCGCGGGCGATGCACAGCCTTTGGCGCTGGCCGCCCGAAAATTCGTGCGGGTAGCGGCGCAGATGCTCGGGCCCGAGCCCGGTCCGGCGGAGGAGTGCGACCACCCGGTCCTCGAGCTCCGAGCCGCGCGCGAGCCCGTGGATCCGCAAGGGTTCGCCCACGAGACCGAGGGCCGAGAGCCGCGGGTTCAACGACGCGTACGGGTCCTGGAAGATCATCTGCATCCGCCGGCGGACCGGAGCCATGGCAGAACGCGGCAGAGCCGTGATGTCCCTCCCGGCGAAGGATACCCGACCGCGGGTCGGCTCCTGCAGCCGCAGAATGGTCCGCGCGGTGGTCGATTTGCCGCAACCCGACTCGCCCACGAGCGCCAGGGTCTCGCCTTTGGCGAGCGTGAAAGAAACCCCCTCGACGGCGTGCACGGCTGCCTTGGGCCGGCCGAGGAAGCCGCCGCCCACGGGAAAGCGGGTGGTCAAGGCCTCGACCTCGAGAAGCGGCCCGTCCGCCGCGGCGACCGTTCGGGTTGCGGGCGCGGGCGGGCGCAGAGCTGGTGCCGGTTCGCCGCCGAGCTCGACCCGCGGGAACCGCTCGGGCCGAGCTTTACCGCGCATGCTCCCGAGCCGCGGCACGGCAGCGAGCAGAGCCTGCGTGTAGGGATGCTCGGGGGCCTCGAAGATCCGCTCGACCGGCCCCTCCTCCACCTTCCGGCCCCGCCACATGACGACCACGCGGTCGGCCATCTCGGCCACCACCCCCATGTCGTGGGTGATGAAGAGCACGGCCATGCCGATCTCGCGCTGCAGGAGCTTGATGAGGTCGAGAATCTGCGCCTGGATCGTGACGTCGAGGGCGGTCGTGGGCTCGTCGGCGATCAGGAGAGCCGGCCGGCAGGCCAAAGCCATGGCGATCATCGCCCGCTGGCGCATGCCGCCCGAGAGCTGGTGCGGGTAAGCGTCGAGCCGGCTCGCGGCCTCGGGGATCCGCACCCTCTCGAGTGCTTCGAGAGCGAGGGCTCGGGCCTCGCGCCGGCTCTTGCCCTGGTGCAGCTCGATCGCCTCGGCGATCTGCTCGCCCACCGTGAGGACCGGGTTCAGCGAGGTCATGGGCTCTTGGAAGATCATCGAGATCTCGTTGCCGCGGATCGCCCGCAGCACCGCTGCCGGCGCGTGCACGAGATCGACCGTCGAGCCGTCCGGGCGGCGGAAGCGCACGGCACCGTCGACGATCCGCCCGCCGCCGAGCTCGACCAAGCGCGTGATCGAAAGTGCGCTCACCGACTTGCCCGAGCCGGACTCGCCGACGATCGCGAGCGTCTCGCCCCGGTCGATGCGGAAGCCGACCCGATCGACGGCGCGGATGGTGCCGTCGATCGTGCGGAACTCGACCACGAGCCCGTCGACCTCGAGGAGAGGCTCGCCCGCCATCGCGCTCAGAGGTTGCGGGCGCTGCGCCTGAGGCGCGGATCGAGGGTCTCGCGCAAACCGTCGCCCAGGAGGTTCACGGCCAAGACCACGAGCGAGAGGAACAGGCCCGGGAAGACCAAGAGCCACCAGCCGACCAACACGTAGGTGCGGCCCTCGGCCATCATGTTGCCCCAGGACGGAATGTCCGGCGGGGTGCCGGCGCCGAGGAAGGAGAGGATCGCTTCGATGATGATCGCCGAGGCGCACACGTAGGTGGCCTGGACGACGAGCGGTGCCATCGTGTTCGGCATGATGTGGACCGCCAGGATGCGGGGCAGCCGGGCGCCGAGCGAGATCGCCGCATCGACGAAGAGCTGCTCGCGGAGCGTCAAGACGACGCTGCGGACGAGCCGCACCATGCGGGGGATCTCGGGGATCGTGATGGCGACGATCACGGTGCGGATCGAGGAGCGGGAAAGCGAGATCATGGCGATCGCTAAAAGGATCGCCGGGATCGCCATGAGCCCGTCCATGATCCGCATGACCACGGCGTCGATCCGCCGCAAGAAGCCGGAGACGAGGCCGATCGCGAGGCCGATCAACGTGCTCGTGAGCGCCACCGTGAAGCCCACGAAGAGCGAGACCCGGGCGCCGTGGAGCGTGCGCGAGAAGACGTCGCGGCCGAGATGGTCCGTGCCGAACCAGTGGGCGGCCGAGGGTGGGCGCAGGCGCAGGCGCGGGTTGATGCGCGCCGGATCCTCGGGTGCGATCCAGGGGGCGAAGACGGCGATCGCGACCATGACGAGCAGGATCGCGACGCCGGCGACCACCGTCGGGTAGCGACGGGCGAACAGCCGGAAGCCGCCGGTCGTGGGCCGCGAGGTGCTCTCGAGGGGGCTCGCCGCGGCCATGGCTCAATAGCGGATCCGCGGATCGAGGAACGTGTAGACGATGTCGATCACGAGGTTGATCAGCACGTAGACACCGCTGAAGATCAAAATGACCCCCTGGATGATCGGATAGTCGCGGCGCAGGATCGCGTCGACCGTGAGCCGGCCGAGGCCGGGGATCGCGAAGACGCTCTCGGTCACCACCACCCCGCCGATCAGGAGCGCCACGCCGATGCCGATCGTGGTGACGATCGGCACCGAGGCCGGCTTCAAGGCGTGGCGCAGCAAAATAGGTGCCAGGGCCAGACCTTTGGCGTGGGCGGTGCGGATGTAGTCCTGGTGGATCACCTCGAGCATCGCGGCGCGGGTGATGCGTGCGATCAGCGCCACGTAGGTCACACCGAGGGCGAGCGTTGGCATGGCCAGACTCTTGAGGAACCCCCCAACGTCCTCACGGAACGAGACGTAGCCCATGACCGGCAACCATTTGAGGTTGACGGCGAAGAGCAGGATCAAGACGTAGGCGAAGACGAAGACCGGCACCGAGAAGCCCAGCACGGCGAAGCTCATCACCAGGCGATCGACCCACGAGCCGGCCCGCCAGGCGGCGAGGATGCCCAAGGGCACCGCCACCAGGACCGAGAAGATCATGGTCGTCGTGGCGAGGGCCAGGCTCGGCTCCATGCGCTGCGCGATGAGCTCGGCAACCGGCCGGTCGGAGAAGATCGACCGGCCGAGGTCACCCGTGAGAATGTGGCCGAGCCAGACGACGAACTGCTCGACCAAGGGCCGATCGAGGCCGAGCTTGGCGCGGATCCGCGCGATGTCCTCTTGGGTCGCGATGTCGCCCGCGATGATCGCCGCCGGATCGCCCGGTGCCAGGTGCAGCATGCCGAAGACGAAGAGCGCCACGACCGTCATGACGATCGCGGTCGAGCCGAGCCGCCGCAAGATCAGCCCGAGCATCGCGACCCGGCCCCGCCACGGGACCCACGGGCACGGCCCGGCGGGGCGCGCCGCATCCCCCGTCCTCCCCTCACCATCTCGGGTCCGACTATGGCGGGGCCGCGCCGACCGGTCGAGGGGCGAGCTCGAGGCCGCTTCGTCCCCCGACGGCCGGACGGCCCCTCACAGGCCGAAGCGGTGGTCCTTGGGGAAGCCGCGCGGGGCGAGCCGTCCGGCGGCGCCCCGCCGGCCCCGATAGGCTTCCCACTCCTTGAGCGTGCGCAGCTGCTCGCCGGCGCGCCAAACGAGGCCGCGCTCGGCCGTCGTGGTGAGGAGGTCGGCGAGGGCGGCGCCCTTGAGGCGCATGAGCGCAACACCCTTGCCCTTGGCCTGCTCCGGCAGCTCGGCGAGCGGAAACACCAGGAGCTTGTGGTTGGTCGCGGAGACCGCGACGAGGTCTCCCTCGACCGGGACGGCGAAGGCGAGCGCGTCGCCCTCGCCCAGGTGGACGACTTGCCGGCCGGCGCGGGTCTGGGCGACGAGCTGCGCCTCCGGGGCGACGAAGCCCAGGCCCGAGCGGGTCGCCAGGACGAGCTTGCCGTCCGGTCGGTGGATCCGCGCGGTCACGATCTCGACACCCTTGGCGAGGTCGAGAAAGAGGGAGAGCGGTTCGCCCGTGCCGCGGCCGCCGGGCAATTTCTCGACCGGAACCGTATACGCCTTGCCGTCGGCCGTCAGGATCAAGAGTCGGTCGGTGCTCCACCCTTCGAGGGCGAAGCGCCCGGCATCGCCTTCCTTGAAGCGAACCTCCGCACCGGGCTCGAGCCGCCCCTTGAGCGCGCGGACCCAGCCCTTTTCGGAAAGCAGCACGGTGACCGGAGCGCGCTCGACCGGGAGTTCGAGGATCTCGGGCGCCAAGGCCGGCGGGTCCTCGAGACGCGTCCGGCGCGCCCCGAGCGGTCCCGACCCGAACCGCTTCTTGCCCTCCAGCATCTCGGCGCGGAGCTCGCGACGGCGTGCACCCTCGTCGGCGAGGAGACGCTCGAGCTTCGCTTGCTCGCGCCGGAGGTCTCGGGCCTCGTTGCGCAGCCCCTCCTCCTCGAGCTTGCGCAGGTTGCGCAGGCGCAAGTTCAAGATCGCCTCGGCCTGGCGGTCGGTCAGCTCGAAGGCCGCAACGAGCGCGGGCTTGGGCTCGTCCTCCTCACGGATGATGCGGATGACCCGGTCGATGTCGAGGAAGATCTTCAGATAACCCTCGACCAGCTCGAGCCGGTCGGCGATCTGCCGCAGCCGGAACCGGCTCCGCCGCTCGAGCACCTCCATACGGTGGGCGAGATAGCCTTCGAGCAGCTCGGCCAAGCCCATCACCCGGGGCACGCCCCGGGCGTCCAGGACGTTCATGTTGATGGGCAACCGCACTTCGAGCTCGCTCACCTTGAAGAGCTGCTCCATGAGCGCCTCGGGCGGCACCGCGCGGCTCTTGGGCAGGAGCACGAGCCGTACGGTGTCGGTCGATTCGTCGCGCAGATCGGCCAGAAGCGGCAGACGCTTGGCGGCCAAGAGCTCGGCCAGCTTCTCGACCAGCCGGCTCTTCTGCACCAGCCAAGGGATCTCGGTCACGACGATCTGGTATTGGCCGTAGGGAAGATCTTCGCGCTCCCAGCGGGCTCGCAGCCGGAGCGAGCCACGGCCGGTCCGGTACGCCTCGATCAGCGTCTCGCGCGGCTCGACGATGAGGCCACCGGTCGGCAGATCCGGGCCCTGGACGAAGCCCAGGAGCTCCTCGGCCGAGGGTGGGGGTGCCCCCACCGGGCGCTCGAGCATCCAGGCGAGCGCGTCGAACAGCTCGCCGGCATTGTGCGGCGGGATCGAGGTGGCCATGCCCACGGCGATGCCCGTGGCGCCGTTGGCCAGGAGGTTGGGGAAGGCCGCCGGCAGGACGAC
>Ga0101944_10001016_pt1 | contig 66878 bp, 58 predicted proteins | sample DewCreD2012metaG_FD_75245 | JGI IMG/M metagenome (GOLD analysis project Ga0101944, IMG submission 75245) | Hot spring sediment bacterial and archeal communities from British Columbia, Canada, to study Microbial Dark Matter (Phase II) - Dewar... ... | reverse complement strand
GCTGGCTCGCCTCCCCGGGGTTCTGAATTACAACACGCTTGTTCATGAGATCAAACCTTTTGTAGCCAACCACCCAGCGGTTTATCGTGGTGATGTTCAACCCGTACCGCTTGGCCAGCTCATTCTTGGAATACTTCCCGCTGCTAAGTTCGGATAAAATTTTTAGTTTGAAGCCCTCGCTGTAGCGTTTTGTAACATAATTATTTTTGTTCATACACATTGTTTTGTGTAGACATTTTTCAGGACGGGGCACAAATATCGAATTAATCCTAAAATAACTTGCTTTAATTTGTTCAACTTTATTAAAAGCTCATCGATTCCATTAACAAAGCCCAATTTTGATGCAATTATTATTTGCGTTTCCAATTCAGCCAATGAGCCAAGAGAGACATAAAGGAAATGTATGGTTTCCTTTGAACTACCCCTAGCACATCCCTCGGCGATATTAGATGGTATCGAAATAGCTGAACGTCTTATCTGTTGGACCAACCCAAAAATTTCCTCTTTTGGAAAACTCTGAGTTATGGAATATATCTCAACTGATAAATCAACGGCAATTTTCCAAGCATCTAATTCCTTATGGTCCATCCCTTTAATTAATTCGGATAACGTTTAACGTTTAACGCCTAACGTACCAACTACTTATTTACCTGAAACGTTTTATCGCCATTCTTGATAAATGCCACAATTTGGCGGGCAGCAGCTAAGCCTGCGTTAATGTTTGCCTCGGCTGTTTCTGCACCCATCTTCTTGGGTGTGGCAAATACTCTGCCGGGAAACTTCTCAACCAGTTCAGCATGGCAGTCGGCCATGATATCGGTGGCATACTTTAAATCGGTGCGCTCAGCAAGAACCTTTTTAAGGCCTTCCTCGTCTATCACCTCCTTGCGGGCAGTGTTTACAAGGGTTGCACCCTTGGGCATTTTGCTCAGCAAGTCGTAGCCAATTGATTTTTTGGTTTTATCGTTGGCTGGGATGTGGAGCGAAACATAGTCGCAGGTGGAATAAAGCATCTCGATGCTATCAACCACCTTAATACCATCTTTCTCCATAACTGCCTTATCAACAAAAGGATCGAAGGCATAAACCTCCATGCCAAAGCCTTTACCGTACTTGGCTACCAGCTTACCTACGTTGCCATAGGCATGAATACCTAATTTTTTACCAGCAATCTCGGTACCTGTTCCGGGTTGGAAAAGGTTACGGGCCATGTAAATCATCATGCCTATTGCCAGTTCAGCAACTGCATTTGAGTTTTGACCAGGTGTATTCATAGCCACAACGCCCTTGGCTGTGCAAGCAGCCAAATCGAGGTTGTCGTAACCGGCTCCGGCACGAACCACTATCTTCAGATTCTTACCTGCATCAACAACTTCCTTGGTAACCTTATCGCTACGTACGATAAGTGCATCAACATCGGCTACAGCCTTAACCAAATCGTTAGGATCGGTGTACTTTTCAAGCAAAACCAATTCAAACCCGGCATCCTCAACAATTTTTCGTATTCCTTCCACAGCAACCTTAGCAAAAGGTTTTTCAGTGGCTACTAGTACTTTTGTCATAGATTTTAAGTTTTTGAGTTACTTTATTGGTTCAATAGTCAGAAATCAGGATTAGGATATTAAACTCATGAATCCTTTTGATTCATAGTATTACTTTGGCTTTCCCTCGACCTTACCAATGAATCCAGCATTTTGCTTTCTTCAGTAGTTATTCATAGAATTGTATCTATCCAACCAAAACCCATCGATAAAAACCGAAAAATAGCTGCACTCTGCGATAGTGCCCTACATGATATTAAGACACCTTTTGCCCCTTAATCATCTTTTTCACAACATCCTCCCAGCAAAGCTTTATGAAGGCTCAAGGAAATTGGCTTAAAGATTAAAAATTCATCAAGGAGAAAAAATGATGTAACCTATAAAATTTTGAGAATAAGTAAATATTACTTAAAACAAATCATCAAAACCTCAAAATTTCATCCAGTTCCATCATCAAAAATCTGATTTCCTAAAGCTTTTTTCTAAAAAAATGGGCTGAACAGGAATGAACCCATCCAACCCATTAATTTGATAATTAAGCATTCTGCTTTTCAAATTCCTTCATGCAGTCTACCAATGCCTGAACGCTCTCAATGGGCAAAGCGTTATAGGTGGAAGCACGGAAGCCTCCCACTGAGCGGTGCCCCTTAATACCAACCATGCCTGCTTTCTTGGCAAAATCCATAAAAGCATCCTCTTTATCCTTATACTCGGGTTTCATCACAAAGCAAATGTTCATGATAGAGCGTGCATCCTTTTCAGCTGTTCCAACAAACATTTTGCTATTATCAATTGCATCGTAAAGTAGTTCGGCTTTCTTCTTGTTTAACTCATTAATCTTTTCAACGCCACCAATACCCTTGAGCCATTTGAGGGTTTCGCGCATGGTGTAAATTGCACCGCAAGGAGGAGTGTTAAACATTGAACCCTCCTTGATATGAGTACGGTAATCGAGCATGGTAGGAATCTTGCGCTCAACTTTTCCTAAAATATCCTCGCGGATAATTACAAAGGTTACGCCGGCAGGACCAACGTTCTTTTGAGCGCCACCATATATCAACCCATACTTCTTAACATCAACCGGACGGCTCATGATATCGGAACTCATATCGGCAACCAGGGTTACCGGCGAATCCATATCATGCTTGATCTCGGTCCCGTAAATGGTGTTGTTGGTGGTGATATGGAAGTAATCCACATCGGTTGGAATGGTAAACCCTTTTGGGATATAGGTGTAGTTCTTATCGGACGAGGAAGCAACGGTAACAACCTCACCAAAAAGTTTTGCCTCCTTCAGCGCCTTATTAGCCCATACACCTGTGTCAAGGTAAGCGGCTTTGGTTTGGAGTAAGTTGTAGGGAACCATGCAGAACTGCAAACTTGCACCGCCTCCCAGGAAAAGAATATGGTAGTTTTCCGGAATGTGAAGTAATTCGCGCCAGAGGGCTTTGGTTTCCTCCATGATAGCCTCAAACTCCTTTGAACGATGCGAAATGGTCAGGATTGACATGCCTATACCATCGAGGTCGAGCACTGCCTTGGCAGTGTTTTCTAGTGCTACTTCGGGCAGGATACATGGACCTGCGTTGAAATTATGTTTTTTCATGGCGTTAAATAGTTTAAGTTTTCAACTGTTATTGCAAGAATACCTCAAATTTCAAAGATTTTTTTCAAATATCCTAAATAAATGTTATCAAACAGGATGCATGAACCTTTTTTTAACAATCGTTTGCATTGTTAAATCAATGGCACTAATCTATCCTCCTTCAGAACAGGAATTGTATCGGTAACATCGGAGGTGAAGCAGTAGCCAATAACATCATCAAGGCCTAGCTTTTTAAGGCGATGTCGTTGGGCTACTTTTTCCACGTAAGTGGTTAAATCCACTTTTGCCACATTCCAGAGATCGATAGCAGCATTGGTTGAATCGCAAATCGTCTCGAACCTGCCACTTGCTAAAAGCCTTTGAGCTAAAGCCCCTGCAAATATGGCATCCTCAAGGCAAAATTTCCCTTTCCAGCCGGCGCACATGATAAGTATGTCGCTCGATCGGGCATTAAGGTAGCTTTCTACCGCTGAGATATTGAGAAAAGCCCCTATTATCACCTCCTGCGCATCGCGACCTAAGGTAATGGCATTAGTTCCGTTAGTGGTGCTGTAAACTATAGTTTTCCCACCAACAGTTTCGGGAGTAAAATAAAAAGGTGAATTGCCAAAATCGGCAAAGTCGAGCTTTTGACCATTGCGCTCAGCAACCACAAGAAACCCATTGCGTTTATACTCATGAGCCTCCTCAATGCTTCGCACAGGAATTATCTCCTTAACTCCATTGTGAAACATGGTGCAAATTACTGAGGTTGCCCTGAGTATATCAACCACCACAACAATTTTACCATCTTTATCAAAGTGCTGAAAGATGGTAGGCGAAAAAGCAACTTCAATCCTAGGCATGGTATAGTTTGATTTAAAAAAAGGGGGCTGCGCCCCCTTTTAAGGATTATACTTTTGCTAAGTGAAAGGGAGGCTTAACAATTTTAGCCTTTAGCTTTTTATCGCGGATACCAATGTAAATTTCATTGCCATCGTTCCAGTGGCCTTTTTTGATATACCCCATGCCTATACCCTGCTTACTCATGGGCGACATGGTACCTGATGTAACTTCGCCAATCTCATTGCCTTGAGCATCGTATATCAAGTAGTGCTGGCGAGGAATTCCGCGATCAATCATCACAAAGCCCTTCAGGCGACGTTCGGTTCCCTCGTTTTTATGTTTTTCCCAAATATCTCGGCTAATAAAGTTCTTGCCAGGAACAAACTTGGTTATCCATCCCAAACCTGCCTCAATGGCCGAGGTTGTGTCGTTAATATCGTTTCCATACAGGCAAAAACCGGCTTCCAGTCGGAGTGTATCGCGCGCTCCTAACCCAATTGGCTTTATACCATACTCAGCGCCTGCCTCAAACACTGCCTTCCATAGCTTATCGGCATCATCGTTAGCGCAGTATATTTCGCATCCACCTGCACCAGTGTAACCGGTAGTAGAGAAGATTACCTCCTTAATCCCCGCAAATGAGATTTTTTTAAAGGTATAGTACTCCATATCCGCTACATTCTCGGTAGTTAGCTTTTGCATGGCCTTTAAGGCCATAGGTCCCTGTATGGCAAGCTGTGCAAATTCGTCAGAAGCATTGTAAAGTTCCTTACCGGGAGTTAAACCAAACTTTTTACCCTGCTCGCAAAGCCAGTTCCAGTCCTTTTCAATATTAGCGGCATTCACCACCAAAAGGTAGGTTTCTGCATTAACCCTGTAAACTAAAAGGTCGTCAACTATTCCACCCTTGTCGTTTGGGAAGCAGCTATACTGAACCTTACCGTCAAACAACGCCGCAACATCGTTGCTGGTAACGGTTTGTAGAAAATCGAGAGCTTTAGGGCCTTTAACCCAGATTTCGCCCATGTGCGAAACATCAAAAACACCAACTTTCTCACGAACAGTTATGTGCTCGTCGTTAATACCGGAATACTCAATGGGCATATTATAGCCTGCAAATGGTGCCATACGGGCTCCAAGCTCTATATGGTACTTTGTAAATGGTGTATTATTCATTGATTTATGTGTTTATTTACAGTACCGCAAATCTATGATTTTTATTTGTTTCTTGTTATTTAAACCGATTTCGATGTAAACTTTTATGCTTATGTTTTTCAACATATCATATTTTTTAGTAAATTTGAAAGTAGTAGTATTTTCAATCTTTTATCAGATGGCTACCGAACAGGCAACCCACCATGTAAACCTCGATTTTCTGAAAGAGATTTCGGAAGGGAGTAATGACTTGATGCGCGATTTGATTAACCTTTTCATTACCCAGGTACCTACTTTCTCCGAGCAAATGGAGCTCTACCTCAAAAATCAGGATTACTGCACCCTGGCAAAACTTGCCCATAAAATTAAAAACTCCGTGGCCATGATGGGGATTGATGAGCTCACATCCGATATGAAAAAACTTGAAACCATTTGCACCAGCAAACCCGACAATGACACTGTGAAGACATACGTGGAAAGGTTTAAAAAAATATCAGGCGAGGCTTCTGTTGAGCTACAACATATTCTTGAATCATTATAAGTATAAACTTTAAAAACTTACATATATGATTGATGTTGAAAAAATTAACGATGTAATGGTGATTTCGTTCAGCGAAAATAGCAAGCTGAATGTAACCGTTACACAAAAGATTAAAACTGAAGTTATAAAAGTGATTACTCCCAATGCAAAGGTAGCATTAAACCTTAGCGGTGTTAGCTATATCGATAGCACAGGATTTGGCATGTTGCTATCTATACTCCGTCATTGCAAAAATTCAAACGCCACCTTAAAGCTATGCAACATTAGCCCCGAAGTAATGGAACTCATCAAGTTGCTACAGCTTCAAACTGTATTCGATATAAGGGAAAGTGTTGACGATTGTATTAAGAGTTTTTAATCACAAGCACCATACTTAAAAAGCCACGACAATCTCGTGGCTTTTTTATTTGTAAACCTTTTGAAAACCAAATAGTCAAAGGGAAGTAACCAACCTAAATTAAAATAGTATGAAACGTGCACTTACTTTGCTCCTATCCTTAACTATTGGGATATTTTTTTCACATGCACAGGTAATAACATCGCCGGAGGAACATTTCGGTTTCACACCCGGAACCGATCGTATGCTTTTCAAATACGATCAAGTTGTTGAATACCTTAGGAAAGCTGAAACCCAAAGCCCAATGGTTAAGCTAATTCCTATTGGTCAAACAGCTATGGGAAAGCCTCTTTATGCTGTATTTGTAAGCAGTAAAGAAAATATCGCTAACCTTGATAGGCTTAAAGAGATTAACAAACAGTTAGCCATTAACTATTCCCTGCACAATGATGAAAGGGAACAAATGATTGACCAAGGAAAGGTTTTTGTAATGGCCACCCTCTCCATGCACTCCACTGAGGTTGGGCCAACCCAGGCGCTTCCAACAATAGTATACAGGTTGATTACTGACAAGGCGATCAGCAACGCACTTAACAATGTAGTTTACATGGCTGTGGTTTGCCATAACCCCGATGGGATGGACATGGTAGTTGATTACTACAACCAGTACAAGGGGACAAAATATGAGGGTGGCCCAATGCCATTTCTTTACCAAAAGTATGTTGGGCACGATAATAACCGTGATTTTATTACACTAACCCAGCCGGAAACCAAAGCCATATCCAGGCTTACCAGCCAGGAGTGGTTCCCTCAGGTTATGGTTGAGAAGCACCAGATGGGACTTACGGGTCCCAGGTACTTTGTCCCCCCCTACCACGACCCAATCGCCCAAAATGTTGATGCAGAGCTATACGCTTGGTCGAACCTTTTTGGACAAAACATGCTAAACGACCTTACCTCCAAGGGCTTGCAGGGCGTTAGCCAACAAAATCTTTTCGACAACTACTGGCCGGGCTCAACTGAAACCTGCTTATGGAAAAACGTAATAAGCATGCTTACCGAAGCAGCCAGCGTAAAAGTTGCTTCGCCGGTTTATATCGAACCTACCGAACTAACCGGTACATCAAAAGGATTGGCCGAGTATAAAAAAGGGGTAAACATGCTTCTCCCATGGACAGGTGGCTGGTGGCGATTATCGGACATTGTGGCACTTGAAATTGAGTCAACCCTATCGATGCTGCAAACCGCTAGCAAGTACAAAGAACGGATACTTCGATTCAGAAACGACATCTGCAAAAAGCAGGTTGAACTGGGCAAAACCATCGCTCCCTACCATTTTATACTACCCACCAATCAAAAGGATCCCAGTGAACTTGTGTCGTTGGTAAACTTGCTCAAAGAGCACGGCGTAAATGTTTACCGTTTAAAGCAAAATATCACTATACAGCAACAAAATTTCCTTGCTGGCGATATTGTTGTTCCGCTTGCACAACCTTTTCGAATGTTTATTAAAGAGGTGATGGAACCCCAGGAATTCCCAGAGCGACGGTTAGAGGAAGATGGGAAAGTGATAGAACCATACGATATTACAAGTTGGTCGTTACCATTGCATAAGGGTTTAACCTGTTTTACCATAAATAACAACGCTATTGACAACAGTATCATTGAACCCATACAATCAAGCTTCACGCTAAACCAAAAAACGTTACCCGAAAAAGGCTTTGCTTTACTTCCTTCAATAGTAAACCAGTCCTACAAATTGGCAGTTAAATGCCTAAAGAGTGGCGTTCAGGTGGAGCGAACTAACGAACATATTATGCTCGATGGCAATGAATTACCAGCAGGAAGTTTCTGCATTCCCCTGAATGAAAAAACCAGACAAATACTTAACGATGCGAATTTTAGTATACTGACTTCAGATGTCAAACCCAACAATACCAGCATCAGCAAGATACGTCGGATAGGTTTACTTGAATCGCAGGTTCAAAGCATGGATGCAGGCTGGACCAGGTACATCCTCGACACCTACGAAATTCCATACACTGTTGTAAATCCTTCGCAGGTTGCCGAAGGCAACTTACTATCGAAATTCGACTTGATTATTATTCCTAACACTAATGCCGCCTTGCTCAAGGAAGGTAAATACAAACGCGAAGGGCAAATGGTTCCATCGGTTTACCCCGAAATTTATACCAAGGGAATGGGGCAGAAGGGAGTTGAAGTATTAACAGAGTTTGTACAAAATGGTGGAACTATTTTGGCATGGGAGCAAGCAACCGAACTGTTTGAGGGCACGCTTACCCTGAAGCAGGATAATATTTCCGAAGAGTTTCAATTTCCCTTTAAGAACAAAGCCAAAGACATTCAAAAAATGGGCTTTACCTGTCCGGGCTCGCTGCTTAACATGAAAGTCAAACCATTACCCCCATTTACATTTGGGCTGGATAGTGAGTTGGGCATTTTCATACGCGATAGCTACTTGTTTCAAACCCAAGTGCCTTCGCTTGATATGGATAGGAGGGTAATTGGATATTTTGATGGGAAAAACAAGCTGCTAAGCGGATATCTTAAAGGCGAGGAACTAATTAACGGCATATCGACAGCCATTTGGTTGAAAAAGGGGAAAGGGCAGGTTATCCTACTTGGGTTTAGCCCAATATTCAGGGCATCGGTTCCATCGAATTATAAAATTCTTTTCAACACAATCTTGTAAAACTACCAAGGGGTTGCAAAAATGCAACCCCTTGATTTTATAGTTTTTTCTGGAAAATCCGGTAGCGTTTGTAAACAATACCACCCATTTTTTCCATTTCGGCACGCATCTTATGGTTTGTTTCTAGCTCTAGATGGCTATCAATAATTGTCATACCTGCTTTTTGAGCCTCATTTAACATTTCGGCACCCATCCAGGTATCAAACCCTAAATTCCTATAATTCGGATGAATGGCGCCAAGCAAAAGGCTAAGCATTTTTGAGGCACGCATGGCCTTTAGGATATGAATAAAACCGAAAGGAAAGAGATAACCTTTACTCCTTTGAATACCGGGGCATATATCGGGAATACCCAGGATAAAAGCCAAAGGTTGATTGTCAGCATTTACAATAACCTTCAAAAATCGGGGATCGATAAATGAAAGATATTTTGCAGCAAGCTCCTCCATTTCGTCAGAATCCATAGGGTTAAAACCATAGATATCAACAAAGGTTTCGTTCACCAGTGAAAGAACAGGTTTTATGTACGGTTTGATATCGCTTCTTTTGGAGAAGTTAAGCATTCTAAAGCCATTGGCTCGGGCTTTTACCCTTTGGAGAATTCGCAGGTAGAAATCGGGCAATTTTTCAGGAACGGGAACCTTGTAAACCACTAAATCAACATCCTTCTCAAACCCATAACTATTTAAATATTCAACCAGGTATGGGAAATTACAGTTCGATGCTAATACAATAGGTTCATCGAAACCCTCAACTAGCAAACCCTGGGGGTCCTTATCGGAAAACCCCATGGGTCCAATCAAGCGTTCCATTCCCAAGGCTCTTGCCCACCATTCAACCTCACTTATGAGCGCTTGAGCAACATCGTAGTCCTGATAGGTATCCAGATTAAAAAAGCGAGCAGTCTTCTCGTTATGTATTTGGTTATAGCGCCTATTAACTATCCCCATTACTCGTCCTACAGGCCTACCATCTTTTAAGGCAAGGTAAAGCACCGTATCGGAGTACGACATAGCTCTGTTTTTCCTGGGATTGTAAAAATCCCACTCATCGGAGTAAATTGGTGGTACCCAATTTCTATGTCCCTTATGTATTCTTTTGGGTAGATGTATGAATTTGCGAAGATCCGATTTGCTCTGAACTCTAATTATGTCAATACTCATATGAGTAAACTTTTATGCACAAACTGCAACTTTATAAATTATTTGAGTGATAAACAAAAAATCCGTAGTGTAATTTCTCACTACGGACTTTGCTTAGTCAATAGATAGCTATTACCCAAACATCAAAAAATATGTAAGTATTCCAGCAAAGTATCCAAGTAATGCTAGTAAACTGATGTGTTTCAAATACCACATAAAATCGATTTTTTCAAGTCCCATTACAGCCACCCCGGCGGCAGAACCAATAATCAGAATACTCCCTCCTGTTCCGGCGCAATAAGCCAAAAGGTTCCAAAAATCACCATCAATCACATAGGCTGAACTTATTGCGCTTACAGCACTTACCATATCTGGCGAAACCGCAGGGTGCATGCCTATGGCTGCAGCAACAAGTGGAACATTATCAACAACCGATGAAAGAAGCCCAATAAGGATGTTGGGCGGATAGGGACTTGTAAATGACTTATCGAGCCATTGTGAGAGCAAGGTTAAATGTCCGGCTGTTTGTAAGGCGTCAACAGCCATAAGGATACCCAAAAAGAACAGTATAGTTGGAACATCCACATTCTTAATTACCCGAGCCACAGTCCGCTTCTCCTTTTCATCAAGGTTATGCTTACGGTGATACATCACCTCAGTGAATATCCAAAGAACCGATAAGCCCAAAAGCATTCCCATAAAGGGAGGCAAATGGGTTAACACCTTAAAGACTGGCGTGAATAGTAAAGCACCTACACCCAGAATAAAGATTAAGTGGCGCTCCCGACGGGTTGCAGGGGTTACTGAATGAACCTTTTCTGAGCTAGAATTGAGACTCTGGGCAAAATTGCCTTTAAGTGTAAATGAAAGTGCTACAAGTGGTACTATTAAGCTTACTAAACTTGCCAGGAAAAGCTTTGGAACAATACCCGCCGTAGTTACATTGCCTTTAATCCAAAGCATTATGGTTGTAACATCGCCTATGGGTGACCATGCCCCACCTGCGTTTGCTGCTAGTATAACCATACCGGCATACAACCATCTATCGTGCTTACCATCGATAAGCTTACGAAGCAAGGCTACCATCACAATTGAGGTTGTTAGATTATCCAGAACTGCCGAAAGGAAAAAGGTAACAAACGATATTATCCACAAAAGCTTTACCTTATTCCGGGTCTTAATCCTATTGGTTATTATTTTAAATCCTCCATGCTGGTCTACAATCTCAACAATAGTCATTGCTCCCATCAGGAAGAATAGAATTTCAGAAATTTCTCCTAAAAATCCAAGAATCTGATTTTCTGCAATATAATCAACATACTGCTCCCATTTTGGCAAGGAAGCTAATTCGGTATGACTGTTTATAAACTCCCCAAATCTTCCACCAATGTCTGTTCCTAAAATTCCTCCAGCATCCAGTATAAGTAAAACCCACAATGTAACACCAAGGAAAAGTGCCGATGCTGTTTTGTTTACCTTGATATTGTGCTCAAGAGCAATGGCTGTATAGCCTAGAATAAAAACAACTACCATTAGCAAAAACATAGGATTATACTTTTTAAATTTGGCTGCAAAAGAATAAAAGAAAATTCATATTGAGAAATTTAGATACATTTATTTGGTTGTTAATCAATTAACACAGCGTCTCCCTTCACTAATTATTCTGATTATGTGCAAATTATTGGAAATAAAGAAAATTATATCAATTTTAACTATTTTGATATTTGCCAATGTCTGTCGCGCACAGGTAAACGATGAACGGATGCAGTGGTTTTCCGATGCAAAGTATGGAATCTTTATTCATTGGGGCATATACTCGTTGGGAAATACATCGGAATCGTGGGCGTTTTACAACAAACAGGTACCCTATGCCGACTACATGGCACAAATCAACCAGTTCAGCGCCGAGCGCTACAATCCAACCCAGTGGGCAATGCTTGTAAGGCGGTCGGGAGCAAGGTATGCTGTTATCACAGCTAAGCATCACGATGGCGTTGCATTGTGGGACACCAGGCTCAACAACCTTTCCATAGCAAGGCAATCGCCTGCAGCCCGCGATGTTCTATCGCCATTTATTAAAGCTTTACGGGAACAAGGACTGAAGGTTGGAATTTACTTCTCGTTAATTGACTGGTCACACCCCGATTATCCTGGCATTACCCGCGATTCAAACCGCTACAACATTCCAGACGATACCTTACGGTGGCAGCGGTTCTTAAATTTTTGCCATGGGCAAATTGGGGAACTTATACAACTCTACAACCCTGACTTAATTTGGTTTGATGGCGATTGGGAACATTCAGCTAGCGAGTGGCAAGCCCAGAAGATAAGAGAAGCTATTCACAGGTATAATCCCAACACCATAATCAACGGTCGCTTAAAGGGTTATGGCGATTACGATACCCCTGAACAAAACTTTCCGGTTACGCGACCTAACCTGAAATACTGGGAACTTTGTATGACTATGAACAGTTCCTGGGGATACCGGGTTAACGATACAATCTATAAAACGCCCTTTGAAATAGTTAGCATTCTTGCCGATGCTATCAGCATGGGCGGTAACCTGTTACTCGACATCACCCCAAAAGCCGATGGCTCAATCCCCGAAGAACAGGTTAAAACACTTAACACCATTGGCAGTTGGATAGGCAAACATCATGAGGCTATTTATGGCACTTTGCCGGGATTACCAATGGGGCACTTCTATGGCGCCACTACCATTTCAAAGGATTCAACTTCGCTATTTCTTTTCCTCCCCGCCAAAACTTATGGCCATATCATGCTGAAAGGTATTAGCAGCCCATTAAAAAAGGCAACTGTAATGGGAATAAACCATGAACTACAACATAAAGTTGTTGGAAAAATTTCATGGAGTCCGGTTCCTGGACTTATCTTTATTAATGTTCCCCTGGAGCTAACCGACAGCTTAATGACCGTGGTAAGAATTGATTTTGATGAGCCTATTAAGCTTTACCGTGGGAAAGGTGGCCTAAACTAAAAAGGAAAGCCGCCCAAACTGAGCGGCCATCCACCAACCTAAACCAGAATTGACTATTCAACCATATCAAAGGAATCATCGGAATCAACTCTTTTCTCAGGCCTCATTCTATAGTTATTGATTCTGTACGAGAACCCAACAAACACTACCCTGCTGTCGCGCCAGCTTTCGTTGTAGGAGTAAAAGTTTGTATCCCAGGAACTATACTTCATTTTTTGGGTATTGAAAATATCGCTAATCCTAACCGTAATGGTTCCCTTCTTGTTCAACACATTGATACGTGCGCCTAAATCAACCCAGTACATCTCCTTGGTTTCACCCTGTGCCCCACCTGCCATGTGGAAACCTCGGCCCGAACCGCCTACAGTAATTGAGGGTGCGCGGTAGTTTCCGGTCAGCTGTATATCAACATTTTTACCAATAGTGAAAAATGAAGCCAACTTAACGTTCCAGGAACTGCCCTCGTTAGCTCCGCTAACCACATCGCCAAAGAGCTTTGAGTAGTAGTAGCTGTAGCTGGCATTTAGCCTCCACCACTTAGCAATATTTTGAGTTACCACAGCCTCGGCACCAATATTCTCATAGTGCGACAGGTTGATAAATGTAGTGAGTGTTGGCTGTGTTGCCACGGTATCAATAACAGTCATTCGCCTTGAGAAGCCGTTTCGGGTATCGCGGTAGTAAACTGAGGTGGTAATTTTAGTTTTGGGGAAGTTGAGGTTGTGACTCAAATCGATTGAGCTGGTAAACTCAGGCTCAAGGTAGGGATTTCCCTGCGACCAGTTAAACTTATCGGATGTGTTTAGGAAAGGATTTAATACCATCACGTTAGGTCTATTTACCCTACGGCTATAGGATAGCTGAAGGCTATTGATGGGATTTGGCTCCCAACGGATATGGGCACTAGGAAACAGGTTCAGCCTGTTAACATCGGCTACCTGGTTGGTAGTTCTCTGATCCGACTTAGCATGCTGGTCCTCAACCCGCAAACCCAACTGGTAGCTAAACTTGCCACTAGCAAATGAATTTGAGTAAATTCCATAGGCTGAGTAAATCTCCTCGCTATAAACAAAGTGGTTCGATCGGTTTGCATCAAAGTCCCAGGTGCTAGTTAAGGCATTGAAGATGGTATAGGCATAGTCGGCATCGCTTCGCCTAATTTGTGCTTTAAGGCCTGATTCTATCCTGCCGCCATTCCCAAAGGGTGTCACATAGTCAGTTTGAAAGGTAAAGGTGTTCATCCACCCGTCAGTTTCGGCACGTTCAAGTGCAGTAGTGGGAACGGTGTTAAAAATCTCCTGCTGATTGATATTATTTAGGTTGTTGTTTGTATTCCGCGAAAAGAATGCATCGGCGGTCCACTCCTTACCGGGAGTATCGTATGTTCGTTTGAAGTTGAGCGAGTACTCATGCCCAATGCCATCGTTCGAGTTAAGTGAGATTCTTGTATTCTGCAATGTATTGCTGTTGAAGTTAGAATAGCTATTCGATAAAACATTATTATCCATGTCGAACGACCGAAAGTTCAGATTACCAGTGAATGAGAGCGTTGTTTTGGAATCAAAAAAGTAGTCAACCCCACCACGAATGTTGTGGAAAAACATGTTAGACTGTCCTTCGGTGTTTTGTGATAGGAAAGAGGAATCAGCACCGCTATTAAACAGTGTAACCCTATCGCCAATGGAGTACCTATCCATTTGCCCCCTGCGGAAGCTATAGTTGGCAAACACATTTACCTTATCCTGACGCCAATTCATGTTCACGGTTGCGTTATACTTATTCCCAGTTCCAGCATTTAGGCTGACCATTCCATTATAACCCGGTTCCTTACGTTTTTTTAGCACTATGTTGATAATACCGGTTATTCCATCGGGATCGTACTTGGCAGAGGGGTTAGTGATAACCTCAACCCTGTCAATCATTTGAGCAGGAAGTTCCTCCATGCTATTCAGCATCGATGGGCGGCCATCAATTAGGATATTTACGTTTGAGCTCCCCCTCAGGCTTACGTTTCCATCGGTATCAACCTCAACCGAAGGAATGTTCTGCAGCACATCGGCTGCGGTACCACCCTCAACCGCAATATCCTTATCAACATTAAAAACCTTTTTATCAAGGTTATGGAGCAGCATTTTCTTTTCACCGGTTACAACAACAGCATCTATATTTTCGCTGGCAGCCAGTATTGAAAAAGTTCCCAAATCAACCTTCGGGCTACGGGGCGAAACCATAATTCCGCTTACCCTTCTGCTCTGGTAGCCTATAAATTTTATATCTACATAGTACCTGCCGGGCATAAGCTTTTCAATCATAAAACTACCCGATGCATCGGTAAGGGTACCGGTTACGAGTGACGAATCCTTCTGTTTATAGAGTGCAATATTGGCAAATTCTACACCAGTCCTATCCAGCGAGTCGATTACCTTTCCGGTAATCACCCCGTTAAAGTTGCTCATTTCAAAATTCTGTCCACTACGGCCCTGCATTCTATCCTGAGCCATGGAGGTTACTGTAACTGTTGCAATAACCCAAAGCAGTAAAATCTTTTTCATCATAGTTTATTACTAAAATTCAACATTAATTAAACACCGATATGACACACAGGTTTAATTAAACTTGCGTTAAGAAATACAAAAAAAAGTTAGGGGCTTACATTTTTAGTAAACCCCTAAACATAACCAACCTAAACTAATACCTGAAACCAGGCATTATGCTGTTTACTGCTCTTCGTACTCCTTAATGATATCCTTAACACCATCGGGCGAAACACGGCCGTACACCTTTTCTCCAATCAGCACAACCGGAGCAAGTCCACAAGCGCCAACACAACGTAGGCAGTTTAATGAGAACTTGCCATCGGGTGTTGTTTCACCCACTTTAACGTTAAGAATCCGCTTGAATTCATCGAGTACCTTTTCGGCACCACGAACGTAGCATGCAGTACCCGTACAAATACTGATTGGGTGTTTACCCTTTGGAATCATGGTGAAGAACGAGTAGAACGTAACAACACCATACACCTTGGCAACCGAGATGTTCAGCTCGGCTGCAACAACCTCCTGAACCTCAGCGGGTAGGTAACCAAAGGTTTCCTGGGTCTTGTGCAATACATTTATCAGTTCACCGGGGTCGTTGTTGAACGACTTGCATATTTCCTTAATCTTGGCTACCTGTTCGGGTTTAAGCTCAAGCTTTATATGTGACATTTGTGTATCCTCCCTATTTAATGTAGATATCTTTTTTCTTACTGAAGTAGTGAGTATGCAACAGGTGGTGAGCCTTTTCGCTCATGGGCTTACCAAGGAACTCCTCATAAAGTTTAACAATATAGGGGTTCTCGTGCGATTTGCGAATAGGTTTACCGGCATCCTCACGGTAAATGGCCTCCATACGAGCCTTGATGATAGCGGAGTTGCCATGGTGTAAAGGCTGACCACCACCACCAATACATCCCCCGGGGCAAGCCATTACCTCAATGGCGTGGTAATTAGCCTTACCCGAGCGTACATCCTCTAATAGCTTGCGGGCGTTACCCAATCCATGGGCAATTCCAATGTTTATTGGCAATCCATTGAAATCGATGGTGGCTGAACGGATACCCTCCATACCACGGAGCTCTGTAAAATCAATTCTGGGTAGAGGCTTGCCGGTGTGAATCTCGTATGCTGATCGAACTGCAGCTTCAATTACACCACCAGTTGCTCCAAAAATTACACCAGCACCGGTCGATTCGCCAAGCGGACGGTCAAAATCCTCATCGGGTAGCTCTTCAAAGTTAATGTTGAACTCCTTTATCAGGTGAGCCAACTCACGGGTTGAAATTGAGAAATCCACATCGGGATTGCCATCAACCTTAAACTCATCGCGCTGGCACTCATACTTCTTGGCCAAGCAGGGCATTACCGATACAACAACTAATTCTTCGCGTTTCTTGCCCAATTTCTCGGCAAAGTACGATTTGGCAATTGCGCCAAACATTTGCTGTGGCGATTTAGCGCTCGATGGAACATCGAGCATATCGGTAAAATTGTGTTCAAAGAAGTTAACCCAACCCGGGCAGCAGCTGGTTAGAATGGGTAACTTAACATTCTTGTCACCATTCAGGAATCGGGTTAAACGGTCAAGCAGCTCAGTACCTTCCTCCATAATGGTAAGGTCGGCAGCAAAATCGGTATCGAAAACGTAATCGAAGCCAATTTGGCGTAAAGCGGCAACCATCTTACCGGTAACTAGGGTTCCGGGCTTCATACAAAACTCCTCACCCAAAGCCGCACGAACTGCAGGTGCAGTTTGTACAAGAACGGTCTTTGTAGGATCGGCAATGGCACGAATAACCTTTGTGGTGTGGTCAACCTCGGTTAATGCTCCGGTGGGGCACACAGCCACGCACTGGCCGCAGTATGTACAAGGTGATTTTTCTAAATCCTGCTCAAAAGCGGGTGCAACAACTGCCATAAAACCTCGGTTTACAGCGCTAAGCGCACCAACGGTTTGAACCTCGTTACACATGGTCTCGCAACGGCGGCACATGATACACTTATCAACATCACGGATAATGGAAGGAGAGAAGTCCTTCTTGTATGTTGACATTTCGGCGTACTCCTGACCAGGAATCTCACGAATTCCTAACTTTATGGCCATATCCTGTAAATCGCAACGGCCGCTCTTAGGACAGGTTAAGCAATCCTTGGGGTGGTCGGACAAGATTAGCTCCATTACGGTACGACGTGCGTTAATAACACGGGTGGTATGGGTTTTAACTACCATACCCTCGGCACACTCGGTTGCACAGCTGGGAGCAAGGTTTCTGCGTCCTTCAACCTCAACTACGCAAATACGGCATCCGGCAGGTTTGTTTTCAACCCCCAAATCGTGGAGTTCCATGTAGCAAAGAACAGGGATATCAATTCCCAACTTCCTGGCTGCCTTGTAAATTGTAGTACCCTTGGGCACTTCAACCTGTTTGTTATCTATTGTAAGTTTTACTGTTTCCATTGTTATCACCCTAATTATTTAATGCTGATAGCATCGAATTTACACTTCTCCATACATGCACCACACTTAATACAGATTGACTGGTTAATCTCGTGTGGTTTTTTGCGCTCACCGCTAATTGCATTTACAGGACAGTTGCGTGCACATGCTGTACATCCCACGCAGGCCTCAGGATCAATTACATACTGCATAAGCGATTTACACTGACCCGATGGACATTTCTTATCAACCACGTGAGCTACATACTCATCGTAGAAGTTATCCAGAGTTGAAAGAACAGGGTTTGGCGAAGTTTGTCCTAAACCACAAAGCGAGGTATCCTTAATAACCTGTGACAGGTTGCGAAGTCTTTCGAGATCCTCCATGGTACCCTCGCCTTTTGTAATACGGTCGAGCAACTCGTAAAGGCGCTTGTTACCAATACGGCAAGGTGAACATTTTCCGCAACTTTCCTCAACGGTAAAGTCGAGGTAGAACTTAGCAACCGATACCATACAGTCGTCCTCGTCCATAACAATCATACCACCCGATCCCATCATTGAACCTGCGGCAATAAGGTTATCGAAATCAATTGGGGTGTCGAGGTGTTTTTCGGTTAAGCAACCGCCCGAAGGACCACCAGTTTGAACAGCCTTAAATTTCTTGCCATTTTTGATACCACCACCAATCTCGAAAATTACCTCACGCAGGGTGATACCCATAGGTACCTCTATAAGACCTACGTTATTGATCTTGCCTGCAAGTGCAAACACCTTGGTACCCTTACTCTTTTCGGTACCAATTGATGAGTACCAATCAGCGCCTTTTAAAATAATAGGGGGTACGTTTGCAAAGGTTTCAACGTTATTTACATTGGTTGGCTTGCCCATGTAACCGCTTTGTGCAGGGAATGGGGGTTTATTGCTTGGCTCACCACGCAAACCCTCCATGGAGTGAATAAGAGCTGTTTCCTCCCCACAAACAAAAGCACCTGCTCCGTAACGAAGTTCTAAATCAAAATTAAATCCGGTTCCAAAAATATCGTTACCCAGTAACCCATACTCGCGAGCTTGCTCTATGGCAACCTTTAAGCGTTTAATAGCAAGTGGGTACTCAGCACGAATGTATATCAGACCCTTTGTGGCTCCAATGCAGTAACCGCATATGGCCATGGCCTCAAGCACCGAGTGAGGATCACCTTCAAGAATTGAGCGGTCCATAAAAGCACCGGGGTCACCCTCGTCAGCATTACATACCACATATTTCTGATCAGCAGGATTTTTGCTGGCAATTTCCCACTTTAAGCCGGTTGGGAACCCCCCACCTCCTCGTCCGCGTAATCCGGATTTTTTAATTATATCAATGGTTTGCTGAGGGTTATACTCAGTAAGAACTTTACCTAAAGCCTGATATCCCTCACGTGCAATGTATTCATCGATGTTTTCGGGGTTAATGAAACCGCAGTTGCGTAACGCAATACGCATTTGCTTGCGGTAAAAACCCATATGCTTTGAATCCTCAATGGTAGCCTTCTTAGTGGGATCAACATAGAGCAAACGCTCCACCTTACGACCCTTTACTACATGCTCCTTAACAATTTCGGCTGCATCCTCAGGCTTAACCTGTGTGTAAAAAGTATTATCGGGCAATACCTTTACAATGGGGCCTTTCTCGCAAAAACCAAAGCAGCCGGTCAAAATAACCTGAACTTCGTCCTGTAGGTTATTGGCTGCCAGCTCAAATTTTAGTTTCTCTGCTATTGCATCGCTTGAGGAAGCTTTACAACCTGTGCCTCCACAAATTAGCAGGTGCATTTTATACTTTGACATTACTGTTACCTCCCAGTTGGTTATTTGTTATCAATTGACTCATAGTTAACGGGAATAATTCCATCAACCAGTTCACCATTCTTAATGTATTTCTCAATAATCTCATCGGCTTTTTTGGTGTCAACATAGCCGAAAACAACAGGGTCGGCATTGGGTAATTTTACCTCAATGGTAGGTTCGGCGTAGCAGTAACCCATGCAACCGGTTTGAGTTACAACAGCGTTTATTCCACGCTTTTCCAGTTCCTCAAGCAGAAAATCCATTACATTTTTTGCTCCCGAAGCAATACCGCAGGTAGCCATAGCAACCTTAATCTGAACAAGGTTCTCTGCAGCTTCGCCCTTTTCCCTAAGGTCGATTTTTGCCTGCAGGGTCTCCTTCATTTTTTTCAGATCGGCAAGCGACTTTACTTTTGTCATAACTTGTTCTCCTTGTGTGTATTTGGTTGGTTTCGTAATTATAATCCAATAATTTTCTGCAAAATTAAATTCAATTGTTAAGCGATTAACAATTGAAAATATGTTTTTCAGCCTAAATTCTTTATTTGTAATTCGTCTAAATTCGTGTTGATGTATTCCTTTACAACGGGGTACACCGACGGGTCGTTTAGCGGAAGCCCTTCGAGCGCCTCGCGGAGCTCGGATGTTGATACCGAAAATTCTTGGGAATTGACCATAGTCTTAACCGTAAACTCAATATCAGGGTATGAGCACATGAGCAAAGCTATTGTACCACCTATATCGCCCAATGGCAAGCAATCGATATGCGACCTAACAAAACGGGCCTTTAGGGCAGTGCCTACTCCCGGTTCTGAATCAATGGAGAATGTTCCCCCTGTTAGCTCAGCATTCTGCTTTAGCAAAGGAATCCCCAACCCCACCTTTCGGGTTGTTCGCGTAGTGGTAAACGGGTCTACAACCCGCTGCAAAAAATCTTTATCCATTCCTTTGCCGTTATCGCTGACAGCGAGCTCAATATAATCATTTGTAGTGTTAATATCAAGGGTGATTTGTATCACCTTTGCATTGGCAACCACAGAGTTCTGAACAATATCGAGTATGTGAAGCGATAGATCCTTCATCTTTCCTTCTATCAATTTATATCGATTTAAAATAACGCAATTAAAGCTAAACCACCGGTAAAACCGATGAATGTCCTTGACCTAAAAGGGCTTCCTTAAAACATTTGAACGAAAGATTTTCCAGATCATACTCCGTATAGGTACTTCCAACCTGATGAATAAAATGCGAATCGGAATTACGGATAAACTGCGTATTGAGCTTTATCGGGTTGCTTTTCCTAAACTGTTCAACCAATGAGTTTTTTGAGATTTCCAGGGCATCGTATTCAAGCGATGGGGGCACAAAGCCAAGCTGGCTGGTAACACTATACTTAGGCCTATCAACATGAGCTGGGATAAAAACCCCACCTATCCCATGAACAAACTCCGCAACCTCATCGATACTTTTTGCCAGGGCTGCATGGAGAAGGTAATCAACTTCCTGAACTATTTCATCATGCTCATTTACCACCACCTGATAGCCAAAAACATCGGGTTTATTAGGAATTCGTGTGATATTATGCTCAATGAACTCCTGCAGGGCAAGTCGTTGCTCCTCAGTATCAACCAGACAAAGACAGTGGATTTCCTCGCGGGTATTTACCTCGGCACCGTATAGGCAGTAAATGCCATGCTGTTCAGCTAGGGTACGCATTAGAGGGCCATGAAGGGTGCTGTTATGATCGGTAAGCGCAATAAGCTTCAGCCCCATTTCAGCGGCTCGCATTACAATATTCACCGGGCTCATCTCCAAATCGGCACATGGCGAGAGAACCGAATGAATATGTAAATCGGCCTTAACTATCATTTTGAATGGATAAGGTTATACAGCATTCCGCTTATCTCAAAGGCTTGCAGGTTAGTGCCTAAAATGGGTATCTCCTCGTTGTTGCTCTGGGCCACGGTATTGGCTTCGGGCTCAAGACCTTTTACAAGAATAACAGCCGAAATATCCTTTAACGTGGCAACGGCCATCACATTTACGTGGGTTTGCAGGGTTATCCAAATTGCACCTGCAGGGGCATTGCCCATCACATCGCTTAACAAATCGGAGGTGTACCCCCCGGTAACCTCTTTATTCAATCCGGGTGTACCGGAATAAACCTTTAGGTTAAGAGCCTCAACTACATCCTTAACGGTCATATCTAGATGTTTTTACTTGTTTCGAATGGGTTTATCGCAATCCTTGCGGAATCGGTTTTCGCCCCAAACCCTTTTCATGATTCGGAATGAGTGTTCCGGGTGAAGCTTGTTCTGCTCCATGATTTTTTGGAGGAAAACGCATTGCGAAACCGAAGCGCTTCCCTGTGCCACATCCTCGGCAAGCGAAAGGCAAGAGGGTGCGCCACATACGCCACAGTCGATTCCGGGCAAAAAGCACATCATTTGGTTTACTCGTTTCATCTTAAGCATGGCTTTAGCCATGTCCTCGTCGAGCTTCAACATCGACCTGGGTTGCAACGGATTTAATGCGGTTCGGCCCGATATCACTGAGTCATACCTGGCTACCTTTTCGGAATTTTTATTGATACTCCACACCGATACGCTGCTGGCATTTTTACGAATTAGCTCGGCCGCCAGGAAACGGTTGCCGGGGGCAAGTATGCCACCGGCGCAGCTCTCATCGCATGCACGCAGCTCAAGGTAATCGATATCGGTGATTTCATCGTTCTCAACCTTTTCCAGGAATTCTATTACATTCCATATCCCATCAATAGCTAAGCAATGACCATCGATACACGAAGCCTCGCCATTGGTTAACGCCCAAGTGTAACTCCGGGGGCTGAGCTCCGAAACAAACTGTTGCTCGCCACCATCTGGTAACCTATGCTTAACCTCCCGCAAAATGCGGTTGTAAATGAAATCCATGTTGATAATTCCATCTATCTCCGACTTTTCCTCACCTTCAGGGTGTCGCACAGCAACAATCTTAGCGGCACAGGGGGTTATGTAAAAGATACCGATATCGTTCTGGGGTACACCTTCATGAATAAGTTTTGTCTTTATGTACGAAGCGGTTAGGTCGAGCGGAGGCCGTACAAGGGCAATACTATCAACTAACGAGGGAAACTTAACCTGAATCAGTCGGACAATTGCCGGACAAAACGATGAAATAACAGGCTTAGCCTCGGCGGTATCAACATAGGTATTCAGCTTCCCGATAAGATACTCAACCGAATCCTCAACCTCAATAATAGAGGTAAAACCAAGGGTGATAAGGGCTTTGGCAACCTCATCGTGCGATATCTCCTTGGGAAATTGTCCCAAAAGTACCGAGGGAATAAGGGCAATGCGGTACTTGTATGAAAATATTTTGCTGAAGTCGTCCTGTTGTACGGTAATGGCATGCGTTGGGCACACCCTGTAACACTCGCCACAGTCGATGCAACGGTTGCTAATGAGCTTTGCTTTACCATTTGTTACCCGAAGGGCTTCGGTGGGGCAAGCCCTCATGCAATGCGAGCAACCGATGCACACATCGGTAAGTATAGTAAGGGCATGGTAGAATTCTGAATTAGCCACAGTTTACCTCCGCTACTCCTTTAGGTTCACCTCAAACTCCAAGCGAGTTCCAACGCCAACAACGCTTGCTATCTTCATTTTATCGGTGTTCTCTTTAATGTTAGGAAGCCCCATCCCTGCGCCGAAACCCATCTCCCTCACAATAGGCGATGCGGTGGAAAACCCGGGTTTCATGGCCATTTCGATATCGGGAATTCCGGGGCCAACATCATCGAGCACAACACGTATCTTATCGGTATCAATGTCGACGTAAATCTTGCCCTGAAAGGCATGGGCAACGATGTTAACCTCCCCTTCGTACAGGGCAACCACAACCCGCTTAATGATGCTTGGCGAAACGTTGAGCTGCTTCAAAATCTTTTTCACCTGGCTCGAAGCCTGGCCTGCTCTCACAAAATCGCCCCCCTGTACCCTGTACTCAAAATGCATAGTTCGCTAGTAAACCGGTTTAACACCCTTGCCAAATAACAGTCCTGAAGCCCTGAACATGGTGAAAGGGCTCTCGATGAGCACAATGCCGTTATCCTCGGCTAAGTTAATCATATCCTCGCTGATTGTTTTCTTGCGAACAAATACAATTGCAGGAATATCTGCCATCTCGGCGGTCCGAATGGCCTGCATGTTAGCCAAGCCGGTAATTAGCAGCAACCTGTCCACCCGAACGGTCAGCACGTCGCTCATCAGGTCCGAGGCAAAGGCATACTCAATTTCCATGTCGAGCATAGCGTGGCCGCAAACCACATTCCCGTTAACCAGTTCGGCTAATTCCCCTATTTTCATTCCAACCGTATTTTGTGTTTACACCAAATCCTTGCAATAGTAACTCCGTTACAAATTTACGTTATTTTATTAACATTGTTACTTTATTAACAGATGCTTAAAAACACAAATTATCAGAACACGGCCACCCATGCAAGATAGCTGAAAAAGGGGAGAAAAAGAAATGGAAGGTTTAAAAGTTAAAGAGCCTGTTCCGCATTAGCGGGATTTTACATTTAGTGTGCAGTGCACAGAGAGGTGTTTAGTGTTTAGTGCTTGGCTGGCTGTATATCGGGGCATATCAACTCAATCTGCGTTATCTGCGTTCTATTGAATTTACTATCAACAATCAACTTAATAAGTATCACAGGGTTTCACGGAGTTTTACACAGAGTAACACAGTGAAAATCCATCAAATCTGCGCCATCAACGCTCCATTCCAATTCACGAACAACGAGCAACTTAACTGACCCCTCTATATCTCCCCTGAAAGGGGAGACTTTGGCTCCGCAATAAAACTAACCAACTGCAAACCCCTCTCCTTTCAGGAGAGGGGATGGGGTGAGGTCGTATCCCACGAACAACGAACAACGCTTCCAGCCCAGTAGGGGCGAAATATTGGTAACTCCATGGTTACTCCTGCTCTAAAGCGATGCACGCTATAGTATTCCAAAAAGCAAAGGGAAAGCGTTGCATCTCTGAAGAAAAGCATTACAAAGAACTATTTAAACGTTCTTTCTTGTCTTGATACAAGAAAGAAGCAAAGAAAATCAAGGCCGGAAAGCCTAACCCGATGGGTACCCCGGGGTGGAACTGCCACGCGATACTATTCGCCACGCCTGCAGCGTGGCTCATGTGGTATCGCTTACTGAGCCCACCATCACGTTCCACCCCCGACCCATTGCCGGGTCAGGCTTTTATGCCCCTGTTTGCTTTTCCCTTTTCACTCCATCTCAGTGGAAAGGCATGGGTGAGGTCGTTTCCAACGAACAACGAACAACTTCATTCGATAGTCAAAACAGTTTGTAAAAAAATTAAAAGTCCATTTGATAATTTGTAAAATTTCTTTAGTTTAGCAATTAGTATGATTAAAATCATACATATTCACCCAATTTGGAATGTATTGTATGGTTTTATCATACATATAAACGAGTTGTGTGTAATATTAAAAAAACTCCAAACAAACAAAATAGAATGAAAAGATACATTGCTTTAATTATCTACATAGTTTGGACTTGCTCTTTAGCATTGGGACAAAATTCAGTGAATGACTATTTCAATTATCTGAATAAAGAGCACCTTTCTCCTAAAGAGTATATTTTTAAACTATTTGAAACAAACGATATTGTAATACTCGGAGAACGAGACCATAGGGACACAACCCAATATGATTTAATTCTGGATATCTTAGCTGATGAACGATTTATCAACCAAATTGGACACATTTATACGGAAGTAGGAGTTATAAACAGAACAAAATCAGCTAATGAAGTTCTTAAAAAACAGTATTCCAATGAAATAGAATTTGAACAAGAACTAAGAAAACTTTATCGTGAACTTGACTTTAATCCCATTTGGGAAAAATATAATATGTATAAGTACTTAAAGGGAATCTATGAAATAAATAAAAGCCTATCAGTTGATAAAAAAATAACAATAGGTTTAACAGACCACGAGTTTGATTGGGATAATATGAATGCTAACAAATATGCTAAATTTGAAAATGCTTTGTATAAAGAAATTGCTGTAACACGTGATAGTATAATGGCTTTAAATTTTATGACCTTATATGAAATGCAAACGCCAATAAATGGAAAAAGAAAAGCTCTCTACATTCAAAACCACCCTCACGCAATTAGCATAAATACTGTTTATAATAATAATCGAATAAAGTCAGTTGGTCATTTCCTGAAAGAAGCTTATGGTGATAACCTAAAGATAGTTCTTCTAAATTGGTATAATTTTGGAAGTTTTTATTTTATGCCTAAACAAAAAATCACTCTAATTGATGATGGGAAATGGGATGCAGCTTATGAACTATCAAAGCATAAATCAATTGGTTTTAATTTGAAAAACTCTCCTTTTGGAAACACAAAATATTTTCCTTACGAAAATCTCAAATATCAGGATATTGCAGATGGATTAATTTATTATTTGCCTTTTTATAAGTTTGTTTGTACTATTGGAGTGCCCAATATTATAGATGAAGATTTTGCTGAAGAATTACTTAACCGTTATATTATTGTATTTGGAGAGAATAACAAAAGAACTGAAAAAATTATAAAATCGCCTGAAAAAGCAAAAAAATCATTTACTAATTATCACAATAAAGTAAGAAGTTTTAAATGTGAAAATTGTAAAAGACTGAGAAGAGAAATGAATAAATGGCTATAAATACTACACACAACATCGTGTATAAAACATTGGGGTTTAAGTGGTTAATCTCAAAGTTCTGCCCCGCATTAGCGTTTGTGTCGGCGGATAGGAACGAAGCCCGCAATCCCCAACGTTTCACACACGCAGGCCGTTATTCCCAACTTTTGTTTTTTTGTTTAAGAGTTTTGCTAATCACACTGCCAGTCCCTTTCAGAAAAACACTGAACTGAAGAACTACCGGGCAAAAAAAATGTATACATAACAGTAGTTCATATTGGCTAATTCCATTTTTTTTTACGAAGCCCAAACAAAAAAGGAAAAGGCAGGAATTTTAATAAGCCCTGCCTTTTAGTATTAATTGAGTTACCCACTAGTAGCGTTGACGTGCTTTATAGTGTGTATGCAGCAGCTCATGCGATTTATGGCTGTTGGGCTCGCCAAGAAACTCCTTGTAGATGGCAACCACCTCGGGGTTTTCGTGCGATTTGCGGATTGGCATACCAGCATCCTCGCGATAAATGGCCTCGGTACGTTTCTTACGGATTTCCTCGTTGGTTGGGATAGGTTGACCGCCACCACCGATACATCCACCGGGGCAGGCCATAATTTCAATGAAGTGCCAGCTTCCTTTACCATCGCGAACGGCATCCATAACCTTTTTGGCATTGGTTAGGCCGTGGGCAACAACGGTTTTTAGTTCAGCGCCTTCAAGGAATTTCCACTCGGGCTTGGTGCCCTCAATCTTAATGGCTGCCTCACGAACTCCATCCATACCACGCACCGGGGTTATATTTAGTCCGTCAAAGGGAACCTCACGCCCTGTAACCACCTCGTATGCGGTACGTAGAGCAGCTTCCATTACGCCACCTGTAGCGCCAAAAATTACAGCCGCACCGGTTGAAGCACCCATTACACTGTCGTAGTGAGATTCAGGAAGCGAGTTAAACTCAATACCAGCCTGCTTAATCATAATGGCAAGCTCACGGGTTGTAAGAACGTAGTCAACATCCTTGAATCCGCTGGAACGCATTTCAGGCCTGTCGGCCTCAAACTTCTTGGCTGTACAGGGCATTATAGACACTGATACAATCTTAGCGGGGTCGATGTTACGCTTTTGAGCGTAGTAGGTCTTGGCCAACGCACCAAACATCTGCTGTGGCGACTTGCAGGTTGAAAGATTATCAAGGTACTCGGGGTAAGTATGCTCAATGAACTTAATCCACCCCGGTGAGCAGCTCGTGGCCATGGGCAGCTTAACCTTGGAGTCTTTATCAACCAAAGCCCTCTTTAGCCTGCCAAGCAGTTCAAAGCCTTCCTCCATGATGGTTAGGTCTGCAGAAAAATCGGTATCAAGAACAGAGTCGAAGCCCAGGCGTTTAAGCGCAGTAACCATTTTGCCTGTAACTATCTCGCCAGGCTCTAAACCTAGAGCTTCGCCAAGGGCAACCCTAACCGCAGGAGCAGTTTGAACTACCACATGCTTTTCGGGATCAAAGATTGCCTGCCATACCTCATCAACGTAGTTGCGTTCAATAAGAGCGCCGGTTGGGCAACGGTTAACGCACTGTCCGCAGTTGGTACAAACCACCTCGAACATGGGGTTTTCGAAGAAAGTGGAAATCTTCATCTTGTCGCCCTTGTAAGCAACACCCAATGCGCTTACATGCTGAAGTTCCTCGCAGGTGCGAACGCAGCGTTGGCAACGGATACATTTGCTGTCGTCCTTAATAATTGAGGGTGAGTAAGCATCCATCTGGTAGTTCTTGTGGGGAACCAGATCAATAAACATGGGTTCAGAAATCTTATACTCGGCAGCGAGTTCCTGCAGCTCACAGTTACCGTTCTTGTAGCAGGTAGTACATTTAGCATTGTGTTCAGAGAGCAGTAAATCAATTATATGTTTACGAGCGGTACGAACTTTAATGGTGTTGGTGTTGATTTCCATACCCTCAGCAACAGGCATAGCGCACGAAGCTGGAAGTGTTCGGGAACCTTTCATTTCAACCACACACACGCGGCAGTTACCAGCAACGCAAAGGTCGTCGTGGTAACAAAGCGTAGGTATATGAATATTCAGTTTTTTGGCAGCCTGCAGAATGGTAGTACCTTCGTCCACGGTTATGGGCATGCCATCTATTGTAAGATTTATCTGTTTTGCCATAATTGCTTCGATTTAGATAAAATTTAGTAAATCATTTCTTCCCTAAAGTTCTCAACTATTGAGAAGAAGGAGTTAGCCACGCTTTGGCCTAAGCCGCATTTTGCGGTTATCTTCATGGTTTGAGCCAGTTTTTGGAGTTGCTCAAGGTAGTTGGCATGTTTTTCGCCCCTTTTAACGGCCTCAATGCCCAGTTTTAGTTGCTGGCACCCCACACGGCAAGGAGTACATTGTCCGCACGATTCTTCCTCAAAGAATTCCAAGTAATTATGCAGTACATTGTACATGGAACGAGAGCTATTGAAAAGCATCATTGAACCGCCAGTAGGAACACCTTCGAAACCAATGATGGTATCCTTGAACTTTTTGCGGGGTACGCAAAAACCTGAAGCACCACCAACCTGAACCGCTTTGGTATCGCCATCGCCAAACTCCTGAACAAACTGATCAACAGTCATACCAAGTTCCAGCTCGTAAATGCCAGGTTTTGGGGTATCGCCGGAAATTGAGAAAACCTTTGAACCGCGCGAATCGGCGGTGCCAAGTTCTTTGAATTTACGTGCTCCGTAACGGAAAATCATAAATGAGTACACCAACGTTTCCACGTTATTGATTACAGTAGGTTTCTTGCGGAAACCGGAAACGGTTGGGTAAGGGGGCTTGTTGCGGGGTTCACCGCGGTCGCCTTCCATAGATTCAAACAATGCACTCTCCTCACCACAGATATAGGCACCACTTCCCATTACAATTTTTACACGGAATGGTATTTTTAGATCATCGAGAATAGCGTGGAAAATCTCAAGCTGATGTTCGAGTTCCTTAAGCAAGAAGCGATACTCACCGCGAAGATAGATGAAACCCTCCTTAGCGCCTATTACCTTGGCACAAATGGCCATGCCGCCAAAAACCTTAAGGGGAACCTGGAAAAGGATTTCGCGATCCTTGAAAGTGCCAGGTTCACCCTCATCGGCGTTACAAACCACATATTTTTCGGGGTCGGTTTGCTCACTGGTAAACTTCCATTTCAGGGCGGTTGGGAAACCAGCGCCACCCCTACCCTTGAGTCCCGACTCAAGGAGTTCGTTGATTATTTCATCGTTGCTGCGCTTATAGGCCGACTGTAACACCTGTTTGAAGTCGCAATCCTTATCGAAAATCAGGTCGACACGACGTAAGAAGTTATTTGACATAATCGAATCTCCTATTTTTACTTTTTCATGTACTCGTTAATAATCTCACGAACCTTGTCAGGGGTAAGTTCGGTGTATGCTTCATCGTTGATGAGCATGGCCGGGCCCTTATGGCACCAGCCCAGGCAGTTGGTTTCAAGCAACGAGAACTTACGGTTCGAAGTGGTTTCACCCACCTTAATCTTTAGCATATCCTCGAGTTCCTGGATGACGAGGTTTTTACCTTTCATGGCGCACGAAATGGTTCTACATACCCTAATTACAAACTTTCCCCGGGGTTGAGTATCGAGAAAGGAGTAGAAAGTTGCCGTACCGTAAACCTTGGCAGCCGACATGTCGAGCTCGCGGGCAATTTCAGTCATTGCCTCACTTGAAATGTAGCGCTCCTCCTGAACCACACCCTGTAGAATGGGTATCAAGCTCTCCCTTGACCGACCGTACTTGTCGGCAAGATTTTTCACTAATTCCTTGGTATCCGTCATAACCTTAAAGTTTAAAAATTGCTTTTGTTATTCTATTAACACTGTTACTTTATTAACATCAATATTATTTCTAAAACATTGATTTACTTGCCTAAATATAAATAGTTATCCTAATCACAAATCTGATTTTTGTCACTTTTTTATCCATTCTGGGGAAAAAATAAAAATTTAGAACCATTCAAAGTAAGAAAGTTACAGATTGATACTTTTCCTGATATAGTATTGGTTTACTGAAGGATAAAGGATAAAGGATAAAGGATAAGGGATAAGGGATTATGGTTCAAGGTTTAAGAGCCTGTTCCGCGTTAGCGGGATTCAAGGTTTAAGGTTAAAATAGGTTTAGGTATCTGTAACAAAAGAGTAGTTAAGCCTTTACACAAAGGATTTGGTATGGAAGAGAAAATTTTCACCTTGTAGATTACTAAAAAATGCTATAATAAATGGACAAATTATTGCAAAGTGGTACATTTGCATTGGAAATGGTTTGGGACATAATGAGCTACAGGTCAACTTGGATTATCTTACTTCTATTTTGTCTATTTGCCTTTACGGCATGTGTTAAACCGGGAAATTATGGTATGCGGGACAGGTATGTGGTAACTACCCGTTCGCTATACGTGCGCACCGCACCATCAACCGTATCGGAAATAGTTGGCACCCTAAGGCAGGGCGATACGGTAGTTGCAGTGGTGTCGGATAAATACTGGATTATGGTGCGGGATGGATATGCTACCAGATATGTTTCCACCGATTACCTAAAGAAAATTGAATACCCCAGTACACCAAAATTCTTAAAACTAGTTGAGGGGTTGGCTAGCTGGCAAAACTGGCATTTCTGGGTTATAGCTATTGCACTACTGGTTATTTGGGTTATAGCAGAAGAACTTATTATCGAAGCAAAACAGTTTTTAAAGAAACGGCACGATTTTAATATTAAGGAGGTAATTGTATCGTACGTAACATTTTTTGTGGTGGGGCTTTTATCAGGAATTATCTACCTATACTGGAAGGATTACTTTATTGAGAGCCTTACAAAGGGCATATCGGCAAACAGTTTTGGAACCGACATCGTAACCTTCTCCCTTTGGATTCAACTATCGCTTTTGGCTATCAGCATACTTTATGATTACCTCAGTTCCATTTTCAAGACCGGTTTGCGGTTTGGAACTTTACTTTCATTTATGGACTTTTTGTTTGGGTTATTTATTTTTTCAACTACCTTTTTCCTTGTAATAGCCTTAAGCTACTATGCAATTGTATTCATGATTATTTTTTTCACCTCGCGTTATATACATGTAGTATACCAAAATGGTATTAAATACAGGTTACGGAAATAGTTTTCAGAGCTAGATTTCAGGAATAAATCTCACTGCATTAGCCTTTACCGCTGCAAAAAGTTTAATGCCTGGCGAGATATTTAGTTTTTCCAGTGACTCTTTTGTCACAAGTGCAAACACCTTGAAACCGCAGTCAACAACTACCTCGAAACCAAAACGCTGGGCAAAAATATCGATAACCCTTCCGCTAAAAACATTTATTGCACTTTGATTTTCTGCTTGGGTTGATAGCACCACGCTTTCTTCGGGGAAACAAACAAATCCGTTAGAGTAAACGGGGTTAGCATAAAAGGCAACTGTTTCACCTAAAGGCATCTCAGCATAATTTAGGCCATCAGGATTGGTATGTACTCCCTTTACCCTAAAAAAGTTTTTAGCTCCTGTAAATTTGGCAACAAATTCGGAACGAGGGTTTTGAAATACCTCAACTGGCTCGCCTACCTGAACCAGCTGTCCATGATGCATGACACCTACCTTGCTTGCCAGCGAGATGGCCTCCTCGAAATTATGGGTTACATGAATGATGGTAGTGCCATAGCGATTAATACTTCTAAGCATAGCCATTATATCCAGGTGTAATTGGGCATCGACTGCCGAAAGGGGCTCGTCGAGCAGGAGTATTGAAGGCTTTGAAGCAAGCGTTCGGGCAAGTGCTACCCTTTGTTTTTCGCCGCCTGAAAGGCTTGTTACATCCTGGTCAAGCAAATTGGATAATGAAAACTGTTCAGCTAGGTCAAATACCCATTGCTTAATTGCGAAAGAGCTATATTTTCTTAGTCTTAAAGGGTAAGCAATATTATCATAAACGCTGAGATGAGGGAAAAGAGCCAAATCCTGAAATAGTATGCCCAAATCGCGTTTACCAGCCGGTGCATAGGTGATATCGTAGCCATTAAAAAGTAACCTTCCGCTATCGGGCTTAACAAGCCCACTGATGATTTGAAGTAAAAGCGATTTACCTGACCCCGAAGGACCAAGAAGCATGAAGTAATCGGCTTGAGAAACCTTAAAGGTTACTTCGCTTAGCGAAAAAGTGGGCAGGTGCTTTGAAATTTGATCGACAACAAGCATGGCTTACCTTTTTTGTGAGAAGAAACGAAGCGAAATGAATACGACAAGGCTGACTAAAAGGAAAAGGAGTGCTGCTGGCTGAGCATATTTTAGACCAAACGCAGTAAACCTGTCGTAAATCATAACAGAGGCCACCATGGGATGGTATGCAATAATAACAACCGCTCCAAACTCGCTCATTCCACGGGCAAACATCATTACTAGTCCGGTTACAATACTTCGCCAGGCCAGTGGTAACGATATGGTGAAGAACACCTGAAAGGGAGATGCTCCGAGGGTGAGCGCCGCTTGCTCCAGCCTCTCTGGAACTTGCAAAAATCCATCGCGAGCGGAGTTAATAAGGAAGGGTAAGCTAACAAAGGCCATTGCCAATGCTATGGCAAAAGGAGTTCCCAAAAGTTTTATACCAAAAGCATCGAAGGTTTTGCCGAGTAATCCATCGCCGGCAATAAATCCAAGCAGGGCAATACCAACAACGGAGTGAGGGATAACAACAGGTAAATCGATTATTCCGTTTATCAGGTTTTTCAGAGGGAAATTGCATCGTGCCAAAATATATGCTAATGGTATAGCCGGAATTGCAAACAGAAGTGAAGTTGCCATGGCGACCCAAATGGAAAGCCAAATCGATTTTAAGACTTGACTATCGGTGGCTGTTGCGATGATGGTCTTAAAAGGTGTATTAATAATCATACCCAGCAATGGCGCAACAATGAAAAGAAGGATAAAAGCGGCCAAAAGGGTTAGGACAAGATGAAATGTTGAAAAGTTATTTACTCCTTGTTTAATCATCAACAATAATTTAGCGAATAAATTCTTTAAAATCGGCGGGGACAGAACCACAGCTGGAGCAGCTAAACGGAATAAGCGATTGTTGTCCCATCTGGGTAATTACCCTCATTCCTCCGGTATCAGCCAGAAAATACTCTGCAAACCTAAGGGCTAACCAGGCATTTGGGGCATTCTTTGGGATTGTAAAAGCATACACAATAGGTTCGCCCACAATAGATATTGAATCGGTGGGGCTAGTCCCTCTAACTTTCACCTGTACGGCATCATAGTGCGAAGCCAAAGAAAAGTTGCCCAGGTTAACCGAATCAGGCAGGCTAATGTATTTCAAACCATGCTGCTTAACCACCGACTCATATATAAAAAGGTAATCGATGGCTCCGGTTTCGAGAAGGGCTAATAAGTCGACCTCTTTGGGCCGTATGAATTGATTATCTTTTGCCAAGAGCGAATCGGCAAAGCCTTTTTTACCGTAATACTTTTCGGCAAGCTGCAACACAAGCACAGTACGATAGCCACAAGGATCGGCATTGGGATCGCTTCGCCCATAGGTAACTTTGGGATTAAGTAAGATAGAGGTCCAATTTAACGAATTAATGGAACTGGAAAGTTTTGATTTGGGCGAATAGGCAATTACCATTCGGTTACCTGAAAAAGGGATTACGAAGTCGGCATGTTTAGTAACCAGTAGATGATTAATGACTTGATAATCGGCCGAGAAAAACAGGTCGCACTGCCGGTTGAGGTCAGTAATTTTGCGGGCACATTCTAAACTTCCTGCTGCCTCAAGGTTAAAGGTTACTTCCGGATTATGCCGTTTAAAACTATCGGTTATGGCTTTAAGGGGCACCGATAGGCTTCCGGCATGGAATATAGTAATGGTATTGCTGTTGGTGTTTGAACGGAAACAGCCGCTTAAAAAGAACGTCGCTACGATAAGAAACATAGAGCCGCGCATTGGGCTAACGATTAATGGTTTGGAAGAAATTTTTCACCACACGTTTCACGGAATCGTCGAACTCGTTTCGGAGCTGTCGGTAAGCCTCTACAAGCTGCTTGCCAGCGGGAGTTAGTTCAGATTTTCCGCCCTCGCTCCCACCGCGTGATTTGAATACAAGAGCAAAGCCAAGGTCCTCCTCGGCTCTACGTACCAACTCCCATGCCTTTCGGTAGCTGATATCCATTTTTTTTGCCGATGCAGCAATTGACTCCAGCTCATCGATATTTAAAAACAGTAAAAGTTGTTCCTGGGTGAGTATTGGCTCATTGGTATTGCGCTGACGCAATACTATTGAGTAATCGAGAAAAACATCGTAGTATTTTGATCCCTTAGGTCCGGCCATAACCCCTGTTGATATGCAACACTTTTCCTATCGACAAATATACAAAAGGGGGATAATTCCCCCTAATTTTTTTACTTGTACAGGCAACGGTAAGCGGTATCGCCATTAACGCGAACCTTGAACTTAACATCCTTTGGAACAATGTAGGTTTCAAACTCCTTGTAGGATTTCCAAGTGGATTCACCGGGAAGCATAACGTCCATTTGACCTGAGATAACAGTCATATACTCCACGGTTGAGGTGCTAAACTCGTACTCACCCTGAGCCATAACACCAATAGTTGCTCTGCCCTCGGCAGTTTCAAAGGCTATTGACTTAACCTTGCCATCAAAGTATTCATTGGTCTTGAACATAGTTGTTGATTTTTTTCAAATTTAATGTAAAAACATAATTACTCAATATGATTTTAATCAGAAAAAGAAAATTTTGAGAAAATCATAGCTAAAACATTTAGCGAACTGGTTTGTTATCTATTTAAAATCATTATAAATAAAAACTAAAGCAATGAATAACGCGATTTTCAAGTACGATTTACCAAAAAACGAGCCGGTGCTCAGCTACCTGCCTTGCTCACCAGAGCGCGAGTCTCTGGAGCGAGAGTTAAAAAGGTTATCGACCGAAGTTCTGGAAATACCTTTAATCATTGGCGGGAAAGAGGTGCGAACAGGGAAACTGGGGAAGGTTGTCATGCCCCACAACCACAGCCATGTGCTGGCGCACTACCACATTGCAGGCGAGGAAGAAACCCGAATGGCAATTGAAGCGGCACTGAAGGCACATGAACAATGGTCGCAGATTTCGTGGGTTGAACGATTGAGCATTACCTTAAAGGTGGCCGAACTGATATCGAAAAAATACCGAGCAACACTTAATGCTGCAACCATGCTAGGACAAGGGAAAAATGTATATCAGGCTGAGATTGACGCAGCATGCGAAACTATCGACTTTTTAAGGTTTAACGCCCATTATATCTCTGAGATATACAACCAGCAACCCATATCCGAAACCGGAACAATAAACAGGTTGGAATACCGACCGCTTGAAGGTTTTATTTTTACGGTAAGCCCCTTCAACTTTACGGCCATTGCGTCGAACCTGAATATGGCACCTGTTCTGATGGGAAATACTGTGGTTTGGAAACCTGCTTCTACTGCTTTGCTATCGAACTACATTTTAATGCAGATATACAAGGAGGCGGGAGTGCCCGACGGTGTTATCAACTTTATACCGGGTAAAGGATCTGCCATTGGTAATGTGGTGTTCAACCACCCTATGCTTGCCGGCATTCATTTTACCGGTTCAACCGTTACCTTTAACACGTTCTGGAAAGCGGTTAGCAACAACATAGGCAAATACCGTTCGTATCCTAAGCTTGTAGGGGAAACCGGAGGTAAGGATTTCATTTTTATTCACCCAAGCGCCAATATCAATCAAGCAGTAATTGCTGCAGTTCGAGGAGCCTTTGAGTACCAGGGGCAAAAATGCTCAGCGGCATCGAGGGCATACATACCTGAATCGGTTTGGCCGGAATTTAAGAGAACCATACTTGGCATTATGCACGAGATTAACATGGGTGACCCTACCGACTATGAAACGTTTGTAAACGCAGTAATTGATGAGGCGTCGTTCGACAATATTATGGGATACATTGAAAAAGCAAAACAATCCGATGCCGCTGAAATAATTGCCGGAGGCAAGGGCGATAAGAGCAAGGGTTACTTTGTGGAACCAACAATCATAGTAACAACCGACCCACACTTTGTAACCATGGAAGAGGAAATCTTTGGGCCGGTTCTGACCATTTACGTTTACCCCGACGACAAGTTTGAGGAAACCCTTAGGGTATGCGACCAAACATCGCCCTATGCTCTAACTGGAGCCATATTCTCGTCCGATAGGGAAGCCCTTAATAAGGCTTGCCGGATTTTGCGGTACTCAGCCGGAAACTTTTACTTTAACGACAAACCCACTGGAGCGGTTGTTGGGCAGCAGCCCTTTGGAGGCGCTCGTGCAAGTGGAACCAACGATAAGGCAGGAGGACCTTTTAACCTAATTCGCTGGACTAGTCCCCGCACCATCAAGGAAAACCTCAACCCACCCACCGATTACCGCTACCCCTACATGACCAATGCCCGCTGTGGCGAGTAAGCTAACAATAGACAAATTGATTAACGGCTTCCTTAACGGCAGCCGTTTTTCATTTGCAAGCATTGATATTATTTCGTTTTTTTGCCACGTAATTTGAATTATATGGAGATAGTAAACAAAGCCAAGCACGTTGAACTAATATCGGCAGAGCTCAACATTCCAAGCCGAGGTGTTGCAAACACAATCAAACTGCTGGACGAAGGTTCAACAATACCCTTCATAAGCCGGTACCGAAAGGAGATGACCGGCAACCTTGATGAAATACAAATTACTGCCATCCGCGACCTATCCGTGAAGTATGTTGAGCTTGACAAGCGAAAGGAGACCATACTATCGACCATCGAAGAACAAGGAAAACTCACGGAAGAACTTAAAGCAAGGATTGTAGCCTGCTATAACGCTACCGAACTGGAAGACATCTACCTGCCCTATAAGCCCAAGCGAAGAACCAAGGCAACCATAGCCAAAGAGAAAGGATTAGAGCCCTTAGCCTTACTGATTTTTAAACAGCAGGAAAGAAACATACTTGCCAAGGCAGAAGCCTTTATAAACGATAAGGTGGCCGATGCAGATGAAGCACTTGCCGGAGCACGCGATATTATTGCTGAATGGATTAGTGAAGACGAGAAAGCGCGAAACATAGCCCGAAAGCATTTCCGAAAATCGGCAATCATCAAGTCGAAAGTGGTAAAAGGCAAGGAAACGGAGGGCATTAAGTACTCCGACTACTTTAGCTGGGAGGAGGAGGTTAAGCGATGTGCATCGCACAGGTTCTTGGCCATGCAACGCGGGCAAGACGAAGGCTATTTACGTGTAAGCATCGTACCACCTGCTGAACCGGTAATTGAAGAAATGGAACGAGTGTTTATACGCTCAAACGGCGAAGCAGCCGAACAGCTAAGACAGGCAGTAACCGATAGCTACAAGCGTCTTATTGAACCATCAATTGAAAATGAATTTACCGCTACGCTAAAGGAAAAAGCGGACGATGACGCCATAAGGGTTTTTGCCGAAAACCTTAGGCAGCTATTACTTTCGCCCCCACTCGGGCAAAAAAGCGTACTTGCCATTGACCCCGGTTACCGAACTGGCTGCAAGGTGGTATGCCTTGACCAGCAAGGCAACCTGCTACACAATGAAACCATTTTCCCACACCCACCCCAAAGTGAGCAGGGCAAAGCCATGAGTAAGATATCGGCGTTGGTTGATACATACAAAGTTGAAGCAATAGCCATAGGCAATGGCACTGCCAGCCGCGAAACCGAGGCGCTAATTAAAAGGATCAGGTTTAACCGCGATGTAAAGGTTTTTGTGGTAAGCGAGGATGGGGCATCGGTTTACTCGGCTTCGCCGGTAGCTCGCGAGGAATTCCCGGAATACGATGTAACCGTTCGGGGAGCGGTTTCAATTGGCCGTCGGCTGATGGACCCGTTGGCTGAGCTGGTTAAGATTGACCCCAAATCAATTGGCGTAGGCCAATACCAGCACGATGTTGACCAAGCCAAGCTAAAGGGTAGCCTTGACCAGGTTGTGGAAAGCTGCGTAAACCACGTTGGCGTTCACCTGAACACCGCCAGCAAGCACCTGCTTACCTACGTATCGGGGCTTGGACCCCAACTGGCAAAAAACATTGTGGACTATAGGGCAAAGAATGGGGCTTTTAAAAGTAGAGATGAGCTAAAAAGGGTTCCGCGCCTAGGCGAAAAGGCATTTGAGCAATGCGCAGGATTCCTTAGAATTGCAGAGGCTGAAAACCCACTCGATAATACAGCTGTTCATCCGGAAAGCTACCATATAGTTGAGAAAATGGCAGCCGATTTGGGTTGCTCAGTAGTGGACCTAATCCGTAACGAAGAGCTAAGGGCAAAAATCAAACTTGAAAAATATGTGACGGACAAGGTGGGCTTACCCACACTAAACGACATAATGCAGGAGCTTTCAAAACCCGGACGCGACCCCCGAAAAGCCATAAAAGTATTTGAGTTTGCCGACGGTATTTTCAGCATCGACGACCTTAAACCAGGTATGGTTTTACCGGGTATTGTAACCAACATCACCAATTTTGGGGTATTTGTTGATATAGGAGTTAAGCAAGATGGGCTGGTACATATATCGCAAATGGCCAACCGCTACGTTTCAAACCCGCTCGATGTGGTTAAGCTACACCAACACGTAAAGGTAAAGGTGCTTGATGTTGATATTCCCAGGAAACGGATTCAGCTCTCAATGAAGGATGTGGAGCAGTAAGAAATGCATTTACACCAAGAGACATGAATTTTAAGGAATGAGTCGGAATGAGTCGGAATGAGTCGGAATGAGCCGGAATGAGCCGGAATGAGCCGGAATAGGTAGAATGTGATGGAGTTAGAAGAAGTTAGAGGAAGTTAAAGAAAAAGTGAACAGTTAAAACAAAATTCTCTAATTGAAAAATACAGTTAATGAATCAACTAACAAAAACTATTTCTTCCTAATCTTAAAATACGATACCAAATCCACAAATTGGTTAGCAAACTCTGATAGCTTATTGCTGGTTGTAACAACCTCTTCGCTGATAGCAACGTTTTGTTGGGCAACAACATTTTGCTGTTGAATTGCATTATTTACCTGCTCAACGCCCACGTGCTGCTCAATGCTTGCAGCGGTAATTTCCTGAATCAACTCGGTTGTTTTTGAAATATCGGGGATAAGTTCATTTAGCATAACCTGAGTATGCCGGGCAACATTCACGCTCTTACTGGCCAGTTGAACTATTTCATCGGCGGCCAGTTTGCTTGTTTCTGCAAGCTTACGAACCTCAGCGGCAACCACGGCAAAGCCCTTGCCGTGTGCACCTGCTCGGGCCGCCTCAACGGCTGCATTAAGTGCAAGTATGTTGGTTTGAAAGGCTATATCGGTTATAACATTGATTTTTTGAGCAATGTGGTTGATGGCCTCCAAATTCTCCTCGGCCGATTTGTTCAGGTTTTTAACGCCATCGAGAACCTTGCGAGAGTAAACCTCAGTTTGCTTGGAATTATCGGCATTCTTCTCGATATGGGCAGCTATTTGCTCCATGGATGAGGAAATTTCCTCGATTGACGAAGATTCCTCGGCAGCCCCTTCGGCCAACTGGCTTGAAATAGAGTTTAGCTCATCGCTCATGTCGCGTAACTTGCTCACATTAGTTTGGATTTGCAAAACAACGCGCCCAAAGTTATCCTTTATCATACTGGTAGCCTGAATAAGCTGACCCAAATCGGTTTTTGGGTTGACACTTGTATCGTCGTCAGGAACATTAAAATCGCCCTGAGCTAGCTTGTAAAGCTTATTAATTGCTCTTGATAGCGGGCGAACCACTTTTATGGTTGCGTAATAGAAGCAAAACACGCTGAAAAGCACGTTAACAGCAAGCATCACATAACGTATTAATGTATTGCCATCGTAAAATTTTACTCTAATGCTCACCGTTGTCATGATGAACAGCAGGTTTATTAGCCAAACAATACCCACTTTAACAAATATGCTATTTTTATATACCCTACTTAGGAGAATTGCAGCGGCCACTCCCGATACGAGAGTGCTGATAAGTAAACTAAATATGAAGTCCATAAATAGATTTTTATTGATGTGTAAGTTATAAAAAACATCAAATAATTGCAAATGATGTTCGAAACATAAATAATTCAGGATTGCAATCGCAATTGCACTCTAAGCCAGAAGGGTTCATTTTTTGATAAACAAAATCTGCAGATGTCCAACACAATAGAGTTTTTCCGAACCACAAGCAATAAATTCTCATCCATTTCGCCATCAATTCGCTAACTTTGCAAAAACAAATATTTTGCAATGACTTACCCCGACACCTTTGAGCAAAAGTTTGGATTTGATAAGGTTCGCGAGCGAACGCTTGCGCGCTGCCTATGCGGGCTTGGCGAACAGCGAGTAAGGGATGCCAGATTCAACACCAATCCTACCATTGTATTTGAATGGATTGAGATAGTTAAGAATAACTTTTTTTTGACATTATAAATGATTCTTGCGGCTACATTATTCAAGTAGCCGATTGCTTACTTACAAATATCCATAATCAATCCAATGGCGCATAGCCTATAAACTTCTAGTTGATTAAGTAAACGCTTTAAAACAATAGATAAACAAGCGTATAGGTATTAGTATTTTTTTATAAAACATGTTATAAAGCATTTTGCCAATAAGGGAAATAACATAAATTTGCTAAACAAAAATCTTGAGGATGCCGAAAATCAATAAAAGAGTAGGCCAAATTAAAAAAACAACTTCATATGATTAAAAAAAATCTTTGAGTGCATGTATGTATGTATGTATGCATAATTAGTTTCTTTACCTCATGTACAGGCGAAGTGGAACTTAATGCAAGAAACGAGAACTTTGAAAAGGATAAGTTTTGTTGGTTAGCCGAAAAGACAAGGGTGGAGGACGGAAAACTTGTTATTGATGCAAATTCATTCTTTGAAGTTTTGCATCTTTTATCTGAAATGACAGAAGATGAGTTAGATAAATGGGAAGAAAAAATAGGTTTTGTTTCATATAGAACAATTCTTAGAAGAATTAATTATCTCAGAGAAAACGACAACTTAGATGCAAAAGAATTAATTGAGAGATTCCCAAACACTATTGTTCAAAAGGATAGCACAATTTACCCCTTAATTGAAAGCACTATTGACCAAATAATTTGCAATGCCCATGGTGAATATTACACATCAGGAGTGTTTAATAAGTGGACACCTGACAAATTAATTATGGTATTTGAACCTGATAAGGATAAAACAGAATATGCAGTGTCACTTTTGAAATCAGAGCCTGAAAAAGGGATTTACCTCTTCTCAAAAGAAGAATTGATTGCATCAAAGTTTGATTGTTTATCATTTTATAAGACTTATAAACAAGATGATAATAAAAGAATATACTTGCAAGTCGAGGTTAGAAAAATCATTGTAGGCTTACAGGGTTTCCCTTTTAACACAAAAATAGAACAATATTACGCAGGTTGGAAGGCATGGGGTGAAGAGAGAAACTGGCTAGGTAATTGGAAGCAATATTATACTAATATAAGAGTATCAGAGGCAAAGTATAGTGTGATAGTCCCTATTAAGAATCAGTACCAACCCGACCCAAACAATGATGCATATACTTTATCTTTTTGGGATTCTCCTATAGAAAATGTTAGCTATGATGACATTGAAGTTTGCTCAAGACACTACTTTATAGGGCATCAAATAAAAACAGAATTTAATAAACCAGGTATCCCAGAACCTAAATTTGAACGCGTGCATGTATATGCTGAGTCACGAGGGGTAAAACCTGGAGTACAGGTTGCATGTAGCCCTTGGTAATAATACAAATGGGTTCCCTTTAAATGGGGAACCCTAAGTTTATGTATAATTAAACTTATGTGCCATGAAGTACTTCATAAAGATAATCACTTTTTTTGTTTTTATTATTTTTTATTTTAATAAACAGACATTTTCAAAGACAGACACTTTAAACTTTTCAGATAGATTAAAGTATCATATAATACCTCACCTTGACCTTGGGCTTGCAAGTGGTGTTTCTATTCCAAAACAGCACACTTGGGATCCTATAGGTATTTTTGAACCAAAATTTAAGGAATCTTTTTCCTATAAAGTTCAACTCTGCATGAGATTTAAATTACTTGAAGGGTTAAATGCATTAATTACACCTAATTTCTCCAAATTAGGTTATAAATACAATGATTTTGAGCTTGCATTTCCGGCTGGAATGATATTTCAAGGATATAATCATGAATACTATTATTATGGAAATGGGGTTGGGGTTGAGCTTTACATACTAGAATCTTTTTCAATTACTGCAGCCTACGGCAGAAATTACTTAATAAAGAAAATATCAACAAGCGACTCCAATTTTAAAAGTTTAAACAATTTTGGCAATGTAACCCAAAACAAAACTGAAGGGTTAACATTGTCGTGCAGATACAAAGTTAATAGATTCGGCTTGGGTTTAATTTATGATATTCCTTTATCAGAAAGTTCAATAGAGAAAGATCAAATTGGAGGCATAAGAGATTACACAAAGATTACAGGAATATACCTATTGGTAGAATATACAATTCTTTAAAAATAAATCAAAATATAAAATTCATGCACAGGAATAAATTAACCATCAGTAGCGTATTTATATTGATTTTAATGCCCTTGATCTCATTTAGTCAACAGCTTTACAAGCTAGAACTAAATGTTGTTGATAAAAGTTCAGGGGTTGGAATTCCTTATGCCACCTGTCAATTATTGAGTAACCAAAAAGGATTTGTAGCGAATGAATCAGGTTATATTTCATTGGTAACTACAAAGGGGCGAAATAGTATTAAAGCTTCTAGCGTTGGCTACAATGCAGCGGTTCTGGATTTCGAGTTGGTTTCAGATACTGCTTTAACCCTTTATTTAGAGTCAATTGAAATTGGAGAGGTTAAGGTTTACAGTGATAGGAAGCTAACACTTTTAAAGGCACAATCGGGTAAGATAACTGTTCCTTTGTACGCTATCGAGTCCGTTCCCAAATTTCTTGGTGAGCCCGACTTATTAAAATCTTTAATGATTTATCCTGGTATAGCATCAACTATGGATGGTTACTCCTCCTTGCTGATCAGAGGGGGAAATTCTGACCAAAACCTTTTTTTAATAGACGATTGCCCTGTATTTAACATTAACCATTTAGGTGGTTTTGTTTCATTATTTAACACAAATTCGATTAAATACGTTGATGTATACAAAAACAGCTTCCCCTCGCAATATGGTGGGAAAATATCTGGAGTTATCGATATCAAAACTCGAGATGGGAATATGTATGAATACCACGGGGAAGTTTCGTTGGGTATTGTTTCATCAGGTTTTTTAATTGAAGGGCCTATTATTAAAAATCGCATGACATTTTTAACATCTTTCAGGACTTCATACTTCGACTTAATAAACAAAAGTTTGAGGGAAGATTATGAGAAATCGGGCAATGGGAGTTATTTTAACTACAAATTTTATGACATGAACACCAGATTGTCCTATTACTTGAGTAAAAATTCAAGAGTTTACTTAAGTTTTTACAATGGTAAGGATAATATGGAAAATTTCGATGCAAGTGTTAATCTATATACATCGACAGGAATCAATGAAAAAACAACTGATATTTCGAGCAACACCCAGAATAACACATTAGTTTCCTTGGGCTATAGGAACAATTCTGGGGTAATATCAACTTCCGTTAACGGTTACCTTTCCTTGTATTCACAGTTAAATAAGGAATATCATGAACAGATAATCGTTCCTGAAAACAATATCAATGATTCTGAAATGAAGATTGGTCTTTATAAGTACGGCTTCAAAATAATTTCTGATTATTCTTTTAGAAGCAACGATAAAATTTTAGTTTCGTTTGAATCAGGCTGGTATTCTGTTGTTCCTGGTGAATTTCATAGGGTTACGTTTTCCTCTATTGATAGCATAACCAACATTTTTTTGTACAGGTAAATACAATTCAGGCCATCCGTTTGAAATTGCCGGTTCCATTGAAAATCAACACAAATTACTAAATGGAAGCATGGAATTAAAATTAGGCGTTAGATTAAATCAGTTTAACAATGACCTAGGAAAAGTTTTTTTTGATATTGAACCTCGCATATCTGCAACCTACTTTATAAACGAGTTATCGCAATTGGGATTAAGCTACACTCAGATGAATCAATACATCCACGGCCTAGTTAACAATCTTGGAGGGTTTGAGCGAATTCACTGGTTTGCTTCAGGCAATGAACTTTTACCACAATGCTCTCAACAGTACTCTTTAAGTTATAATGCTATTATTAAGAAGTATGACGCAGATATAATTGCTGAGTTTTTTTATAAAAAGAGCCATAATTTGCCTCTGATAAAAAAAGTACAATCAGCATTAGATTATCAAAACTTTTGGGTTAACAGATTTGACCCCTCAGGCGTAGGCTATTCATACGGATTTGAACTCTTATTAACAAAACAAACACCTCGATTCCTTGGGATTATTTCCTATACGTACCAGAAAAGTTTTAGAAGATTTGAAACCCTAAATGAAGGCAAATGGTTCCCCTACGATTTTGACAGACCTCATAATTTGAACATTCAACTTCAGCTAAATAGCAAGAAGAATATTGTTTATAGCGCAACCTTTGTTCTTCGTTCGGGCACACCGATAAATCTACCTAGTGGAATTGCAACCTCAAACTTGTTTTTTAGCTACTCAACTTACAATGGTTATAATAATTACCGTTTACCCGTTTATCATAGGCTAGATCTATCCGTTAAAAGGAACTGGAATACTTCAAAAGGCAATACTTTTTCTTTTTCCATCAGCATATTTAATGCTTACGCAAGGGTTAATCCTACTGCTGTGGAAATAAATAATAACAAATTGAAAGGCATATCGTACTTCACAATTATTCCGTCAGCAGGTATTAGTTATAAATTTTAACAGCTGTTTAAATATTACAATATGAACATTTTAAAACATTTGGTTACAGTTGCTATTATATCATTACTTTTGGTTAGTTGTGAATTTTCAAAAGAATGGAATTATGATTATAATGTTGATATAAACAAATTGGTTGTGCATGGTTTTTTCTCGGTCGATACTTTAATTGTTGAAATCAAAGGGCTTAAACATCCATTAACAAAACAAAGCATTGAGCCGAAAGGAATCGTTGCTGAACTTTATGAAGATAACCTTTTAGTTGGATGTTTACAAAAATTAAATGACTCAACCTTTACTGAACCAATAGGCTTTTTACCTGTACCCCATAAGGGTTACTGGCTTAAGGTTAAATGCGATAACTTCCCCGAAGTCTCTACAATGAAAGAAAAGTTGCCAGACATGACACAAATCAATAACATAACCATAGATACATTAAATGAAAATCAATCTAAACTTATTATTTCCGTAAACTTCAACGATGTAAAAGGTGTCACTAACTTTTACAGCCTAACTGTATATGAATACTTCAAAGGAGAAGTTCTTGTTAAAGGTTTTTTTAATCAGGGAATAACCTCCGATAATACTTTTGATGGTAATACCCAGAATTGGCAAGTAGAGGCCTATAAATGGTCTGACAGTGTAGAATTATATTTGCATCAACTTTCTCCATATTTTTATAGGTTTTTAAAATCAATTGATGATTTTGACAACTCAGCATCAGATCCATTTGTGGCTAGACCCGCCCAAGTGTTTACAAATGTTGTTAATGGATATGGATTTTTTGGTGCATTCTCAACAAGCCAAAAAAAGGTGGTTTATATAAAGAACAAGAGATAACAAAGGGAACTCGTAAAATTGGCTATTAACTGCAATGTGCTATATTTCCAATAATATAACTTACAGTTTCAATTTTTTGATTACTAATTGGTAACATTAAGTTTCATTCAATATACCAGCCATCAATTTTAAAAAAGAAAAAAAATAACTTATTCCGGTTTAATTTTATAACAACCACTACATTTGCTGTAAAAAGATTACAATGATTTACCCCGACACCTTTGAGCAAAAGGTTGGATTTGATAAGGTTCGCGAACTTACTCTTACGCGTTGCCTTTGTGCGCTTGGCGAGCAACGTGTTAAGGATGTTAAGTTCAATAGTGACCCATCTGTGGTGTTTGAGTGGATTGAACAGACCCACGAGATGAAGACCATTTGCCTGATGGAAGATGGTTTCCCCACCGATGGTTTTGTTGATATCACCCCAGCACTCCGCAAACTTCAGGTTGAAGGGCAATGGATTGATGAAAATGAGCTACAGCAACTAAGACGCTCGCTTGAAACCATAAAGCAGCTGCTGGCTTTTGTAAAAAGGGTATCGGACAAATACCCAACCATTGCTAAACTTGCAACAGGAATAAACTACTACCCTTATGTTATTGAACGAATTGACAGTATTCTGGACAAATACGGGAGAATAAAGGATAATGCATCAGCAAAGCTGGCCGAAATTAGAGCAAGCATAAGGGCAAAGGAAGCATCGGTAAATAAACTTGTGCAAGGAATACTGCGTAGTGCCCGCGACCAAGGTGTTGTTGAAACTGATGCACAGCCTACTGTGCGCAAAGGGAGGGTGGTTATTCCCGTTGCTGCTGCAAACAAGCGCAAACTTAAAGGTATAGTTCATGACGAATCGGCTACGGGCAAAACTGTTTTTATTGAACCCGTTGAGGTGGTTGAGCTTAATAACGAAATACGCGAACTGGAATACGAGGAAAGGCGCGAGATAGTGAGAATTCTCATCGAATTTGCCGATAGCATCAGACCCTACCTGCCCGAACTACTATCGGCCTACGATTTTATGGGCGAAATTGACTTTATTAGAGCAAAGGCCCTTTTAGCCATTGAGTTTGATGGCGCCAAGCCCATACTAAACAGCAATTCCACAATCATATACCTGCGTCAAGCCCGGCATCCAATTCTACAGCTGAGCCTTAAAAGAGAAGAGAAAAAGATTGTTCCGCTCGATATTGAATTGAATCCACACGATAGGATTTTACTAATCTCGGGGCCAAACGCTGGGGGTAAATCGGTATGTTTAAAAACTGTAGGATTGCTCCAGTACATGTTACAATGCGGTTTTCTGCCTTGTGCGTTGGAAAACTCCGAGATGGGAATATTTTCGAAGATATTTATAGATATAGGCGATGAGCAATCGTTAGAGAACGACCTCAGCACCTACAGCTCGCACCTTATTAACATGAAACAAATGCTAAGGCATACCGATAGCCAAAGCCTAGTGCTAATCGATGAGTTTGGAGCTGGAACCGAACCCACAGCTGGCGGTGCAATTGCCGAGGCAATTCTTCAAGAGCTATGCAATAAAGGAACTTTTGGGGTTATTACTACACACTACTCCAACCTTAAACATTTTGCCGCCAACACTCCTGGTATTGTAAACGGAGCCATGCTTTTCGACAACGAGCGGATTGAACCGCTTTTCAAACTTGAAATTGGTAAACCAGGTAGCAGTTTTGCCTTTGAAATTGCCCGCAAAATAGGACTTCCCGAGGATGTGCTCAACGAAGCCTCAAAAAAGGTTGGCTCCGATTACATCACCTTTGAAAAACATCTCCGTGAGATATCGCGCGATAAACGATACTGGGAAAAGAAGCGAGAAAGCATAAGGTTAGCCAACAAACGCGCCGAAGAAGCTGAGGAAAAACTCCAAAAGGAACTGGAAGAACTTGAGAAAAAGCGGAAGGAGATAATAGTAACCGCAAAAAAAGAGGCTCAGGAACTACTAGCAAATGTGAACAAGCAAATTGAAAACACCATTCGAACCATTAAGGAGAGTAACGCCGACAAGGAACGAACCCGTGAAGCACGAAAAGAGCTGGAAAATATCAAAGCCGAAATAGGGAAACCTGAAAACACCGATGCTCTTATTGAGCGCAAAATGGAGCTCATAAAACAACGGCAGGAACGAAAAGCACAAAAAAATCAACAAAAAAGCAACGCTGAAAGTAAGCCAGTAAAAATTGAGGAGGAAAAAGCCATTGAGCCGGGCGACAAGGTAAAAGTGGAAGGCAGCGATGTGGTAGGCGAGGTAATTAGTGTAAGCGACAAAAGCGCATCGGTTGCCATTGGCGGAATGATAACCGTAGTGAAGCTTAATAAAATTAAACGTATATCATCGGGCGAATTTCGCGAGGTTTCAAAGCAAAAGGCAACGGTAAATACAGGTTTTGACGTGTATAAGCGGAGGCTAAACTTTAAGTCCGATATCGACATACGTGGATACAGGGCCGACGAGGCCCTTGAGGCTGTTCAGGATTTAATTGATGATGCGCTAATGCTGGGGTTCAGCCGTGTGCGAATACTCCATGGGAAAGGAAATGGAATTCTCAAGCAGGTGATTCGTGACTTTTTAAAAGCTACGCCAGGCGTAAAAAGTTTTAGCGACGAACACGTGGAATTCGGCGGGGCGGGAATTACGGTAGTTGAGCTTGACGTTTAGCGCTTTAGCCTATGAAAATTGAAAGGCATTTTGTATATTGCCAATCAAAATAATGGGTTGTGGAATTACTTATTTACAGCCGTCAATCAAGTCAGAGGCTAGAATACATTTGCCGATTTATTTTCAAGGACATACTCCGTATGCCCTACCGGATATCGAGTTCCTACACCGAAGCATCGGAATACAAAGGACCAATACTAAGTTACGATAAACAACCAATAACAGGTTCCATTAGCATTATACCAACAAGCCTTCTGTTTGATACAGGAATCAACCATGTTCCAATGGAAATTGGTGAATGGAATGGCATGCCTGCATTCCCCATGGCCTGGAACCATAAAGCCGATATCCCTTTCGACCTACTTGCCGGGGCATTCTACTTGGTTTCCCGTTACGAAGAGTATTTACCCCACAAGCCCGATAAACACGGACGTTTCAGATTTACCAATTGCATTGCATATAAGAATGGCTTTATGGAAATCCCCATTGTTGACCTATGGGCTTATGAACTTCGAAGAGTTATTAAGGAAAAGTTTGGCAACTCACACGCAAAACAACGCGGTTTTACCAGCCAAATAACTTTTGACCTCGACAGCGCATTTGCATTCAAAGGCAAAGGCATTATTAGAAACGCTCTAGGCTTTACCAAATCAGCCATTACGTTCGATTTTAAAAAAGCCAGAGCTCGATTCAGGGTACTTACAAACAAAGAACAGGACCCCTTTGATATATACGAAAATTTATTTACTAAGCTCCCTGCTGGCGAAGCCACCAAATGGTTTGTACATGTTGGCAGTTGGAGCAAATACGATAAGCAAGTAAAAACCGGTAGCCCATCGTTTTTAAACCTGGTCAACAAGTTGTCCACGCGTTACCCAATTGGTATACACCCATCCTATAAAAGCTTTGTTAGCGATACCGTATTCCGACAGGAACTGTCGAAATTAGTAGATATTTTAGGGCAAGCCGTGTCGGCATCGCGATTCCACTACCTGCGACAAAGCATACCTTACTCATATTACCCACTCATAAGAGCAGGTATAACCCAGGAATACTCAATGGGGTATGCCGACAAACCCGGTTTTAGAGCGGGGACATGTACGCCCTACCCTTTTTTCGACTTATTTGAGAACACACCCAAAAACCTTAAGGTTTTTCCCTTTGCCTTGATGGATAAATCGCTCATAAATATCGTCCGCCACAACCCCAGTCAAGCCTTTGAACTCGTTAAACGGTTAGTTTATGCCGTTCGGAAAGTAAATGGAAACTTTGTGAGCATATGGCATATCGATTACTTGGCCGAGAACCATACCGGAATCACACTCAGGGAATTGCTCGAAAAAACTATTGAAATGTGCAAGGATGAATGAAAATCTAAAAATAGATTTTTTACTCCGTGAAGAGATTGACGATAAACGCTGGAACGCCAGTATTGATAAAGCCATTAACGGAAACATATACGCATACACCTGGTATCTCGATGTGGTTTCGCCGGGCTGGGGGGCTTTGGTTACGCCCGATTACAACTACCTTTTCCCACTTCCCATAAAACGAAAGTATGGCATAAACTACATTATTCAGCCCCTATTCTGTCAGCAACTTGGACTTTTCACATCCCAACAAATTACACCTGGCATCGTGGACAGGTTTATTGAAAGTATTCCGCAAACATTTAAATACATCGACATTAACCTAAACATACATAATAAAACTAATGAATTTATCAAAGATTCTGATAAAAGAAAAACATACTTGCTTGATTTGCTGGACTACAACGAACATTTATTCATTAAATACAACCAAAACACCAAAAGAAACATCCTAAAAGCCATTGCCAACGAATTAATAGTAACCGATAAGCTACCCTTGCATGAGTTTGTGAAAATATACCGGGAATATGGGTTTACAGTAAGGGGAGACAAAGACATTAAGCTAATTGAAAGGTTAGCTGAAGTACTTATAACCCAAAACAGAGCAACCATTTGGGGAGTAGCCAATAGATTATACCAACTTGGCAGTGTGGCATTGTTTGCCGAAAGCCATAACACATTATGCTACCTGTTTGGAGCATCCAAGCATGAATTTAGGGAAAATGGGGCTATGTTTTTAATTATTGATGGAGTTATCCACAAGAATTCAGGTATGGATAAAGTATTAGATTTTGAAGGTTCCGAATTACGAGGTATTGCACGTTTTTTTGAAGGCTTTGGAGCAAAACCTTGTACCTTTTATAACTACAAAAAAAACGTTTTGCCGGCAGGTGAGCTATTGGTAAGAATAAAGCAAAAACTTAAACTCATATAGGGATATGCTGTCGATATCAAAAATCTCATTAAGGGAACTGAAACTATTCAATGATGATACGGGTTTAAGCGAGAAAGATTTTTTGCCCATTAGCAAGGTTAGAGCAATGTCGTTAATGGCAAACCCGCGTGCAAGCTCAAACGATAATGTGCTATACCAGGCCCATTGGAACGAAAAACTTATCGCATACCTAACGGTACTGCCCGATATAGCTTTTGCCAACAACCAAACCATACCATTTGCATGGATTAGCGGTGCATGGGTTCATCCAAATTTTCGAAGACAGGGGATAGCCACAAAATTAATTGATGCAGTAGTAATGGACTGGAATGGAATGCTAATGGCAACTAACTTCTCCAAAATAACTGAAGCCGTATTTGAAAAAACCAAAACATTTAAAACTGTCAAAAAAATTGAAGGGCGAAGGTTTTTCCTGCGTAAAACACTTCTGAGTTCCTACAACTGCTGCAGCCATAGCAACCCATTCAGCTATTTTGGCGAGAAGGGCATTAACCTTTTCAACCACTCAAACCTTACCCGCAAATTCCTTAAACTTCCAAAAAATATTGAAATTGAATACTTCACAAGACCTGACGATGAAATACTAAGTAAACTAACCCTGGCAACTGCCAATACACTTACAAAACGAAGCACTGAAGAGATTAACTGGATTATCCGATATCCGTGGTTAATTAACGGCCTGCTGCCCGACAGAGCAGCGCAAAAATTCTTTTTTGCCTCTGTAATACCTGCATTTGCCTATTACCTGATAAAAGTATTTAAGGATGATGAACTGATAGGAGTCTTACTCATGCAACATAGCAATACCCGCTTCACCGTTCCATACTACTGGTTTGAAAGCGGTAGCGAAGATGTTATGGCCAGGATAATACTACTGCACGCTTCAAAATCCAAAGCATCGTTTATCAACATTTACAATCAAAAGATTGTGAACTCCATGCTTAATTTACGACCATACTATTTTTACAGCAAAAAACGAACCCGTAAATATTTAGTGACCGACAGTATGGTTGATATAATAGGAGATAGTTTTGAGCTAAAGGATGGCGACGGCGATTGCGCGTTTATATAGTTGCATTAGTCCATTAAACTTTGGAAATCAATCTCGGTCATTTGTTCGGCCTCAACTACCTTTCCTTTTTCACATTTGATGGTCCGGGCAGGAAATTTCTTAATGATTTGGGTGTTGTGGGTAGCCATTATAATGGAAATTCCTGAGGATGAAAGGTTATGAAGTATTTGCATAATACCTTCCGAAGTCTCCATATCGAGGTTGCCAGTAGGCTCATCGGCCAGAATAAGCTCGGGGTTATTTAAAAGCGCCCTGGCAATCACAACACGTTGCTGCTCACCACCCGATAGCTGATGGGGCATTTTGTAATCCTTAAACTTTAGCTCTACCATATCGAGAACTTCAGCTATACGCTGCTTAATGGCCGATTTGTCCTTCCAACCGGTAGCCTTTAGAACAAAAAGCAGGTTATCGTATACACTCCTGTCAGTAAGCAGTTGAAAATCCTGAAAAACTACACCAATTTTACGGCGTAGCTTTGGAACATGTTTGCGTTTAAGTTTCTTTAGGTTAAAACCACACACAAATCCATCGCCCTCTTTTAGCGGTATTTCGGCTGTAATAGTTTTAATCAAGCTAGTTTTTCCACTACCAACTCTTCCTACCAGGTAAACAAACTCCCCCTTGCCTAACGAAAAGTTAACATCGGAAAGAACAAGATTGTCCTCCTGAAAAATATTGGCTGAGCGAATATCAACAGTAAAATTATCCATAGAATGCCGAAATGTTTCAAAATGCTAAGGTAAGAAAAAAAATAGAATCTACTTAGCCAACAAATCGGCAATGGCATTTTCAAGTATAGGGAAATTCCACTTAAAGCCTAACTGAACCAACCGTTCCGGATGAACGGGCTGGTTGGCCAAAAGCACTTCGTTAGCCATGCCTCCGGGTAGTAACTGCAGCAAAAACCTTGGAATACGGAAAAGTATTGGCCTGTGGTAAAAACCTGCCACTTGCCTTGCCATATCGGCATAGCTATTAGTTGCAGGGGCTGTTAGGTTAAATGCTCCCGATGCTGCTGGATTATCCATCAGGAATTTTACTGCCCTTACATGGTCCGAAACATGTATCCATGGTATGATATTTTTCCCATCGCCCAGCATGGCGCCAGCAAAGTAGCGGGATGGCTTTACAATCTTAGGCAAAAACCCACCATTACTCGAGAGCACAACACCGGTTCGAATAAGAAGCACACGAGTAGCATTAGCGCAGGCAAGGGCTTCGTTCTCCCATTCGTTTACCAAAGACGATAAAAAGCCACTTCCAGCGGTGGAATTCTCAGTTAAAACGCTACTGCTATTATATGAATATATTCCTACTGCCGATGCCTGCACAAACACCTTGGGCGGATTTTTACAAGAATTAACGGCTTGTGCTAATGCCCGGGTTGGCAGTATTCGGCTTTCAGCTATTTTTTTTCGGTTTTGCTTTGTCCAAAGCGTTGCAATGTTATGTCCTGAAAGATTAATAACAGCCGATGTGCTATCCAAAAGAGACACAAGTCGCTCATCGGGTTTTCCGCTCCATTGAACAATATGAACATTACTGCCCGAAGATTGATGCTTAGATGGGTTCCGGGTAAGTAACTTTACCCTATAACCATCGCTAACAAGTATAGGAACCAGCCAACTTCCAATAAGTCCGGTTCCTCCGGCTACTACGGCAACTTTGCTCTCTACAACATTTACCATTACCTTACAATTTCAACCCAAGCTTTATCAATGATTCTTAATGCCGATGTAAAAGTAGTGATATCGGGATTAACCTCGCCGTTGGCTCCCGAAGGATGGCTATGACCAACGGGTTTGAAATAAAATCGATTTTCAGTTGAATTCCTGCTTACCAAAGCCTCATAAATCAAAGCTGGCTGACCCGATGTGGCATACTCCTCATCGCCCGGGAAACGATTGTTGTGCCAGTAATTGTTGAAATCCCAGGGCTTGTTTACTTCCATTACGACCTTTAACTCACTCATATCAGGTGGAAGCATGGTTTTAAGAGTAAATGAACCCGAAGGGGTTGCTCCGCTGAATGCATCAATATTTTGGGTAGATTTTGATGCGTTAGCAGATGTTAAGTTTTTCCATCGTGGCAATGCAGCTGGCCTATTTCGCTCACCCTGTAGCCACTTGCCTTTATCGTAAACACCATAACGGAAAATGCCCGTTGAAATGGACTGCGATGCGTATAGCGTACCAATAAAATTGCCTTTAACATCTTCAACCCAAATGGCCATAATGGGATATTTATACTCTTGACCTCCAACTACCATAATTTGAGCAGGAACACCATTGCTGAATGGCGATGTTGTCAGCTCCTGAACTACTGCTTGGGTTTGTGTTTGGCTTGTAGTGTTGCACGACTGCCATACCATAAATCCCACTAATGTTGATATGAATAGGATTACTACTTTCATTTTTTCTGTTTTTAGAATTCTACAATTACCCCAATTGTTGGCAATACTGTTCCACCACCGCTTCCCTCAACCTTTTTAAGCAGGTAACGCGAAGAGTCGTTAGGGTCAACCACCGGGTTCCCGTTAGTATCGGTAACAGTGGTGTAAAGCGGAGGTCTGTCGCCCTGGAAATTGTAAACATTCTGAATATCTATGTAGATATTGAGCATCCACGAATTAAAGAAATACGACTTATCGATACGAATATCGAGCTGATGGAACGATGATAATCGGTTACTGTTAAAGCGGGAATAATCGAGCGAAGGTTGACGCTGGACATCCCAAACATTAATGAGCGACGAAGTAACCAAATCGTAGGGTGTGTATGGAGGGCCACCAACAAACCGCCACTTAAAGCCAAAATCCCAACCCTTTTTGAACGAACGGGTAGCCGTAATGGTAACCAGATGCCGGTTATCCCACGATGTGGGTATCCAGCTGCCAGTGGGCTTAAGACTACTATTCATAAGGCTTGTCTCGCTCCTAACCAATGTGTAGGAAAACAAAGTATTAAAACCCAGCAACTTTTTATTACGATAAAGGAACTCCACGCCGTAGGTTCGGCCTTTGCCGGTTGAAACCAACGGTTCATCGCCAAAGGTTCCATAATCGGCACTTTTGCTTGAAATGGATACTGAATCGTTAAGCGACACGGGATACTTATCGTAGAGTTTCAAGAAACCCTCAACGGTAAGTTGGCTTGCCTCATTGGGCTGCCACTCAAAACCGGCCATCAAGTGATCGGACTGAATATAGGTTATTCCGTTGGCTTTATTCACAAGCGTTCCAGCAGGGTTGGCAAACCCTAAGGCGGTGTAGGGTGGCAGCTGATAATACCTACCCACGTTCATATTAAGAAAAACGTTGGGCTTCAACTTATACGAAAGCGATAATCGGGGACTTACCTGTTTAAACAGGTTGTTCATCTCCGAAGAGTAACTGCTGGCATCGGCCCTTAAACCTAAAGAAACCGTAAGGTTATTCAGAAAAACCCTGTTGACCTGCCCAAAAACGTTCCACTTGAACAAATCCAGGTTGGTTTTATAAGTATCGGGCGTATAGGTTGAGCCCACAAACTTTGCCCTAAATGTTGAGTTATAGTAACGGGCATATTCCAAACCAGCGCCGTAGTTTACATTGAACTTACTTAAACTCAAATCGCGCTCATAGCGCAATTTATTTTCAGCCTCCCACGAAGTGTAATCGAGTAATTTTGGCAAATTATCATCGTTGTTGGTAAACTTATGCTGCAGGTTATTCAACATGTTCCGGCTTACAACCAAGGTATGGAAACCGTTTTGGGCAAAGTGCTTGTAAACGGTTCCCAAGGTGTAATTCCATTGGGTATTAACCGGTAAGTAGCCAAGGATGTAACGTTGATACTCATCGGGATTTTTCAGTTTAAGGTTCAGGTCGAACTCATCGATTGCACCAAGCCCTATGACGGTAATTTCATTTTTTGCATCGATACGGGTTTTAGTCTTGAACTGAAAGTCGTTGTATGTAGGCAGGAACGGAAGCCCAAGTGCATTGAAAAGGAACTGCAGGTATGAACGCCGGGCCGAGAAAATCATGGTTGTGTTCCTACTCAAAGGACCATCGAGGGTGAGAGCCAAATCCGATGCGCCAACCGCAGCCTTTACCTTCAAACGCTCGCTATTTCCGTCAACCTGACGGAAATCGAGAACCGAGCTGAGTGCATTTCCCTTTGATGCTGGAAAGGCACCAGAGTAAAAATTCACCTCACGCACAAAATCGACATTAATAATTCCCACGGGCCCACCGGAAGCCCCCTGAGTGGCAAAGTGGTTCAGGTTAGGGATTTCAACACCATCGAGGTAGAAACGATTCTCATTAGGCCCACCACCACGAACAATAACATCGTTGCGATAAGCAAGCGAAGGTGCCACACCCGGAAGCGACTGAACAACACGACTTATGTCGCGGTTACCGCCTGGGTTGCGCTCAATCTCATCGATACCGATACGGCGTAAAGAAAGGGGTGCTTCCTCGCTTCGCCTAAATGGCGATGCTTTTATCACCACATCCTCAATCTCATAGGGCATTTCCTCTAATGGGATATCGATAAAAACATTTTTAGAGCGGGTAACCATTACTGCTTCGGAAATATAGGGTTTAAAACCAATTGCTGTTACCTGCAGTTCTACCCACCCTGGTTCTAATCCTGCAATCACAAAGTTGCCATCAAAGTCAGAGGTGGTGCCAATGATTTTCCCAAAAACGATTACAGTAGCAAATGGAATTGGTTCGTTGGTTTTACTATCAAATACTCTTCCCTTTATCATTCCCTTATCCTGGGCATTGAGAGGGTTTAACAGTAAAATTGATATAAATAGCAAATATGTTTTACGTAACATAACAAAAAGAATTTTGCTCAATAAACACAACGCAGCATGTATTGTTTAGTATTTGAAGCATTAGCTTAGATAAAAATAGCTAAATTTTCAATTCTCCTAAACAAACCTACCTGTTTTTCTCAATATCTTTAATCAGCAGGTAGTTCATACATGCAGTAAGAGCTTTAGCCCTTAGCATAAGCGAGTCGAGGTGTTTATCGGGCAAGTAGTTGCTTGGCACAAGCTTACGGTGTTCCCTATCGCTCCACCGGTAAAACAAAGGGGTTGAACTAAAATCGATTAGCCCAAGACTATCGGCAGCTACGCAATAACAGTATAGCCCAAAGTCGCTTGAACTACTATCGCTGCAAAGGTTGTTGCCAAAATTCGGGTACCTTGCACTGGAAAGAGAAAGGTTATAAAGCGTGGGGAATATGTCCTTATGCGAAGCAAAACGTTTGGTATCGATTGGGTTTTTAGGGCGATACTTAGATGGAATATACATTAGTAATGGAACCGAATACTGCATAAACAAATCGGCCTGTGGATACTCAAAGTTCTGACGGATATTGTGATCGCCAGTGGCAACAATGATAGTGTTTTCGCCCAAGGGTGAGTTTATAATTTGTTTGATAAAGTTGCCCAAGCTGCTATTGGCATACTGGTAGGCCCTTAGCCCTTTCAACACAACCTCCTCATCGAACTTCATGCGTTTACGCGCCCAACTGGGAATAGAAATGGTGTAGCCTTTGTAGCTGGAAGGAATATCGTAAGGAGTATGGTGCGAAATGGTCATGCCGAAAATCAGGCAGGGTTTGCCACTTGAATTTTTAAGCACATCGAAAGCTCTTTGGAATAGTACCTCATCGTGCATACCCCACTCACCTGCTTTACCATCGGGATATAGTTTCCTGAGGGTTGGCTCCGCCTCAATAGACATGAAATACTGGCGGGGTATAAATTTATCCATGTTCCTCCAGCCCATTTTTCCACCGGTTAAAAATATATTTGTATATCCCTTTTCGTAAAAAGGCTTTGCAGCCGAAGCATCAAACGAAAAGTTCTGAAATGGTGATTGCGAGAGCGGGCTTTTGGGGGTGTTAACCAGTATGCTTTCAAGTGAATATATAGTTCCTGAATACGCAGGCAAAAAGTTACGGAACAGGTAGCAGCTATCCAAAACATCGGCAAGCGATCCCAGCATGTTGCAGCTATCGGAATGCATATCAATATAAAAGTTGCTCATGCTTTCCATCAGGATAAAAACCACATGCGGTGGATTATTTTCAAGAAAATCGTTTTGATGAGAGGTGGCGTAAAAGGTTTCGGGTGTTACACTATCAACCCTATACCCATAGTAAACACTTGCAGCATCCTCAACTGATTTGAATTTTAAAGACTTGAGCATCTTGGCGATATCGATGTCAATCCTACTCCTTTGCCTATCAGTCCATGCAATTTTTGTGCTGAAAAGACCGTTAACTGGCAAAGTGTTAACAAAAACATTCTCCGATATGGTTGCATGCCTGCCATCGAGCGGCACAACTCCCAAATTACCGCGCATGCCCAAAAAGTATAATCCGGAAAGGAAAATAACCACAATAGTTCTAAGCCACAATGGCTTTACCATTTCGCTGAAATTGTAGGAAACAGGCTTATATAGATGGGCAAAAAGCCTATGAAATGCCCAAATTAGCAATGCAAACAACAGCAATAATGGAATAACCGGATACTCCTTCCAGATAGAAACCAATACAGCCCAGGTATCATCCTCAAAAAAGCCAAAAATTATTACGCTAATCTTTGTATGGTAAAACTTATAAAAGTAAAAGTTTATTACCTCAAACATAACCACCAAAAACATTAGCGCAGTAGAGTAATACCTGTAAAACTTCGTAAAACTCCCCACCCTATTTTTTAAAATCAACCTAACATAAGCCAGCAAAAGACATGGTAGTAGGGCAATTGTCAACACTTTTAGGTCAAATTTTAAACCCACAGCAAAAGCCCTGACAACATCGCCCGACAATCCGCTCAGGTCGTGCCAATCGGCATATGATAGCAGAAAAATCAACCTCGATAAAAAAAGGATTGTTACACCAACCAGTAAATTCCTTACAATCCAGTGAATAGCTTCCAAAAAGCTGTCGAATCCTGTTTTATTCATCCCTTTAAATACTTTTGTTTAGTTCAAACGCATTACTCACAACCGATTTTATATGGGGCAAAACCTTAGGGGAACGGCTAAAAAGTGCAAGATACTCAATATTATAACCCTTACCCTTGAGCGGCGCAAATGTAATACTATTCAGGTATAAGTTGTGCTGAGCAAAACAATTTGCCACCTTCTCAATCACCAATTCATGAACCTCTTTATCCTTTACCACACCATTTTTCCCAATGTTCTCCATGCCTGCCTCAAACTGTGGCTTTATGAGTAGCACCATAAACCCTTCGGGTTTAAGGAATTTTACCATGGGTTGAGCCACCTGCGTGAGCGAAATAAACGACAGGTCGGCAGTTACAATATCGACCTGCGTGCCCAATGCCGATATATCAAGTGTGCGGATATCAGTCTTTTCTAGCGAGCAAACGCGCGAATCGTGGGTTAACCTGGCATCGAGTTGATTAGTTCCAACATCAACCGCCCAAATAAACCTTGCGCCATGCTGCAAGGCGCAAAAGGTAAATCCACCGGTTGACGCACCCACATCGAGCATCAGCTTGCCGGAAAAGTCGAGCCCAAACTCATCGATTGCCCTTTGCAGTTTCAACTCACCACGGCTAAAAAAATTGCTTGAACTTTCCGACAGTTCAACCGTATCGGTATCGGAAACCGGGTAAGCCGGTTTAGTAATCTTTGCTCCATTAACCAAAACCTCTCCCGCCAAAATATGCGCTTTAGCGCGCTCACGCGAACGGCAAAGCCCTTGTTCCACCAAATATATATCAAGCCTTACCATTCCGTGTCCCTGTTTTTTTTATTCGCCTAACCATTGCTTTAATTCCTGGAGTTGAGTCGATTTGTATAAACCTTATGGTATTAGGCAACTCCTCGGCAATCCATGGGTAGTGATTGGACATAATTGATAGTATTTCAATGCAATGAGCCTTAACGCTAACAGGCACATCGTTGCTTAACAGCCAGTTGTAACAGGCCTCAATCAACCGCTCAACCTCTCCATTTCGAGCATCAATCCAACCCGATAGTTTAGATTGATTAGTGGCCAGCCATGTTTTGAATAGCTTGCAGAAATGACGTCGAACCGAGTTGTTTTGCAAACTGGGGATTACCCCCACTAACCTATCGGCGTGAGCATCTAAAAGCGAGTTATTGTAGAGCAAGCAGCCTTCCAAAACCCAAGCAGCATGGAAAGCCAACTGACTATTATTGGACAAACTTAGCTTAAGGAGAGTATCAGTTCCATTGGGTATGGCAGAAAAAAAAGATGCCAGCTGTTGTACATCGCTTTTACGAAGTGCGTATTTTAGCCGTTCAGTTAGGTTATCGATTTCCATTATCTTTTATTGCGAAACCACAAATTTAGTGTATGACCGACAATTATGATATACTTAAGCAACTTTTTGATAAGGCAAAGAGCGTAACCCCACCTAGCGATGCGCATTTCACCTTTGGCGAGAAATATGTGGCAGCCCTGAATGGGATGGGACAAATAGGTGTATGCGCCACGTTAGGTAAAAAGGTAAACCAAGCAAGCCTTGACAATTTGGACCTTGGTAAAGTTGAATGCCGAGTTGCAGCTAACGCCTTTGCCAACGCAACGCTTAACTACCTTGTAGAGCCCGACGGGAATGGCGATATTTTCGACATGGTTGATTTTGGCAGCTACACCAGTTTGGTGATGATAGGCTACTTTGGCTCACTGGTTCAAAAGTTACAATCCAAAAGTATAAATCCCTTAGTCTTCGACATCGACCAGCACGAAGCGCCAGTGCTACCCATGGAAAAACAAAAAGAATACCTTACGGTTGCCGACTGTGTTATTCTCACCTCAACTAGTTTAAGCAATGGAACATTCAGCGGGATTGTAAAAACCGTAAACCCGCAATGCTCCATATACATGCTTGGCCCCTCTACCCCGCTAGACAACCTGATGTTTACTATACCACAGGTAAAAGGCTTATTTGGTTCTATTTTCCCAATCAACAATACCGAAACACTCAACCTCATAGCCCAGGGTTACGGTACCAGGGACTTTATGCACACCATGCGGAAGGTTTATAGGATAAGAAAAAACGCTTAGCGCCTTTTTGGTGCTAAGCGTTTTACAAGTAGTTTTGTTAGCTCCTATTGGAGAATAACCATCTCGTTAATTAGATTTTTTGCACCGGCATACTTATCTATTACAAAGAGTGCATAGCGGATATCGAGCGAGATGTTACGGCAGTAGTTGGGGTCGAACATCACGTCGCTCATGGTGCTTTCCCAGCAGCGGTCAAAGTTAACACCTATAAGATTGCCTTCGGCATCGAGCACCGGACTGCCTGAATTACCACCAGTTGTATGGTTTGATGCAATAAAGGCCACTGGCACTGTGCCGTTAACGGCATAAGGGCCAAAATCCTTTGCCTGGTAAAGCTCCATCAACCGTTTTGGCGGAACGTAATCGGGAACGTCGCGCTGTTGCGATTTTTCGTAAATACCATTGATGGTGGTATAGTAGTCGTAAACCACGCCATCGCGCGGGGCAAAGCCACCCACCTTACCGTAAGCAATCCGAAGGGTTGAGTTGGCATCGGGGAAGAATCGCTTATCGGGTTGCATACGCATTAACCCTTCCACGTAGGTTCGGTAAAGGATATCCAGACTATCGGTAATTTCAAAGTAGCGTTTTTGCACATTCTTACGGTAAAGGTCCTCAAACTCAAAGTAAATGCTAAAGACAGGGTCGTTCAGGAACTCACGGGCATTGGTGCTATCAATATCGTTCAAAAGGGTTAAAACCCTTACGCTATCGGCAAAAGCGGTTTGTGAATAGATTTGCCTGGCAAGCTCTCGCCAATTACCCGACTGCTGAATGAACTTACCCAAAAATTCAGGTTGAAGCTTCTGGGGAATACGTTCGTAGTAGGCCTGCATCATAGCAGCAAAAACCTCCCTGTCAACACTGAGGTCAAAGTCCTTGAAGAAATCGCGAACATACTCCACTAGCTTATTACGCTGTTCAGCCAATTTTGCCTTGTCGGCATTGGGTTCAAGAGCCATGCTCAACAATCGCTCAAAACGCGATGCAAAGCTTAGCATTTCAACCCCATAAACCGCCTCGTTGCGGTAATCCACAACCAGCGACAGAGGAGCTAACTCAGCGTAAAGCCTATCGAAGGTAGGAAGTAACCAACCGTAACGCTCCTTAAGCTCAGGGTTTGTAGCCGCCCAAGCAGCAAACATGCTCTCCTGCTCCTGCTTTTTGGAAACAGCATCCAACCTGCGCAACCCCATTGTTTCACCAATCCACTTTTTCCAGGCATTGGCCACTCGGGCATGCTTAGCCGCATACTTAATGGCAATGGTATCGTTTGACTCGGTAAACTTATTGAAAATTGACAGGCGGATATCACGGAGATTAATTTTATGCGGATTGCTTTGGTCAATAAGTAACCTAACGGCATGGGAAGTGATAAACTGCTGGGTGCGACCAGGGAAACCGTAAACAAGGGTAAAATCACCTTCCTTAATACCTTTCATCGATATTTTGAAGAATTTTTTGGGTTTGTAGGGAACATTGCTTGGTGAGTATGGTGCTGGATTATTGTTTTTATCGGCGTAGATACGGAAAAGTGAGAAATCGCCAGTATGGCGAGGCCAAACCCAGTTGTCGGTATCGCCACCAAACTTTCCTATTGACTCAGGGGGTGTTCCCACCAGGCGCACATCTTCAAACACCTGATAAACAAACATGTAATACTGATTGCCATAGTAAAAGGGACGTACGTTAGCCTCGTAGCCAATACCTTCCTTTTCAGCTTTTGCAACTAGGCTATCGGCCACCTGTCGAATGCGTTTTGCCCTTTCCTGTTCGGTCATAGATGGGGCTATGTTCTTCAAAACTAAATTGGTTACATCGTCCATGCGCACAAGAAATCTAACACTGAGCCCTGGGTTAGGCAATTCCTCGGCTTTACTGGCAGCCCAAAAGCCGTTGGCTAAAAGGTTGTGGTCAACCGTTGAGTGCGATTGTATTTCAGGGTATCCGCAATGATGGTTAGTAATCAGAAGTCCCTCGGCCGAAATAAGCTCGCCAGTACAGCCCCCGCCAAATTGAACTATGGCATCTTTAAGGCTAGCGTTATTAACACTATAAAGGTCCTCGGCAGTAAGCTTAAGGCCCATTCGTTGCATCTCGGCTATATTTTTACCAATGAGCATGGGTATCCACATGCCTTCATCGGCAATTCCTTTGAAAACAAGGAATAGGGAAAGAACTACAAACAGGAATGTTTTTCTCATAGCTATTTTGATTTTTCTATTTTGACATCGAAGTAATGAAAGCGATTAATTGCGAATGCAGGGTATGTATAGGAAGCCCCATAACATTGAAGTATGAACCATCGATACGCTCCACGCCCACGTATCCAATCCACTCCTGTACACCGTAGGCTCCTGCTTTATCGAATGGTTTATACCTGCCAACGTAATAATCTATCTCCTCCATGCTAAGCCTTTTAAAATGAACCTCAGTGGTAGCATCGAAAACCCTTTCGGAATTTTTGGATTTAAGGCAGACACCGGTAATAACTATATGCGATTTATTGGACAAAGCGCTTAGTATTCGGCGGGCATCGGCTGCATCTTTAGGCTTACCAAGGATTTGATTACAGCAAATAACAATAGTATCGCAGGTGATGAGGATTGTGCTTTCATCGAGCCTATTGGCAAAGTGTGCAGCTTTATGCTTTGCAAGGAAAACGGGCACATCGGTCAAAGGCAGGTTGGCAGGGAATGGCTCCTCGTCGTCGTGGTTAGTATCCCAAACCTCAAATTCTACATCAAGCCCTTTAAGCAACTCACGCCTCCTTGGTGATTTGGATGCTAAAACGAGCCGTTTACCTTGCAGCAATTCGTGTAACAACATCTATACAAAAACCTTTACATGTTTACAATAAAACGGAAAATGAGCGTGTAAATCAGGCCTAAAAGCATAATAATCTTGCACAGAGAGCTTGCCTTGTGGTAATCCTTTTTGGATGAGGCAAGTAGTACGCTAAAAATCAAAATAAAAATTGGGATCACTATAAAGATCACCAGGTAAACTAACGAAATATAATCAAACGGCTTTGCCGAAAGTTTGAATAGATATGCCGAAAAGGCAACTAACAGGGCAATGAGCGTTAACGACAATACTGTAGCAATGATCAGTTTTGAAGCTTTAACCCCAAAGTGAACAGGAATTGTATTCCGTCCAAGCGTTGTATCGCCCTCAAAATCTTCGATATCCTTAATAATTTCACGTGCGAGCGTTAACATGAAAGCAAAATAGGCATACCCACCAACCCAGTATATAATCACCTTCATGTTCAGCTGATAAATGAAGATTATATCGCTAAAGGTGCCCAGCATTGGGAACTCAAAGATAAGGGGGATGAGCGGCACCATGGCCGTTAATAAAGCAACAACAATGTTACCTACAAAAAGCTGACGCTTATAGGTAGTTGAGTAAAACCAAAGCACACCGGCAGTTAAGAAGAAAAGTAACGAAAAAACGGGTCTCCCCACATGAAACGAAACCACTGTGCCCAGAAATATCCCCAGAATGGTGAGAACTAAATGGAAAGCAATTGCCCCCCGGCGGGTTACCTGTTTCCCAACAACCACCGTTTCAGGGCGATTAATCAAATCGGCTTTAGTATCAAAGTAATCGTTTATAACGTATCCACCGGCTGCAACCAGCATGGTTGCCAGAACCAGGGCAATAAAATACCAAAGCGGCATCTGCAATTCTAATCCGTAGCCTGAAAGTATGGTTTGTATAAGCATATACCTAACCAGAACCATAGTTGCCGCAATAATCAGCAAGTTCTTGAACCGGACTAATCGAAAGTATTTAAGCATGGTACAAATGTTTTTTACTGTAACCCGTTTGCGGATGGGCCCCATTTCCCATTGACCCTAAGCACTTGCTCAATAACATCGCGTACACAGCCCTTGCCGCCTGCAAAACTGGAAATGTAGGCTGAAATTTGTTGGATTTCAGGTGCTGCATCCCTTGGACAGGTTGGTATTCCTACACGATGCATTACATCAAAATCGGGCAAATCGTCGCCCATGTAAAGTATATCGGAAAGTTCAAGCCCGTACTTGAATCTAAAATCCTCAAGAGCCTCAAACTTATCGGTTATGCCAAGGTATATATCGGTAACACCTAAACCCTGAAAGCGCTGCCTTACTGCTTCGGACTTTCCGCCCGAGATTATAGCCACCGGAAAACCGCGCTCAACCGCCACATGAACTGCATATCCATCGCGAGTATTGGATGTTCTTAACAATTCACCCGAAGGGTGAATGATTATAGTGCCATCGGTAAAAACCCCATCAACATCAAATGCAAAAGCCTTGACATGACTAAGTAATTCCTTAAAATTCTTTTTCCCTACCATAATAACACTTTATACTGTGTAAGGGTTCTATCAGCCCTTTGTCTCTTTTGACAATTTTTGAATGCTCAAAGATAGCTCTTTGTACAAATCGGCCAAGCCAAATGCCGATAACATCTGTACGTGTCGCTCCATGGTTTTAATATCGTTACGAACGGCAGGCCCTGTTTGGGAAAGAGCTGGATTACCGTCAAAAGCCTTACGAATAGTCTCTTCAACAAGGGGCTTAACCAGATCAAAGCTAATGTGATGCTTTGTGGTTAATTGGTATGCCAAAGCCAACATGTGGTTTGTAAAATTGCATGCAAATACACCCGAAAGGTGAAGCCATCTTCGCTGTTCTGAACTCATTGGAACAATAATTCCTGAAAGTTTTGAAGCAAACTGTTCCAGGGAAGCGTAGCATTCATCGTTACTTGCCTCAAGGCAAATAGGAATTTTACTGAAGGGAACTATCCTACCCCGCGAAAAGGTTTGAAAGGGATAAAAAACGCCATAACCCTTAACCCTCAACCCTTCAAAAACCGATATGGGTGTGCTACCGCTAGTATGAACAACAAATCCCTTTAGTTCAGGCAAAACCGGAACAATGCCAGCAATAATATCATCGGGAAGAGCAACTATGTAAATACTTGCCTTGGTTTGCAAGTGCTCAAACCTGCAAATTGGCTCAGCTCCAACAAGGTTTGCAAGTTTACTGGCGCTCTCCAAGGTTCTGGAGTAAACCTGAAGGATTGGTAACCCAGCATTTTTTACTGCAACAGCCAGCGAGGTCGCCAAATTACCCGCGCCAAGCAGTACTAAATCGTGTATCATGGCAAATATGGTAATTGAGGTATAAAGGTATGAAAGAAAAATGAAAAGATGTTCGTTAATCGTTAATCGTTAATCGTGAGCCATTGTCTAGTCCTGAAATAAGTCTACAGGTTAATAAATAAATTTAGGCGACACTCGTAAAAACATCATCAGGGGTTTTAAAGCCCAAAGATACATGTAATCTTTTAGAGTTGTAAATTTTCACGGCCTGATCGACAGCTTTTCTGGCCAGGTCGGTAGAGGGGAATGTCTGGTCAAGGAAGAACTCGTCTTTGAGGATGCCGTTCACGCGTTCGGCCACGGCGTTCTCGTAGCAGTGGTTCTCCTGGGTCATGCTGGG